>Ga0066376_10002182_pt1 | contig 18399 bp, 10 predicted proteins | sample Knorr_S15_td_Bot_FD_77009 | JGI IMG/M metagenome (GOLD analysis project Ga0066376, IMG submission 77009) | Marine microbial communities from Southern Atlantic Ocean transect - Knorr_S15_td_Bottom_ad_5009_LV_A | ecosystem: Environmental > Aquatic > Marine > Oceanic | place: Southern Atlantic... | reverse complement strand
CCGGCGCAATCCTCTACCTGCTCTACGTGGCGACGATCGGCGGCGACTTCATGCGCGGCCGCTTCCTGGCAGCGCCCCTCTTCCTGGCCTGTGGCCTGCTGGCGCGCGTCCCCATAGCGAGGGTTCGCAGCGTCGCGGTCGTCTTCGTCGCGGCATTCCTGTTGGCGGCAATCGGGACGAGTCCGCCCTGGAACCCTCGCGGCCATCATCAGATCGGGATCGGGCCTTCCCCTGCGCGCCACGGGATCGTCGATGAGCGCGCTCTCTACGCGGAACACACGGGGCTGATGGAACGGCTCACCGGCCTCGGCCACCCGTCGCAACATCCCTACGCAATCCGCGGTCTCAGTCTCCGACGAACCGGCGGCGGCGGCGGTGCCGGCCAGGCCCTCGGCCTCTACGGCTACTACGCCGGGCCGGGGGTACACATTCTCGACGTCGTCGCCCTCACCGACCCCCTCCTGGCACGACTCCCGGCGCGCTCCGGCCGTTGGCGGATCGGCCACTTCGAAAGAGCGATCCCACCTGGCTATGCCCGCAGCCTCGACGAGGGTCAGAACCGGATCACCGACCCTGCACTGGCCGATTACTATGAAGACCTGCGACGCGTGACCCGCGGGCCCCTCTTCAGCGTTCCGCGTTGGCGCGCCATCGGGCGCCTCAACTTCGAGGCGGCGCCCGAAACCGCGAAATAGCGATCGCTGACCGGCGACTCGCTGGCTTCGCGAAAACTCAGATCAGATCGAGATTCGCGTAGCGAACCATGATCGTCTTCATCCCGACGCGATCGAAACGAATCCGAAGCTTCGTATTCGTCCCGGACCCGACCGACTGGAGAATCGTTCCGTCGCCAAAGACCGCGTGCCGCACGCGTTGGCCTTCCGGTACGGCCCCGGATTCGTTCGGCTCCTGGGAATACGAGTAGTCGAGCGAACTGCCCCCCCCCGAGCGCACGCTTCGTCCTTCATAACGCCCCCGGCGACCGGCCTCCGAGGTCGTCTCTTCGAGCCACTCGTCGGGGATCTCGTCGAGAAAACGCGAGGGCGACTGGTAATTTACCGATCCGAAGCGGCGGCGTTCGTCGGCCGCGGTGAGCGTGAGCGTTTGCATCGCGCGAGTCATGCCCACGTAACACAGGCGCCGCTCTTCCTCGAGGCCGTCTTCGTCGGACATCGCCGAAGCGTGGGGGAAGATCCCTTCTTCCATGCCCACCAGGAAAATATGCGGAAACTCGAGACCCTTCGAGGAGTGCACGGTCATCAGCGAGACACACTCGGCGCGCTCCCGGTAGTTGTCGAGGTCCGCGATCAGCGCCACCTGATCGAGATAGATCTCGAGGCCGCTCCGCTCCTCGGAGCCCAGCACCTCGGCATTCGCCAGATGAAAATCCTCGGCCCCCACCACCCACTCGGCGAGGTTGCCGAGGCGCGATTCGGCCTCGGGGGTCGCCTTGTTCTCGAGGGCACGCCGCATTCCCGACTCTTCGAGCACCCTCGAGGCGATTTCGTGCACCGGGTCGGTCTTGATCCCCTCGCGCATAGCCTCGATCCACTCGAGAAAGGCGCGAACCTTTGCGGCGGTGCGGCCTCCGGATTCGGAGGCGTATTCGAGGAGACCCTCCTGCAGCGAAAGGCCACCGCGGGCCGCCCGCTCTGAAGCGCGGTCGAGGGTCGTCTTTCCGATCCCACGAGCCGGCCGGTTCACGATTCGCCGCAGCGCCTGGTCGTCCCTCGGGTTCACCAGCAGGCGCAGATAGGCAAGCGCGTCCTTCACCTCGGCACGTTCGTAGAAGCGAACCCCACCCACCACGGTGTAGGCGATGTCGTACTTGAGAAGCTCTTCCTCGAAAACGCGCGATTGGTTGTTGGTGCGGTAGAGGATTGCGTGCGCACCGAAAGAGGCGCCGCCGTCTACCGAGCTCAGGATGCGACGAACGACCTCTTGCGCCTCTTCTCGATCGTTGAGGGCGTCGAAGCGGGCGATCTTCGCGCCACTGCTTCGCTCGGTGAACATTTCCTTGTCCTTGCGGCCGGCGTTGTTCTTGACGACTGCCGTGGCCCCCGAGAGGATCGGCTGGGTCGAGCGATAGTTCTGCTCGAGCTTCACAACCGCAGCTTCTGGGTGGTCCCGTTCGAAGTCGAGGATGTTGCGGATGTCCGCACCTCTCCAGGCGTAGATCGACTGGTCCGGATCCCCCACCACGCAGAGATTTGCGCGCTCGCCTGCGAGCAGACCGACAAGGTCGTATTGCACGCGGTTCGTGTCCTGGTATTCGTCGACCAGGATGTACTGCCAGCGACGCCGGTAGTGGGCCAGCACCTTGGGAGTGCGCCGGAAGAGCTCGACGGTGAGCAGGAGCAGGTCGCCGAAATCGAGGGCGTTCGAGTCTGCCAGCAGCTTCTGGTAGCCCGCGTAGAGGTCGGCGTTCAGCTCGTTGCCCGCGGACCCCGACTCCTGGGCGAGATGCGACGGCAGCCAGCCCGCGTTCTTCCATTGGTCGATCCGCCAGCGAATGCGTTTCGGGTCGTGGACCTTGGGGTCCAGGGAACGTCGCTTCAGCAGCTCCTTCACGACCCCGAGACTGTCCCCCTCGTCGTAGATCACAAAGCCCCGCGAGCGCCCAAGGTGGCCGATTTCGCGGCGCAGGATGCGCACGCAGACCGAGTGGAAGGTGCCGAGCCAGAGTTCTCGGGGTTCCCCGCCGAGATGCTTTTCGACGCGTTCGCGCATCTCGCCCGCGGCCTTGTTCGTAAAGGTCACCGCAAGGATCGATTCGGCGGGGATGCCGCAGACCTCGATCAGGTAGGCGATCCGCGAGGTGAGCACGCGGGTCTTTCCACTCCCCGCACCAGCCAGGACCAGCAGCGGCCCTTCGGTGGTCTTTACCGCCCGGGTCTGTTCCGGATTGAGCCCTTCAAGAATCGACTCGACCGACACGCATCCCTTCCCGGCAGGCTCCCCGCGAAGAAGCCGCGACCCACCGCGGCAGGCGGATGGATCGAGCCGAGCATAATCGAGTGCCGACCGGCACGGAAGGCGCCGGACGAAGATTCGCGCTGCGGGGCTACTCGACGGTCACGCTCTTCGCGAGGTTGCGCGGCTGATCGACGTCTGTGCCCTTCTGGGTCGCGATGTGATACGCGAGCAACTGCAGCGGCAGCGCTGCCAGCACGCTGGTGAGGTAGGGGCCAAGATCCGGGATGGCAATGACATCGTTCGCCTTCGCCGCGATCTCCTCGTCGCCTTCACTCGCGATCGCGATCACCTGGCCGTCGCGCGCCCGGACCTGCTCGAGGTTCGAAATCAGCTTCTCGTAGAGCGCGTCGCGCGTGGCGATCACCACCACCGGCATGTGCTCGTCGATGAGTGCGATGGGGCCGTGCTTCATTTCGCCGGCGGCATAGCCCTCGGCATGGATGTAGGAGATCTCCTTGAGCTTGAGCGCGCCCTCGAGGGCGATCGGATACATGATCCCGCGCCCGAGGAAGAGGAAATCACGGGAGTGGAAGTAGCGACTCGCCACCTTGGCAATGTGGCCGTCGAGATGCAGCACGCGCTCGGCGAGGCGCGGCAAGCGGATCAGGTGGTCGAGATGGCTGCGGGTCTCCTCCTCGGAGAGCCGTCCCCGAACCACCGCAAGCTTCATCGCCAGGAGGTAGAGGGCCACGATCTGCGTGGTGAAACATTTCGTCGAGGCGACACCGATCTCCGGACCCGCGTGGGTATAGAGCACGTCGTCGCTCTCCCGGGCGATGGTCGAATCGCGGGAATTCGAGATCGCGAAGATCCGCGCTCCCTGCTCGCGCCCCTCGCGGAGCGCGGCGAGGGTGTCGGCGGTCTCACCGGATTGCGAAACCGGAACGACGAGGGCCCCGTCGCCGATGATGGGTCTGCGGTAACGAAACTCGCTGGCGAGATCGACCTCGCAGGGAATCCCGGCGATCTGTTCGATCATGTAGCGCCCGACCATGCAGGCGTAGTAAGCCGTGCCGCAGGCGACGAGGGTCACGCCGCTCATCTTCTCGACCTGTTCGCGACTGAAGACACAGCCGTCGAGGTCAACCTCCGCTGACCCGAGGTCGATCCGCGTGCCGATGGTGTCGGTGATCGCTCGCGGCTGCTCGAAGATCTCCTTCTGCATGAAGCGGTCGTAGCCGCCCTTCTCGGCGGAGACCGGGTCCCACTGCACCGTCTTCGGCTCGCAGTCGACCGGTCGCCCCTCGGCGTCGACGATTTGCACCCCCTCCTCGCCGAGCACTGCAAAACACCCGTCCTCGAGGAAGATCATTTCGCGCGTGTAGGGAAGAATCGCGGGAATGTCGCTGGCCAGGAACGCCTGGCCACTCGCGACCCCCAGGATCATCGGGCTGCCGCCGTTCTTCGCGGCCACGATGTGATTGGGATCGCTTTCGGCCACGGCACCGAGGGCGTAGGAGCCCGTCAGGCGCGAGCACGCCGCCCGGGTGGCCTGGAGGAGATCCATCCCCCCGATGATCGCCTCGTCGATCAGGTGGGCGATCAGCTCGGTATCGGTATCCGAGAGGATTTCGCGGCCGTTCGCCTCGCACTCCTCGCGCAGCTCACGGTAGTTCTCGATGATCCCGTTGTGGACGATTGCAACGGACCCGGCGCGCTGGGGATGGGCATTGCGCTCGGAGGGCTTTCCGTGAGTCGCCCAGCGGGTGTGTCCGATGCCCACGTGGCCCGAAATCGGCTCGTCCCGGAGGCTCGCCTCGAGGGCCGAAAGTTTCCCCTGGGCGCGTCGCACATCGATGCCCGCGTCCCCCACCAGCGCCACGCCCGCGGAGTCGTAACCGCGATACTCGAGGCGACGCAACCCGTCGATCAGCACTTCGACGGCGGGGTGCTCTCGACCGATGTACCCGACGATGCCACACATGACTGCTTCACTCCCGACCGGGGCTGCATGCCCCGTTCCTTCAATCGCTCTTCTTCGACGCCCTGCGCCGGGCCGCCCAACCCTCGATCTCTCGCTGCCGGGCGCGCGCAACCACCAGCGAATCCGCTGAGGCATCCTTTGTCACCGTTGAACCGGCGGCCACGAAACTGCCGTCTCCCAGGGACACCGGCGCAATCAGGTTGGCGTTGCAGCCGATGAAGACACCCCGACCGACCTTCGTCCGGTGCTTCGAAATGCCGTCGTAGTTCACGGTGATCGACCCACAGCCGAAGCTCGACCCCTCTCCGACGTCGGCGTCGCCGATGTACGAAAGGTGGTCGGCCTTTACGAAGGGCCCGAGCACGCTGTTCTTGATCTCGACATAGTTGCCGACGCGAACGCCCTGCATCAGGTGGGTCCCCGGGCGCAGGTGCGCACTCGGGCCGACCACCACGTCGTCGTCGAGGCGACTCGATTCGATGGTGCAGTGGGGCTTCAGATGAACCCCGCGGCCGATCACGCTGGCTCCCTTGATGATGCAACCGGGCTCGATCAGGGTGTCGGCACCGATTTCGACATCGACGTCGATGTAGCTGCTCTCCGGGTCCACCAGCGTAACGCCGCCCTGCATCAGGCGAAGAGCGGTGCGGCGGCGCAGAACCCGGGCGGCCTCTGCCAATTCGGCGCGCGTGTTGACCCCCAGACATTCCTCCGAATCCAAGAGGGTGAGCGCCTCGACTCGGTGCCCGCCTTCGACCGCGAAACCGACGAGGTCGGTCAGGTAGCGTTCGCCCTGGGCATTGTGGTCGTCGAGGGAGGCCAGGCCCTCGCGCAGCAGGCGGGCGTCGAAGAGATAGACGCCGGTGTTTCCTTCCTGGATCTCGAGTTCCTCGGGCGTCGCGTCGGTGACTTCGACGATCTTCGACACCGCGCCGGTGGCGTCGCGAACAACGCGCCCCGGGAGCGGCTCGGGCGAAGTCAGCATTGCCAGCGCCGCGCCGGTGCGCGCCTTGAAATCACGCAGTTCGAGCAGGGTCTCGCAGCGCAGCAGCGGCGTGTCGCCGTAGAGCACCAGCACGTCGCCTTCGTGATCCTCGAGCTTCGGCTGGGCCTCCTGCACCGCGTGGCCGGTTCCCTTCTGCTCGGCCTGGAGCACGAAGTCGGCGCGGCCGACGAAGGCGGCCCGAACCTCGTCGGCGTCACACCCGACCACCACCAGAAGTCGCGAGGGCGCTAGCGCTTCAGCCTCTGACAGCACGTGCCCGAGCATCGGACGCCCGCACAACTCGTGCAGCACCTTCGCGCGAGCAGACTTCATGCGCGTCCCCTGGCCCGCGGCCAGAATGACGACTGCAATGTCCCTTGCGCTTTGCGCCATCGGCCTCCTCGCGGGCAATCCTGTGAAAACGCGCCGTCGAACCGGAAGGATGGCGCACAGCGGCTCGAATCGGTAACGATCCGCTCCGCTCCCCGCGCTGACCCCCCGGGGAGGAGCGACTCACCCTACAGTGAGTGTCCCCGACGGCGTGTATCGTGTCACGGGTGCTCGCGACCGCGATGCGCGACGAACCGGACGCGCCCCCTTTCTGCTCATCGCCTGCACAACCCGGAGCCTTCGATTCCGATCCACGGCAACACCCGCGGCCTCAAGGCCAGCCAGATCCGCGCGGCGACGAAGCTTTCGGGGCGGCGGATCCCGGCGGATCGCCTGATCACCCAGGAACTCGCCCGCGAACTCTGCGAACTCAGCTCGGAAATTCACCGGCAGGTCGGGGTGCTCGTCGATCGCCGGGGCGCCGTCTGTCACGTGATGGTGGGCGACGCCCACAGCATCGAAATGCCCGACTGGGGGCGACTGCGCGCGGGGCGAGGTCGGCTTCGCGGCCTTCGCTGCCTCCACACGCACCTCGGCCAGGAAGGCCTGACCCGCGACGACGTCACCGACCTCGCACTCCTGCACCTCGACGCGATGGTCTCGATCCAAGCGGAGGAGGACGGGCTACCCGGCCTCGCCTTCACGGCGACCCTCGAACCCGCCGGACGCCCCCTTGGGCCCAGCCCCGATGGCATCGAGCGGCTGCCGCCGGCTCCCCCCTCGCAACTCGATTTCGATTTCCAGGTGTTCATCCGTGACCTCGAGGCAGAGCTTTCGCGCGACGCGGACACGAGCGAGGTCGGCCGCGACGACCGGGCGATCCTGGTCTTCGTTACGGCCGGACGAAACCGCGAAGATTGCGAGACCCATCTCGACGAGTTCCGCGAACTCGCGTACTCGGCGAATCTCACGGTGGTCGACGCAATCACCCAGAATCGGCCTCGGGTCGACCCGAAGACCGTCATCGGCCGCGGAAAACTCCAAGACCTGGTGATTCGCGCCTTTCAGAGCGACGTCGACCTGGTGATTTTCGACCAGGACCTGAATCCGACCCAGGCGCGCAACCTCGCGGACCGGATGGAACTACGGGTGATCGACCGGACCCAGTTGATCCTCGACATCTTCGCCCAGCGCGCCCGTTCCCGGGACGGAAAACTCCAGGTCGAGCTGGCCCAACTGAAGTACCGCCTTCCCCATCTCGCCCAGCGCAGCGACCTCTCGCTGTCGAGGCTGGCCGGGGGCATCGGGGGCCGCGGCCCGGGCGAAACACGCCTCGAAGTCGACCGGCGAAAAGTGCGTTCTCGCATCACCCGGCTCGAGTCCGAACTCAAGAAGCTCGGAACCCAGCGAGCCAATCGCCGACGCCGCCGCAGCCGGCGCAACGTCCCGGTGCTCTCGATCGTCGGTTACACCAACGCCGGCAAGAGCACCCTCTTGCGCTCGCTCACACGAGCCGACGTGCACATCGAGGACAAGATGTTCGCCACCCTCGACCCGGTGTCGCGCCGGCTTCGCTTCCCGCGCGAGCGCGAGGTGTTGATCACCGACACGGTCGGGTTCATCCGCGACCTGCCGCCCGATCTGGTGTCGGCCTTCGAGGCGACACTCGAGGAACTGCGCGATTCGACTGCGCTACTCCACGTCGTCGATGCCGCAGCGCCGGACTTCGAGCGCCACATCGAAGCCGTCCACAAGGTGCTCGACGGCATCGGCCTCTCCCAGACACCGGAATTGCTGGTCTTCAACCAGATCGACCGGCTTCCTCCGGGGGAGGGCGAGGCACTGGCGAAGCGCTACGGAGGGGTGGCAGTGTCTGCGCTCAAGAAAAAGGGACTGCGCGAATTGCTTCTGCGAGCCGAAGACCTGCTCTGGCAGGAGGGCGTCTCTCCCGAGACCTTTGCCCGGATCGCGGGAATCAGCAACGAGGGGGGAACCGATGACAGCGCTTGGAACGACGATGCGAGCTACTCGAAGCCGGGTCGTGGGAACCGGGATGTACGTCCCGGAGAACGTCGTCACGAACGATGACCTGGCGAAGCAGATCGACACCAGTGACGAATGGATCGTGAAGCGGAGCGGAATCCGCGAACGCCGCTGGGTCGTAGAAGGCCAGACCCCCGTCGACCTGGCCGAGGCGGCTTCGCGCGAAGCGCTGGCAGACGCCGGCCTCGAAGCCTCCGATATCGACTGCATCCTGCTCTCGACGCTCTCCCCGCAACACGATTTCCCCGGAACCTCCTTCTTCCTCCACGGTCGCCTCGGTGTCGCCGAGATCCCCTGCATCGATCTGCGCGCCCAGTGCAGCGGCTTCCTCTACGCCCTCGATTTCGCCGACGCGCTGATCGTTTCGGGAAGACACCGGCGCATCCTCGTCGTGGGCTGCGAAGTCCACTCGACGGGGCTCGAAATCTCCGACCGTGGCCGCGACGTCACGGTGCTCTTTGGCGACGGTGCCGGTGCGGTGATACTCGAAGCCAACGACGCACCGGAGGATCCGTCGGGCCTCCTCGAGATCCGCCTGCATGCCGAGGGCCGTCACGCGAAGCGGCTCTGGGTCGACGCACCGGGTTCTGCGAACGGTCCCGCCCGGCTGACGCACGAAATGATCGACGAGGGGCGCATCTACCCCATCATGGATGGCCGCTTCGTCTTCAAGCACGCGGTCACCCGGATGCCCGAAGTGCTACGCGAGACCCTCGACGCCGCCAGCTTGAAACTCGAAGACGTCGACCTCTTCCTCTTCCACCAGGCCAACCTGCGGATCAACGAATACGTGGCGCAGCAACTCGAGATCCCCGCCGACAAGGTCTTCAACAACATCGAGCGCTACGGCAACTGCTCCGCCGCGGCGATCCCGATGCTGCTGGCCGAGGCGAAGCGCGAGGGGCGTCTCAAGAAGGGCGATCTCGTCTCGATGACCGCCTTCGGCTCCGGCTTTACCTGGGCCAGCGCCCTGTTGCGCTTCTAGGCCGCACGGCACCCGGCGCGGCCCCGCGGCGGATCGCCTCCCACGGCGCCGCGGGCGACCAGACCCTGCCGCAGCGCGTCGGATCGCCTCCACCGCACGGCGGTTCAATTACGCCGCGTCGCGTCGGAGTTATCGAAATAAATTCGTAACACTATGGTTTTATTGTAGTTTTACTCTATTGCCACGCTGACGCATCGTGTTATAATGCACCGCGTCATCAGCTCTAACAGCTCTCGCGGGCAAAGAGCCCGCGGCCTGGTCCCCGGACCAGATCAATAGAAAACGAAGGAGATCCAACATGGCAGCAGAAACGAATCCCGTCGGCGACGCCATCGATCGCGTCGAGGAGGCCCTCCGCTCGGCCTCGGACGAATTCGACCGACTCAAGGGCAAGGCCGAGAAGCGCTTCTCGTCCTTCGAGAAGGAAGCGCAGAAGCGCCTCGAGCAATTCCGAAGCGACTTCGTAGATACCGATTTTGGCAAGCGCGCCGAATCCCTGCGCGCCGAGGCGACCAGCAAGGCCGAGGCCGGGATCGAAACGATCCTCGGCAGCCTCGGGGTGGCTTCGTCCAAGGAAGCCGAGAAGCTCGACCGCAAGCTGAGCCGCATCAGCCGGCGCCTCAAGAAGCTCGAAGTCGAGAAGGTCGACTCTCCGCAGCTCTAGAGCGAGAGGACGTCGCGGGTTCGCCAGGGAACCTGCACCTCAACCCGGAACGAGAAGCCCGCAGGCCCCCAAACCTGCGGGCTTCTCTCGCTTTTCGGCTAGCTTTCCCCGGCGCCGCCCGCTCCCTCGAGCGCGCCGCACCGGGGGTTTCTTGGCCGCGACTGATTTCCTGAAACTCGACACCACCCACTTCGACGCCGAGGAAATCCTCGTTCGGGATTCCGTGGCTGCGTGGGTGTCGAAGGAGTTCATGCCCCGGCTGCAGGAGCACGTGCGTCAGGACGGCTCCTTCCCCATGGAACTCGTCCCCCAGATGGCCGAACTCGGCATGTTCGGAGCCAACCTCGAGGGCTACGGCTGCGCGGGGATGAACAACGTGGCCTACGGACTGTTGATGCAGGAACTCGAGCGCGGCGATTCCGGGCTCCGCTCCTTCGCCTCGGTGCAGGGCTCGCTGTGCATGTATCCGATCCACGCCTACGGCTCCGAAGAGCAGAAGCAACGCTGGCTCCCGGGGATGGCTGCGGGCGAATTAATTGGCTGCTTCGGCCTCACCGAACCCGATTTCGGCTCATTCGTCACCGGGATGCGGGCGCGCGCCGAGCGCAAGGGCGACCACTGGGTCCTCAACGGGACCAAGCGCTGGATCACCAACGGGTCGATCGCGCATCTCGCCATCATCTGGGCAACGACCGAGGAAGGCGTCCGGGGCTTCGTCGTGGAAACCGACAGCGACGGCTTCGAGAGTCGCGATATCAAGGGAAAATTCTCGCTGCGCGCATCGGTCACCTCCGAACTCTTCCTACAGGACGTCAAAGTCCCCGAAGCCAACCGCCTCCCCGATGCCGCCGGCTTCCGGGGACCGCTCTCGTGCCTGACCCAGGCCCGTTACGGGATTTCCTGGGGCGCCCTCGGCGCAGCCATGGCGTGTTACGAAGAAGCGCTCGACTACGCGAAGGAGCGCGAGGTGCAGGGCGGGCCGCTGGCGACGAAACAGTTGGTGCAAGAAAAACTCGTCTTCATGCTCACCGAGATCACCAAGGGGCAGCTGCTATCGCTCCAACTCGGGCGCCTCAAGGACCGTGGCGAGATGCATCCGACGATGGTGTCAATGGCAAAGCGCAACAACGTCGACATCGCGCTGCGGATCGCGCGCGAGGCCCGGGACATCCTCGGCGCCAACGGCATCGTCGACGACTACCAGGCGATGCGCCACATGCTGAACCTCGAAACGGTGCGAACCTACGAGGGCACCCACGACATCCACACGCTGATCATCGGAGAGCACATCACGGGGATGCGAGCCCTGTAGCGATACGATCTTGAGCACCCTACTCGGTCTCATCTTTTTTCTCTCGGGCGCTTCGGCACTACTCTTCGAAACGCTGTGGTTCTTCCAGACGGGGCTGGCGCTCGGCAATTCGATCTGGGCTTCGAGCCTGGTGCTGGCCAGCTTCATGGCAGGGCTGGCCCTCGGCAACGGAATCGCCAGTCGCTTCGGCCATTGGATCCGGCGCCCGGTCGCGGTCTACGCCGGGCTCGAGGTGGTGATCGGCGTTTCGGGGGCCGGGCTCGTTTTCTTGCTGCCAGAGTTGACCCCGCTGCTCGCCCCGATCCTCGGTCCACTCGTCGACGAGCCGACCCTGCTCAATTCGCTGCGGCTCGGGATCGGATTCCTCTTGATGCTGGTTCCCGCCACCGCGATGGGCGTCACCCTGCCGATCCTGGTGGCCGCGGTCTATGGCCGGGACCAGCGCTTCGGCCACGTCCTCGGGCGGCTCTACGGCTGGAACACGCTGGGTGCGGTGGCGGGGGCCCTGTTGGGCGATGCCCTCCTGATCGGATGGTTCGGGATCGAAGGCTCTGCGCTCTTCGCCGCCGCGCTGAACGGGCTGGTCGCCGTGCTGGCGCTCTTCCTGTCGCCGCACCTTGGCGCCAGCCCCATCGAGAACGTCACCCCCTGGCGAAGGCGCATCTCGCGTCGAGGCTGGGCCCTGCTCGGCGCGGCCTTTCTCGCCGGGGGAGGGCTGCTGGCCCTCGAAGTGATCTGGTTCCGCTTCCTGCTGTTCTTCATTCCTGGCACGAGTTTCACCTTCGCGGTGATGCTCGCGGTCGTGCTCGCCGGGATCGGGCTCGGTGGCTTTGCCGGTTCGGCCCTGCTTTCACGTTGGCCCGAGGCGTTCCGGTTCTCGGGGACCGTCGCGCTACTCGCGGGTGGCCTTGCGATCTGGCTCTACACCGGATTCGAGATCTTCCTGCCGGAGTCGGGGCGCATGCTGAAATCCGGCTTCGGGGACATCCTCAGCCTGGCGCTTCCGCTGATGCTTCCCGTGGCCCTGTGTTCCGGCGCACTCTTTCCGTGGCTCGGCGAGGCCCTCCACCGCGAAATCGGGGGAGAAACACGGTCCGCGGGCCTCCTCACCCTTGCCAATACAACCGGCGCCGCCATCGGTTCGCTGCTGGGCGGCTTCGTGCTGCTCCCCACCATCGGGGTCGAGGCTTCGCTGCTGGTTCTGGCAGGCGGGTACATCGGGACCGCCGCGCTGGCCTTCGCAGGCGGAGTGCGCCCACAAAAGCGCCTGGCGCGGTGGAGCACCGCGGCCCTCGGCGCGGCGCTGCTTGCCAGCCTGGCCCTGTTTCCGCTGGGCCAGGCCCAGGATCGTTTCCTCGCCCGCGCGCTATCCGACTACGTCCCCCCCGAAAAAGTCATCTCGGTGCGCGAGGGCCTCACCGAAACCCTCGTCCACACCCGCCAGGAACTCTTCGGCGAAGCGCTCCACTACCGCCTGATCACCAACGGACACTCGATGTCGGCGACTTCGCTCGGTTCGCATCGCTACATGAAGCTCTTCGTCTATCTGCCCGTAGCGGTACACAAAGCGCCTCGCACTGCGCTGCTGATCAGCTTCGGCGTGGGCGGAACCGCGCGCGCTCTTGCGGATACCGACGAACTCGAGAGCATCGACATCGTAGACATCTCGCGGGATATCCTCGAGCTTTCGAGACTGGTGGCCTGGGATGCAAGCGAATCCACCGGGCGAGGGCGGACCCAATCGCCGCTCGACGATCCCCGCACCCAGGTCCATATCGAGGATGGCCGATTTTTCCTGCAGACCACCGACCGGCACTTCGACATCATCACCGGCGAGCCGCCGCCGCCGAAGCTTGCCGGAATCGTCAATCTCTACACCCGCGAATACTTCGAGTTGATCCGAGAGCGTCTCGCGCCCGGCGGTGTCACCAGCTACTGGGTCCCCGTGCACTCGCTCCTGATCGACGACACCAAATCGATCCTCCGCGCCTTCTGCGATGTGTTCGCGGATTGCACGCTGTGGACCGGATCTGGAAGGGATTGGGTGCTGCTCGGTACCAAGGAGGGTCGGTCGAAGGTCGACCGCGAACGCTTCGGACTCCAGTGGAGGAAGCCCTCCGTGGCGCGCGAATTGCGGGCGGTGGGCTTCGAAGAGCCGGGGCAGATCGGTGCTCTCTTTCTCGCCGATCACGACCAGATCGCCGCGATGACCGCCGACGTGCTGCCCCTCGTCGACGACTTTCCGAAGCGCCTCTCGAACCGGGTCGGCGGAAGCAGCTACGAGGCCTGGATGAACCCAGTGAATACCCGGAAGCGCTTCATCAAGAGCCGCGTTCTGCGCGAGAGTTGGCCGCCGGAACTGATCGCCGAGAGCCTCCCCTATTTCGACCAGCAGGACGAGATCAATCGCATTTTCGGCTACAAGGGCGGCACCAAACGGCCGGGTGTCCAGGGGAACTGGCTCCCGCGAATTCACGACCTCCTCACCGAAACCACGCTGCGCACCTTGCCCCTCTGGTTGATGGACAGCAGCGTCGACATCCAGCGCCTGGCCCGAATTGCCGCGCGCAAGGGCAGCACGACCGGCCCGGTGCACTACCACCTGGGCGCCGGTGCCTTCGTCACCGGAAACTGGCGCGAGGCCTCTCGCCACTTCGGTCGCACGCTGGCACTCCAAGCCGACCCCAATGTGCTCCCGTATCACACCTACGCTCTGTGCCGCGCGGGTTTCTCGGAACGCGGGCTTCGCCAACTCGCGGCCGTGCGCGCAGAGGCGGAATTTTCGGAAAATGCCGCACTCCTCTCGCTTCTCGAAAACATCTGCACGACTCCCTGATCCGAAACGAGACGCCAGCCGACGAAGGGGTTGACTCGAAGGGAGGCACGACCGCTACAGTCGCCGGATGGGCTTCGAGATCGATTCGCGCGTGCTCGAGCGCCTCGAGTGGCCCCAGGTCCAGGAGCGCCTGCATGGCCACTGCAGGCTGTCGCGCACCCGGCGCTGGGCCGAGACGCTCTCCGCATCGCAGCCTGCGGGCGACGATGCGAACGCGGCCACCGGCTCGCTCTTCGAGTCGGATCCCGAGCGCGTCCGGGGGCGGCTCGCAGAAACCCGGGAAGCGCGCCAGTTGCTCGACGCAGACTTCCTCCCCCCCTTCGGACACCCCCCGGATGTCGGCCCGGCTCTCGAACGCGCACGGCGCGGCGGAAGCCTCTCGGGCAGCGAGTTGCGCGGCATCCACTCGAACCTCGCCTGTCTTCTTGAGATGGGCCGCTACCTCGATCGCCACAGCGAGACGATCCCGAACCTGCGGGAGGCCGTCGGCGAGTTCGCGGTCGACGCCCACCTCGCACGCGAGATCGAGACCTGCATCGACCCGTCCGGGGAAGTCAGCGATCGAGCCTCTCCCGAAATTGCGCGCAGCCGCAGGGAAGCCGCGAAGCTCGCCACTTCGATCCAGAAAAAACTCGGTAGCACCCTGCGCGATCCGAAGGTCGCGCCGCACCTCACCGATCACTACGTCACCCTCCGCAACGATCGCTATGTGCTCCCGGTGCGAGCCGATGCAAAGGGTCGCGTGCGCGGGATCGTTCACGACGCCTCCAATTCGGGAACTACGCTCTACGTCGAACCCCAGGCCGTGGTCGAACTCAACAACGAGCTGAAGCAGGCCGAACTGGCGACGGCCCGCGAGGTCCTGCGCGTTCTGCGTAAACTCTCCTTGCGCGTTCGCGAAGCGACTCCCTCGTTCGAAGTCTCTCTGCAGAAGCTCGAGCACCTCGACTGGGCGTTCGCCCGCGCGGAACTGTCCCGGGAGATGGACGCCGTAGAACCGGTAGAGAGCAAAGACGGCAGTTTCGAACTCCTCCAACTCCGTCATCCCCTCATCGATCCAGGGCAGTGCGTCCCCAACGACGTCCGCCTGGGGAGCGACTACCGGATCCTCGTTCTTTCGGGTCCGAACGCCGGCGGGAAGACCGTAACGATGAAGGCCATCGCCCTCGCGGCGCTTTTCGTGCGGGCCGGTCTCTTCGTACCCGCGGCGCCTGGGGCCCGAATCCCCTTCGTCGATACGGTCCTCGCCGACATCGGCGACGAACAGGACATCCGCGAGAACCTTTCGACCTTCTCGGCGCACATGGCCAACCTGGCGAAGATCGCGCGCACCGCAACCGACGCGTCGCTCGTGGTGCTCGACGAGATCGGTGTGGGGACCGACCCCGGTGAAGGGGCGGCACTCGCCCAGGCGATTCTCGAGTCGCTTGCGGACCGCGGTGCGCGGGTGATCACGACCACGCACTACAACCTGCTGAAGGAGATGGCCGAAGTCGACGACCGCTTCTGCAACGCCAGCGTCGCGTTCGACCCCGATACCGGCGCCCCCACCTACCGTCTGCGCTACGACATCGCCGGAGCCTCGTCGGCCCGGGCGGTGGCCTCGCGCATGGGAATGCCCCAGTCGATCGTCGATCGCTCCCACGCCCTGCTCGAACGCGATGATCGGCAGCTCGACCGGATGCTTCTCGAACTCGGCGCCAATCGCGCAATGCTCGAGCGCGAGCAGGGCGAGGCCGAGGCGGCGCGCGCCGAAAGCGAGGCGACGCGAGACGCGTACCGCGAAAGACTCGAGCGCTTGAAGGCCCAGCGCGAGAAACTTTTTCAGGCGATGCGAAGCGATCTCGACCGGGCCTTTGGAGAGGCGCACGAGCAGGTGGCCGGGGTGATCCGCGAACTGCAGCGCGGGGGCAGGCGCACCACCGCCCAGGAGGCCGCGAAGGCACGCGAAGAGTTGCTCTCCATCGAGGTCCCGTTCGCCCCTGAAAGCGAAGTGGAGCGCGAGGCGCCGGCGGAACTTTTACGCGACCCGGTGGACTGGAACCGGATGACCCCAGGCGACCCGGTCACGATTCCGGGGGGCGGAGAAGCATCGCTGCTATCGCTCCCCGATTCGCGCGGACGCGTGCGCGTGCAGGCGGGCAGTGCGCGCATCGAATTATCGGCCGAATCGATTCGCAGCGTTGCCCGGTCGACGTCGAAGCCGGACCCGGCGACGCTTCGAACCGACACCCCTGCGGTCACAGAGACCGAGGAGTCCCTGTCCGGGGGAAATGTCGAAATCGCGCTACGCGGATTGCGCGTCGACGAAGCTCTCCATGCGGCCGAAGACGCCCTCGACCGTGCCGCACGAGACTGTTCGGATACCGTGACCTTCATCCACGGAATCGGAACCGGGGCCCTGCGAGAAGCCATTCACGGTTTCCTGCGAAGCTCCCCCTACGTGGCAGACTTTCGCAGTGCCGAGCGAAACCAGGGGGGCGCAGGCGTCACCATCGCCGTGCTCCGCGGTGCAGAGGAATAATCCCCGAAACCATGCTCGGTACCCGATTCGGTTTCACCGCTGTCGCCTTTTTCGCGGCACTCTGCTTCTCGGCAGGGCTGCTCGGAGTGCCCGCCGCCAGCAGCGACCAGGCCTTCGACGGCCATCGCACCGTGGGCGTTCGCAAGTGCGCGACCTGCCACAAGAAGAAGACCCTCGGAAACCAGCTCGCCGCGTGGCGGGCCGCGCCCCATGCACGCGCCTTCGAGACCCTCTCGAATGCGGAATCCCGGGCGCTCGCAGAAGCTGCCGGGCTCTCGCTTCCGCCGAACCAGGCCCCGGAGTGCCTGCGCTGTCACCAGACGGGTTTCGGCTTGCCCGAGGCGGCCTTTGCCTACGAAATCGATCCCGCGGACGGCGTGCAATGCGAGAGCTGCCACGGACCCGGGCGCGACTACCGCAAGAAAAAGATCATGTCGGACCCAAAGAAGGCGCACGCCAAGGGGCTCTTCGACAGCGACGACCCCGCGATCTGCACCGCTTGCCACAACGCCGAAAGCCCGACCTTCGACCCCGATCGCTTCCTCCTCGCCGATGGAACCCGCTCGGCCTTCGACTTCGAAGTCGCGAAGAAGAGCATCGCTCACCCGATCCCCGAAGCGACGAAGGGTCACTACCTCGAGATCGAGAAGAAGTTGAAGGCCCAGGGGAAGAAGGTCGAGTAACCCGGCGGCTACTCGTAGAGCGACGCGAAGTCGACCTCGACCTCCACCGTGAAGGTGTGGACCGTCTCGCTGGTGTCGAGGAAACCATCGGGGTGGGTGTCGTCGAAGTCCTGGAGCCGGTAGCCCCACCCGAGAGTCACGGCCTTCGTAAGCCTGTACTCGATGTCGGTCTCGAAACCGACGATCCGGTTATCGAGCCGGTTCGCCGCGTCGAGCACCGCCCCGGTCGAAGAGTTTCGCGAGAGATCGGCACGCGTCCAGGTGAGCGAGACCGCCGCACCGACGGAAACGGCGCTCCCGATGGGATGGCGTCCGCCCACCGCCAACGAATAGACGTCGCTCTCGTAACGCTGGTCCGAGTCGATGAAGAGGTCGTTCGAGACTGCGCCGCTCGAACGCGGCAACTGGATCCGCAGGTGATTCCAGTCCTGGCCGTCGTGGTGCTGCGTGTAGTGGGCGAAGACGCTGAGGTCGCCGACCGGAACCGCGGCGAGCGAAACGTTGTAGCGCCAGTTCAGGCGCTGGTACTCCTTCGATCGCTCGGTTGTCGCCGAGAGCGACCAGCCCGGGGCCTTCCCCGAACGCACTCCACCGGACACCGAGAGAGTGAGCGGGACCGCGACGGGAAACGTGTAACTCGCGCGAGCGTCCGCGTAGACCGCCTTCGAGAGTTCGTTGGGATACGCGGTTTCAGGCCCCCAGTCGTATCCCAACTCGCCTTCGAGCCGCAGCGCTCGACTGCGCAGGTGCCCCGCGAGATAGAAGACGTGGTGCAGGCTGTTCGGACCGACGAGAGCCAAGCTCTTCGGAACGCCATCGGTGGCAAAACGCAACTTGCGATGGCTGTAAGCCGCGCGGTAGCCGAAGGCGGCCCGCACCCCCGAGCGCGGCCGAAAACCGAACTCGACGTTCGCCCCCAGTCTCCCCAGGTCGCGGATGTAGGGCGAATCCTGGGCGGCGAGCGGGGTGACCCCGGGGCCGAGTTGATTGACATCGATGCCGTTGTGGAGGTGAAACCACTTCGCGAAGCCGGTGACGTCGAAGCGCTCGGTCAAAGGCCAGTCGAAGCTGCTCCACAGCGAATAGCTCGTGCGATCGTTGTCGCCGAGCGACGCGGCCTGCTGCCCCGGCGTCTTG
>Ga0066376_10002181_pt1 | contig 18399 bp, 15 predicted proteins | sample Knorr_S15_td_Bot_FD_77009 | JGI IMG/M metagenome (GOLD analysis project Ga0066376, IMG submission 77009) | Marine microbial communities from Southern Atlantic Ocean transect - Knorr_S15_td_Bottom_ad_5009_LV_A | ecosystem: Environmental > Aquatic > Marine > Oceanic | place: Southern Atlantic... | reverse complement strand
TTATCATAACCAGCCTGTCTATCCCTAGTCCCCACCCACCTGTAGGTGGCATACCATACTCAAGGGCTGTTACAAAATCATCGTCCAGCATTTGCGCTTCTTCATCACCAGCCTCGCGTGCAGCGACTTGCTCTGCAAACCGCTCCATCTGTACCTTGGGATCATTCAGCTCAGAAAACGCATTTGCAATTTCCCAGCCATTCACAAAAGTCTCGAAACGTTCGACCAATCGCGGATCGTCGCGGTGAACTTTGGCCAGAGGAGAAATCTCAACCGGGAAATCAGTGACATGGGTTGGCTGAATCAGAGTATCCTCAACCTTTTCTTCAAAAACAGCGGCCAGAACATGTCCCCATTTCATATTATCTTCGACGTGAACGCCAAGTTTCTTCGCCGCATCGCGAGCGGCCTCATCTGCCTCAATCGAAAGGAAATCGACACCCGTTTCATCCTTAACCAAATCGTTCATTGAGCGACGCTTCCAGTTGCCCCCCATTTCAATTTCTTTATCACCAAAGGTGATTTTGGTATCCCCATGAATTTGCTGTGTCAGTTTTTGGACAAGGTCTTGCACAAGTTCCATGACATCAAAATAGTCCCAGTAAGCATGATAGGCTTCGATTGAGGTAAATTCAGGATTATGCTTTATAGAAATCCCCTCATTACGGAAGCAGCGTCCGATTTCAAAAACGGCATCAGCAAACCCACCCACAATCAGGCGTTTTAGCGGCAATTCAGTTGCAACACGCAAATAAAAATCTGTATCGAGCGAATTATGGTGGGTAACGAAGGGCTTGGCTGTCGCGCCGCCCATGATGGAATGGAAAATAGGCGTTTCCACCTCTAGCGCGCCCATACCCTCCATATACTTACGGATAAAGGACACAATACGTGAGCGGGTGCGAAGCACGTTACGGCTGTCTTCATTCATAATTAGATCAAGATAGCGCTGGCGGTATCTTTGCTCGACATCGGTCAGGCCATGGTATTTTTCCGGCAACGGCAGCATGGTTTTGGTTAGCATGGTGACTTCTGTTGCACGGACAGATAATTCCCCGCGCGGCGTGCGTCGTATTGTACCTTTACCACCAACTATGTCACCTATATCGAACATTTCGAGCTTCTCAAGCTCTTCCTGAGACATAGAGTCCTTATGACAGAAAACCTGTATCTTGCCACTGGCATCCATCAAGTCTAAAAACATCCCATTGTTGCGCATCGCCATAATGCGGCCTGCGACGGCCACTTTATCCTCAGTTTCAGTGCCGCTTTCAAGACTTTCATACTTGCCTTGCAATTCCTGCGCCTGGTGCGTGCGATCGAATTTATGAGGATAAGCCTGCAACCCTTTCTCAGCCAATTTTTTCAACTTGGCTTCCCGCGCTTCACGGGGATTAAGAGCTGCGGATGCTGAGGATTCTGCTTCGGCTTTATGAGACATATTATTTTTCTATCAGGTTTTTTAATGGTTTATCCGCCCTATATTTGGCTGAAAACCTTACAAAAATCAAGAATTAACTAGTCCCTTCTAACACATCTCGCCGAAAGTTGCGCATGTTTGCCTACAACGGTGTGGCTTCCATCACTAAATTTCCTCACAGACACCTGGTTAACATTTGAATTTTCAGTCGAACTCCAATAGTATCCTGCAAAATATGACCCTGTTTCATTAAAACCACCAATCAGCCCTTTATTCTCAAATAACGTCCTTAGTTCATATCTGGCTGGTAAATGCCATTCAGGACCTAGAGCTCGGCAAGTCTCAGCAGGATTGAATGGCGCATCAGGATGGACAGCACCTACAAGAAGATCAGTATTTCCAGCGCCGTCAGTCATAGAGGTTGCACCTGTTCCTGTATGTGAACAGCAAATTGAGTCCCATTTTGAAATTGATATATCTCCAGCTGTTGTATAGATCCTATCACTTCCACCCCAGATCGGGCCTGCATATATAACGCCATCACAGTCCTCACCAATTTCGAGGTCTGTAAGATCACAGCCTACATAACTACCGCAGACCTCTAGCCCTGCACCTTTTCTTCTGAAGAGGTGACAGGACTCATCAATAGGCGCATCAGGATTAATATTGGAACCTGATGGCGTTTCATAACTTATCTGGTCTTGGGAACAACCATTAACAGATTTTAAATATTCAATTCCGTTTGTTACTTTCGAAATACATAGATCGGTTTGAGATGTCAAAACTGAATTTTGGCCTTTTGAAAATAATGTTTCTTCACCACCGCCACGGTCAGAGGAAGTCACGGCATAAGTCAGACCCGCGAAAAGGGTCACGGCTAGCAGTATAAAAAATATTACATTGCCATCAGAATTATTTGTATGTTTATCGTTATTTAACATCCTAATAAGTATAACATTTTTCTTTTTATAATTCCTGAAAAAATTATGATATAATAACAAAATATGAGACACCCTTCCCAAAACGGTAACGTCCTTTTTATAATACTAATCGGTATCGTCCTTTTTGCAGGTCTAATGTATGCCTTTACGGAAAGCAGTCAAAACAGCTTTTCCAACCTTGACAGAGAACAAGCCCAGATCGTTGCCACCGATATTTTAAATTACAGCCAAAAGGTTGAAGGCGGCGTACAACGACTTTTGGCCAAGGGGTGCAGCGAATTGGATATCAGTTTTGAAAACTCTATTTCTACAACTGATTACACGAATGTGAACTCAACACCCGGCGAATATGATTGCCATGTTTTTCATCCCGAAGGTGCGGGACTAACTTATGTAGCTCCCCCTGCAAACTCAGGAACGGGAACAGAGTGGGTTTTCAGCTCAGGCAATGGGGTTACAGGTATTGGGAATATAACCTATTCATGTGTAGACCCAGAATGCCTGGATTATCTTATTATTTTAAAAGATGTGAACGAACAAGTTTGTAAGGTGATTAATTATCTCGGCAAAGTAAACGAAAACACAAATGGTGATATTCCCTTAGACCAAAATGACTATAGTGATGATGCGTACACTGGAACGACACCACTTAATAAAAGAGTTATTATTGATGGTGATGAGAAACTTGCATATAAAAACACAGGCTGTTTTGAAAGTGAAACTCGCGGTGGATACCACTTTTATCACGTATTAATTGCCCGCTGACTTATTTAAATCTTTAAGTGTAATTGCCTGATTCCCGTGCTAGATATGGTCTCATGCACGCCACTGACATGACACAAACTGAAAATTCTCAGCCGCAAATAAACCTGCCAGATTTTCCGGCTTGCGTTATTGGTGTCAAACAAGCCTATCTTCTGACCACAGACGGCGAGGTCAAAAGCCTTGATTTTTATGCAGCAGGCAGGCTTATTTATAATAAGGCTGCCATTATCTGTCACACGCCGTATACAGCCTCCAAGCTTCGTGCTGATTTCACAGCCTTTGACCTTCTGGAACTATTTTTATTCGTATACCCTACACGCTTTACCGTGCCAACAGTGCCTGGCGTGGCCAAAGCACTCGGCCTGGCAAGTGATTATGAGGCAGAGGATTTACCGCTTCTTCTGGTTGATTGCCTCTCCACTCTTTTAAAGGACCTGACCGAATTACCTGAAGACAAACGAACAGCCCTGTCCAAAACGGCCAAGCTGATGGGACTTCAGGGGCGTGGCTGGGTCTGGGCTCCTTATGTGATGGGCGCTCTTGGATTTCCTTACGATCCAAAGGAACAGGTGAATGCCCAACCTGTTTTGTCATTACTTAAAAAATTACCGGAATGGTCGGAACGGGCGCCTCCTCCTCCACCATCACAATACCCGGTTTCGATTGAAAAAGCAGAAGAGCGCTTGAAAGCATTTTTGCGCGAGGGCAATACCGCAAGTGAAGAAAGGCCACAGCAGGTTGATTTCACGAAGGCCATGACCCATGTTTTTGATACAAAAGATGATCTCGAAGAGCCGCATGTCTTGCTGGCACAGGCCGGTACAGGTGTTGGAAAAACTCTAGGCTATCTTGCGCCTGCTTCCGTTTGGGCCCAGGAGAATGAAGGTGCTGTCTGGATATCAACTTACACACGCAACCTCCAGCAACAGTTAGAAAGCGAGCTTGAGCGACTATATCCGGATGAAAGTTTGAGAGAACAAAAAGTCGCCGTCCGAAAGGGTCGTGAAAACTATTTATGCCTTTTAAATTATGAGGATCTGGTGGCATCTGCCCCAATGGCGCGCTCAGTAAAAACGGCTGTCGCCGCCGGATTGATGAGCCGTTGGATCACCGAAACTAAGGATGGCGACATCACCGGAAAAAGTTTTCAGGGTTGGATACCAAATCTCTTGGGCACTGCAAATACGCGCGGGCTGACCTTAAAAAGCGGTGAATGCATCTATTCGGCATGTGATCACTACAATCGCTGCTTCAAAGAAAAAGCCATCCGTAAAAGCCGCCACGCTGAAATTGTCGTAGCAAATCATGCGCTAGTGATGATTCAGACAGCCATTGCCGGATCTCAGGAAACGCTGCCGCAGCGCTATATTTTTGATGAAGGACATCACCTTTTCGATGCCGCAGATAGTGCCTATGCCGCTCATTTGACAGGACGGCAAGGAAGAGAGCTTAGGCGATGGGTTTTGGGTTCTGAAGAAAGTCGTCGCCAAAGGAATAGAGGTCTAAAAAGACGTGCCGAAGAGCTTGTTGCAGCAGAGCCAGAAGATGAAAAACTTCTCCTCGCCATACTTCACCATGCGCGTGCTTTGCCCGCACAAGGCTGGCTTAAACGTCTGATAGAAAACAGTCCGCAAGGCCCGGCGGAGGCGTTCTTCCTGAACCTTCACCATCAGATACAAGCCAGAAACCCCGGCACGGACACATTTTACTCTCTTGAGACACAAACCTACCCGGTCAACACAGCACTTCTCCCGCTTATAGCTCCTTTTAAGGCCGCACTGTTAAGCCTTCAAAAGCCTATGATTAAGCTGGCGAAGCGGCTCGCACAGAAAATTGCCGATGATGAGGGCGAAGGGCTGATGGATGCGGATATAAGACGGCGCATGGATTCCCTAAGCCGCTCACTTGAAAGGCGTGGACAGCTTGAGATCGGTGCATGGATTGGCATGCTTGAAACCTTGGAAAAGGGAGAGAAGCCGCAAGACTTTATTGACTGGCTCGAGATTGAAAAAATAGACGGCAAGGCCTTCGATACAGGTATGTACCGCCATTATGTTGATCCCATGAAACCATTTGCGGCATCACTTCTGCCTCACGCACATGGTGTTGGTATCACCTCTGCTACGTTAAAAGACAGAACAGGAAATGAAGATCACGATTGGAAAACCGCCCATCTTCATACGGGATCAGCCTATCTTTCCACGCAAGGTCGACAATTTGAGGCCAACTCACCTTTCGATTATAACAAACAGGCCAAAGTTTTTATTTTAAGCGACGTAAACAAAGCCAATACAGCACAAGTTGCAGGAGCCATGAATGCTTTATTTACTGCCAGTAATGGTGGCGGTTTAGGGCTATTCACTTCAATTCAACGCCTACGCAGTACGCACAACATCTTACAAGACAAGCTTGGGCTGCCGTTATATGCCCAGCATTATGAACAAGTTGACACAGGCACGCTAATTGACCTTTTCAGGGAAGATGAAAATTCCTGCCTCCTCGGGACCGATGCTATGCGTGATGGTGTTGACGTTCCGGGCAAATCTTTGCGACTCATAACATTTGACCGCGTGCCATGGCCCCGTCCGACAATACTTCATAAAAATCGGCGCAAGCATTTCGGTGGGCGGGAATATGACGAGCGCATTACACGCCTTAAACTTCAACAGGCATTCGGTCGCCTCATTCGTTCAGCTCAAGATAAAGGTGTTTTCGTTATGCTTGATAACGCGACCCCATCACGGCTTTTAACAGCTTTCCCTGAACAGATTGAGGTGAATAAACTTGGCCTCAATGAAGCCTGCGCAGAGATAAAACTATTTTTCTCAAACTCATGAAAACCTATCATTTTCCTTTAGATATAAAACGCACGCCACAAGATATCTTTTCGATTTTTCAAAATCAGGAAGGAAGCCTTTTTCTGGATAGCAGCAATGATGAGGGCCTCTCTTATATCTGCTTTGACCCGGATAAAATCTATAAATGGAAAGCTTCGAACGCGAATGACACACCATTTGAAGACCTTCAGAATTTATTAGATCTCCATCAGCCAAAAACCACATTTTCTAGCAATATTTTCACTGGAGGTCTAGCGGGATATATATCATACGATATACGATACGTGTCTGATATAAATTATGGTTTAAAGGAAGATCTAAGTACGCCTGATATTTATATGGGTGTCTACACTCAGGTACTGGCCTATGCACATGAAGACAAAAGCTGGTCATATTTCACAACCTGCTCCTCTGAAACGGTAGCTCTTAAAAACAAAAACAAGCTCTTCGAGCGTTTAGAAAAAAATACAGATACTACACAAAAGAAGATTTCTAAACTGTCCTTCTCCCCCCGCATTTCAAAAGCACAATATCTGAAAAACGTAGAGAAAATTATAGAATACATATATGCAGGGGATATATTTCAGGCGTGTTACGCGCAAAGCTTTTCGGCAGATATATCGCCTGACTTTCCCTCATATAATCACTATAGACATTTAAGAGAAATCAGCCCTGCCCCGTTTTCAGCCTATATGAATTGTGGCGAGGCTGTTATCTCATCCAACTCGCCTGAGCGCTTCTTAAAAGTTGACAAGCGGCATGTTGAAACCAAACCTATCAAAGGGACGGCTCCACGTTTTTCGGATAAAGACAGAGATAAACACTCGGCAACCAATCTTCTCACCAGTAAAAAAGACCGTGCTGAAAACGCAATGATTGTTGATCTATTAAGAAATGACCTCTCAAAAGTCTGTGAATGTCATAGTGTCGAAGTCCCCTCTTTTTGCAAACTTGAAAGCTTTGCCAATGTGCACCATTTGGTATCGACTGTTACAGGAGAGTTAAAAGATGGAAAGACCGCGATTGATCTCTTAAAAGCAACAATGCCGGGTGGCTCAATTTCAGGAGCGCCGAAAATCCGTGCAATGGAAATTATTGATGAAATGGAAGATTTGCGCCGCGGACCGTATTGCGGGGCCATGGGGTATATAGGATTTAATGGCAATATGGATATGAATATTCTTATCCGAACCATTATTTACACCAAGGAGCATGCGACGTTTTTTTCTGGGGGGGCGATTACTTCGGACTCAAACCCAGAGGCAGAATATCAAGAAACGCTTGATAAGGCTTCAAAACTTATGGAGAGTTTTTCCTCGTGATTGTGTTAATCGATAACTACGACTCTTTTGTCTATAATCTCGCCCGCTATGTCGAGCGTGAGGGCGAAGACGTTGTTGTTATTAGGAATGACGCACCTGAATTAATAAAGACATGCGATGCAGCCGACGGTATAATTATATCACCAGGCCCATGCTCACCTGCGGAGACAGGATTATCAAAAGAGATCATAAGCAGATTGGGGCAATCCATACCCATATTGGGAGTTTGCCTTGGGCATCAGGCCATCGGTGAGGTTTATGGCGGGAAAACTATCCGCAGTGATCGCCCCGTCCATGGTAAAACAAGCACAGTCTATATCAAAGATAATTGCCCCCTCCTCGCCACTCTTTCCTCCGAATTTCAGGCCGCCAGGTACCATTCCCTTATCATTGACCTTCCCGAACACTCAAAGCTTAAAATAACAGCCGAAACTGAAGACAATATTATTATGGCGGTCACCCATGAAGAATTTCCTGTTTATGGAATTCAATTTCACCCTGAGTCGATTTTGACAGAGACGGGTGATATTATAATCAGAAATTTTCTGAACATCGTTCGCGCCAATACGGCAGATAAGAAAAAAATATAAGGAGCGTCATGAATACAATATGGTTTAACGGAATTTGGTATGACGGGCACAGTGCAGTATTGCCTTATAATGACAGTGGCATAGTGACGTCTATTGGTGTTTTTGACAGCCTGTTAATCCGTAAAAAAAGCCTGGTATCAGGAAAAGCACATTATGAGCGCCTGATCCATGACTCAGATAAAATCATGGGCCTTACGCCTTTTGAAACTTACGCCACATTTGAAAATATTGCCCTTGAACTACTGGATCGCAAAAACACCGATAAGGATAAGCTTTACCGCCTGAGAACCGTCGTCACGGGAGGCTCCGTGGAGCGACCTTTAGCAAAAGCCCAGTCCCCTAACATCTTCATGTCATGTGCGCCCTGCCCCGAAGGCCCCTTGCCTGATGTAAACGCAGTAATTATATCTGATCACCCGCGTGTGGCGGGCGATAGCTTAGAAAACTGCAAACGCCTTGATTACACCAGAAGCTATGCAGCCAGAAGGAAAGCTGAGGCACGTGGTGGTAATGAAGCCATATTGACCAACACAAACGGCAATATCGCCTGCGCAACCACCAGTAATATATTTATCGAAGAAACAGGAAAGCTGATAACCCCGCCCTTATCGGAAGGCGTTTTGGCGGGCGTTACAAGGCAGAACCTATTATCCGACAGCGGTGCCGTTGAGGATATAATCTCGATAGAACGCTTCAAAAATGCTGATAAAATTTACCTGACCAATTCGATTACAGGCAAGAGGGAAATCACTCTTCTTCCCGACTGAATAAACTTTCTGGAATATCTGACCTGATATCGTGCGCGACACGCGCACCTTCTTTTGTAATGATATGGGTGGCGCAATGTGTTGCCAGTTGTCCTGCCGCGTTGTAATCCAGCCCGATAGATATCCCGTAAAGAAAGCCGGCAGCAAAGGCATCCCCTGCGCCGTTCAGATCCACCACCCCTTTTTCGGGCTTTACACTATCAATATGGATTTCCCTGCCATGATCAAAAACCAGACAGCCGCGGCTGCCTAGCGTAATAATATAAACCTTACCGTGATCTAGCTTTTTAAGGCTCTCCTCAAAATCCTCTCTCCCTGTAAAGACAGCAAGCTCTTCTTCGGAAAGGAAAATTATATCGCTTAATTCGGCAAGGCTTTTGACATGTTCGGGATAGCTTTCAAGAATAAAGATATTATTCGGTGAGAAAACAACTCTGCCATTGCATTTTTTGCATTTGCGGATAGCCTCCATAAAAACTTCAAAACCATTAGGTGTGTGAAGTGTGTATCCATCCAGATAAAGTATGGGCTCTTCTGGAAATTCTTCAGGTAAATCAGAGACAGACAATTCGTATCCTGCACCATGATAAGAGGCAAAGCTGCGTTCTTTATCAGGTGTGATGTAAGTAAAAATTCGTCCACTGGGCTGCTTACCTGGCGGACATAAAGACCTGACTTTTGACTGGTCAAAAGCATTAAGAAATAATTTAGCATCATTATCGGGACCCAGCTTGCCAATAAATTCTGCGTTGCCACCAAGTCTGGTAAAGCCATCCACCACGTTGGCTGCACAACCGCCAGGTATTTTTATATGCCTCACCAGATTTTCAAATCGCAAAGCATCTTCTTCAGTCAGGACAATCTGGGCACCTTTTCTGACGGCATTTAAAGCGAGAAAACTGTCATCAACCGTTGCAACATAATCAATAACAGCTTCACCAACGGCGACAAGATGTTTTAGGTCAGCCATGTGTGGGGGCTTTATTTGCGGCTGGCTCTTGTGGAGCAGGTTTGTTGGCAAGCATCTTTACAAAATCGCGAATATGAGACACTGAATAATCAATGTAATCTGCATCTATCTTGCCGTTTAAGGCAATATGTGCTGTGGTCATTCCCATTTCTTTCGGATGATAGAGATTTTTCGGACTATCGTCTATCATAACAATATCGGAAAGATCGCCATGTTCATCAAAACCCATTCGATGCAAAACTGATGAGAAAGCCTTACGGTTTTTATTTTTCAGATTGAAGTCAAATTCTTCTATCGAGAAAATATTTTCATCTGTAAAAATATCATCCAGCTGCATAATCTCGACCAGGTATTTTGCCCATCTTTCCGACCCGTGCGTCAGGATGGCAACTTTCGTATCCTTGTTTCTAAGATCGGCAAGATGGTCGTGAGATCTACGAAATTCTTCTGCCAAAGGCAATACATAATCGGTTTGGAGACGGTCATGCGTTTCGTTAAAAATCTGCGTCAGTGATAAATTGAACGGCGCCTTGGAAAAAGGAATAAAAGATAACCCCTCTTTTTCATATCCGTCCTTGTGCGCGCGGATGATGTCTTCACGATCTACGCCGGGACATTTTTCCTTAATAATTACTTCTATAACGCGCTCAAAATGATCTACGAACTCAGGAGCATGATCAAAAAGGCAATCATCCAGATCAAAGATAACCAGTCTCGGTGATAATTGTGTTTTTGGCGCGCCCATGAACTCTGCTTCGTTGTTTTTGATAGAAAAACTTAGCAAAACTATTGTTATATGACAATAAAAATCCTGAAGATTTCTTCAGGATTTTGAACATAACTCAGCGTGAAATGTGAATTACTTTAAAGCCTGCAGCTTGGCTTCAACAACGGTTAGCCTGCGTGCGTAACGGGCACGCTCCACATCGTCCTTGGCGGATTCAACATCTTCTTTCAGGTCTTTTTGTTGCTGCAACAATGCATCCTTGTCAAGCTCTGTAAGCGCCATTGTTTCTTCTGCTAAAAGGGTACAGTTTTCTGCCGTAATATCTGCGAAACCTCCAGCTATGAAGAATTTCTGAGGCTGACTATCTTTGCTTTTCAAGATCTCGACTACGCCGGGACGTACGGATAAAACAAGTGAAGCATGACCTTTGCGGACACCCACATATCCGGTTTCACCTGGAATGACGACCTGAAATGCAGGCTCTTCCATAAGCTTTTCAGCCGGTGATACAAGTTCAAAGTGAAATCTGTTATTTTCCATCGTTTGGTCCTTTTGACTCAACATCGTCATTTCGAGTGAAACATAGTGAAATCGAGAAATCTAAATTGTAGATCCCTCGACTACGCTCGGGATGACGATTGTTTTATACCTTTCTTAGGCCGCCTCTTCCGCCATTTTCTGTGCTTTCTGGATGGCCTCATCAATTGTACCAACCATATAGAACGCACTTTCAGGTAAGTGGTCAAGCTCACCATCAACAATCATGCGGAAACCTTTAATTGTGTCTTCAAGTTGAACAAACACACCAGGTGTTCCAGTAAAGACCTCGGCCACATGGAAGGGCTGTGACAGGAAGCGCTGAATCTTACGGGCACGTGCCACAACCAGCTTATCTTCTTCTGACAGTTCATCCATACCCAGAATAGCAATGATATCCTGCAACGCTTTATAAGTTTGAAGTGTTTTCTGAACATCGGCCGCACATTGGTAATGCTCATCACCCACAACACGAGGGTCAAGGATACGTGATGTTGAATCAAGCGGATCAACAGCTGGGTAAATACCAAGCTCTGCAATCTGGCGAGACAAAACAGTTGTTGCATCCAAGTGGGCAAATGTTGTTGCCGGCGCAGGGTCAGTCAAGTCATCAGCAGGCACATAAACGGCCTGAACAGAAGTAATAGACCCTTTATTGGTTGAAGTAATACGTTCCTGCAAGGCACCCATATCAGTTGAAAGTGTAGGCTGGTAACCCACAGCTGACGGGATACGTCCAAGAAGCGCAGACACTTCCGCACCGGCCTGTGTGAAACGGAACACGTTATCCATAAAGAACAAAACGTCCTGGCCTTCTTCGTCACGGAAATATTCCGCCATTGTCAGACCTGACAGGGCAACACGCGCACGCGCACCAGGTGGTTCATTCATCTGACCGTATACGAGCGCGGCCTTTGAAGCCTTTTCATCACCGGGCACAACAACGCCTGATTCAATCATTTCGTGGTAAAGGTCGTTTCCTTCACGAGTACGCTCACCAACACCTGCAAAAACAGATACACCACCGTGCTCTTTTGCAATGTTGTTAATTAATTCCATGATAGTAACTGTCTTACCAACACCAGCACCACCGAATAGACCGATTTTACCACCCTTGGCGTAAGGACATAGAAGGTCAACAACCTTGATACCTGTTACAAGCTGTTCAGTTTCTGTCGCCTGCTCAACAAACTCAGGAGCATCACGGTGAATAGCCCAGCGTGTTTTGGCTTTGACTTCCTTACCTTCATCAATAGGGTTTCCGATCACATCGAAAATACGGCCCTTTGTTACATCGCCAACCGGCACTGCAATTGGCTCACCAGTATCTGTAACGGGCGCACCGCGCACAAGACCGTCAGTTGAGTCCATTGCGATACAGCGTACGACGTTTTCACCCAAATGCTGGGCAACTTCAAGAACAAGTGTTTTACCGTCATTGTCTGTATGAAGCGCGTTCAGGATCTGTGGGACATTGCCCTCGCTGAACTGGATATCAACAACAGCACCAAGCACCTGCTGGATGCTTCCGGTGGCTGCGGCATTTGCTGCTTTTTTAGGAGTTGCTGTTTTTTTAGTAGCCATTTTTTCGTCCTTTTCTTCCTCTTTCAAGTTATAGTCTGACGGTTATCTTCGGGTCGTATTCAAAAATCTTTTGGGTTTCCCCGTCTCTGTCCAGCAAAGTATCTTTGCCTTCCAACCTTAAAAATCCGGCGCGAACACCAAAATTCTTACAAAACTCTATATTCGACTTCAACACGGAGTATTCTGACTCAGTAATTTCTGTCTTTTCCCTTCGCAAATCCTGTAACTTATCATCAAGCTTTGCAAAAGCATCTCTTATTCCCGGCCTATCCTCATCCAATGGATCCCTGCAGGCATGTTGCTGCAAAAATCTGTGGCTGGCACACATAAACTCTTCATAGAACGGCGACATTTCATGTCCGTCCATTAAAGTGCCTCCGCACCTGAAATAATCTCAATCAATTCTTTCGTAATATGCGCCTGACGTGCACGGTTGTATTGCAGTGTCAGGTCACTAATCATATCACCGGCATTACGTGTTGCATTATCCATCGCTGTCATCCTTGCAGCCTGTTCACCCGCAGAACTGTCAAGAAGCGCACGAAAAATCTGTACACCAATATTTTTCGGCAGCAAACTGTCCAAAATTTCTTCCTCGCTAGGCTCAAAGCTATAAGGAGACGCCGGAGCATCCATTGCCGCAGACTTTTCAGCGTTTTCTTTATTATCATTGCTCTCAGCGGCTTCCGGCATAGCGAAGGGAACAAGCTGCTGAACGCGTGGCTTTTGTATAAGGACAGAAACAAAGTCGTTATACACAAGCTTGCAAACATCGAAATGACCTGATTGGAACTGTTCGATCACAAGCTCTGACACAGTATTTGCATTTGTGTAATCAACCGTCTTACCGCCAGTGAAGCCTGTAAAGCTTTCAAGGATATTATCTCTGTTTGTGCGCCTCAGAAGGTCGCGGGCCTTACGGCCGACACAAATTATTTTGACGTCCATGCCTTGCCCTTCAAGTTCCGCAATTTCCTGTCTTACGCGGCGGATTAAATTGGCATTGAAACCACCGGCCAGACCGCGATCGGAAGAAACCACAACCAAAAGGACGCGTTTATCTTCACCTGTACCTGTTAAAAGCGCAGGGCCGGTTCCCTCGGTAATGCCCGCGGCCACGCGTGACAGCATCGCTGCCATGGCCTGAGCATAAGGCTGGGACGCCTCGGCCTGTTCTTGGGCCTTTTTCAACTTGGCAGCCGCCACCATCTTCATCGCGGATGTGATTTTCCGCGTTGATTTAACGGAGGCGATTCTGTCTCTATAATCTCTTAAACTTGGCATAAGCTAACTTTAAGCGGCTTTCTGTGTGTTTGCAGAAGAAAAACCTTTAGTGAAACTTTCAAGAAATTTATTTAACTTGCTTTCCAGCTTCTCAGTCAGTTTTTTCTCTGTACGGATTTCTTCAAGAATATCTTCCCCATTGGCACGAATATCTTCAAGCATACGCTGCTCATATTCGGTAACCGCATCAACAGCGATAGTATCAAGATAACCGCGTGTTCCTGCATAGATGGACACAACCTGTTCTTCAACTGGAAGAGGTGAATACTGAGGCTGCTTCAATAGCTGGGTTAGTCTCGCACCACGTGCCAGAAGCTTCTGTGTTGAGGCGTCAAGATCGGATGCAAACTGTGCAAAGGCTTCCATTTCACGGTATTGGGCAAGCTCAAGCTTGATTGTACCGGCAACCTGCTTCATCGCCTTGATTTGTGCCGCAGACCCCACACGGGACACTGACAAACCAACATTAATCGCAGGGCGGATACCCTTAAAGAACAAACCTGTTTCAAGGAAGATCTGACCATCCGTAATCGAAATCACGTTTGTTGGAATATAGGCAGATACGTCCCCGGCCTGTGTTTCAATGATCGGCAGCGCTGTCAATGATCCTGCACCGTGCTCATCGTTCATCTTCGCTGCGCGCTCCAACAATCTTGAGTGGATGTAGAACACATCACCAGGGTAAGCTTCACGGCCAGGTGGACGACGAAGAAGAAGTGACATCTGGCGATAAGCCACGGCTTGCTTGGACAGATCATCATAAACCATCAATCCGTGCAGTCCGTTATCGCGGAACCACTCACCCATGGCACATCCTGTGTATGGTGCAAGAAACTGCATCGGTGCCGGATCAGAAGCCGTGGCAGCAACCACGATTGAATATTCCATCGCACCATTTTCTTCCAGCTCTTTAACAAGCTGCGCAACAGTTGAACGCTTTTGACCAACAGCCACATAGACGCAGTAAAGGTGGTCTTTTTCATTTTCTGATTTGTTGACATTTTTCTGATTGATGATTGTATCAACCGCAACAGCTGTCTTACCGGTCTGACGGTCACCAATAATCAATTCACGCTGCCCACGACCGACAGGAACAAGCGCGTCAATCGCCTTTACGCCTGATTGCATTGGCTCATGCACAGATTTACGCGGGATAATACCAGGAGCTTTTTGCTCAACAAGGCTGCTTTCTTTTGCCTTGATCGGGCCCTTACCGTCAATTGGATTACCAAGGGCATCAACAACACGACCAAGAAGTTCTTTCCCAACAGGAACCTGAACAATTTCGCCCGTTCTCTTAACTGAATCACCTTCTTTGATGTCACGGTCAGATCCGAAAATCACGATACCGACATTGTCGACCTCGAGGTTAAGGGCCATACCCTTAATTCCACCAGGAAATTCTACCATCTCACCTGCACGAACATTATCAAGTCCGTGAACGCGGGCAACACCATCACCGACTGACAAAACCTGTCCGACCTCGGCAACATTTGCGTCTGCGTCAAAATTCGCAATATTTGACTTTAGAATTTCTGAAATTTCACTCGCGCGGATTTGCATTTATCCTACCTCTTTCATATTGGCGTTTTCATTAGTTCCTGTTTTTAAATTCAGCTTCAGGCGCTCAAGTTTTCCCTTAACCGAGTCATCTATCATGACAGAGCCAACGGTAACAACCATGCCGCCCAAAAGATCTTTTTCCACATTCTGGGTCAAGATTACATTTTTGCCCAGCGTGGTTTTCAATGTCTTTGTCAACTCATCCAACTGAGCTTTTTTCAATTCATAGGCCGTGCGCACATTTACAGCGATCTCATCATTATGTTCACGAAGAACTGTCTGATACGCATGTACCATGTTCGCTATACTTGATAATCTCTTATTATCTACCAGCGTCTTCAAGAAATTAACAGTCAGTTTGTGAAATTTTGCTTTTTTGGCTATGGCCTCAATAACAGCCATCTGATCCTTACGTGAATAGATTGGCGTATCAACAAAATCGGACAGAACATCATCACGCTCAAGCATTGCACCAATATCTTCCATATCTTTGGAAACATTCGATTCGGCTTTATTATCCAATGCTGTTTTTAACAGCGACTGGGCATAGCGTCTGCAAAGTGGGCTAACAGGGCGTGTCATGCTTGTCACAAAAAACCTCTTCAACTAAAAGCGCGCGTTATTTAATCTTGCGCCTTGAATTAGCACAGCACGATACAATGTGCAAGCCTTTGAGCACTGTTTTTTGCTTTTAAGACCCAACAAATAAGCGAAACTCGAACCAATAAAGTTCCAAAGGCCCAAAAGCCGTTGCCATTATTTTAAAGATGGCCAGATGCAAGACATATATTTCAAGCGTGTAGCGACCGCATATTTGCAAAAACTGGCGAACACCGGATATATTTAAAAGGTTAGATGCCGGCGTTTTCTCAAAACCGAAAGTAAAATAAAGCATCGCCAGGTAAACACCACTTCCCATAAAAACAACCAGTGAAGGAATATAGGCAAAGCCGAAACCATAAGCCTGGGTCACAACAAAAAACGCAACCGCTGCGAAAAGCAACATACACGCGGATTCCTTACTTATTTGAAGTGTGTCTTTTTGTCTTGCCAGATAACCAATAACCGCAAAGGCCAGCCCGCTTGTCCCATATTCAAGCAGAGCATTGCTGGGTAAAAAAAGTAAAAGTATAACCCCACAAGCCATAAACATATCTTTGGGAGAGCGCATGCTCATTACCATAAATCTGTCCAATATAAGGCGGATAAATATGATGGTTGCCAGTATAGTAAGGGGAAATATCGGTTGCCCACCTATGTAATTAGAAATAGAGAGAATCGCCACGCCACCCCAAAGCCGCCAGCTTAGATCTCTACTCTGTGCATACCCAACAAGGAAAAACCAGATTGGTACGCATAAACGCCCTAATATCCGCAATCCCTGCTCATCAGGCAGGAAATACGCTCCTATATGATCAATGATCATGAGCAATACAGCCAATGTTTTCCATACGTCATATGAAGTGACAGTGTCAGGCAAATGGGAACGGTCGGTTAAAAACATGGCTAAAAGAATACCCTTTCATAAGAATTCACGAAAGAATTATTCCAGTCGTCATTTCGACTAAGCGTTAGCGCATGGAGAAATCTCCACCTTGAAAAAGATGAGACCTCTCGACTTCGCTCGAGGTAACATTATAGAAAATCTCTCATTTCTAACTTACGAGCGTAATTTTTTGTGGTTCTGCATTTTGAATAAATCTTTGAATTGAAGGTCGTTCTATTTCTGAAGATTTTCGAAGAATTCCAGTCTCATTACAACAACGAAAAGCTGTAATTAAAGAATCTGTAGGGTTAAAAACAGCTTGGCTTTCACCTAAATATGAGTTTGTAATTGGTACTGCATATTGAGCTAGAAAGAAGCCTGTTGCATTTAAAGCCTCGCGTACTTCATCACTTGTAAACCAGTCATGATATTGTCTGAGGCTACAAAACCCCGATTGGAACCTTGAAAGAATAAATGATGAAGCTGTTTGAAAGGTTGTTTTCAGCTTTTCATCTTGCCAAGGTGGTGGACGCCCTTAAACTTATTTCTTCTTCCTTCAGCATAAATAAATTGGTCAATACTACCCAGTCCATTGTAAGGACCATAACCATATTCATTTTGAACACGCCAAATTTTAACGTTTTTACACATTAAATTTATCTAGCACAATAGGCAGAAATATGTCAACTTTATAAAAAACTCTGAGGGTCGATGTCGATTTGGACTTTAACAGTTTGCTTGAATTTGCCTTATTAAGGTATTTCCCATATAGTATTCAGTCTTAACAATCGCCCTTCCTTCACAAGAAGTTTTAGTCTTCGTATATACGTAGTTAACAATAACTGTATCAAAATTAATTTGCTCAATATTTTTAACCTGTAAAGGCTTTTTCATTTGGCTATAAAATTTAAAAATATTTTCTTCATTAAAAGGCCCAATCCCCCTTTTAGAAGGAACGACATATGATGAGGCAATATTGCCATCTGCATGAGATAAAGCTTTATAAAAAGCTGCTACAGCACCAACAGGGTTATAAGGTTCATTTTTAAGCTCTAAAGATTGTTTTTGCAAAAGGTCATCTCCCGTAGATAAAAAACTGTAAGCTATACCAACATCGATTCCAGTTTTTTTATCCAAAACTGCTATTCCTTCTGGAGGTGCTGTAGTAATAAATATTATAGCCTTAGTAGAGAGGCCAAGGTCATTCAAGTACGCTCCTATTAGAGCATTTCCAACACCACTTTCATATGCAATTCCTTCTTTAAAAATATGTGCAGCATGGAACCCTAAAACAGAACTATCATCCAAAAACTTTTCTTTACCAGCAATCCATATTAAAGCGCAGGAAGAAGCACATAAGGTGTTGTCAGGAACCATGGTTTTAAAACCACGTTCAGAAATAATTTTACCAATTTCTAAGGCTGGAATAACACTTCCACCAGGACTAGCTAAAACGACGACACCATTCGATATGTTTTGAGCTATTTGGTTAAAACGTATTTCATCATTTGGTCGAATTTCTCCAGAAATTACTATATAATTGGAACTGGTGTGGGGTATAGGCCCTGTGAAAATTTCTGAGGCCTCACTAAAACACGGTAAAATT
>Ga0066376_10002180_pt1 | contig 18430 bp, 17 predicted proteins | sample Knorr_S15_td_Bot_FD_77009 | JGI IMG/M metagenome (GOLD analysis project Ga0066376, IMG submission 77009) | Marine microbial communities from Southern Atlantic Ocean transect - Knorr_S15_td_Bottom_ad_5009_LV_A | ecosystem: Environmental > Aquatic > Marine > Oceanic | place: Southern Atlantic... | reverse complement strand
GCCTCCATTCCGTGCACCATCAGCGCGTCCACCGTCCACCACCGCTCCCGCCAGGCACCGGCCACACCAGCGCCCAAGGCGCGGATGAAGTCCTCTGCGAACTCGGCCGCGGAGGTCACCGCCGTCCTGATCTCCGGACCCACCCTCGCTTGATGCGTCCGAGCTGCGGCCGCGAGCAGCGTGCGCGCCCGCGCGGGGTCAGCGGACCAGACGTACAGGGGGTTGTACTCGGGCCGCTCGGCGGCAACGAGCTCCGTCGCGGCCTTTGTGGCGATCGGTGGGAAGCCCTCGAGGTCCGCGAGGGAGGGGCCAGCACCGACCTTCAGGAAGGGACGCTGACGCTCGCGTACCGTCGTCAACAGCGCCTCGGCATCGGAAAGCATGTCCGGGTTCTTGAGCAATGCCGCAGCACCGTCCGGCCAGGGGTTTCCGAGGCGATCCAGCTCCTGCTCGATGTCACGCAAGCGCTGCACGTCGTCCGTGAACGCGTCCACGATGCCCTGCCACCCGTCGGGCTCGCTCCCGTCCTGGTAGGCCTGCAGACGCGCCACGTCGAAGCCTTCTCGCTCAGCGGTATCGATGGCGGATCGAATCGCCTTTCGCCACGGCGCTTCTTTCTGCTCGACAGTCTCCTCGAGGGTCTCGGTCATTTCGTCCAAAAAGGAGCCGAACTCGTCGTCGATCCCACCCGTGACAGGCCCGAGCTTGTCCTCGCCCATCATAGCCGCAATTTCCGCGGTCGAAACCTGGCGCTCTTCCAGGTCCTGGATCGCGAAAATCTTGTTCAGCGCCCCGCCGAGCTCACGTACGTTCCTGAACGGAATGCGGCCGAGCGCCTCGGCAAGTCCGGCGTCCAAGGACTGGCCTCTCGCCTCTGCTCTCTTGCGAATGATGGCGACCCGGGTCTCGTACTCCGGCACGCCTATGTCGACGATCAGGCCCCCGGAGAAACGAGACAGCAGGCGGGCGTCCAATCCGTTGATATCGGCCGGAGGACGGTCGCTCGCCAACACGATCTGACTTCCGGCCGTGGAGAACTCGTCGAGCGTGCGCAGCAACATCTCCTGCGCCTCGGGCTGACCCGTGAGGAACTGGACGTCGTCCAGGAGCAGAATGGCCAGATCACTGTGACGATCCTTGAACCCGTCCCGGTCGCCCGCCTCCAGCGCCGCCTCGAGCTCTGCGAGGTACTTCTCCAGCGCCATGTACACGACCTCGCCATCCGTCGCGTTCTTGCTCGCCTGATTGGCGATGGCGTTGAGAATGTGAGACTTACCCAGGCCTGACGCCGAGTACAGGAAGAGGGGGTTGTAGCTCGTGCCCGGAGAATCCGCCGCACGCTTCGCTGCCGCCGAAGCCAGCCGGTTGGCCGGCCCGACTACGAAGGAGCCGAACGTCAGTTTGGGATCGAGATCCGTCATGACCGCTGCTGCGGAAACCCTCCGCGAGACGGTGATTCTGGGCTGTAGGCCAGACGATAAGTATCGGTCTGTGGGACCGTGAAAAAAAGGGCCGTACACGCTGTCATGGGAGCTCCCCCCTGGCCCATGCCGCGGCCCGGGCCAGGTCGTCCGGGAGGGGAACTTCGAAGCGCATCTTCTCTCCCGAGATCGGGTGGACGAAGACCAACTCCGCCGCGTGGAGGAACTGTCTCGGCACGCGTCGCGCAAAGTCCTTGGCCCAGGCGTGCGTTGGGCCACCCATCCCCCGCTCCCAACCGACTCCATAGACCGGATCGCCGACCACCGGATGCCCGATGTGGAGGAGATGCACGCGGATCTGGTGGGTGCGACCGGTCTTCAGCGCGACGTGCAGAAAGTCGACCCGCTTCCATCGCTCGCTGACCGTCGCGCGCGACACCGCAGAACGACCGTCGTCCACCACAGCCATGCGCTTCCGGTCTTTTCGGTCTCGTCCGATGGGCGCATCGATCGTCACCTCATCGTCCGCGAGGTGCCCCCACACCGCGGCATGATACAGGCGCTTCACGTCGCGTCTGCGAAGGGCATCTGAAAGCTTTTGGTGCGCCTCGTCGTTCTTCGCGACCACCAGCAGACCGGATGTATGGCGATCGAGGCGGTGCACGATCCCGGGTCGGAGACGGCCGCCCACGCCCGACAGGTCCCGGACATGAAACATCAGCGCGTTCACCAGCGTGCCGGAGCGGTGCCCTGGGGCCGGATGCACGACCATGCCCGCCGCCTTGTTCACGACAAGGAGCGCGCTGTCCTCGTAGACGACGTCGATCGGGAGGTCCTCCGCCTCGATCTCGACCGACTCGGCTGCGGGCACCACGACCTCGATGACCGCGCCGCCGAAAACGGAGTCGGACTTCTTCGCGGGCGCTCCGTCGAGCAACACCATCCCGGCCGCGAGCAGCTTCTGCACGCGCGTACGGGAGAGATCGAGTTCGCTGGCAATGAACGAGTCGAGCCGACCCTCGTCTCCTTCCGGGACGGTCAGTCGATGCGTCGTGCCATCCAAGGGCCGAGCCTCCCTCAGAAGGACATCATGAGGCGAGCGCACGCAGAGCGATCTTGGCCGGCGTGCCGCCGAGGTCGACGTCGCGCACGTGGGGCCAAGCCGGGTCGCTGATGTCCCCTTCCACGAGCAGCGCGGGGGCGAGCGTCTCTCCGCCGATGAAGTCCCGATGCCGGGTCGCCGCTTCGCGGACCTCATCGGGGCCCGCGATCAGCAAATCGATGCGATCCGTAATCTCCAGACCCGCATCCTTGCGGAGTCGCTGAATCCGATTCACGAGCTCGCGAGCGATACCTTCTGCGATCAGCTCGCCGTCGAGCGTCGGATCGAGCGCGATCGTGATCGCGCCTTCCCCCTTCACGATCAGGTCGCCCAGGGCTTCCTGTACGATCTCGAGGTCACCCTCCTCCACCGTGTGCGACGCACCGTCGACTTCGAACTCGACCTCACCGCCGTTTCGATACTCGGCCAAAGCTTCCTGGGGCAAAGCCCGCAGGGCGTTTGCGGCGTCGTTCGTCTTCTTGCCGAATCGCGGTCCCAATGCCCTGAAGTTCGGCCTCGGCACGAGCCTGACGAGCTCGTCCGCGTTGGCCAGGAAGACGACCTCCTTCACGTTCAGCTCCTCGCGGACGACCCCGAGCACCTCACCAGAGAGCGTCCGACCCTGTGGAAGTACTGCCTCGGCCACGCGCAGCGGCTGCCGTACGCGGATCTGTACCTCCTCCCGCGCGGCCCGGCCCAGCGATACGAGGGCTCGCGCGGACGCCATGTCGGCCTCGAGCTCCTCGTCCGTCAGGTCCGACGGCTGCGGGTACCGCTCCAGGTGCACGCTGGTGTCGGTCAACGCCCGGTGCAGCCAGTCGGCAACGAACGGCACGACGGGCGCCGCGAGCAGCGAGACCTGTCTGAGCGCGTCCCAGAGCGTGCGGAACGCAGCGCGCATGTCCCCCGGGTCACTGTTGCCCCAGAAGCGGGATCGGCTCCGACGCACGTACCAGTTCGAGAGATCCTCGACCACGAAGTCTCCGAGAATCCGATAAGCCCGCGTGATCTGATAGCCGTCGAGTTCTGCGCGAACGTCGCGCACGACCGAATCGAGACGCGAAATCAACCAGCAATCCAGAAGCGGGCGGTCCGCGGGCTCGGGATCTTCTTCCGAGGGTGACCACTGCTCCACAGTCGCATAAAGCGTGAAAAACTTGTACGTGTTGCGGAGCGTGTCGAAGAACTTCCTCGCCGCTTCCTTAACCCCCTCATTGTCGTACCGCTTCGTCACCCACGGATTGGACGACGTGATGAAGTACCAGCGGAGCGCATCGGCTCCGTGCTCCGCGACCGCATCCCATGGATTCACCATGTTGCCCTTGGACTTGGACATCTTCTGCCCTTGAGCATCCAGGACCATGTCGTTCACGATCACGTTCCGGTAACAGGGCCCCCTACCGAGCAACGTCGAGATCGCCATGAGTGAGTAGAACCACCCACGGGTTTGGTCGAGTCCCTCGCTGATGAAGTCGGCCGGAAAGTGTCGGTCGAACTCGTCCTGGTTTTCCAACGGATAGTGCCACTGCGCGAAGGGCATCGCCCCGGCATCGCACCAGTAGTCGAAGACCTCCGGCGTGCGCCGCATGGTGCCGTCGCACTCCGCGCATCCCCAGGTGACCTCGTCGATGAAGGGTCTGTGGGGATCGAAGTCCTCCGGCAGCCCACCGGATGCCTCCGCGAGCGCGGCAAGCGAACCGATCCAATGCGTGTGGTCGGCGTCGACGTCGCATACCCAGGCGGGCAGCGGAGTACCCCAGTAGCGATCGCGTGAGAGGGCCCAGTCGATGTTGCCGCGGAGCCACTCCCCAAACCGGTTCTCGCCAACCTCGGGCGGGTGCCAACTCACCTGATCGTTGTTGGCGAGCAACTCGTCCTTCATGCTGGTTGTGCGGATGAACCATGAATCGCGGGCCACATAGAGCAGCGGCGAGTCGCAGCGCCAGCAGTGCGGGTAGCTGTGTGTGATGCGCCCGATGTCGAAGAGCAGGCCGCGTTCCCGTAGTTCTTCGACCAGGTCCGCGTCCGCGTCTTTCACGAAGCGGCCGGCGACGAGTTCGACGCAGTCATGGAAGCAGCCGGCGTCGTCGATCGGGTTGATCATCGGCAGGCCATGCTTCAGGCCCGCGGCGTAGTCGTCCGCGCCGAACGCGGGCGCCATGTGCACGATGCCCGTTCCGTCCTGAGCGCTCACGAAACTCTCGCCCACCACGGTCCAACCGTTCTGTTGGTCGTCCGGCGCCGGTACCACATCCAAGGGTCGCCGGTACCTCAAGCCCACGAGGTCCGACCCTTTGACCGTGCGCACGATTTCCGCATCCTCACCGAAGAGCGCCTCGGCGCGGGCTTCAGCGACGATATAGCGCCTGCCGTCTCGTGCGACCTCTACGTAGGCGAGGTCCGGGTGCACCGCCAAGCCGGCGTTCGAGGGCACGGTCCAAGGCGTCGTCGTCCACGCGAGGAAAGCGCGACCGTCCGGGTCGGGCGACCCGTCCTCAGCGACGACCTCCGCGACGAACGTCAGCGACGGGTCTTCGACGTCCTTATACCCCTGCGCCACTTCGTGCGATGAGAGGGTAGTGCCGCACCGTGGGCAATAGGGAACGCTCTTGTGCCCGCGGTAGAGCAGGTCCTTGTCGGCGAACGACTTCAAGATCCACCAGACGGACTCGATGTACTCGGGGGAAAACGTGACGTACGGACGCCAGTATTCGAGCCAATACCCGATGCGCTCGCTCAGCTCCTCCCATTCTTCCTTGTACGTAAAGACCGAGTCTTTGCACACCTGATTGAACGCGGCAATCCCGTATGCTTCGATGTCCGGCTTGCCGCTGATGCCGAGCTTCTTCTCGGCCTCGATCTCGACGGGAAGCCCGTGCGTATCCCAACCGGCGATGCGGGTGATGCGGCGGCCCTGCATCGCGTGGTACCGGCAGACGAGGTCCTTGATGGTGCGCCCAATCACATGGTGAAGGCCTGGGCGACCGTTCGCCGTGGGAGGGCCTTCGTAAAAGACGAAGGGCTCGCCGCCTTCGTTTGCGGCGAGTGTCTGACGAAAGAGGTCTTCCTCGCGCCAACGCTCGAGCGTCACCTCCTCCATTTCGAGGAGGCCCTTGGGCAGATCAGGATAGGTCATAGTTGTGCGACGACGTGGGCGATCAATCGGGTCAGGTCGGGCTCAGCTTTCTGTGCGTTCGCGATGATCTCCGAGAGCACCGCAACCTCCAAGGCATCCGGAAAGCACTCGTCCGTGATGATGCTGAGGCCGAGCACGGGCATGGCCATGTGGCGTGCTACGGTCACTTCGGGCACGGTGGACATGCCCACGAGGTCCGCTCCCATCGAGCGCAGCATGCGGTACTCCGCCCGAGTCTCGAGGGCGGGGCCGGTCCAGGCCACGTAGACGCCTCGGTGCAGGCGAATTCCGAGCTCCATGGCCGCCGTCATCGCGACCTGCTGTAGGCCCCGATCATAGGGCTCCGACATGTCCGGGAACCGAGGTCCAAAGGAGTCCTCGTTCGGCCCCACCAGCGGGCTGTCTCCCAACATGTTGATGTGATCGTCGATCAACACCAGTTCACCGGCTCGCCAGAGCGGGTTCATGCCACCGGAGACGTTGGAGACGATGAGGGTCTCGACACCGAGCCGCTTCAGTACACGGATCGGGAAGGTGGCCTCCTGCAGCGAGTAGCCCTCGTACTTGTGGAAGCGCCCCTGCATTACGACCACCGGAGTCTCGCCGAGCGAACCCAGCACCAGCCGCCCGGAGTGACTCTCGACCGTCGCCGCGGGGAAGCCCGGGATCTGCTCGTACGAGATGACCTGCTGCCCGCCCACTTCGTCGGCAAGCCCGCCGAGCCCCGTGCCGAGCACGATGCCGACGCGCGGCACCCGCGCGCTATGCTCACGGATCGCGGCCGCCGCGGCGTCCGCACGTTCCACCAGCCCCTGGGGCCCCGTCATCGAAGTGATCGTCACGAGCGCGTGGGGCCTCAGGCCCCGTCCTCCCCGCCCGATCTGCCCGCGTCGTCCTCGTCAAACGCGAAAAGCAGTGGGTCCGCCGAGTCGACCGGCGCTGCCTCCTCCCCTTCCGGTTCGGCTTGGGACCCGGGCTCGAGCGCCCCGGCCCCATCTTCGTGCTCCCGATCGTATTCGGCGTCGAGCTCGTCGACCGCCAGGTCGGGGGCGATCGCGGCCTCTCCTTGCCCCGGATCATCCTCGCTCTCGTCGGGCCCGGGCGCGGCGAATCGCCCGCCACCGAGGTCGAGATCGATGGGCCGGACCTCCAGCGGCGGTCGCTCATCCTCTACGTCGACCACGTCGATCTCACGCTCGAGCAGTTGTCGAAAGGCCTTGAGGAACCGGGTCCTACGCCGTTCCATCTCTTCGAGGGCGTCCCTCCCCTGCTCCAACCTGCGCTCGGCGTCGCGAAGTTGGTTCCGCACGTTCGCCTCGGCTTCAGCCGCCAATCGGCGCGCTTCGGTCTCGGCCTCTTGGATTTGCTGGCGCGCCCCGCTCTCGGCCTCGCGAAGTACATGATCCGCTTCGCGCTGGGCCTGCGTATGGATGTCGGCGCGCAGCTCCTGGGCGCTCACGAGCGCGTCCTGCACCGCCTGTTCACGACCGGATTGTGCCCCTACCTGTTGCTCCAACGTCGCTGTACGCTCGCGCAAAACCAGGGTCTCCCGCACGAGGTTCTCGAGACGCTCCGCCACGATTTCCAGGAAAACGTCGACCTCCTGAGGGTCGTAGCCCCGGAGCAGCTTCTTGAAGTCCCCTCGCTTGTTGCGAACGTCGAGCGGTGTCAGGTCGATCATTGTCAGGCTCCTGAAAAGGCCGTCTGGGCTCGTGGCCCAAAGAGCGCCGTGCCGATCCGCACCATCGTACTGCCTTCCCGGATCGCGATCTCCAGATCGTTCGTCATACCCATAGAGAGCTCGGGACCGACTCGGTCCCCCTGAGCTCTCAATTGCTCGTGAATGTCGCGGAGCCCCCCGAACGTAGCGGCCAGCACCGCCTCCTCGGTGACAAAAGGCGCCATGGTCATAAGTCCATCGATCTCGAGTCCAGGCAACTCAGCGAGACGTAGGATTTCATCCACCGCGCGATCCGGAGCGAACCCGCTCTTGGCGGCCTCCCCCGAACTGTTCACCTGGGCCAACACGTGGATGGTGCGCCCCTGCTCGTCTGCCATGCGCGCGAAGCGCTCGGCGAGCTTGGCAGAATCCACGGAATGAACCAGGTCCGCAAAGGCCAACGCGTGCCTCGCCTTCCTGCCCTGCACATGGCCAATCATGTGCCAGGTAGCGGCATCCCGGCCCAGCGCACCGACCTTGCTCTCCAGCTCCTCGATCCTGTTCTCGCCCAGGTCGGTCAGCCCTGCGCTCAAAGCCGCCTCGACCGCCTCCAGCGGGTGTGACTTGGTCACCGCGACGAGGCGCACCGAGGCCGAGTCTCGGCCCGCCGCATGCGCGGCTTGCGCGATGCATTCGCGCACACGAGGCAGCGTCTCCGCCAAGCGCGTCTGGTACGTGGTCATCGTGACACTCGACATCACAGTGGGTTGGTCATGAGCAGGTGACATAAGGAAGGGACCCCGCCGGAGCGCCGGCGGGGTCCCAAAAAGGGCCTTCCAGGCTCGGTGTTAGCGGACCTGGAAGGTAATCGGGAACGAGACCCAAACCGGGACCTTCTTGTCACGGTTCAGAGCCGGGGAGAACCGGTAGATCTCCGAGACGGCCATGGCCGCGTCATCGAGCGCCTGGTGGCCGGAACTCTGATCGATCTGCCGGTCCTGGACTCGGCCGCCTTCATCGATGAAGAAGTAGACACGCACCGTGCCACCGATGCCCGCATCCCTGAGAAGCGGTGGGTACTCCCGCTCCATCGCCCGCACCACGTCTCTCCGATTGAGGATCGACGGTGCCACGGTGAATGGAGTGAAGGTCGGTGCGGCGGACAGGTCCGTTGCGGTCTCCTGCGGGGGCGGCGGAAGATCTTCCACCGGATTGTCCTCGAAGGTAGTGGGCGCAATCGTGATGTCTTCGTCGATATCCGCGGTCGCGATGATCGGCGTCGCGGGACGCGCGATCTGCTGCGGCGGCGGCGGAATCTCGATCTCAGGCGGGAGCTCGATCGCCTCCAACTCCGTGTTCTCGAACGAGAAGTCCTCGGCGGTCAGTTCCGGCCAGAAGGCGAAGATGCCAAGGTGCATAACGGTGGACGCGATCATCGCCCCCCAGAACCATGACTTGAACGTCCGTTTGAGACGCTCATTCGCGGTCTCGCGAAATTCAGCCGGTACGGCTTCTGCTGTCATCGTCTCTCCCTCTGCATGCTCTGTTGGAGTTGCGTAGCGAAGACCACGCGAACTACGCCGGCAGCGACCAATGCGCTCTGCAACTGGTCCATGAACCGGTACGGCACCTCACGGTCGCCCCGAATCGAAATCACGAGGGCGCGTTCGGATGCAGCGTAGAGCGGGGCGACAACCGTGGTCACCTGCTCCATCGACAGCGGCTGGTCGTTGATGTACACCAGGCCATCGCGCTCCATCCAAATGTTCAGGATGTTCTTCTGTTTCTCGTCGATCTTCTCCGCGCTCTCGGCCTCGGTCCACTCGATCGGGCGATCACGGTCGGTCTGGAAGACCGTAGTCACCATGAAGAAGATGAGAAGTAGGAACGCGATGTCGGCAAGCGACGAAGTCGGGACCTCGCCCGACGCCTTCGAAGCCTTCTGAAAACCGCCACCCCTGATTGCCATATCGGCTAGTTCTCCAGAATCTGAAGCGAGATGCGTTCAGCGTTGGCCTTATGAAGCGCGTCGAGCACGTCTACCATGAACTTGTAGGGCGCGTCCGGATGGGTCTTCACGGCCGCGATGATGTTCGGGTTCGCCGACACCTCTTGGCGCCACAGCCCATCGATCTCAGAGGGCCGCATCTGCTGCACCTGTTGGCTCTCGCCACGCTTGACGTCGACGATGCCGGTCGGCTGAATGATGAGGTGCAGGATATTCTTCTGGCTGACCTGGGCTTCCTCACCGGGCTCCGGGAGCACGAGATTCAGACCCTTGTCCTTCGGGAACGTGGTCGTGACCAAGAAGAAGATGAGCAGCAGGAACGCGATGTCAGCCGTCGACGCCATCGGTACGCCCTCGCTGACGCTCGACTTCTTCTTGCCTAGAATCGACATAGTGGTGCCTCGGTTGCGATACTCTGAGGTACTGGGTCTGTGTGCGAAAGGTTCCTAACTGCTAGCCCCGCTGCCCCTGCCCCTTGACGATCTCGAGTCGTCCGTCCTTCTCGAGCTTCCAGGCCAGATTGAGGACTTTTTGTGCGCCCTGCTCCATGTCGACGATCAGCCCGTCGATACGGGTGACGAAGAAGTTGTAGGCGATGTTGATCGGTACGGCGACAATCAGTCCCGCTGCCGTGGTCAGCAGAGCGACCTTGATCCCACCCGCCACCAGAGTCGCGTCGACCGTCCCCGCCTGCTCGATCGAGGCGAAGGCCAGGACCATTCCCAGTACGGTGCCGAGGAAGCCCATCAAGGGGGCCACGTTGGCGATGGTCGCCAAAATGACCAAACCCCGCTCCAGGAAGCTGAGCTCGATCGACCCGGTAGTAGCGATCGCGGCTTCCAACTCCCCGGCCATCATCTTCTGCGTCTTGATGCGATGTAGTCCGGCAAGAAGAATGGCGGCGGTCGGTCCGGGTGTATCGCGCGCGATTTCGAACGCTCCCTCCAGGTCACCCTGCTCAGTGGCCTCTTCGACAGCGGCCAAAACGTTGGCCGTTCCGTGATGGGCCACCAACAGCGTCCAGAACTTGGCGATGATGACACCGAGAGCGATCAACGAACACAGGATGAGCGGAAACATCATCCAGCCGCCGTCCGCGAACAGGGTCATCAGTTGATACTGGGTACCCACGAAAGCCAACTCCTGGAATGTGGTTGTCGCGCGTGATCGGGGAGCTATACCGCCCTCGAAAGATCCGCAGAATCTAGGCGCCCTGTCGTCAAGGTGTCAACGCACGCCGTCGGTCCAATCTACGCCCGTGAATCCCGGGGATTTCAACTGGGGGCCTGACCAGCGGCGAGGGCCGCGTCGTGCTGAGGCATCCTCCCCACCACGATCTCCCGCAAGCGCTCGGGATCCACGTCGCGCTCCAGTCGGCCCTCGACCGCCACGGAGATCTGAGCCGTCTCCTCGCTGACTACGATGACGAGGGCGTCCGTCTCTTCGCTCAAGCCCAGCGCGGCCCTATGCCGGGTACCGAGCGACCGATCCCTGACGGAGGATTGTGTGAGCGGGAGGATCGCACCGGCCGTACGGATCTGGTCACCCGCGATAAGCACGGCGCCGTCGTGTAGCGGTGAGTAGGGCGTGAAAATCGTAGTCAGCATCTCTGCCGAAACACGAGCGTCCACGACGCTCCCGGTTTCCGCATACTCGTCGAGGCCGACGTCCTGTTCGATCGCGATGATGGCACCGTGGCGAGCCCGAGAAAGACGCACCGCGCCTTCCACGACCTCCTCCGCGACGCGGCCGTCTTCCATTCGCTGGAACACTCGGATCATGCGGCTACGACCGAGGCGCGCCAGGGCAGTACGCAGCTCGGGCTGGAAGACGACGAGTGCCGCGATGGCCGACAGTTGGAAGAGAGCCTCGAGCAGCGTGCGAATCAGGATCAGGTCCAACAGCCGTGCCACGCCATACGCGAGCGCGAGCAGGACCACGCCCAGCATGATCTGCATCGCCCTGGTGCGCTGGATCACGATCAGGATGCGGTATACGAGAAACGCGACGATCAGGATCTCGGCCAGGTCCGTCCAACCCGGCATCAAGAATTGGAGCTGTTCCCAGATCCGGCCCATCAGGTCAGCGGCTCATCCTCATCGTCTGCGTGCACGCCAGGAGCGGCCCCCGGAAGAGGCCCCTCTCCACCGGGCAGTCCCAACGGTGGCGCGGAGCGCACGGGCACGGGCACGGGCGCCGGCGCTGCCGCAGCCGCTGCGAGCGGCTCTTCTTCCGGCACCTCCACGGGAGGAAGCGTCTCGCCTCGCTCGAGCATCTCGATCTCTTCGCGATCGAGCGTCTCGCGCTCGAGCAACGCTTGGGCAAACACCTCCAGCAAGTCTCGGTGTTCCGCGAGAACATCGCGGGCACGCCCATGAGCCGTGTCCACCAAGCACTTCACTTCCTCATCGACGAGGCGCGCCATGTGTTCCGACACGCCCCTGCGCTGTGAGATATCCCGGCCGAGGAAGATCTCGTGTTCGGGCTCGCCGATCGCCACCAGACCGATCACGTCGCTCATGCCGAACGACGTGACCATGCGCCGCGCCATGCCCGTGGCGCGCTCGATGTCGTTGCCCGCCCCTGTGGTCACAGCCTGGGGACCGAACACCAACTCCTCGGCGACACGGCCTCCGAAGAGCATCGCGAGTTGGCCCTCCATCCATTCCTTCCGGTAGGAATGGCGGTCTTCGGTGGGCAAACTCGCCGTGATTCCAAGCGCCCGACCACGGGGCACGATCGTGACTTTGTGCACTGGGTCCAGTCCCGGAATCTTCAGGCCGAGAACCGTGTGGCCCGCCTCGTGGTAGGCGGTGAGCTTGCGCTCATCTTCGGTCAAGACAAGGGAACGGCGCTCGGCACCGAGCATGACCTTGTCCTTCGCCTCGTCGAAGTTGTCCATCGAGACCTTGTCGCCGTCTCGGCGAGCAGCCAGAAGCGCGGCCTCGTTGCAGATGTTCTCGAGGTCCGCACCACTCATACCCGGCGTGCCGCGTGCGATGAGTGACAACTCGACGTCGTCCGACAGCGGGAGCTTCCTAGCATGCACACGGAGGATGCCCTCGCGGCCCTTCAGGTCGGGCGCATCCACCACTATCTGACGGTCGAAGCGTCCCGGCCGTAGCAGCGCCGGGTCGAGAACGTCCGGGCGGTTGGTGGCCGCGAGCAGGATGACGCCCTCGTTGGACTCGAATCCGTCCATCTCGACCAGCAGAGCGTTCAGCGTCTGCTCGCGTTCGTCGTGGCCTCCACCCAAACCTGCGCCACGATGACGACCCACTGCGTCGATCTCATCGACGAAAATGATGCACGGAGCATGCGCTTTGCCCTGTTCGAACAGATCGCGCACACGGGACGCGCCAACACCCACGAACATCTCGACGAAGTCGGAACCGGACATCTGGAAGAACGGCCGGGCCGCCTCGCCAGCGACCGCGCGGGCGAGCAGCGTCTTTCCCATTCCGGGAGGCCCGACCAGCAGGACGCCTTTCGGCAAACGCCCCCCGAGCCGCGAGAATTTGGCCGGATCCTTGAGGAACTCGATGATTTCCTGGAGTTCCTCTTTGGCTTCGTCCGCGCCGGCGACGTCCGCGAATGTGGCTTTCGGAGTGTCGGGGGAGATCAGCTTGGCCTTGGATCGGCCGAACTGGAAGGCGCGGTTTCCGCCGCCCTGCATGGTCCGGAAAATCCAGATCCAGAACGCGATGAACAGCAGCCACGGCAGCGCCTGGATGAGGATGGTGCCCCATCCCACCTCCGGAGGCTCCGCCTTGATGATGACCTGGTTGGCCTCGAGTGTCTCCAGCATCCCATCCGTCATGTCGGTCGGCAGTGAGACCTCGAAGCGGATGAACTCCTGGTCGAGCAAGTTCGAGGGCGCCTTCAGTTCGCCCTCGATCTTGCGATCGATCACGGTCACTTCGTGCACGTTCGGTCGGTTCAACTCCTCCAAGAACCTCGTGTACGTGATTTGTGTGAACGTCGGCTCTTGCCGCCGGACGAACTGAATCGCCAGCAGGAGCATCAAGACCATCATTGCCAAGAACGCGGCATTCTTGGACACACGACCGAGACGATTATCACCGTCGGTACGGTTCGGATCAGGTTCTGGCATGCTGCTTCTTCTCTCGCTCAGGGCTGCGGAGACGTAGCCTCCTACAGGCTCGCGATATATGGCAAATGACGAAAGTCTTCGGCGCAATCGAGTCCATACCCCACAAGGAACTCGTTGGGTGCATCGAAGCCCACCCATCGTGCTTCGGGCTCCAGGATCGTGAGCCTCTTGTGCAGCAACGCACAGACCTCGAGAGACGCCGGACCGCGAGCCTCGAGCCTGGGAATGAGTCGGCCGAGGGTATTCCCACTGTCGATGATGTCCTCTACGAGCAACACCGCACGGTCCTTCAGCGAAGCGCCCGCATCGTATAGGAGACGCACGTCTCCACTGGAGACCTTGTTGGCACCGTAGCTCGAGGCAACCATGAAATCTACGTGCAAAGGAAGCTCGATGGCCCGCACGAGGTCGGCCATGAACAAGAACGACCCCTTGAGCAATCCGAGCACCAGCAGGCGATCCGATGCCCGGTAGGCGTCGCTGATTTGTGCGCCCAACTCACGGGTTCGCGCGCGAATGTCTGCTTCCGAAAATACAATGCGCTTCAACTCCTGGCCGCCCAGCTGCGTGTCTTGCGTGAGTGTCGGCATCAATCAAGTCCGATGTGAAGAACGGGCCGTGCGTCCTGCGCGGCCTCGGGCCCTACGGCGGTCGCGACCCCTGGGATCCAAAGTACGGCGCCGCGCGCGTCGACCAACACCGGTAACCGCCCCCTCTGTCCCTCCGGAATCCTTTCCTCGAGCAACAACTTCTTGAGTTTCTTGGACCCGTACGGAAGCTGAATCCGGTCTCCGGCCCTTCGCGCCCGCACCATCAGGGGGAAATGAGGCGCGCGGACCACGGTCGATTCCCGAGCCTCGGACGACAGTTCCGGGCCGCCCCATCTGACTCTGATCATCCGGCCCCCGAGCGTCACCCTTCCAGAGCCCGCCTGTGCACCGGGGATGCGAAGCGACTCTTCCGGGCCCGCCTCGGTCTCCCCACCCCCCTCGCCTCCACCTCCCCCTCCTTCCCGAACAGGCCCCTCCAAGACCAAGAGCACTCGATCCAGCTGACGGGTCAGGACGAGACCGCCCGTGAGATTCATTCGCCGACCGCTTTGGGACGAGCCTGTAAACTCGGCCGCCAAGCGAGTTCCTACAGCGTCGAGACGCACCCCCAAACGCTCGCTGAGCGCACGTAGTACGCGCCCGCAAAGCGGGGGAGGCAGTCTGCGAAGTGCCTTCTGGTCGAGCGAGATCGACTCGCCGTCCTGCTCGAGGCCCAGCGTCTCCATGATGCCCGGCATCACGTACTGCCACGCTTCCACGTCGCCCCGGGCGTATTCGGCGAAACGTACCAGGGAACGGCGCGCACCAGGCGCCACGGCCGACTCCATTTCGGGGATGATCCGCGTTCGCAGCACGTTGCGGGCGAAGTCCAACGACGAGTTCGAGGGGTCCTCCCTCCACGCGAGGCCGACGCCGAGTCCGTACTCCAGGATCTCTTCGCGCCAGAACGGGAGCATGGGACGCCAGATCCCGGGCTCACGGAACTCAGCCATGCCGGCGAGGCCCACCGTGCCGCTGCCCCGGAGCAGTCGGAAGAGGACGGTTTCCGCCTGGTCGTCGGCGTGGTGGCCGGTCACCACAACGTCCGCTCCGACCTCCCGGCGCACCCCCTCGAGGAACTCGTAGCGTGCGTTTCTCGCAGACTCCTCCGACCGCAACGGCGCGTCCGCGCCTCCGAGGACAACAGGGAGCCCCCATGCGCGCGCCACCCCCTGCACCCACTGGGCGTCCCCGTGGGACCCTTCGCGCATGTGGTGATCGAAGTGCGCGATGTGGATCGGGTGTGCCGCGGTCGGGGCCGCAAAGCGGAGCAAGTGGAGTAGCGCCATCGAGTCGAGTCCACCCGAAGTCGCCACGACCATGCCGCGGCCGGTGAGGATTCCGCCCTCGGCCCCCACCACCACGCGGCAGAAGCGGCTCCGCAGATCCGTCATAGGGTCCCCGGGGGCGGCGGCCGACCGGTGGTTTCGGTCAGCACGTTGGCGAGCAAGTCGGGTCGGTCACTCTGGATGCCGTCTACGCCCCAGGACAACAGCCGCTTCATGGCCTCGGGATCGTCGACGGTCCAGACGTGAACCGGGATATTGTGCCGGTGCGCGGCTCGAATGAACCGCTCTGACACGATGCGCAGCCCCTTCCACACCTCAGGAACCTGAAGGATGTCCACAGCGGGCAGGTACATGTGCCCGCCTGGGAGTCGATGCAGGACCCAAAAGGCGAAGACCTGCTGCCGACTCGCCCCCCAGGGGCCTGGGTAGTCTCGCACATCCCTCCGGCTGCGCTCGAACTCAGCGGCCAGCAGTACGCGGTGTTGCGCGCCATGGCGTCGGATGACTTGCACGAGTGGAGCGGCGACCTGCCGCTCCTTGGCTTCGACGTTGAGCCGGGTGTCCGGGAATGCGTCGAGCACTTCCTCGAAGGTCGGAATCGCCACGCCTGTGCCGCGGAAGGAGCGAACGCCGTCCGGGTCCTCGAACCGGTGGCCGGCGTCGAGTGTCTGGATTTCCGCGAGCGTGCTCGCCGCGACCAGGCCGCGCCCGTCGGTGGTCCGGTCGAGCGTGCCGTCGTGAATGACCACGACGTGCCCGTCTCGCGTAAGGCGCACGTCCAACTCGAGCATATCGGCGCCCCACCTGTCCACCGCCTGACGGAACGCCGCCATGGTGTTCTCGGGCGCGAGCTTCGATCCGCCGCGGTGCGCCACGAGCATGGGCGCTCCCGAAAGGTATGTGCGCCCGGGCCGTGCCTTCGTCACAGCAACCGGTTACGCCGAAGCGCGCCTGCCGGCTTCGACCCTGTCTACGTCTTCCGGAGCCAGTTCGTGGAAGCGGTACAACACGTGGTCCACGAGTCGGCTGGTCATTTCCATCTCGGACCGCGTATGCGCCGGGTCGTCACCATCGCCCGCGGCGAGACCCTCCTCGAGCTCGACGACGCGTGCGCACAAGAAGTCGAGAATGTCCTCGACGACCTGGGGACGCGGCGACGCGGGTGCCAGCGAGTCCGGCATCACCTCGCGCAGCAGGAGCCCGCGAATGAACGCCAGGAAGCCCGGGAAGGCGAGTTCGGTGAGCGCCCCCCCCTCGAGGGCTTCTTCATAAGTGATGTTTTCCCACTCGAGCTCGTTCCAATAGAGGTCCTCCGCCTCCTCGCGGAGGAATTCGCGAACGTGGGGCTCGAGCGGCGTGTTCGCCTCGGCGGGAGTAGGAGGTTGAAGCTCGCGCTCGAGGATTCGTTCGAGGCGTTCACGGCGCCCGCTCAGGAGCGTGCTCGCGCGGATTGTCATGGGGTCCTCGGTCGGCCAAATGGTCCCATTGGGTGCCGCCAAGATAGTCGGCCCGCAGGACTTCTACCACGGGCTGCTCACGACACGCTTGACTGGTTCATCCGCATTGGGGTAGCGTCGCCACCATGGAGACCAACCCGTTCCGCGCACAGCATGCGGCACAGAACGAGGATCAAAGCGACCCGCCCTTACCGCGCGACGCCGAGCCCGGCCCCCCCCTGGGTTGGTTCGGCGTGATCCGCACACACATCGTGACGCGCGTCGTTGGCCGGAACTGGTGGGTGCGCGCGCCGCTCCTGGTCATACTCCTGTGGTTGCTGAGAGGATACGCGGCAGACCCGATGTACTCTTCGATCTTCGACGGCATCAACCTCGGATTCCACGAAGCGGGGCATGCCGCCTTTTCGTGGTTGGGAAGCCGTATCCTGACCACCGCCGGGGGCACGATCTTCCAGCTCGCGATTCCCACGGTCGCGGGCATCTATCTCTTCCTGAAACAGCGGGATCGGTTCGGCGCGGCCGTTTGCACCTTCTGGCTCGGTACCGCTCTCGTCGGGGCCGGCGTCTACGCGGCCGATGCCCGGGCGCAGGCTCTCCCGCTCGTCTCACCCTTCGGGCCCATCGACGTCTTCAGCCATGACTGGACCGTCATGCTTATGAAGTACGGCATGCTGTCCCAGGACACGCGCATCGGGGCGTTCCTCAGGCGGAGCGGCCTGAGCGCGATGGTCGCCTCGATCGCGGCGAGCGTGTGGATCCTCTGGCTCATGGGTCGGACGCCGCGCCAGGCGGAGTAGCGGCCTCCGGCGGAGCGACCCCTGCCGGGACCGCGTCCGAGATCACCCTCTGGAACGACCCGACCGTGAAGGGCTTCTCCAGCATGGAAACGCCCGCAGCGTTGCCCGCACGCTCCAGGACGTCCTCGGCCGTGTAGCCGCTCATGAAGACGACGCGACTGTCGGGCCGCTCTTCCCGCATTGCGGCGAACACCTCCTCACCCGACAACTGGGGCTGGTTCACATCCAGCAGGACGAGATCGAAGGAGTCCGAGGCCGCCCGGAACATCGTCAGAGCCTCCTCTCCGTCTGCGGCCAACTCGACGCTGAGACCTACGCGTTCACCCATGCGGGCCACGAGTTGTCGCACTGCCCACTCGTCATCCACCGCGAGCACATGTACCGGAACGGCTTCCCGGTCCAGCCCGGCGGAGCCTCGAACGGTCACGGGCGCCTGGCCCGCGAGGGCGCCCAACCCCTCAGCGAGATCGAGATCGGAGATCGCGTCTCTTCTCGGTTCGACGTCCACCTCGACCGCGACCTCGCGTTCCCGCTCCGACGGCACCGACCCGAACTGTGACCGTCGTTGCGGGCCGTTACAGCCCCAAATCAGAGGAGCGCCGTAGGTCCCTGTTCACGGAGCATTAACCTGAATCGTCACAGTATCTGACAAAAAGGCCTGGACCGTCTCGAGACGTCCTACGGCCTGGAATGTTCCTGAGGTCCCGTATTCGTGCACGAAACTCCCTTCGACCTCGACCACGGTCCCTGGTGTGAAGACCGAGTCGACCGAGCCGTCGCCGTAGTCCACGACGACACCCTGGATCCTTGTGCCTGTGCCTTCATAACGAAAGGTGACCGTCTGTCCGACAGTCGT
>Ga0066376_10002179_pt1 | contig 18435 bp, 19 predicted proteins | sample Knorr_S15_td_Bot_FD_77009 | JGI IMG/M metagenome (GOLD analysis project Ga0066376, IMG submission 77009) | Marine microbial communities from Southern Atlantic Ocean transect - Knorr_S15_td_Bottom_ad_5009_LV_A | ecosystem: Environmental > Aquatic > Marine > Oceanic | place: Southern Atlantic... | reverse complement strand
TTACATAGTTTTTAGGGTTTCTAAATCGATTAATGGAAAGATTTTTAAAAGTTTAAATGATTTTTTAATGTATTCTGGAAAAGATGATTGGACTGAAAAATATTTTAATAACTCAATCTATGTTAAATTCAATCACTGGTTTGATTTATAAATAAATAAAAAGAAAGTTTTATAATGTAAAATATTAATTGGAATGATTTTAAAAAAGTAGAGATTAAGAGTGGGAACAATAGTTGAAGTTAAAGATTTTCCAGAAGCAATAAAACCAGCCTATTAATTAAAAGTAGGTTTAGGAGAAAAAATTGGGATAAAACAATCAAGCGCCCAGATTACAGACTTGTATTCTAAAGATGATCTGATAGATCAACAAGTAATAGTGGTAGTTAATCTATTCCCCAAGAAAATTGGTCCATTTATTTCAGATTGTTTAGTAACTGGATTTTATAAAGAAAATAAAAAAGTTGTTTTAGCTGCACCTGGATTATTATTATGGTATCAGGGTTTTTTATATCAAAAAGATTGGGGTGATGAGTAGTTTTTTTAATTTAATAATTATTAATGATAATAAATAGTTAGATATGCTGTGGGGTCTTTCCGCTTATTTTGTGGTGCGGAATGGTTAATAATTATTTAATTGTTCTTTTAAAAATTTTGACAGCACTACATGGCTCTCCATATAAAATTTCTTTTGCATATCCTGCAAGCTGAGCTGTAATAATTAAATAGGACCATGTGGGGACAGGGGAGGAGGTGCACCCCTTAATCATAACTCTCTTATTTTTATAAACTGTCCAATCAATTGAATTTATTTTATCTCTAAAATCATTTTCCTTAATTATTCCATCAGCTAGGAAGTCATCTAAATGAATTGTAGTTAGTTTTACTCCCATTCTCGCTCTTTTCCTTTTTCTTCAGATCTTTCTTCTACAGGAAATCCCAATTTTTCTCTTGCTTGATCATTCATCATATCAGGTTTCCATGGTGGATCAAATGTTATATTTACTTCACTACTATTAATCCCATCTATTACATTAAGTTTCATTTTAATATCCTCAGCCATATATGATCCCATTGAACAACCTGGAGTGGTAAGTGTCATGGTAATATTTACATCTGATTTATTATTGTCTGTTTCAGAAATACTTATATCATAAATTAACCCTAGGCTCCAAAGATCAACTGGAATTTCAGGGTCAAAGCACTGTTTAAGCACATCAATTATTTTGTCTTTTTCAACCATCTATTGCCTCTTTCTTATTTATTTTTAGTTTATTTACAACTTCTAAAATATAGGATGCTGCATATTTTATTTCATCTTTTGAATTAAATTTCCCGATGCCAATTCTAATGGTTGACCTAATCAAAGATTTGCTCATCCCCAAAGCTCTAAGCACATGAGAAGGCTCAGGGGTTGAGGTTGTGCATGCAGATCCACTTGAAACTGCTACATCTTTAATCTTTTGAATTAAAGGTTCTTGATTTAATCCAGGAAATGTAATATTTAAATTTCCAGGGATACGTATGTTCATATTTCCATTTATTATAATATCACTAAAACCTTCTGAAAGTTTTTTTAGCATTAAATTTGTTAATGAATTTAGCAGAATATGATTTCTACTCATCTCATTTTTAGCAATACTACAGGCTTCTCCAAAACCAACAATATTATGGACAGCTAAAGTCCCAGGGCGCAAACCATTCTCATGGCCACCTCCAAAAAAAATAGGTTTAATTTTATGCTTCATAGTTTTTCTATTAATATAAAGAGCACCAACTCCCTTTGGACCATATAGCTTGTGAGAGGAGACAGATATAAGATCAATATTCAGCTTCATTACATCTAAATCTATTTTTCCCATTGCCTGTGCTGCATCAACATGAAAGACAATACCATTCTTTCTACAAATTTTACTAATTTCTTCAATTGGTTGAATTACTCCAATTTCATTGTTTGCCATCATAATAGAAATAAGTTTTGTATCTGGTTCTATTGAATCATTTAGCTTATCTAAATTAATTAGACCATCAGGATTAACATTAAGATAGGTAACATTAGTTTGATTTTTTGAAAGATGTTTAAATATATCAAGGATAGATTTATGCTCTGTTTTTGATGTAATGGCATGCACATTAGAATCAAATGAATTTATTGCACCTATAATTGAAATGTTATTTGATTCAGTAGCTCCGCTTGTAAAGAAAATTTCATTTGGTGAGCAATTAATTAGCTCTGAAATTTTTTCTCTGGCATTATTCACAGCTTCATTTGATTGCCAACCATATAAATGCTCGCTACTTGAAGCATTTCCAAAATTATTTTTCATATAGGGCATCATCTTATCAAGGGCCCTCGGGTCTATCATCGTTGTCGAATTATTATCGAGGTATATAGGTTTCAATTTAATTTTTTGATGTGGGTGTAAAAAGATTAAGAGTAGGAATTTCAATTTTAAATATCATTCCACTCTTGTTCTTCATTTCATACCATCCATTCATCATTCCAAATTCGGTAGATAGTGGACAAAAACTTGAGTATGCAAACTTCTCATTTTTTGAGATAAGAGGCTGTAAGCCAACAACGCCCTTTCCATTTACAATGTTAGTAATCCCATTCCCATCTGTAATTTCCCAGTGTCTATTTAATAGCTGAATAGTTTCGTTTGATCTATTTTCAATTTCTATATTATATGCAAACATAAAAATTGGTATACTTGGGTTTGATTGTTCCTTCAGGTATTTTACATTTGATAAGATATCAATATTTTTCATTATGAAACCCGAATATAATTTTTATCTCTAAGCTCACAAACAGTTCCAATATTCATAGCAAGGCATCCTGCACTAATTAGCTTAGATTCTAGCTTGGATACTTTATTATTTGATACACTTATGAGCAGGCCACCTGAAGTTTGAGCATCAGCGAGAAGATACTGCTTTGTTTCATCTAATTCATTTGAGAATGTTATAGAGTCTTTTATGAAAGATAAATTCTTTTTCGTCCCACCAGGAATAATTCCATCTGATGCACATTCTATTGCCCCATGAATAAAATCTATTTTATTAAAGTTAATATTAGCAGATACTCCAGAACCCTTGCACATCTCAAGGAGATGACCTAGAAGACCATATCCAGTTATATCGGTACAGGCATTTACACCTACCTCATTCATAATCTCTGATGCTGTCTTATTAAGTGTCGTCATAATTTTCACCGCATTACTAATCATTTTCTCAGTTGCGATTTCTTTCTTAATAGCCGTAGAAATAATTCCCAAACCAAGCGGTTTAGTTAAAATCAAAGAATCACCAATATTTGCTGTAGAATTTTTTACTGGTGTCCCCTTAGGGATTCCAGTGACAACCATTCCATACTTTGGCTCCTTATCTTTTATGCTATGCCCCCCTAGAATTGGGATGCCCGCTTCTTTTGTTATATCAGCACCACCCCTTAGAATATCACTCAATATTTCCAAAGGCAAATCATCAGAAGGAAACGCAACGATATTTAGTGCAAATTTAGGTTCTCCACCCATTGCATAAATATCAGATAACGAGTTAGCAGCTGCTATTCGCCCAAAATCATACGGATCATCTACAATAGGAGTAAAAAAATCAACCGTTTGTAGTATTGTACTTCCATTTAGATTAAATGCAGCGGCATCATCAAATGAACTGAAATCTATTAGTACATTATTTGAACTAGTCGTATTTAAATTTCTCAGAACCTGAGAAAGATCTTCAGGAGATAATTTGCAAGCTCAACCTGCGCCACTACTAAATCTTGTAAGTTTAATTTTTTCTTTCATTGCGATAATTTAACATCCTCAAATAAATTTTCATATTAGCTAAAAAAATAAATATTTTTTTTTGGCTACTACATAAATAATGAAGTAATTTATAGTATAAATAATTAAAGAAGAATAGAATGACAACAAAGCAACAAAAACCAAAAGAACAGATAGATACAGTTGTAATTAGGTTTGCGGGTGATTCGGGTGACGGAATGCAGTTAACTGGGAATCAGTTCACAGAGAATACAGCTATGTTTGGAAACGATTTAACAACTTTGCCTGATTATCCAGCAGAAATTCGAGCACCGGCCGGATCTTTATTTGGAGTAAGTTCATTTCAATTAAAATTTAGCAAGGATGAGGTGCACACTCCAGGAGATGACCCAGATGTGTTAGTTGCTATGAATCCAGCAGGATTAAAAGTACACTTGCAGGATTTAAAAAAACAGGGAATGCTTATTATTAATACAGCTAATTTTACTGCAAAGAACTTAAAGTTAGCTGAGTGGGGACAAGACCCACTAGAAGATGATACACTAAATGAATATCGTGTCATTAAAATTGACATGAATAAGATGGTGTTTAATGCACTTGATGATATGGGATTATCTTCAAAGATTATGGCTAGATCTACTAACATGTTTGCGCTCGGATTATTATATTGGTTATATGATAGAGATATGAAGTCCTCCTTAGATCATTTTAAAATAAAATTTAAGAGTAAGCCAGAAATTATTGAAGCAAATACAAGAGCCCTTAAGACTGGGTTCTATTTTGGTGAAACCATAGAGGCTATTAAAACGACCTACAGCGTTCCAAAAGCAAAATTTAAGAAAGGAACCTATAGAAATATTATGGGGAATCAGGCATTGGCAATGGGTCTTATAGCGGCATCTCAAAAATCTGGAATTAATTTATTTTTTGGAGGCTACCCAATAACTCCAGCAAGTGATATCCTTCATTATCTATCTAATTACAAGCACTTTGGTGTTAAGACTTTTCAGGCTGAAGATGAGATAGCTGGGATATGTAGCATTCTGGGGGCATCCTTTTGTGGACAACTTGGAGTCACAGCAAGCAGCGGTCCAGGTATCGCACTAAAGGGTGAAGCAATGGGACTAGGTGTAATTTCAGAACTTCCAATTGTGATTATAAATATTCAAAGGGGTGGCCCATCCACAGGATTACCCACAAAAACAGAGCAGTCAGATTTATTACAAGCTATGTATGGAAGGAATGGAGAGTCTCCTCTTGCTGTAATGGCAGCACAATCCCCATCAGATTGCTTTCTTGCAGCATTTGAAGCTTGTAAAATGGCACTAGAGTATATGACACCAGTTATTCTTTTGTCTGATGGATACATTGCAAATGGTTCAGAACCATGGAAAATCCCTGATTTTAATAAATTACCAGAAATTCAATTAAGAAAAGTTGATAATCCGGATAATTTTGCTCCTTATGATCATAGCAATAAAAATCTGTCTCGACCATGGGCAATCCCAGGGACACCTGGGATGGAACATCGGATAGGTGGCCTTGAAAAATGGGATGAAACAGGTCATGTCAGCTATGATTCAGAGAACCATAACCACATGGTTATGCTAAGACAAGAAAAAGTAGATGTCATCGCAAACTCATTTAAAGAAACTGAGGTGTATGGGAAAGAAGGCGGAGAGCTTCTAGTGCTTGGATGGGGAGGAACATATGGTGCAATAAGATCGGCTGTTCAAAGAGCAAGGGTAGAGGGTAAGTCTATTGCTCAGATCCATTTACGTAATTTAAATCCATTTCCAAGGGACTTAGGAGAGAAACTGGTAAAGTATGAAAAGGTGTTAATTCCTGAACTTAATTTAGGACAATTGAATTCAATGATCAGATCCAAGTATCTTATTGATACAGAATCACTAAATAAAGTTGAAGGAAAACCATTTACTCCATCGGAAATTTATTCATCAATTAATAAAATTATAAAAGGGTAATTAAATGTCTCAAGTTGTAGATACAAATCAAAAGTTAACAAAAAAAGATTTCACATCAGATCAAGATGTAAGATGGTGCCCCGGGTGTGGGGACTATGCAATTCTTTCTCAAGTACAAAAAATCTTTCCCGAATTAGGGATTCCTAGAGAAGATTTTCTTGTAGTATCTGGGATTGGTTGCTCAAGCAGGTTTCCTTACTATATGAATACATATGGATTTCACAGTATTCATGGAAGAGCTCCCGCAATAGCCAGTGGAGCAAAATTAGCAAATCCTAAACTTTCAGTATGGATTGCTACGGGAGATGGAGATGCAATGAGCATTGGGGGGAATCATTTGATTCACATTTTACGAAGGAATATGGATATCAAAATTTTAATGTTTAATAATAGAATTTATGGATTAACTAAGGGACAATATTCACCTACATCAGAATTAGGGAAGAAAACAAAATCAACTCCACACGGATCTCTAGATCATCCATTTAACCCGCTTTCACTTGCACTTGGATCTGGATCAACATTCGCTGCAAGAACTCTTGATAGAGAGATAAAGCATTTGGGAGAGATTGTTAAGAGATGTAATGAGCATAAGGGAACCTCATTTGTTGATATCTATCAGAATTGCAATATCTACAATGATGGAGCATTTTTTGATCTTACAGACAAAGAGACTAAAGCAGAGACACAGCTTGTTCTTGAGCATGGACAACCCATGGTTTATGGGGCTGAGAAATCAAAAGGATTAAGACTCAATGGCTCTCAATTAGAATCTGTAACCTTAGGAAAAGATTTTTCCATAGATGATATTTTAGTTCATGATGAATCTAATAAATCGTTGGCATTCTATTTAAGTGAAATTACATTAGATCCGAAGCTCCCAACACCCATTGGTGTCCTTTATAAAGAAGATAAGCCCACATATGATGAGATGATGGAAGATCAAATCAATGAGGCAATAAAGAGTAAGGGCCAAGGAGATTTAAATGAATTATTAAATATGGGGCATACATGGGAGGTTTCAGAATAATTTAAGTTTTAATTTTTATTTAAATATCCAAGAGGCAAACTATGCGAAAAGAAAAAGATTCAATGGGCGAAGTCCTTGTACCTGATGATGCATACTACGGAGCTCAAACCCAAAGAGCAGTAGATAATTTTCAAATTAGCAACAGAAGAATTCCACGAACCTTAATTGAGTCTATTGGAATGATAAAGAAATCAGCTGCGATTGTAAATCACAAATTAGATAAAATAGATTTATCCATAAAAAATGCAATAGTCAAAGCAAGCGATGAGGTCATCTCTGGCAAGTATGATGATCAGTTTGTTGTAGATATCTTTCAAACTGGCTCAGGAACATCAACGAACATGAATAGCAATGAGGTGATTTCAAATAGAGCAAATGAAATTTTAGGTCATAAACGTGGAGAAAAATTTCCAGTTCATCCTAATGATCATGTTAATTTAGGACAGTCTAGCAATGATACATTTCCAACAGCTATTAATGTTTCTATTTGTTTGGATTTAAATTCAAAACTATACCCAGCATTAGAGTCTTTATCTAAATCACTAAATAAAAAAACAAAAGAGTTTAAAGATGTTATTAAAATTGGGAGAACTCATTTACAAGATGCCACCCCTATTACATTGGGACAGGTATTTTCAGGTTATTTAGAAATGATAGAGAAATCAATTCAGAGGATAGGAGACTCTCAAAAATATATCAAGAGTCTTCCTCAGGGTGGAACCGCCGTGGGAACGGGGATTAATACGCACCCTGAGTTTGGAAAATTAATTGCGAAGGAACTAAATAAAATTACTGGCATTAAATTTATTGAAGCAAAAAATCATTTTGAAGCTCAAGCTACACAAGATTCAACATTACAGGTTTCAGGGACTCTTCGAGGATTAGCCGTATCATTATCGAAGATTGCAAATGATATAAGATTATTAGGATCCGGGCCGAGGGCAGGAATTGGAGAACTAAATATACCATCAGTTCAACCCGGGTCATCAATTATGCCAGGGAAAGTTAATCCAGTTATATGTGAGTCATTAATTCAGGTTTGTGCTCAGGTCATAGGAAATGATCAAGCGATTACTTTGGGAGCTCAAGGAAGTTTTTTTGAGTTGAATGTCATGATGCCAATGATAGTTAGCAATATCTTAGAATCTATTACAATTTTATCAAATGGAGTTAATATGTTTAATCAAAAGCTATTAAAAAATTTAAAAGCAAATGAAGAGGTGTGTAGTGGATATATTGAAAGGAGTTTGGCTATGTGCACCAGTTTAGTTCCAGTTATTGGTTATGATAAAGCAGCTCAGATTGCAGATAAGGCATTCAAACAAAATAAAACAGTTAGAGAAATAGTTTTAAAAGAAAAAATTCTTAAAAAAGAGGATATTGAAAAACTTTTGAATCATAAGAATATGATTAAGTCAAAAAAATAGAATGCCAAAAAAAAAAATAAAAAATAAATTATTTGAATGGGGGAAAGCGTTTTTATTTACTTTCCTTTTTTTATTTATGATATCAATAATTACACTTATGTTTATGGTTCATTTATCCTATGATCTTCCGACCTTAGATGAATTAAAAAATTTCAACCCTGAACAAATTTCTAAAGTTATAAGCGCAGATGGCCAGGTCCTTCATAAGCTACAAGCTATTAAGAAGAGGGAGGTGGTAAAAATAGGTGAAGTTCCTCAAGACCTAATAGATGCATTGCTTGTCATGGAAGATAAAGAATTTTATGATCATTCTGGTTTTAGTATTAAATCAACAATAAGAGCAATTATTGTTGATTTAATAACACTAAGCTATAAACAGGGAGCCAGCACACTAACCCAGCAACTTGCAAGGAGTATGTATGATAAGATAACTTGGGAGGACAGATCAATAATAAGAAAAATGAAAGAGTTGATCACAGCTTTTAATATAGAACAGACATATACTAAATCAGAGATATTAGAGTTATATCTAAACTCGGTATTTTTAGGTCATGGAAGGTATGGCGTACAATCTGCTTCTCAGCTTTATTTTGACAAGAATATTTCAGAACTTAATTTGGATGAATCTGCAATGTTAGTAGGGATGCTCCCAGCCCCAAACCTTTATTCACCATTTAGGAATATTGATCTTGCGAATAAAAGAAAATCCTTAGTCTTAGATATAATGAAGGAGAATAATCTTGTTGATTTATATGATTATACATTTTATTATTATAAAAAATTAGATATAGCAGATCGTCAATCAGAAGACTTCGTTGGCATAGCTCCCTACTTTATTGAGCATATTAGAAAAGAGCTAGAAAAGATAGATAAGGAATTAGGTATAAATATCTATCGTGATGGGTTGAAAATTCATACTACAATTGATCCTAAAATTCAAATGATTCTTGAGCAATCATTTCAGAAAAATATGATAAAAAACCAAGAAGCGTTAAATAAAGAATTTATAAATAATCCAGGGAAACTACGAAAAGTGTTAGATGGTGCAAATTTCAAAGTAGATGAAATTACGGAAATACTAAAAAACAATGGTATAATCCCAAGAGAGTTAAGAGATAAATTACTTGTTCAGGGAGCGATGATAGCCATTGATCCAACAAATGGGAATATTTTGGGAATGATAGGAGGAAGACAAGAAAAAGAATATTTAGATTTACATGGATTCAATAGAGCAACTCAAGCAAAAAGACAGCCAGGATCAGTATTTAAACCCTTTATTTATATGACGGCATTAGGGGAGGGATACACTGCAACCACGCAACTTCTTAATCAGCCTCTAGTTATATTTATTGATGATACTACCCAGTGGAATCCTCAAAATCATGATGGCTCAACAGGTCTATTGACAACACTAAGAGATGGACTAAAAAAATCATTAAATCTAATTTCGGTTAGAGTTGTTCAAGAGCTTGTAAGTTCTAGGCAAGTTTCAAAACAAGCAAAATCATTTAATCTTAGCACTAGAATTGCCGCAGTAGATGCTATTGCTTTGGGAGTTTCTGATGTAATTCCAATTGAGATGACCTCTGCTTATGCTACTATTGCAAATGGGGGGATATATAATAGTCCTATAGCAATCAACTATATTCAAGATCAGCATGGAAGGGTTATAAAACATTTTGTATCTGATCAGATGGAGGTAGTTGATGAACCCTTAAATTATATTTTACTATCCATGATGAAAGATGTGATTGATTCCGGCACTGGGGGAAGTATTAGGTGGAAATATAAATTTACATCTCCAATGGCAGGAAAAACAGGAACAACAAACAATAAGACTGATGCTTGGTTTATTGGATTTACACCCCAGATTGCTATTGGTGTTTGGGTTGGTCTAGATGATCCATCTATCTCTCTTGGGAAGAATCAATATGGCTCAAAAGCAGCTCTTCCAATTTTTGTTGATGCAATCAAAGAAATTTATGATTTAGGATCATTTCACTCTGGGTCTGATATGGTTTATATCAATAGTAAAGCCAATTGGAAAGAACCAGATGGTATCATTACTGAGAAAATTTGCACTGAAACCTATGACAAAGCAACTCGATGGTGTAAATCAAAGAATGAGATTTATTTAAAAAACACTCAACCAACTGAAGATTGTAGTAAGCATACGGGTGCACTAAAAAAGAAAATCAGAAAATAATTAAGGAATTTTATATGGGAAATAAAAAAAGAGGGACATGCCCCTCTTTTTTTATTATTGATAGTTATTAAAGCTAAACTATTTTGGAATTACATTTGTAGCAACGGGCCCTCTATCACTTTCTCCAACCTCATAATCAACCTCTTGATTTTCAGCTAGAGTTTTATATCCTTCCATTACAATATTACTCATATGAACGAATAAATCTTGTCCACCTTCCGATGGAGTTATAAATCCATATCCTTTAGCATTGTTGAACCATTTAACAGTTCCTTGTTTTGTATCACTCATTTATTTACTTCCTTTACTTATATTATTAATATTACTCAAGAAATTATAAATATATACAAAAGATATACAATTATATAATTAATAATATGCCATAATAATATGCCATAAAATAGATATTTTCTTGATTTTTCTGTAAGTTTTGTAACTATCACCCAATTTTTAATATAAAGGAGAAAAATTGTGAAAAATCTAAACTTCAAAAGTTTAATTCTAGGTGCGATGATTCCAATTATAGTCATGTTGTTTATAGGTGCTATAAGTGTGCTAGAGAGGTATCATACAATTAAAGCCAAAGAAATACAGCTTATTGATGAAGAAGGAAATATTGTTCTAAGTTTAAGTGATTATCACAAAGACGTTTTAGAAAAGATAGATAAAGATACTCCTAGGATTATCATGAATTTACAGGATGATGTTAATGCTATAAATTCAAGACTTAATACTGAGTTTGAAACTTCTAATACTAATTTTGTCTCAGAAAGTTCGTTTAATGATAAAGTAACATCATTGGAATTAATGATAAACTCTATGAATGAAATAAATGTAAAAATGAATCAGAGCATCGCTGATTTGGAGGCTAAACTTGATAGTTTCAAGCCTGAGGGGGAATCCATTCAAGAGCCTGTAGCGGATATGACTAGTGAGATTGAGATGCTTAAGTTGTCATTGAATGATTTCACAAATTCAACTTATACTAGGCTAGAGCAGATTGAAAGTGACATAGAGAGAATATCTTCCAATCAAGATATGCTTATGAATATTCTTAGGAAAGATCTTAAGAAATTAAATAAAAAATAGATTCAAGAATACTATCCCACTAATTTGAAGTGGGATAGTGTACTATTTTTATAAACCAAATAATCTTTGGAAAAATGATTTCTTTGGTTTTTCTTCAGTTTTTTTACAGCAACTTTGTGAACAGTTTTCTGAGCACTTAGAGGCTGAGATAATATCATTTATTGAATTCGAAGCATATTTAAATGTGGTATTAGTCTTTAACGCAGCCAAAATTTCACCTTCTGTTACTTTTTCATTATCATAAACAATGGTTGCTTTTGACTCTTCAAAATTAACATCACACTTTTCAACACCGTTAATTTCCAATGCTGCGTTTGTGACCTTAGGAGCGCATCCAACGGGACACGACATTCCCTGGACATTAAACACGCTTGTCGCAGAGACACTGTACAAAAAAGCTGTGGTTAATATTACTATAAAGATTTTTTTCATTAGAAACTCCTTTCTCTTAAAATAAATTTAATACTATTTAAGCTAATTAAGAATAATATTTACAATTTGTATTATATCAAGCACATTAATTACGCCATCACTGTTTAGATCTGATAAGAATTCTTGTTCACTACTAAACTCGCTATTGCCTAGTATGTAGCTTATAATTTGAAGAACATCTAAAATATTAATAGCCCCGTCATAGTTTACATCTCCCATTAACGTTTCTACCTCGGGAGAGAATTTATATATAGATTCATTTCCACTAAATAGAAGCTCATTATTTTGATCTAGCCCAAATGATGTAATATTGATGGTTGTAGTTAGCAGATGCTCATTTAAGTGGTTTCCATTCTCGGAGTAGGTCAGAGCCCACATGTCACCGGTACACCAGTCACCATACACATACTTTCCATAGAGGCTTGGAAGAAAATTTCCTCTGTAGACAAAGCCTCCTGTGATTGAGCACTCCCCATTAACATATAGTTCATATTCCCATATAGGAGGCTCCAAGCCACTAGAATCACAATTCGTTCCAGGTGGGTAGCAGTGGTTTCCTTCCATTGTGTTCCAGCCGTAATTTAATCCACTTTGTATAATATCTATTTCCTCGTAATTATTCTGGCCGACATCCGCTCCCCAAAGGAAACCAGTTTCAGGATCCCAGCTAAACCTCCACATATTTCGAAGGCCATAAGCATAGATCTCTGGCTGCGCATTATCCTGAGAGATAAATGGATTATCCTCTGGGATATAATAACTTAAATTAGTGTCTTCCGTATCTATATCAATACGTATAATTGATCCTAATAGGGTCAAGAGATCCTGACCATTCCCTTGGGGATCACCACCCCCACCACCATCTCCAAAGGATATGTATAGATAATTATCAGGGCCAAATCCCATTTGACCTCCATTGTGATTAGAGTAGGGTTGATTAACCTCTAGAATGATAGTTGATGAACCATGATCAGCATAGTTTAGATTTTCATCGCTAACAGAATATCTTGCTATAACGTTTCTTCTTGGTGTGTACTCAGTATAATTAACATAGAAATAGCCATTTTCGCTAAAATTTGGATGGAATGCTAGCCCCAATAGTCCCTCTTCAGTGTATCCACCTCCCTGATTAACAATGCTCTCTATATCTAAGAATGTTTCAGCACTTGTTTCACTAGAATTATTATTAAAAACTTTAATTTTACCTGGTTGCTCAAGTACAAATAGACGGTTAGTTCCATCAGGAGCGTAGTAGATACCTACAGGGTCATTAAATGTAAGATTTGGAAATGCATCTATAACCTCATATTGAGAAAAAAGTTGTGATATAGCAATACAAAGAATCACAACACTACTTAAAATAATTTTTTTATTCATTATCTTCCTCCTAAAATAATATTTATCATGGAAACAATATCAAGGACATCAATGGAACCATCAGAATTCAGATCACCACTTTGGATGTACTCACTATCGAGTATCACATTAACTAGAAAAACAACATCTAGTATATTTATAATTCCATCTCCGTTTATATCTCCAAGCGTAGAGGTGAATTGAGAAAAGAAATTCCATATTTCTTCGCTTGCTTCAATATCCATATTTCCAGAAGATCCAGGCCAATCATGTCCGCCACCAACAACCTCATAGAGCCATACCTCGGCATCATCACTACAATCAAAATATCTATGATTTATAACATAGCTTCCATCACTAGTATTGGTATTTGGTAAAAAGATATTTTCACTGCTCATACAGCTATTTGTATCAACCCAGAAATCTATACCATCTTGTGTGCCGAAATAAGCCCCCCAACCAGCATTATTTTGCATATCCCCATCCCATAAAGTTACATTATCATTTCTTCCGTGGATTTCAAGAACAGGGACGGGTGAAGAATCACATGTATTATATATCGTTTCCATCATAGAGCCTGCTACTGGAGCAATTGATCTAAATACATCATTTGCCTGACAGGCAAGCATATAAGACATATCACCACCATTTGAGAAACCAGTAACGAATGTATTTTGTGAATCAAATCCATATTCATTTTGCAAATAATCAGCTAAAGAGGATAGAAAGCCAACATCGTCGACTGTTTGATATTGGTGAAATGCATATCCAACATTCCAAAAATTATATCCAGATTGATCTGATATCCCCTGGGGGTAGCATACAGCAAAACCATGCTCAGCAGCAACGGCATTCATTGCAGAGTAAGTTATCATTCCATTTGCCGATCCGCTGTAGCCATGCAAAACAAAAACTAAGGGAGCATTGTCTTGAATGGAGTTTGGCCGATACAAATAATAATCTCTTAGCTGCCCATTATCGTTGAATTCAAAAGATTCGGTTATTTCATTCTCACAAGAGCCCCCGACACAACCTTCAAATGGAGCTCCACCCGCTGCAAGAGTGGTGCCATAAGAGTCTGATAAAGTCCAAAATACCTCAGATTGCCATGAACCCCCACCACATGTTATCATATTTTCAACAGATAGATCAATACAAAACTCATGAGTTCCTATTGTACCTGAGAGAAGAGTAGTACACTCAGCATTAATGCAAAACGTATTACCATTCCAGCCATCACCCCACGAATCCTCCATAGTTAGTAATAAAATAGAATCATCACATTGAGAATAAATTGAATTAAATAGCAGAACATAAAAAATAATAGATAGATATTTTTTCATATCCAAATATACAATAAAAACCCTTTAAGGGGTAAATATGCTTAGATTTGATTAAATTGTTAGAGAATTTATATTTTTTTATAATGAAAAGATATTTAAAAAATATTATTGAATCACAAGAATCAAGGGCTGGATATCTGTTTGATATTTTTATCCAAGTGCTAATTGTTCTTTCTTTAATATCCTTTTCAATTGAAACAATATCAGGTTTAGGTGAAAGCTCAAAGAAGTTTTTACAAATGTTTGAACTTGTTTCTATAATTATTTTTACCACAGAGTATCTTTTAAGGATATATGTTTCAGATAAAAAATTATCCTATATATTTAGTTTTTATGGAATTATTGATTTTATAGCAATTGCTCCATTCTATCTATCTAGAGCCATTGATTTGCGTTCACTGAGAGTGGTGAGGCTGCTTCGGATATTAAGGTTATTCAAACTATTTAGATTTAATGATTCTCTGCTTTTATTACAAAAAGCGTTTATTATTGTTAAACGAGAGATGATTATTTTTTCATTTATTGCAATGATACTTCTGTATATCTCATCAGTTGGAATCTATTTCTTTGAGAACCCAGTGCAACCAGAAGAATTTAGTTCAATATTCGCTTGTATGTGGTGGGCAGTTTCTACGATGACAACAGTGGGGTATGGAGATATTGTCCCTATAACGGTTGGTGGTAAAATTTTTACATCATTCATTAGTTTTATTGGTATTGGGGTTGTATCAATTCCTACGGCGCTATTAGCATCCTCTTTGACACAGTTAATTAAAATAGATAAAGATGATTTAGAATAGTATTTAGTTAATGTGATTAAGTATGCTATTAGAGACCATATCAAAGGATTCCTGAATAAGCCAATGCCCCGAATCAATTTTTTCTATACGATAATCCCCCTTTAAAAATTTTTCTGATTCATCAACACTTTTCTCTGCAATGGCCATATCTTCCTTCCCATAGATAATTAATGTAGATACATAGATATCTCCAATTGATTCACTGGAATTACTAATATTTGCTCTATACCAGTTGAGTGTTGCTTTAAGTGCTCCTTTCTGCTTAAATATCTCTAGATATTTTTGTTTTTCTTTATCAGAGCTTTTATTCCATATGCGATCTAAATTTTTGTATCCAAAAATTTTAAAATACATTTCTGGAAGGATTGGTTTTTTAAACCAGGATATGTATTGACTTTTCTTTTGTTGTTCCTTATTTATTTTCATCATCTCAAGGAATGCATCAAGGTGAGGGACTGACAGCGCGGTGAATGTTATTAATCTATTTGGATGCTTTGATGATAGATACCACCCTACCCCTGAGCCCCAATCATGTCCAACTAGGTGAAATTTATTAATATCAAATTGATTAGCGATATTAATAATATCATCAGATAGTTTATCTATCCTATAATCTTCAATGTTGTTTGGTCTTGCCTTTTGGCTATATCCGCGTTGATCTGGAGCTATGACTCTATAATTATTCTCATCGAGCACCTTTATTAGATCATGCCACATTCTTGATGTCTCAGGAAATCCATGTAGCAGTATTATGGCATCTCCTGAATTCTCGAGCCCTGCAATTCTGCAATTAAATACAAAATCATTGATTTTAACATCAGCAAAGGATTCCCCGTCATTATCATAGTAGTTTATTTCTTTAGAGAAAGAGAGGGTCATTAATATTATTAAGAGGTTGAGTCCATAAAATGAGATTCTAATCATTGGTATCAAAAATAGGTGCTATATCATTATGGATATAATTAAATAATTGTAATTGATAAGTTTGATTGCTGTTGATGGTCGAATGAGTTCCAATAACTAGCTCTCTTTCAGGATAAACAGCTATATATTGACCTCCATATCCAATCGCCATATACCCTTCTTCTGGAGGTAGCCACCATAAATATCCATAGCCAGGAATTGCTGATATAGTTTCCACATGAAGTGAAGTTGCTTCATTAACCCATTCAGATGAGAGAATTTGTTCTTCCCCTGACCATCCATCTTGTAGATATAATTGTCCTAATTTTATCATATCCCGTAATCGCAACTCCAAACTTGCAGAGGCATCATTGATATTTAAGTAACCATCTAACCACTGAGGATTCTCAATCCCTAAATAGGGGAATAAATTCATATTTGCAAATTCAGATGGGGTCATCTGCGTTGCATAATAAAGTACATGAGAATTTAAATGGCATGCACTATTATTATAGAAAAAGAATCCTGGGAAGGTATAGGGCATCGATTCAAGCTGGGTAGTTGTTGCGCTTACCCAATAGGGGTATCCGAAACCGTCAGCATACCCAGATGACATAGATAATAAATTATGTAATGATATTTGAGAGAGGTAGGGTTGAGTAGATATCGGGAGTAGATTGTTAAGCGTTAGATATTGATTATCAATATACTCCTGATCAATTGCTTGACCAATAAGTGTGGAGGTAAAACTCTTTGTTACTGACCATATGTTAAAAGTTTGGTTGATTGAGCTTCCATTGTAGTAGTTCTCAGAGACTATTTCCCCATTATGAACAATAATGATTCCTTCTAAATAGGCAAGATTAGACATTTCATTTATTATATCATTAAGCTGTTCAGAATCAAAGTAAGACAAATCTTCTGCGAATTCCCATTCTAGACTTAAATCAATTGGATAGAATTGCTCGCATTCAGTGTCACCAGTTAATAGGATATCAATGATAATTATAATATCAATAATATCAATTCCACCATCTGCATTTAGATCAGAGTTATCAAACCCCTCATCGATAAGGTGGTCTGTATCAAGAATGTGATTGACTACGAGTACTACATCAAGGATATTGACAATGTTATCTAGATTTGCATCTCCCTGGCACTGGGAGTAGCCAGTGTTCATCAATATAATGGTGCTCAATATGAATAAATATTTCATATCTATATATTAAAGAAATAAATTATTTTTATCCTTAAATTTTATTTATGGAAACTATTGTTCTCATACTTTCAGCCTTTATAACCTCTTCAATCTCAGCCGTTCTTGGAATGGGTGGAGGTGTAATACTACTGGGAATAATGGCCATTTTAATACCAGAGGGATACATGGTCATTGCGCTTCACGGATTTATTCAATTTGTTAGCAATATAACCAGAACATTTATCTTCAGAGATTACATAAAAGTAGATATAATCAAGCAGTTCTCTATTGGAGCTATCCTTGGAGCTACCATCTCTGGTCTAATAATTATTCTATTGATACAATTTTTTCAGGTCAATTCTGCAAATGAGATAAAGGTAGAAATATTAAAACCACTCATAGGGATATTTATTATTTGGTATTTATTTTTTAAAAAATCAAAAAAAGAGAAAAAAGAAAGTTCGTTTATCTTGGTTGGGGGCATTAGCGGAATAAGTTCAATTTTTATTGGGGCAACAGGACCCTTAATTGCTCCCTTTTTCTTGATTAAGAGTCTATTAAAAGAGAATATTATTGCTAATAAGGCAGCGTGTCAAACAATAACACACCTAACAAAAATTCCATTGTTCATGTATTTTTTTAATGTTAGTTACATTGAGAACTACGATGTACTGCTTCCAATGGTTATCGCTGTATTTATTGGAACTAATTTTGGGAAGAAGATTCTAAATTTTATCCCAGAGAAATTGTTTAAAAAGTTATTTAGATTTGCTCTGTTGGTTATTGCGATACGATTAATTTTGAATTTTGGTTAATACTAATCACAAATTAATCCTCTGGATTTAAAATTAAATTCACAAGCTGAATAACATCCAGAATAT
>Ga0066376_10002176_pt1 | contig 18446 bp, 14 predicted proteins | sample Knorr_S15_td_Bot_FD_77009 | JGI IMG/M metagenome (GOLD analysis project Ga0066376, IMG submission 77009) | Marine microbial communities from Southern Atlantic Ocean transect - Knorr_S15_td_Bottom_ad_5009_LV_A | ecosystem: Environmental > Aquatic > Marine > Oceanic | place: Southern Atlantic... | reverse complement strand
CGAGAAGTGGCTGCAGGAGAACAGCCCGGTGCCCTACACCATCGTCCGCATCCCGGCTGTGATGGGCTGGGACGACCCGACTGGGCGCATGTGGTGGTGGGTGCAGCGGGCCCTCGATGGCGGCGGCATCGTCATTCCAGAACAACACCGCGCCGTCTTCCGGACCCTGTACTCGGAGGATGCCGCCGAGAACTTCGTGCGCGCGCTGAAAGCGCCCGAAGCGGCTGGCCAGACTTACCACATCGCCATGCGGGAGATCATGACCATGGAGCGCTGGACGCAGCTGATCTGGGATGCGACCGGGAGCCAGTGCGAGATCACCTACGTCCCCCAGGAGGTCATACAGCGGCAGCTGTCGGATTACGAGCCGCACCTGAGCCGCGCGCTCCCCTACATCCAGGACACTTCAAAGGCGGAGCGTGAATTCGGTTTCGCGACCACCCCCGTGGCGGAATGGGTACAGACCACCGTGGATTGGTACCGCCGGGAATACCGCGGCGAGGATTCTCAAACCTACGGCTACCGCTCCGCGGAACTGGATCTGGCGGCGGCGTGGCGGCGCGCTTTTGGCGATCTGATTTCCAGCTTCGACTGACCGCCCAGAGGAGCCCACCTCAAAGACAGGTGTGCAATGCGCCGGAGTACGTGTGCGGTGCCCTCCGCGATGCCTGCGGGGGCTCGGCAACAGCTGGTATGCGGATCAAGCTGCGGCCGAGGGGATTGCACACTGTCCCGCTTGCAATGACCTGAGCAGACTCATCCATGTCACACATCCTCGCCCTGGATCAGGGCACCAGCAGCTCGCGGGCGATAATATTCGACGCCGATGGCGGCATCGTCGCTGCGGCACAGCGCCCCTTCGAGCAGATTTTCCCGCGGCCCGGATGGGTGGAGCATGACCCCCGGCAGATCTGGGAAACACAGCTTGGCACGGCGCGCGAGGCGTTGGCACAGGCCGGTCTCGGCGCCGGTGACATCGCCGCCATCGGCATCGCCAATCAGCGCGAGACCGTCGTGATCTGGGATCGGCAAACAGGAGAGCCGATCCACAACGCCATCGTCTGGCAGGACCGGCGAACCGCCGACATCATCGCGCGCCTCAGATCCGACGGACACGAGGCAACCGTGCGGGAAAAGACGGGGCTTATCCTCGATCCCTACTTCAGCGGGGCCAAGATCAGCTGGCTGCTCGACCACGTACCCGAGGCGAGATCGCGGGCAGAACGCGGGCAGCTGGCCGCGGGCACGATCGACTCCTGGCTCCTGTATCGCTTGACGAATGGCACGGTCCATTTGACCGACTTGACCAACGCCAGCCGCACCCAGCTGATGGACATCCATACCGGGCGGTGGGACGAGACGCTGCTCGAGCTCTTCGGCGTCCCCCGATCGCTGCTGGCCGGGATCCGTCCGAGCAGCGCCGTACTGGCACAGACCGACAGCACCTGCTTCGGCCGGCCGATTCCAGTGGCCGGTGTGGCGGGAGATCAGCAGGCGGCGCTTTTCGGGCAGATGTGCACGAGACCGGGTATGGCCAAGAACACCTATGGCACCGGGTGTTTCCTGCTCCTGCACACCGGGCAACAACCGGTCTCCAGCACTTGCGGCCTGCTGACGACGACCGCCTGCCAGGTCGAATCCGAGTCGAAGCAGTACGCCCTCGAGGGCAGCATCTTCACTACCGGCGCGGCGATCCAATGGCTGCGCGACGGCCTCGGCATCATCGCCACGGCGCCCGAGGTGAATGAGTTGGCCGCATCGGTGCCCGACAACGGCGGCGTCAGTGTTGTGCCGGCCTTCGCCGGACTTGGGGCGCCTCACTGGGACCCGGCCGCGCGTGGCGCCATACTGGGGCTGACCGGGGGCTCATCGGCGGCGCACATCGCCCGTGCCACCCTCGAGGGCATTGCCTGTCAGGTCGTCGACGTGCTCGAGGCGATGCAGAAGGACGCAGGTCAGCCGATAAAGGAGTTGCGCGTCGATGGCGGCGCTGCGGCCAGCGATCTGTTAATGCAGCTGCAGGCCGACCTGATGGGAACACCCGTCCTGCGACCGACGGTCACAGAAACGACGGCGGCCGGAGCCGCTTATCTAGCCGGACTGGCAGTGGGCATGTGGAAGGACGTGGAGGAAATTCACGGGCAGTGGCAGCTGGAGAAGAGATTCGAGCCGGCTATGCCCCAGCAGCAGAGATCTGATCTACTGGGCCAGTGGAGGCGGGCGCTTGAGCGCTCGCGCGGCTGGGCCGGGGACGCCGCGCCGCCTACTTGACCAACCACCTGACGCCAGCAGCTCACTTACTTCTTGCAACATTGACCCTCTCCTTCTCAGGAGGGTAGGTGCGACAGATCATCAAGATCCTTATGCCTACCACTCGCCTTCTTATTAATCCTTAGGTCATCAAGAGAAATGACATTTATAGGCACACTGTCTATTTCGATCGATTCTCGGCGCGAGTAGCAATCTCGAAATTCCACGCCAGAAATTCCTGTTATTATTTCTATACGGACTGGAGGTACACCCATCCGAACGACTCTGTTACTTTCGAGGAATAGTTCCTTGGTTAGTTCTGTTCTTGACATCCCAAATTCATGGAGAGCCATAACGACCTTATTTGCATTCTTCTGATCTACTGCAATCCAAACGTCCATGTCACCAGTTGCACGAGGATAGCCATGGTAGCCGACAGCATAACCACCGATTAGCATGTATTCAACTTCCTGTGAGTTCAGATACTTCAAGAATTCTCTGAAGTCTGGATGAAGTTCTATCCCTGCCATAGACCATCCTTCTATTGATTTCAATTGCTTCCATTCGTTCAGCCGGACTCTTCTCGAACCAGTAGTTCATCTCTTCGGTTTCATCATGTATTGATGAAACAGTCAGTGCAGTTTTATCCAACTTCGGCAACTCAGTCTCCATACCAGGATTCTCCCTAATTCGACCGTGATTACGAGGCTATGAGCAAGCGCTCATGAAGTCGCGATAAAGGGACTCGCTAATAGCTGGAGAGGTGCTCCCAATCCCTATCACCGTCTTCTTGCCGACCAGCTGGTTGAGTAGAAGGTAGGTCTTTGCTGCTTATGGGACCATCCTGTCCGTTCAATCTGTGGTCATAGTGAATTCAATGGCGATCGAGACCCGCAGTCCGGGGCGGAAGGTATCCGCATATGCAGTGAGTATGGATCGAGTTAGTTAAGTTAGGTGCGGTTGGCGTCGCGACGCGTCCCTGCACGGCCGCTGTTCTGCCTAGACGCGCCACACCTCAGAGCCACTCACGAGATAGCTCCCCGCATCGTCAGCCGCCGCCAAGGAACACCGAGCTGGTAAAGGTGCCAGCTCCTCCACCTCTCCCGCTACACCCACCGTTCGCAATCCGCCTGAATAGTCAACCACAAGCACCCTCGCTCCCATCGGCACCAAATGCTGAATGCCCAGATCAGACATCTGGTGCCAGACTGCTTCGCCTGCCAGATCATAGCAGAGCAAGAACCCCTGGCTCGTCCCAGCCAGGACGCGGCCTTCCGCCTCGAGGATGCAAATGCCTGTCACCTGTCCTCCAGGCCGTTTCAGCCAGCGACGAACCCACCTGTCGTCCTCGAGCTCGAATAGATGCAGATTCGCCCCTCGGCTCGCGCCGCACGCGACGAAGCGACGTCCGCCGCAAGCCCCAAACGCCAGCGCCGTCAGCATGCTGGTCCAGCCCTCGACGCGAAGGTCGGCCATCAGATGCCCATTCGGTTCCAGAATGCGGCAGGTAGACTGATCGCTAAGGATATCCCCGCCCACCACGATCCGGGGCTTTCCAGTACCATCGACATCGGTAACCCTCACCCGCCCGGGCACGCCCTCATTGTAACGCCAACGCCAGCTCTCCTTCCCTTTGGCGTCAAAGCACCGCAGCTGGATATCACCACAGCCCACCGCGAAGAATGGCTCTCCGTCCGAAACACCTCCGGCGACCTGCACCGCCGCGGGTGTGGGTAATTCCCACCATGGCCACGGACACGGCTCGTGTTCGATTTTCGCCGTCCACAACTTTTCGCCCGATCGATCGAAACCGGTCAGACTCGCCGGACCGTGTCCGGCCGCCAGCATGTTGGATGTCCCCCCAGCCTCGCCGATGTCACGCACCGGACCCTCGAGCTCTGCTGACCACATGCTGCGGCCGTCCACGCTCACAAGGCTCAGTGTCCCTGCATCCGTACCCACGGCGACCGACCCGTCATCGAGCCGGCACAATGCACTGATTCGCCCCCCAACGTCGATGAGGCGACGCACGGATCTCCCTTTTTGACCGTCGCCCACGGGTTCCGGCGGCCGCGGTCGTCTGATGGCAAATGACCTCAGACGCTCCCGAATTTCACCATCCGCTAGTAAGACATCCACCCCCGTTTGAGCAAGATGCACCGCCCGCTCTCCCAGCGCGCGTCCCTGAACGAGGTGAACCAGGCGCACCGACTCGCCCCTCTCCAGGTGAGCGGCCTCACGGGCGACGAACGATGTGAGCACCATTTCGTCGGTGTCATACCGTTCCCGCCATCGCGCCTGATCTTTCTCCTTCTTATAGCGGAGATGCATCGGCTCTTCCGCCGTGCTCAGATGCGCTCTGTCGCTCAGACTCTCCAACCGGACCTCGACTCCATCGACCTCGTCGACGCACGGACTCTTTCGCCGGCCTCGCGCCTCTCGGCCTTTCAGGATCAGCCGGGTCGGGGTGCGGAAATGTGCCTCCACCGCGAAGTCTCCGGCCGTATTCGCCGTCACCGTATCCACAAAGACCGCACATCTTCCGGGAAACAGATGGATCTCCCTCACCCAGTCAGCACCGGCGTAATCCTTTAATCGGATACGGAGATATATCACACCGGTCGCGTCCGTCTTGTTCGCCTCCAGACTCGCGAAGCCTGGAATAACTCCCGCTTCCCCGTCGCGCACGATGGTCACGACTGAGTGATGTTCGGGCGCCGAATGGACAAAACTGTCTTCCTGCACAATCAGCGACACTCCCAGGCGCGCGTATTCCAGCACACCCCCGGCGTCGTCATAGGAATGACTGCCGCCGCCAAGGCCATCCATCAACAGGTAGTCATCGGTCAGCGTCCAGCCCGTACGCACCGCCAGTTTGTCGAAACAGCTCTCTATCGGCGCAGAAGGAGGCGACGTCACCACCACGGGCGCCATCTCCGGATCGCGCTCCCATACGTCATACACCAGCGGATCGACAGGCACCACCGTCACCCCGGTCTGGGCTTCCGGCACGCGTGGTCCCACCCCGGCGTCGAAAGCCCGGGGCGGCGTGGTCAGCCATGCCAGACGCCGATCCGGTGAGGCGAGATCGTGGGCGAAGCGAAACCGTCCGTCACTGTAGTAGGCGGCCGCTACGCGCAAGCTCGGTCCCGGAAATTGTCGCCTCAGATCACCGTCGCCGGCCGTTGGCAGCCAGCCGCTGTTGTCGATCACCACCATCGCACACTCCGCGGCTTTCAGAGCGCCGCCCTCCTCGAAATACCGGTGCGCCGGGTCGTGCAGCGCGTACTCGAGCATCACCGGCTGAGACATCCACCAGCCGTGGCACAACCCGTCGCACAGCGGCTTCCAGGACGAACCGTACGGCTCGTACACCCGACGCGCCTGCTCCCGCCATCTCTCTGGACCGGCAATATCCGGAAAATGCGTTTCGAAGTAGTCCGCTGCATACATCAGCGCCAGGGCCGGAATCATCTCGTGATTCTGTCTCGGGTTGAACGGTCGCTGGACCCGCGAGCAGTCGGCGACGTGACGCCAGCCCTCCTCACTTTCTGCCCAGCCGTATAGAAACCGCGTAATCGCCAGTCGCTCTTCGGCATTGAACAGATCCATATCCTCCACAAGGCGCCACGGTAGATAGCGCGTCAGACTGTAGAGGTGGGTCTGTACGATCTTCTCATTCTTCTCGAAACCGCATTCTATCACCGCCTGCCACGCCTTGCGGTACTCCTCACCCAGACGGGGCTCGCCGGTGAGGTAATACAAATACCCCTTGCCATCTCCCAGCATCGTATTTGCCACTTGCCAGGATTCATCCGGCAGGGGTTCTGTGCGGAACTCGTCCGCCTCATCGGCAGCCAACGGCAACCGCGTGATCTTCAGATCTTTCAGATGAGAGATCGAGTCGCCCAGCCTCGAGACCAATAGATCGCTGCCGGCCCGCGCGCCTTCCGCATCACTGTAGCCCACCAGAATCACATTGTGTCCCGATCCGAACGGGTCGCACAACGTCCGCAGCTCATACCCCCCGGGACCCGGATACCACAGATCCGTGGCGCAGAGAAACTGGAAATACAGCATGCGCACACAGCTGCTGTCAGCCAGGTTGCCGACCACGATCATTGGTCCATCGGCCACCCTCAGAAGCTCGCCCTCCGGATCATTGGACAGCTCTCCGACGACGCCCAGATCCAGCAGCGCAGCTTGAATCCGCTTCGCGGCCTGTCGCCCGTGAGCCGAGCGCGGCGCGGCGACGACCACCCGGGTACCGTCATCAATTGGGGTTTCGGTATTGAGAACACGAGGATGTTCGATAGTCATATCTGCTCGCCGTGTGTACCTTGTGTTGTCCGTGGAATCCACTGTGCCGGGCCCTTGGTTTGCAGCACCGTGCGGCACCCATACAGTTCGGGCGGCCGGTCAGCGCTCGCCGATTGACATCCGGCAACAGCCAAGCTACGCCCCGCGGGCCTTCACTTCAATCCCGGAAAAGGCCTTCACTTCACTCCCGGAAAAGGAGCGCCTCTTATGATCGTCGATTCCGTTAGACGGGAAACCCTCATTCGCTCGCCGGGCCCGGGTGCGGGCGTGGGTGGTGGCCTGTATTACTCGCGCACCTCGGGAACTGACATGTTTTGCATGTACGGCATCGAGACGCGGAGCGACCTGTGCGACGGCGCCTACACCATGCTCTCGACCGACAACGGCCGCACCTGGTCTGAACCGGAGTTCCACGAAGCAGAGATCTCCGGCCCCGATGGGATCCTCCGCCGCAGCCCCGCAGTCGCGGTGTTGGACCCGCACACAGACCGCTTCGTCTGGTTCCTCACCGAGGGACTTTTCGACGGCGATGACCCTCTGCAGGGCATGCTGCGCTACCAGCTTCGTTACCGGGTCTCCAGCGACGGGGGACACACCTGGGAGACAGACAAGCTGATGGTCCAGGAGGGGGAGGAGTTTGACGAAAACCACCCCTTCCCCGACGTGTGGATCGGCCGCAACAGCATGATGTTCGGAGATCAGACCTGCGTACCCATCGTGCTCCCCGACGGAGCTCTGCTGGTCCCAACCCAGATGACCCCCCTGGGCCCGGACGGCACCTATCACAACCCCGGCGGCGGCTACACCTATCACGACACGGCCGTCATCTCGGGCACCTGGCGCGACGACGCCGTCATCGCGTGGAAGGTCGCAGGGGTGGTGCAGGGAGATCCGGAACGCACGACTCGCGGGCTCATCGAGCCCACCATCGGCGAGCTTGATGGAGGCCGTGTCCTCGTGGTGATGCGCGGCTCCAACGACGCAAGCCACCATCTACCCGGGTATCGGTGGTACTCGATCTGGGATCCACAGCGGGACACCTGGTCACCGCCGCAGCCCTGGACTTACACCGACGGCGGGCCCTTCCACTCGCCCAGCTCCTGCTCGCAGCTGCTGACCCACTCGAGCGGGCGCCTGCTGTGGATCGGCAACATCTCCGGCGAGAATCCCCGCGGCAACGGGCCCCGCTACCCCCTGGTGGTAGCGGAGGTGGACACCGGGACCGGGCTCGTGATTCGCGACTCGGTGACGACGGTAGACGACCGCGGCTCGGGGGAGAGCGAGCGACTGACCCTGAGCAACTTCCACGCTCTGGAGGACCGCGAGACCGGGGAGCTCATGGTGACTCTGCCCCGCTACTTCGCTGATGTGCCCGTAGGTGTTCCCTCGGACTTCACGGCGGATCTGACGCTGATCCGCTGCGGACTTGCAGCCCCTTGATAACGTCCCGGTCGTTGGTCACTCTGGGCCGAGTAGAAATGCCTCTTCAGACACGTACTTCTTGCACTCGGGAATCAGACGCGGGGGAAGCCCTCCCCCATATGCACATCTCCGTGTCCGAGCCGCGATAAGCGCTCCCTCAACAAGCCGATGAAAAGCAGGCTGTTGCGGTGCCACGCTGAGATAGCCGTCCAAGAATGCTCTTCTCATCGAATCGTCTGAGACGTCTACGAGGAACCAACCGATGTCGTCGAATTGATAAGTCAGCGTCGGACTGAATTCAACAGGGTGGAAGTGGCCTTCATGCTCTACACAAGTGGTGAGTCTGAAGCCGCCGCAGGTCAGCCCCCACGGTTCGCCTCGTCCTTTACGGTAACGAGTGATTGCATCAATGGTCTGCTCAAGTAGTGCCTGATCCTCCCTGCTGAGGCGATCCTCACGGCTATTCCAGTAGTCGCGGTTGACTTCATTGGCATTTTCCATCCAGTCAATTCGAAAGCGATTAAACCCATCGGGGCGCGCCCAGGTCCGCCCGTGATTGTGAATGTGCCCTAGGACCACGCCGAGCTCGTACATTGTCGCTTTTGGCAGGATGATGGGCTCCGACTCGTTGGCAAGGTCCCAGCCCTCGTACACCGCCAAAGGTGCAATCACCTTGCCCCTTACACATCGCTGGACGGTACACACCGCCGCAGGTCCGTCGGGACGGTGGTCGATAAGCTGGCAGAGGGCTCCCGTCTCATCGGCAACAGGCACGGGCACCACAAGCTCCGTTTCCTGATCAAGTGCGAATAACCAAGCGCACATAGAGGCAACCTGCCGATGCACCTCATCCAGAGCGAAGTGGTCATAGGGATAGTGCACCGTTACGAAGTGCGACGGCTCCTTGCCGTTTGTTACGACGGAAAGCCCGAATTTTGAGAAGCCGAAGTCGCCATGGCTGTTTCCCTGATTGATCTGCTTTGCGCCTATGTGGCACTTTGCTAGCGCCTCATCGGCGACTCTGCGCAGTCGAGCTTCCTGATCCTCCCAGTGCCGCCCACTGAGGAAGCGATTCTGTCCATCTGTGATTGGCTCTGACTGATACAGGGCTTTTGGCCTGGCATACTCCTTGAGTTTTGCCCAGGATTCGAAGCCGTGCTCCCTGGCTACAGTGAGTTGGGCGTCCGCTAGTCGTGCCTGCAGCTGTGAGTCGTTCGGGATGATGTGCTTGGAGTCTTCGAACAGCCTGGACCTCGTCCTCGCGCAGCGACCGATGCAGGTCCTTCGCTTGGCGGCGAGCTTGTTCGAAGTTGAAGCGAAAAGGAAAAGTTACTGCAGTCACGAGAGACCTCCTTGGTGGCGCCTGCTGTCCGCTCTATCAGGCAAAGAAGGTCTAGCTGAATAGTCGTCTCACATCCTCAGGTGGGCCCTGCCCTTTCCGCGGACTGGATGCGCCCTGCAACGCCACGGGTAAACAACCAGATAGTTTTGGGATCTGCAAGTTGAATTCATTGCGCCTTCTCATCTCCCCGATCTCATCTGTGGGAATCCCTCCTGTCCGTGGTCCCGGAACAGCTCACTTCGTAGCTCATTTCGTGAATTCATAGTGTGCAGGCTTCGTCGAGCAAGGGCGGTCCGTCCCCTGGTACAATCGCTCCGTGTTCGCGCAGGAGTGAATGCACTTCGGACAAGGGAAGTCCCTCCGGATCAAGACCTCGCGTTGCGCTGAGTGCGGCCATCGCCCCCGCGGCTTGTCCGGTCGCCATGCAGGTAGCCTGTACCCGAAGTGCGGAGTTGGCCAGACGATCACTCGAGATACAGCGTCCTGCCACGATGAAGTTCTGTCCCCCCGCGGGCAGGAGCGCCCCACGCGGCACCGTCGGCACGACCCCCTCGGCCAACTTCACCATGTCTAGTCCTGCTCCGGAAGAGATGTGCAGATCGATGGGGTAGAAGGAATGACACACTGCATCCTCCCACATACGGCCGGATTGGTAATCTTCGGCCGTGACTGTCGACTGCCCCCGGATCGTGGCCGTCTCGCGAACCCCGCACTCTGCCGACACATGGTCGATGATCAACTTCTCCAACCCTGGTTGCTGCCGCAGAAACCGGTAGAGTCGAAGCAGGCTCCTGCGCGACTCCAGCTCCAGTCTCGTCTTGCCCTCGCTGTCTCGTGCATTGATGTGATGAATATGGTTGGCTTGCGAGCCGCCACTGCGCAGCCACCGAGCGATGTCGGGCTCGGTCGTGTTCCAGGAAGCGTCAGTGTAAGCCAGGCGTCCCGCCCGAACCTCGGCATCGAACTTGCGATTGATGCCGTCAATATCGAGATCGGCCACGTCGTACCCACTTGCTTGATACGATAGCGTGGCCGGCTGGTTGCTCTCAGGGATACTCAACGGAAAGCCTGCCAGTTCAGCGGCATTCGCATCTCCGGTGGCGTCGACTACCACCGCGGCATCTAGCTCTGTAAGCCCACTCTTGGTGCAGAGCGTCACTTGCCAGCCACGCCCCTCTGTCCGCGGCTTCAGGTGGGCGAGCATGCTGTGGAAGCGGACCTCCACACCTGCATCGGTCACCATCTCATCGCAAAGCGCGGAGTAGACATACCGATTCACCCGGATCTGAAGCTGCCAGTGAGGCCGGTGGTAGTTGCCGAAGTCGGGTAGCGTTCCCCCAGTCTCCGCGACACAGCGGGATACCAGCTCCCAGCCGATCCCGGCTATCACCTGTCGGCCCCAGGCATGGAAGAGCCCGGGGAAGTTGACACCGCCGACGGTTGTCGTCCCGCCCATCATGCCCGTCTTCTCGACGAGTAGCGTCTTGGCATGCGCACTTCCTGCTTGGATGGCCGCCACAACGCCGGCGGTTCCACCGCCGATGACCACCACATCGTATTGCTCGTTCACACCGTGTCCTCCACTCAATGCCTAACGCAAAGATGACCTGGGGCGGGATTAACCGTTTGATTTGAACTACCGGTCTAACTCGGCGAATCACCTACAGACTCAGATCTGCCGATGATGCCGTCTGGTGCTCTTATGTTAGCGGCCTGATAATCCGTTATTCACGCTGGATGCACTTCGCGTTCTCCGCCAACTCGGGTAGATCCTCAGGACGGCCGATCTCGTACATGAACTCGCCCCCGTAGTCGATATCACGCAGGGCCTGCATGACATCTACCCAGTCGATGGCACCCTGTCCGGGCAGCAGATGCTCGTCTCTTTCGCCATGGTTGTCGTGCAGATGCAGAGTGATCAAATGCCGCCCGACAGTGCGCAATGCTGCTGCCGGATCACCGCTCAGACTGCGATGGCCCGTGTCGATGACGACGCCGACATTGGTGCTGTCGAGTTCGGCCATCAGGGCTACGAGACGGTCGGGCTCTCGCGTGTAGCCCGAGCTCAGGTTTTCCAGGGCAAGGCGTACACCCTTCGCCTCAGCGTAGTCGGCGACAGCTCTGACACCATCGACAAAGGCGGCACGCCGGGACGAGCTCTCTGGATCATCTGGCTCCGGGATGTCGATGTCATGTGTGACCAGGATGCAACCGCCGAGGTCGGCGGCGAAATTCACGGTCTTCTTGTGTTCGGCGACGGAGCGTTCGCGCTGAGCGACATCGATGCTGGCCAGGTCACACGCCGGGTCTCGGTGTCGCAGATGGATGTGGATGGAGTTGAGATGAAACTCCAGCCCTCGGAGCGCTCCACCGACGAAAGTTCGGAAGCTGTCATCATCATAGTCGAAGTTCGGGTGATAGTCGCACAGCTCGAGAGATTCGATGCCGGCAGCGCGGTAAGTTTCAAGGAGGCTTCGTGTGAGAGGCTGCTGGCGGTGCGGGATCGTAGAGGCGCCTAGTTTCATGTTGAGTCTCACTCTCTTTGGTCGCTAACGCACAGATGACCTGCAAGCGAAGCGAGTCAGGTCCATTGCATGTTGAGCCGCAGACTTAGTTGGGCTGGAGGCCACGATCTTTCACCACTTCTCCACCCTTCATCACGACCGCAATATTGTCCCGATTTTCAAGTGAGCGGATGTCCCGCAGCGGATCCGTCTTCGCAATAACAATGTCTGCCAACTTGCCGACTTCCACCGTCCCAACTTGATCTTGCCAACCCAGGCACTCGGCAGCGGTCTTGGTGGTAGCGATAATCGCTTCCATAGGCGTCATGCCGATGTCGACCATCAGGCCGAGCTCACGCAGGTTGGTGCCGTGGGGCATGACGCCTGCGTCGGTTCCCTTGGCGATCTTTATGCCAGCCTCGTGCGCGCGGCGAATGCTGTCGATGTGGACGTCGATGACCTCACGCGCTTTGCGGATAGCGTGGTCGGGCATGCCGACCTCTGCCCCTGTCTCGACCACCGCCGCCGGCGCCAGCAAGGTGGGGACCAGGAACGTCTCGTGTTCGAGCATGAGCTGGATCGCCTCGTCATCGAGGTAAATCCCATGCTCGATAGAGTGGACCCCGCTCGCACCGCGTTCTTGATGCCCTCGACTCCCTGTGCATGGGCCATGACCTTGATGCCCCGACGGTAGGTGGCCTCGCGCACGACCACCTCGATCTCCTTTGGGGAGAACTGGGTGAAGTCGGGATGATCCGTTGGGCTCATGACGCCGCCTGTGGTGCAAATCTTAACCACGTCGGCCCCCGCTCGCAGCACTTCACGTACCGTCTTGAGGACCCCATCCACACCATCGCAGCAGCCATCCGGGAACCCGGGATAGGCCGGAAACAGCTGGAACTCGTTGCCCGATCTCATCCAGCCGTCCGCATGCCCGCCCGTGATGGTCAGCACCGCAGTGCTGATCTGCATACGAGGACCCACCACGACACCCGTTTCGACGGCCTGCTTCATGCCCACGTCGGCGCGCCCGGCATCGCGCACAGAGGTGATGCCCGCATCGAGGGTCCGACGCATGTACTCCACGGAGTGGTAGAATCGCAGAGAGAACGGCGTCGCCATCACGCGCTCGAGGTTGAAGTCCTGGAGAATCAGATGCACGTGCGTGTCGATGAGTCCGGGCAGGATGAACCCGCCTCCCGCATCGATCTTGCTTTCCAGGTCATCGGGTAAGCTGAGCCCGTTGACCTCACCAACTGCCTCAATGCGGACCTCGTTTATGAGTACCGCTGCATTCGGCAATGGCGTACCCCCTCTGCCGTCAATGAGCGTGCCATTGTGAGCAAGTGTACTCGTCATCCTCGTACCTCCTGTCGGACCGGATCACTTCCGCGGTTGCTCTCGAATATATCGCGTATCCCTTGTCGCCCCAACGCACAAATCACCTGCGGGCAGAATCACCGATCATATGAGAGCGACCAGTCCGGTCCGGCGAACCACCTGTTGTCCGTGAACTTGCGATAGGGCCGTCTGGTGAATTTCATGTTAGATCACACGCGCTGCCCTCGCGTCTTCAACGAATCGTAGCAGCTCACGAAGGCCTATTCCCGAGTCCATACCCTCACGTTCTCCCCTTGAGTTAGTGGTCCTGCCTCGTTGGCTCACCCCAACGACGTACCCATGCACGTCGAGAATGGGTCCACCACTTTGCCCCGGAACGACTTGCTCACTCAGGATGTAACAACTCCGGCCGGAGATTGGCCTGCGCTCAGTAATCGTGGCAGTCACGACGAAAGTCTCTGCTCCCGGTGCATACCCAGGATAGCCAACTAGGCTGACCTTTTCGCCCTGCATCACTTCACTGGTCTTCCGACAGCCGTAGCGCAGGGGTGGGATAGATATCTGCAGACAACAGTGCCAAATCTCGGTCTTTGTCAGCGTAAAGCACCCTTGGTACGAAGGTCCGCGTCGGCCTTGCCGGTGGATCAAGTGGATGGAGTGGTGCCTATCAAGCCGATCAACTGCCGCCACTGCCGTCAGGCGCTGTGCGGCGACGATGCTCATCCTCAGTGCTTCCTCGCTGGCAGAATCGGCTTTGAACTGGGCGAAGATGACCAGGGCATTGACGGTGCCCCTGGAGGGCAACACGACGGGCTTGATCACAAAGCTGATTTCGGCGGTAGGGGGGGGTCTGACTTCGACGAGCTCGTACGGGGTCTCAGTAGACGGCTCGGCAGCGAACGGCGGGATAGATCGCACAAGTCCACAGCCGCTGACCAGTAGGGCAGCCAGGGCGACAGCCAGCGCGGCGGGCCTGGCGGCGCTGCGGAGGCGGAACCAGACCGGACCACTGATGCGAGATCTGACGCGGACCCCTCGATGCAGCCGGCCGCGACTGCCGGCGCGTCGAGGGGAGTCGTCGATCCTATCAATCACATCAGCCTCCGAGCGCCTGGCGCAGCCGCGAAGTCACCAGCTCGGTCTCGCCTGACAGCAGGAACTGCGGATTCACCGTGAGCCAGTTGTCGTCCTGGGTGACGCGAATGCTGGGGTCGCCAGCGGCCAGCTCGGCGGCGACTTCGGCAGCACTGCGACCGGCGACGGCCGAGTCGATCTCGACGCGGGCGACCGGAATGCCCTCGCTGTAGCCGGCTTCGTCCTGCGTGACGCCCACGCCGGCGAGACCGTCGAGATGGTCGACGACGGCGGCGACCTCGTGCCGCCAACCCGCCTGGACGGCGTCGTGATCGAGATCGAGGTAGAGCTCGACGGCTTCCACCAGGCCGACGATATCCTCCTTGGTGGTCTTCATCGAACGACCGTGGCTGTGCCGAGGGGCGGCGTTGGGGATACAGGCTTCGACGATATCGGGGCTGGCCTGAACGATGGCGGAGTTCTGCGGGCCGCGCAGGCCTTTGCCGCCACTGATGACGACGACATCAGCGCCGGTCTCCTTGAGGCCGCGCAGGTTGCGCACGGGCGGCACCTCGGCGGCGGCATCGACGATGACGGGGACGCCCCCGGCATGGGCGATGGCGACGGTGTCGGACAGCGACAGGGCCAAGTGCATGGTGCGGTGCCCGTAGACGTAGACGACGGCCGCTGTCTGCGGGCCGATGGCGGCCTCGAGCTCCCAGTCGAAGGTTTGCCAGGCGTGGCCGACTTCGACGATGCGGGCGCCGACCTGGCGAAAGGCGTGGTCGTAGGGATTGCGGTGCGAGCGCTGCATGATCACCTCGTCCCGCATCTGGGAGGTGTCGGGCAGCCGGGCGATACGAGCCTGGTCGCCGCCGGTCATGAGCGCGGCGGTGGCGATAGCCAGGCCGGCTGCACAACCGGCGGCGACGTAGCAGGCCTCGACGCCGATGAGCTTGGACAGGCGACTGCCGGCGGCGCGCTGCAACTCGATGACATCGACATACGACGCGGCGGCTTCGGCCATGGCGGCGACCACTTCGGGCCGCACCAGGGCGCTGCCGATGATCGTCATCGGACCCCAGGCGTTGATGACGCGTTTCACTCCCAGGTCGGTATACACCGGCATAGCAACTCCCTGAGTTAGCAGGGCTTACCCGACGAGGCGTCAGGCCACCGTCACTTATCGATTCAAGCTAATCAACGGATCCGACTGGCACAATCAAAGACTCAGAGAGCAGGCGTAGGCATCAAGGTCCGGCCGGGGCGGAGTTGCGGCCAGCACGTGCTTGACAGATTGCCGCCGTCTGGCCATGTTGCGCGAATCCCGTCATCCGGAGAAAGGCCGCTTCAATACGCGATCGCTGAGGCCGGAGGAAAACGCTACGTCGTGGGGACGGACAGCGCCGCATGTCTGGACACAACGCTCACAACATATCCAAGAGGCGAAGACTTATGGCGTACGAACAGGAAAAGGCGACGTTCGACCGTGACGGATTTGTGGTTGTGCGGCAGCTGCTGTCGCCAGCGGAGTTCCGCGAACTGACCGACAATCTCGACCGCTACATCAGCGAAGTGGTGCCTACCCTTGCTGACGCCGACGCCTTCTATCAGGACCGCAGCAAGCCTGAGACCCTCAAACAGATGCAGCACATGGGCCAGGATCCATTCTTCGATGCGTACAAGGACCATCCCCGCTGGATTGAACTGGCCGAGGCCCTGCTGGGAGAAGCGGCGGTTTCACAGGGTCCCGAGTGGTTCAACAAACCTCCCGCTACCGAGCACATCACCCCACTGCATCAGGACAATTACTACTTCAACCTGAAGCCGCCCAGCGTGGTGACAATCTGGCTGGCGCTCGACAAGGTCGATGAGGAAAACGGCTGTCTACGCTACCTGCCCGGATCGCACAAAGGCGAAGTCGTGGCGCATGGGGCGACCGAGACTCTGGGGTTCTCGCAGGGCATCTCCGACTACTCGGTCGAGGACGAATCGCGCGAAGTGCGCGTCTGTCTCGAACCCGGCGACATCGTCGCCCATCACGGCAACACCTATCACCGCGCCGAGGTGAATCGATCCTCGACGCGCCACCGCAGGGCGTTCGCCATGGTAATCAAGGGAGTCAGTTGTCGGCGCGACGAAGAGGGGTTTGCGCGCTACAACGAGTCCTTGAAGGCCCAGCACGAAGCCATGGGACTGCAGGCCTGAGGAAGGTTGCTTGCTTGAGACGGTCACACGAATCCGACGATACAGCGGGCCGTGTCGAAAGCCGCGGCGGTGGTCAGCCCACGCAGGGTCGGTGTCGGTTCTGCCCAGTCGATACGGCCCCAGAACAAGCGTTCGCACCCGTTGGTTTCGCGTCGGTAGGTGACCAGCCAGTAGCGCCGGGCGCGGTTGTAGATGCTCAGTTGTTTTGGTGGCGTCGGGCACTCGAAGGGCAGCGGCTGTAGCGGCTCGTCGGCGACGGCCACGTCTTTGGGCTGTACGAACCACGGCCGGGTGTCACCGACGGCGGCGTTGGCGTCTTGCACATCGACGACGAAGGTGCAGCTCGAGTCGGCGAAGTGGGCGGCGATGGTGACGTCGGTGATGGTGCAGCCACCATCAGGAGCTCTTAAAGCGAGCGATTCTGTTTCCCAGTGGCCGGCGTCCTGCCATCGGTCACCCCAGCGGCACAACACCCGGCTGCTATCGTCGCCAGGGACGAAGTACACCGCTTGTCCACCGGCCACCTTGCTCGGGTACTGGGCGTAGACGAACCACGGCGTCGCCGTGGCAACGCCATCCAGGCGGGCTTGCGGCTGCCAGTTCGCCATGTCGGTAGAGGTGAGCAGGTGCACGCTTCCGCTAGTTGTCGTGACCCCGAGTATAGCCTCGACACCGTACTGGTGCAGGTGCAGGGCGCACACTTCGCCCGTGTCCAGGGCAAGGCAACCAGCATCCCGCCAGTCGAGACCGTCGTCGCTGACCAGACGGCGGACGACCGCTGGCTCATCGCAGTCGACAAACAGCAGATGGGCGCAGCCATCGTAATGCAGGATTGCCTGCGTGCGCACCCGGTTCCAGTCGGCGAAACCCTCGCGTAGCACCCCCGCCGCGTTGTCGGTGACCGGGGACGGCACCTTCATGTCGATATCGTCGCGATGCGCCAGGTAGCGGGCGGAGTTCACCTTCTCGATCGTCGTCATGTCGTCGTAGGACTTGCGGCCGGGGACGATGCGCTCCCGCGGATGCCAGCGGGTGAGCAGAGCGTGGCGGGTCCGTGGATCGACGACGTTGTTGGATCCGGTGTGTCCGGCCAGGTGATGGAAGAGGAGCACGTCACCGGGCTCGGCGAGGAACTCGTGGGCAGGGCCCGAAGTCTCGGGTCGCATGGCGGCACCCTTGATGCTGTGGCAGCTGCGCGCCATCACTTCCCGGTAGCGTCGGAAGGAGCCGGGGAAGCAGATGAAGGCGCCGCCATGGGAGCGCACTGGCGTGAGGAAGATGAAGGAGCCCACCGCCCAACCGTTGGGCATGGTGGTGGGGTAGCTGTCGTCGACATGGGCGGTGGGATCGGGCCAGGGCCCGTCCGGCTGATGGGGCCGCGGCATGTCGCTGCCACCTCCACCGCGGGTCAGGGTGTAGCCGGCGCCAAAGATTTCGTCGATGGCGTCGAGCATGACGTCGGTGGCGCACGCCGCCACGGCATCAGCGCCACGCCCGCGGTCGGCGGGATCGCCTTCGAGAACAACGAGGGCGGCGGCGATGGTCTCGGGCGGCACGGCGCCGCGAAGGACGACGTAACCGTGGTCGATGAAGTGTTCGTGATCGGCGGGTGTCAGCGTCGGTGGCGCCATAGGATTCAGCCGTTTCTCAGAGCGTCGGGTCGGTAGATATGTAGATCCTCGGGCTGCTTGAGACCCAGCAGCTGCAGACGCCGATCGTCGGCGCCCTCCAGAGCCTGCCACGGAATTTGAGTCTGCCACTCGTAGCGCTTCAGCCACCAGTGGCCGTAGTACAAATAGATGCCGCGGCGAAGACCGCTGGAGCGGTTGATACCGCCGGAGTGCCAGATGGCGCTGTTGATGAAGGCGGCGTCGCCGGCTTCGGCGTAGACGGCGACCTCACCATCGACAGGTTGCAGCCTGGCATCTCCCTCTCGCGGTGGCTGCCGCCAGCCGCGATGGCTGCCGGGCAGCACGCGGGTCGGG
>Ga0066376_10002175_pt1 | contig 18451 bp, 19 predicted proteins | sample Knorr_S15_td_Bot_FD_77009 | JGI IMG/M metagenome (GOLD analysis project Ga0066376, IMG submission 77009) | Marine microbial communities from Southern Atlantic Ocean transect - Knorr_S15_td_Bottom_ad_5009_LV_A | ecosystem: Environmental > Aquatic > Marine > Oceanic | place: Southern Atlantic... | reverse complement strand
TTGGCGCACTTATAGACGGTCTTCCGGAGACCTGGCTTGTAAAGGACGAAGGAGATGGCACCTTCAGTCCGCGTGACGTTGTGGGCCATTTGATCCTTGGTGAGAAGACGGACTGGGTCCCCAGGATCGATTTCATCCTCCGTTGCGGCCAGGAAGAGGCATTTGTGCCCTTTGATCGGTTCGACTTTCGGGAAGCCAATATAGGCTGTTCCACCAGCGAGCTCTGCGCGCCGGGGCGTGTGTTGTTTAATATATCAGAGGGGAGAAGGCATGCCGCAATACGAAGTCACACAAAAAACTAAAATAAAAAGGCTTCCAGATCGGGCGGAGTACGATCGGGAAACCATTCACGGCATATTGGATGAAGCCTTAATATGCCATATAGGTTTTGTTATGGATGGCCAGCCGTATGTCATCCCTACGATTCATGCCAGGGTGGGGGATACGCTCTATCTCCACGGTTCTGCCGCCAGTCGGATGCTACGGACGCTGGGTAAGGGGGCCAACGCGTGTGTGACGGTCACGCTTCTGGACGGTCTTGTATTAGCCAGGTCGGCTTTTCATCACTCTATGAATTACAGGTCGGTTGTTATTCTGGGTCCACTGGAGGAAGTTATCGACCCCGACGAGAGAAATAAGGTGCTGGATGCCATTGTAGAACATATCATTCCGGGGCGGCTTGCAGAAGCGAGAAGGCCGAATCGAAAAGAATTAAAAGCAACGATCGTAGTTAAAATTCAAATTTCAGAAGCGTCTGCTAAAATAAGAACGGGACCTCCCGGTGACGATGATGAAGATTATGATTTACCGGTCTGGGCGGGGGTTATCCCCCTGTCCCTTCAGCCAGGTAAACCGATCCCGGATCCTCTATTAAAAGAGGGTATTGACATGCCGGATTATGTTATAAAATATGCGCCTGATGATTGGCATCGGAGTAAGTAAGGGGTGACTGGTGGTCGGTGGTTTTCAGCCGATCTTAAATGAAAGTGGTATGTTGGATTTTTCCTTTGATAAGTTGACGGGGAAGCGTATATTGCGCCGAAGTTTTAACGTAATCTATCCCTTATTTTGACCAGGCGATTTGTATGGCAGACAAATCATATACGGTACGTGCAGCCCGGTGTGACCATACATCGAATTTTGAAGAAATATACGACACGCTGAAACAGATCACGGCGCCTCTTAAATCCGCATGGGAAAAAATTGAGAAGGCGAAAAAAATCGTCATAAAATTTAATATGATGAAGCTCAAAAAAAATATCGTGTATTTCGAAGGGCGACGGCGGGAATTGGTGGATGATGCCGTGTGCAGAGCCGTCCTTAAACTATTGCGCGAACATAATAATGGAGAGATCATCGCGACGGACACCAATCCATATACGCCGGATCGTACCACACCGGATGAATTCAACTATGGGCATCACCTTAAGGAATTTGATGTTAAATTCGTTGATTCAAACAAGGCGTCCTGGGCTGTATACGATGTGCCCGGTGGTGGCAATATGTTCGACCGGTACATATTGAGCGGCGTATTTCAGGATGCCGATGAGGTGGTGTCGGTAGCCAAGATGAAAAACCATTCATTTATGGGTATTACCCTTTGTATGAAAAATCTCTTTGGTCTACCGCCTATGGCGGGTCCCAGGGGGCGCGTCCGCACCTATTTTCATCATGCGATCCGATTATCTTATGTCCTGCCTGATCTGGCCATGATCACCAATCCCTGTCTGAATATTATCGAAGCACTTGTTGGCCAGAAAGGCAAGGAATGGGGAGGAGAGGGGCGCGTATGCGATGCACTGATTGCAGGGGATCAAATCACGGCAACCGATGCATGCGGCGCCCACTTGATGGGACATGACCCGGGGTCGGACTGGCCGACGCCCCCATTCAGACGGGATCGTAATCATTTACTTGTAGCAGCACAACGCGGGTTTGGTACGATCGACCTGAATGAAATAGATTTTCAAAGTGAGGTAGAACCACCCCTTGCTCATTTTGATTCCGATATCGACGAAGCCCCTGATATAATACATACGTTGCGCCGAACCGCCTGTGAACAGGGTTTATTTTATCAGGACCGAAAGAAGGATATGATCGATAAGTACAGGAATGATTTTATCTATATGCAAGAAGGCGATGTCGTCTGGCATGGTCCGGATCCATCTATTATTACCAGTCATCGCGAATTTTCGGGCACACGACCTGGAAGCGCCCTCTGGCTCAAGCTGGTTGATCCGAATGAGTCTGAAGGGGAACGGTTTGAAGTATATGATAAAAATCTGGCTGCCCTCTCTGCTTAATAAAACCAGGAGACACACATGAAAATCGCCATGTTGAATGGTCCCAGGGATCTCCAGATCGAAGAGCATGCGCTGGATACCAGTCATTTGAAGCCTCATCAAATATGGGTTCGAACCAGGATATCTGCGCTTAAAATAGGCACAGATCGGGGCAATTATGAAGGGGCTGAGAATGTCCCCGGCGCACCGGATTATCCTCGATGGGTAGGTGATAGTAATCTAGGCATTATTGAAGGAGTCGGTGAGGCCGTCAGCAGGTTTTCAGTCGGTGACCGGGTGATATCGAGATACCCCCACCAGTCTGAATATGTGGCTCATGAGGATGAGGTCATTGTAAAAGTAGAAGATGGGGTAGATGATGAAGACGCGGTCTATGCACACCTGTATACGCTGAGTGCCCTATGTTATTACAAACCGCAATTTCAACCTGGAGAAAATGTGGCGGTCGTCGGGCTCGGGGTGCTGGGTCTGGGGGCTGTTGGATTAGGGCCGTGTTTAGGCGCCAGAGTCGTGGGGATTGCCAATAGTCCCGTCCGAATGGAAATGGCCCAACGTATGGGGGCACACGCGTGCTATATGTCGGATGATCCGGATTTGTCAGAGAAACTGGATACGTTTACCCATGGCGAAGGCATCGATCTGGTGATCCTGACCGCCAACCCCTGGCCTGCGTTTCGGACGGCCTGTCAGATCGTCCGGGTGAACGGCCGGGTGGGGGTTGTCAGTCTTCCGGGCCGGGGTGAACCGCCGCTCGATTTTAATCCGTTGGATATGAGATGGTTTTATTCCAAGGGGATTTCACTCATTGCGATAAACGGTAAAGCGGGATACTTGTATCCACCAGAACAGGGAGATCGGCGACAGTGGGAAACGATGTGCAGATTTACACTGGATCAGATGAAAGGGGGGAAATTGGAACCCAAACGGCTGATTACCCATCGGATGCATTATTCAGAAATTAACACAGCTTATGAAATGATTTACCACCGTGAAAAAAACATGATGGGCGTTATATTCAATTGGTAGGACGAATCATGAATTATGAATTATGATTTATGATTGAACACCATTTTTAGTTGGGATAAATAAATACGGGGTGACGAATGAGCACGGGATCAGGATTAACAGAAGATCAAAAAGCTCAGTTTGACGAGCAAGGTTATTTCATTATAGACGAATTCTTAACGCTGGAAGAGGTAGATGGGGTCAGGAATGAAATTACCACGATCATGGATCGGTATCCGGATGTGCCGGAAGAGTTGGTACAGATTGAGCCGGCCGTTGGACGGGGAGAGATTACCCCGGATCGGGTTGAATTGGGCGTCAGGAAGTTATTTAGAATGGCCCGGCATAACGATTTTTTCAGAGCCCTGGCCTTTCATCCTAAAATGGTGGGTATTGCAGAAGCGTTGGTTGGACCGGATGTGTCGTTGTTTCAAAGTATGTTATTAATGAAACCGCCGCATTTCGGCGGACAGAAGATATGGCATCAGGATAATGCCTATTTCAGGTTGGAGCCCAATGACGTATTCGGATTCTGGATAGCGTGCGATGATGCCACTTTAGAAAACGGGTGTATGCATGTCATTGCCGGATCGCATCGCTCCGGTATCGGTGATCACGGTGGAGTGGCAGATGATTACGGGTTGATCTCACCGCCGTCTGTGGAGGATGCGGTGGCCTGTGAAATGAAAGCCGGCGACGCATTGATATTCCATGGCGAGATATACCATTTCACACCGCCCAATACCACGGGTCAACGCCGCAGGGCATTGCAATATCACTATGCCGCCCCGCATTGCCGATCATCCAGTGACAGCCCTTTTCCTCCGTTCACGGCAGAGGTGATTATTTCGGGGGCGGGGGCTGAGGGGCTGTAAACGGGTCCTTGTTTTCATCCATAGGCTGATGACCGGGATATTAGCCCTCTCGAATACAGGGGTTTCATATTCAAACTGACCGATATATCTCATATCCAATGTCCGCAACATTTCGAGTACGATTTGACCTTCTTCAAAGCCGTGATTGACCATAAAAAAGAAGCCATTCTGTTTCAGAATCCGGCGTATATGAATGAATAGATCCATCGGTTTGTACAGATTCAAGGGAAGGCGCCAGTAGACCAGCGTTTCAGGCTTGATGAATGGAAAAAAACAGGCCACCCCATCCACCTCTTCCTGAAAGTCACAAAAGTTCATGACCTTATATGAGGTATCGGACAATCCACTATTGTAGGCGGACTTCCACCTTTTCAGCGGTCGGTATATCTCCTGTTTTCATGGCACTCATTCCTGTAGCGAACAGTTCCGAGGGGGTCGTATCTGCAGTAATGGGAAGCTTCACCCATTGCTCTGTTTCGATGATATAACGTGCGTTCCAATGTCCTATAGCCGTTTTTATAAACGGCACTTTACTTTTCTCTATCACCGGTCGGACCAATGCGATATCTTGCCTGGCGTTGGTATAGTCCCCCTGCTGGAGGTAACCGTACATGCGCCAATCCAATGCATGAAACACACGGAAATCGATATAAAAACGTTTGGTCGGCGTAAAACCGTTACGCTCCTGCCAAATGGTGTTGGCCGCTTGATAGGAATCTATATTGGAGGCCACAACCTCAGCCCACATTCCGTGCTGAATAAAAATGTGTGCGGGCATGTGAAGCGCATGTGCGGCAGCCGGTGCGATCCTGGCATATCGTTTGGCCGCTGAGAGGGCCAGCGGGGCATGGATTGGATCGTCGAAAGCATGCAGGATATAATGCGCAGCGCCTGGATGGTTCGGGTAGGCGTTGAAGATTTCCTGTGCGATCGCCCCCGCCTTCATCCGTACCGCAAAAGTTGATAGAGCTCCCCATGTACCACCGAGATAAATTACCGTACTCAATAGGGAAATGGAATGAAACGCCTGGGCTTATACGACCTCAGGGTGTTGGGCAGCCAGTCGCCCCATAGCATCCGAATAGGCGATCACACGTGCGGAGGTGCTGCCCTCGCCGACCAGAACCTCGACGGCTGTAAGGAACCCTTTTTCCAGATCGGCAGGCGCCTTCGCGGAGCGTGATGCGGGCGTATCTCCGAGTCGGGCGAGCGCCTTTCGGGGCGAATCAAGGTCTTGCTGAACCTGAAGTGGATCGTTGCGGCTTAGCGTCTCTCCCCAGTAAGCCATTGCAAAATCAGGCTCTATGGCATAGGCCGCTGGAAAGCTTCTACAGCCTCTTCAAATCCAAAGCCATGAAGATATTTAACGCCCCTGAGAAAATGGGCCTGGGCCCCCGATATATGGGGGAAAGCAAGGGACAACACCATCATGGTCAATAAGCCTATTCTGGTGGTACATTTCATTCGTTTTCTCCTGGTGGTCACATGCTGCTATAGGGCTCGGGCAGGCCGTTTTTGGCGACGTTCTCCATCACATCACAGAAATAATCCAATCCATTCAACGTGGTAAAGAGGTTGGGAGACATCCTCAACCCGTTAATCCCCAGTATGTTGAAGCCGGCGGTGAGGATGTTATGCTTGTCCCAAAGATACTTGTTTATCACGGCAGATTGCATGCCCTCCACATGGATGGTTGCGATGGCGCAACTCATGTCCGGTTCCAATGAGGTATAAAAATGGATGTTCGGTAGCGCCTGGAGACGTTGGGCCCAATAGTGCGTCAGGTAGCGCAACCGCTCTTCCTTACGTTTGGGGCCAACCCCATGATGAAAGGCAAGCGCATCGGTGATACCCAGAAATGTCCCATACGACTTCGCACCACCCATCTCAAACTTACGGATATTGTCATCCATACCCTCGGGCGTGTACGTCAGAGGCCAGACCTTGCCGATCTTGTTCCGCCGCACATAGAGCATGCCCGTACCTTTCGGGGCGCTCAACCACTTGTGGAGACTTGTCGCGTAATAATCACAGTCCAGATCCTGGTGTTTGAAATCAATCTGGCCAAAGGAATGGGCGCCATCGACCGCGACCTCAATACCCCGTTGATGAGCGATTTCACAGATACGCTTGATGGGGAATAACTGACCATTTAAATAGGTCGGATGGGATACCAGGATTAAACGGGTTTTACTCGTCATCTCCCGTTCAAAAATATTAACCAATGCATCTAAAGATTCAGGGGGGGCTGGGATTGAAATCTCCTTGATGCGAATACCATCCCGTTTCTCACGCCGTTTCAGGATACCGACCAGAGCAGGATATTCCTGCGTCGTGATCAGTACTTCATCATCTCGCTGCAGATCGAGGCCATGCAAAACCGTTTGCATGGCCTCGGTGGTGCTCCGCATGAGCGCAATTTCCTCTGAGTCACAGCCAAACAGACCGGCTAATCCCACACGGACCATTTCCAGCCGCGGCCTCAAGACACCACGCTGATACGCCGGGGCTTCTTCTTGCTGCCAGAGGTATCTGATCAAACTATCGGTCACAACAGCTGGACAGGCTCCTGAAGATCCGCTGTTCAGGTTGACAATACCACGACTGACTGTAAAAGCCTGCTGGATATCACGCCAGAAATCTTCGTCTTGCGCCACCTGCAACGCACTGAGTCCCGCGGTCCTTTGGGTTGCCGTCTCGACCGCCCCCATAGCGTCGGAACCAAACATCGCGGTAAGAGCACCAACACCCGTAGCGCCGCCCACCGTCTTTATAAAATCTCGCCTTTCCATATGATTCTCCGATATGTTAATGGTTAGTTGTGCACTCGATTGTATGTTGTACCAAGACGTAAGGTTACCAGATAAACGGTGGGTTGTTTGATATTTCACTTCGCCTTCCGTATGACGGTGGCCTAAAGCGGGTAACAATTAGCCGGACTTTTTGCAAAACGCAACAATATTATTCAACCGGTCTTAGTTAGTGTACCTGTAAAATTTTCCTGGGGTATACGCTGAACTGCCGGTCATTGTAAACCGTATGACCCTCGATTCGGCCCGCTATGCTTTATAGCTGAACCCCCCAAATAAATGGCATACATCCCCCCACATGCCATCACTAACTTCCAGCCGTATACGCATCCATCCCGTAAAAAAAATAACCAGCCCTTCTAAAATTAGACATATTTCCTATTGCGATAGCGGGAAATAATCGTATTACTTATAATACATCACCCACGAAAAGTAGGCATTTACTATAAGCGGCTGGAACGTATTCCAGAAAGAGGGCTATTGAACAGAATCTAATTCTACACCTATTGTGGTTTTCCTGACAACCAAATCAAAGGAGTAGGTTATGCGGTATCAATTTTATATTGTACTTAGTATTCTGGTGATGTCTTGTTCGTCTGAGCCGGCCGAGTTGGAGGTAGTAAAAGAGATACCGGCGACAAAGGTCTTTACAGGGCCAACTGAATTTAATATAACGCTGGATCCTACAGATAGTGAGAAACTTAATTCCTACGCACTGCATAGTTTAATCGGAGCAGAGAATCGATTTATGCTGGTTGGGACCGGGTTCGACTTAATAATCAACATGAACGGCAATGAGGGGGTAAAGTTTAAAACGGGCGGTGCTTATACGGTTAAAGCTTTTGTTTTATTAGACGGCAAAGAGGTGATTGATGGCCCGGAGTGGAAAAGCGAAGAAGAAGATCTTATTATCACTTTTAGCGCAAATGCCGCTGAGACCCTATCAATTAGATTAGTGGGTATGAGTCCCCTATCTGATCAAAGTATTGGTGATTTTGATAACTCAAAAATATGGGTAACTCCCATACGGAAGATACCGACTAGTTGAAAAGACCATTGGCTTAGGTGCTCGCTGATTTCTGTCTTTTGAACCATCCCCAATTGTGGGCAATCACTGGACACTTTGATCGAAACACCGGGATTAAGGGGCGGTAAAAACCTGCCGTCAAGGATCATCTCCGTTTGTATGCTCACAGGTGAGATATTTCCTGTTCGGAGATAGTAACCTCTTATTCTCTTATAAAGAGATCGAAAACAATTTAGCCCTGGACATATGAATGCGGACCGAAACAGACCTATCCCTGAAAACCGATAAATCGCTCTTTCCTTTCCAGGTCGCCACCTTGGATAGCTCATCCCCCGTCAAAACATCGGACTCTTCCATACCAAAGCCATCGAATGCCGAGATAGGTCTGATCATTGCATAAGGCGTATGCGGCTGAACCAGTTCAACCTTGAGCCAACCTCCAGACTCTGTTTTGTAATTCAACCTCAGTTGATGTCCCTGGCATGGCTGTCCGAGTTGTGCCGTATTATTAGCGGTAAAACGGGTCTCCCCTGTGGCCTCCAGAGCCACCAGACGGTCCCGTTTCCAGGTGGCCCATCGGTATTCCAGGCTTGCATGAATATTGCTTGGATCGTAGGACGGAAATCGTCTGATGTCATGGCTGACTGTCGTGCCATAGTGCATCAATCCCCATTCCTGGTCGTTTAATGGGACCAGATTGGGGGCGGCATAGATGGCCATGTACTGATTATCCCCATCACAGGTTCGCGAAATAATCGGTTTCCGCTCCGGTCGGCTCCACAGATCGCCGTCACGGCTGATGGCCATCTGGATGTCTAGGGTGGCGGTTAAACGATGATAGAACGATGGAAACATCAGATGAAGATCAGTCCCCGGATAGCGGCAATAACAGGAATTATATACATCGTCATCGAATGGGTCCTGAGGATCGGCCATAAACACAAACCTGGGCGAAGACCAGTTGTCGAACGCCTTGCCACCAGTCTTAATAACCGCTCTCCGGTCATCCTGACGCCCACGCAAATAGGCGGCATACTCCCCCCTGTCTATATCATAGGTCGCTATATTCAGGGTGTCGAGATGGGCTTTCCCTAATTCAAGCAGTGGTTCTTTCCTAACCTGCCATGTCAGTCCATCTGCAGAAACCGCCCCCATAATACGGGGATGCCACAACTCGAGTTTTTCTGCTATCTCCTCATTTCCGCATCCCTGATCCACCATACCGGCCACCAGGTCATTAAAAAAAGTGCGTTCCGTCATTTCGGGCCGGTGAACCCCATCCACGTGTATTTCCGAAACCGGACTTATCCCTTTGTATCTTTCTTCAGGCGGCGCACTCGGATCAACAAAGATAGACTGCAAAGCAAAATGTTCAGTTGGATGCAGCAGATTATTAGCTTTTGAACCTTGATACGCTTGTAAACCAAGTTCGGGTCGGTCCCAGTTAAACCCGTCTGTGCTTTCCGCATAGGCGATGTAGCTGTTCCCGTCGTCGCCAGCTGCTTTATACCATAATTTCAATTTTTCGTCTTCCCGGAGGACACAAAAAGGCATTAAGAGTCGTTGCTCCCAGGGCCGTTCTCTGGTGATGAATATCTCGGATTTTTGGGCCTGCTGAACCTTCAACTGGAGGTTGCCTACCGGTGGATCCTGGGTCACCCCAAACCCGTCCTCCCAAGCGCCTGTGTGGCCTGGCCAGATACCATACCAGTCGACAAAAGGTTTTTTGATCAAGCCTTGATCGTCCATTTTATCCTTCCTTAAATAAAGTAGGTTTCATATCACGAGATTATGAGCGTTATCCGAATTGCTGGGGGATGATGCCCCCGCTTGTTTCGTCGGGCAGAGCCAGCCAACGGGCGCCGTACAGAGCGCCCTCCGCATCAAATATGCGACCGTCAGGCAGTCTGTACTGGTTAGGGGTGGATGGCCTCAGGCCTGATTTGAAAGCAGGAAGTCGCTCCCGATCTGCTGCAAGTTGGGCGTGAGCTGCTTCCCAACTGAAGTCCCTATATAAGGCTGCATGCATCGCCCGGCAGCGCGCCTGATGATCAGTGTGTTCGGCCAGATTCTCATGCTCATTCGGATCTTCCCGAAGATCAAAGAGCAACGGAGTACCCCCTTCAATTTCTACATATTTATACCGCTCATCCCGGCCAGACCGCCAGGCACCGTGAGGCTGATCCTCGCGATTTGGATTTTTCTCCAGATTGACCAGCCCCCCGTATTTATAGAAGGAGCAAGGCGCATAGTCTCGAGGAGAGGCCGCAGTATCCGGTTCAGCCAGGACCGGGCTTAAGTCTACACCGTCCAATCCCTTCGGTATAGGAAGACCGGCAAGGACTGCTGTGGTCGGGAATAGATCCATCAGGGAAACAGGATGGGTAACATGGGCGTGACCGGTTTTGACGCCGGGACCGGTGATAAGCAGGGGGACGGCCACCGCAGGTTCGTAGTAAACCGTTTTACCCCATAGGCCATGTTGTCCCAGCATTTCGCCATGGTCGCTGGTGTAAATAATGACCGTGTTTTCCAGCAACCCGTCGTTTTCCAGACCGTTTAGCAACTCACCGATACAATCGTCTACGAAATCCACACAGGCATAATAGGCTTCGCGTCCCCGCACCGACTCCTCTGGAGTCAGATCGGAAAAACGGTCCAGATAGGAAGCGGCGTAAGGCGCCATACCGTCGGCATGGCCGACTGGAATATCTGCCGGGGGGATCTTATCTCGATAGCGGTGGATATATCGTCCCGGGGCGGTAAATGGAGGGTGGGGCCGGCTATAGGAAGCACAGATGAACCAGGGTTTCCGGGGTTGGGCATCTTGATGTTCGCGAAGAAATGAAAGCGCCTCCCGGGTAACCACCACATCCTGAAGGAGACTTTCGGGTATCTCAGTGTGACCGGCACTGCGAGCGCCGGCATAACCTGGGAACATGCTGATAGGATCCGGTTGATGGCCCAACCCGTGACGAAAATCACCATAGGGGCGATGTTGGAAGCCGTTCAATTGGTCTTTACCGCCAAAATGCATTTTCCCCACCAGGCAGGTCGTATACCCGTGTTCTGCGAAGTGGCCGGGCCAGGTGGTATGCTCCGGGAAGATGACCCAATGATTGGACCAGGCGGCACAGTGGTGGACCTCTTTGCCGGTGAGCATGCACATGCGGGAGGTGGTACACAGGGGAGAAGCGCATGCGGCGGTATCGAATTGAATAGAGCGACTCGCCAGTTTATCCAGATTGGGGGTGTTCACAAAGGGATCGCCGCCAAATCCGGAGGCCCCTGCGATATGTTGATCGGTCATGATGAAAAGGATATTAGGCTGGTTATTTGCCATGATCTATTTCCTCTCTTATCGGGTGGTCAGATTACCGAAATCCACAGGAGCAGGGTGCGGGAAGCGTATTCAGAGGAGGCGGATTACCCATAATGTAGACCAATTTCTACCTAACCAGTTCAACAATAGAAAGGGTGGAATCATCGAGGTGTTCGGTCCCTGCGGAAAATCGGGCTACATCTTCTAAAATCGTGATTTTCAGGTCCTCAGCCGATTGCGTCCGCTGGTCTCGTACCAGTTTCAGTAGACGCTCATCCTCATAGAGGTCGCCCCCAGGATTCATGGCTTCTGTTATCCCATCGGTTTCAGGGACCAGAATAGGTGTATTGTGTCCCGCATTGCAATACTGCATCATATGGGTGTGTGGATCAATTTCGGCGTGGAAGAAGGTAATAAACTGTGTCGGCTCACAGTGTTTGACAAGCGCACGGTTTATCCGGTCGATTCGCTCATCGAACGGAATTCCGGCCTCGATCAGTGTGGTTAAAATAAACTTACAGGCCACTATCAGCAACCCGCTGGGATACCCGTGTCCGGTCACGTCGGCGATGGTTACCGTCAACAGATGCTCACTGACCGGCACGAAATCGTAATAATCGCGCCCTACATTTAAACAAGCTTCATGCGACCCCTCACACGTGAAATCCTGAAAAATATAGGGGTCTTCAGGCAGTAGTCCGGCCTGAATGGTACCGGCCAGTTCAGATCCTTTTCGAAGCTCATCCATTGTGTTAAACTACGCAGGTTATCGATTTTTATGGCGGCCAGGTTGGCGATATGGCTGAGTAGACTCAGATGATCCATGGAAAACCACGAAAGCAACTGCTTTGTAAGCATTTCGGCAAGGGCCTGCTCATTTTGACTGCCCATCACATTTTTGCCCATCTCGGTAAGAAGCGGGAGATGGTCACGCACTCCTGAATCGGTACCCCGCGTGTCATCTGCTACCATCGAATGGGCGAGTTGTTCTGCCTTAACCGTCGTCCCTTTGAACACCGAGTCATCCGTGCCGATGAACCCACTGCCTGACTCTGTCGCCTCATCCATGAACACCAGAACGGTCTCCCCTATTCTGATGTGGTCTCCAACCGATAGATGTGTTTCTCTGGAAAGAGGCTGGTTGTTGAGGGACGTCCCGTTTTTGCTGCTCAGATCGGAAATCATATAGAGCCCATCTGATTTTCCGATCTGCGCGTGCCGGCTTGAGACGGCAGCGCCATGAATCAGCACATCCGCGCTATTCGATCTTCCTATGATTATGGAATCTTTGGTGAGAGGATAGCTTTTGGCAGTGCTCCGACCATGCTCGTTGATCAATTTTAAACAGGGCATGCATAACCCTTCGTTCACGTTTTTGCGATTACCCCAACGCCCCCTTGAGCGCCGTGATAAAGGCTTCGTTTTCTTCCATCAAACCGATGGAGACACGAATATGATTGGATAGATTGACGTAGCCGAGTGGACCGTCGGCGTCACGCACAAAGACGTTTTTATCGCGCAATCTGGCCACGATAGGGGTGGATGGCTGCTTCATATCTACCACCATAAAACTGGACTGGGTGGGCGTATAGGATAATCCAAGTTTGTCGAATTCTTCATATAGATAGCGTTTGCCCTGCCAGATTGTTTCCTGTGAACGCCGAATATGATCCTTGTCGTCCAGCGCCGCCGTCGCTGCCAGTATCGCCAGGCGATTGATCGATCCCCAATCCTTGGCGGCGTAAAATTCAAAGCCGTAGTCGAACAGACCGGGGGGACCGAGTGCGTAACCGATGCGCATGCCGGCCAGTCCATAAACTTTTGAAAAGGTCCGGCTGACAAGTACGTTCTTATGCATAAGCCCCAGATCCATGGCGTCCTGATAGCCGGGCTCGGCAAAGTGAATATAGGCCTCATCAATGATGATCAGCACCCGTTCAGGCACGGCGGCAATAAAACGTTCCAAATCGTCTCGAGGTGTCAGGGTGCCGGTCGGATTGTTGGGATTGGTGATAATGACAAGTCGGGTCCGATCGGTGATGGCCTGTTGCATCGCCTCCAGATCATGGACGTTACCGGCCTTCAATGGCACATGCACCATCTCGACGGAACCGCCCTTACTCTGCAGAAATCCCACGGTCCGCGCTACACTACCATAGGCCGGTGCGGCTTCGATCACCTCACCACCCCCATTTTCCAGCACCTTTGTGACCGCCGCGATGAGGATACGTTCTGAACCGTGACAGACAAAGATATGCTGACGGCGTATGGCCTCCTTCTGGTCGTCTGGATTTCTAAGGTTCAGATCGGCCAGGACGCCATGTATACGCTTCAGTTTCCGCGCCAGGAATTGCTCCGGGTTGCGCGTGTTGGTGCTGGCATGATAACGGTGTACTTCGTGGGCGTGCCCCATAATCGCTTCTATGGCCATAGGCGATGGTCCAATCGGATTCTCGTTATAGCTCAGCCGCACGATGCCCTTGGGAATACCCGTGCCCTGGACTTCCGCCGCCGTCCGCCCCGACAGCAAGGTTTGCGCCCAGGCGTAATCAGGTGTGACAGCCAGGACCCCCACGCCACCCGCCACCGCGCCTTTAATAAAATCCCGGCGGGACAGACCTGTTTGTTGTTGTGCCATGATGAATCTCCTTTTATTCGAACAGTATATCGCGAATATATGAATCGATGCTTTTTTCACATTTGATAATATCATTCGGGATATTTCGGACGATGCATTGTAAGCTTATTAGCCTGGCTTGTCAAGCCAGGCTAATAGCGCGATATAGGATATATACATGGAATTTTTGAACTTTGATCTATAGCGGAGATACCCCGGCACAACGATCCGATATCTTAGATCATTAAATTGGTATATCACCAGTGCCCGTGAGAGAACCTTATGGAGGAAATTGGCTTGTTTTTTTACTTATATTTAGTTATCGGAGGAATAAACATCTCTGTTCTATCTCAAAAGTGAACCCGGGTTCACTTTTGCTATCCCTTGAAATTTACCCATTGTCTATGAAAAAACTGACCCTTCAGGAAGCTACTCTCCGTAACCTGGATGCCCTGTATAAAATGCACTTTGAAATGGGCGATGAAGAAAACGGGTTTACAAATCCCGCATTCGGTATATCCCGGGATGACTTTGACCAGTATATCGATGAGCTTATCGATTGTTCCAGAGGCATAGGCGTGAGCCCCGATTCTGTTCCCCAAACAACTTTCTGGCTCATGCGTGGGGCCTATCCCATAGGCATCAGCAGATTAAGGCACACACTGAACGAATCCCTGCGCACCGCTGGAGGTCATATTGGATACTACATACGGCCTTGCGAACGAAAAAAGGGCTATGGACATCTGATTCTGTCATTGACCTTGGACAGAGCTGATCTACTTTCCATTAATCCGGTCCTTCTGACCTGTGATAGTGATAATACAGGTTCACGGCGGATCATTCAAAACAATGGCGGCCTTCTGGAAAGAGAAGATCACCTCATGCAGTTCTGTTATTACTGGATAGACCGATCCTGATGTCATTTTCCAACCAATAGCCCTCCTGAAACAAATCCCACCTTGGCTCAGACTCATGGATGTTCCCACACATCTATCATTTTACCCTATTGGAGTTTCGATATGTTTCGAAACTATCTCAAAGTAGCTATTAGAGCGCTGTGGCGTTACAAGATGTTTTCAGTAATTAACGTGCTTGTGTTTACTCTGGGCATGACGTTGTGTTTGCTGATCTCACTTATGATGCGTGATCAAAGTTCCTATGGCACCTTTCATGCAAATAAAGAGCGCATATATCGGGTCATATCTGATGTTACGGAGGAGGATCGGGCACGGTCCTTTGCTACTTCTCCCGCCCCTATGGCCGGGGTACTTTTAGAAGAACCCCCAGCCATCTTGGATGGGGCGCTTCTTCGCCGTGATTTTGATGGTTTGGGTGATCTCCGTCCGGAAAATATGGACATCGAATGAAATGGTTTCTACGCCGATCCAGGTTTTTTTCAGAGTGTTCAGTTTTCCTCTGGCATCTGGGGATTCGGGCACGGCCTTGGAAGCGCCTTTCTCTCTGGTGCTCTCAAATGATACAGCTGCTCGCTTTTTTCCGAACGAAGATCCGGTGGGGAAGGCCGTAGATATAAATGGTGAAGAATTTTTGATCACCGGCGTCCTTGAAAAACCGGCGGGAAAAACCAACTTACGCTTTGATGGTCTTGCATCTTGCATCGCCTATGTGCGCATCGATGGTCAGGATTTTCAGGTCATCGGGGTAACAGAGGAATTCCATTTTTCACGTATTCGCCACGAAATAGCCCCGCTGGTGATCCGATACGATCCAGCAGCCTTGCGCTACGTCCTGATCCGTATTTATCCTGATCAGGTTTCAGATCCCCTGGCTCATATAGAGACCGCCTGGAATACCGTCAACGCCACCAATACGCTGACATATCGGTTTTATGAAGATGAGATCGCAGCAGATCATGAGATGCTAAAGTTCAAGGACAGCTTGCAAATATTCGGTGGTCTTGCCGTTTGCAGCATCGTGATTACTATGCTCGGTCTGCTTGGTCTCGTCACATATACCACGGAGGTACGACTCAAGGAAATAGCTGTCCGTAAGGTACTCGGGGCAAAAGTCTCCACTATTATATTCTTGCTGTCGAAAAGTTTTTTCAAGCTACTCGGCATGGCCATTGTAACTGCGACCCCGCTGGCCTGGGGACTTAACAACCTTTTGCTGTCCCCCTACGCATACCGTGTTGAGATGACTCTCGGCGTCATCATAATTCCCATCATTCTGGTAGCCGGTCTTCTGGGCCTGACTATTGCCACTCAGGCCTTCCGCGGCGCCCGTATCAACCCGGCTATGATGTTACGACAGGAATAAAAGCTGACTGAAACAAGGTTGTCATATATCTTGTTTAATGATCAAATTCACTACGGTACATTTTTGATAATTGGTCCACTCAGGTCATAGCTCTGTCATCCAAGCAAACTTTAACCGGGGATCCATAGCAGGGGTTGGTCTTTATACTCATTTACATCCAAAGTCCTCGATAAATAACTACGGCGTGGAGCGGCCTTTATGCACCTCACCGATCAAGAAATTTCGCACTTTGAAGAAGAAGGGTACATCGTCGTCAAAGACGCGCTAAGCGATGGCGATCTTGATCCCATCATCGAAGAGTATGGCGAGCATATCGACACCCGCGCCCGTCGACTACACGCAGAGGGGAAACTCTCATTGCTTTATGAAGAAGAACCCTTCGGGAAACGTCTGGCCTCAATCACCGCAGAAACTACCGAAATCTACCAGGATGTCGATATCATGCACTTTCGGGGTGAGGCGACTTTCAATTTTCTTCGCAACAGCCATCTCATAGACCCGATCGAGAGTCTCGTCGGTCCTGAAATTACCTGTAGCCCCATCCAGCACACACGCGCCAAACTGCCAAACAAAATCATATACCAGGGAATCGAAGAAGATGGTGAAGAGAAATTCAACCAGTTTCTCAGCGAGAATGTGGCCCCCTGGCACCAGGACGCCCAGGTCCATCTTGAAGAGGCTGATTCCACGTTCATCCTCACTGTATGGCTGCCCCTCTCCGACGCGACGCTTGAGAACGGCTGCCTGCATATCATCCCGCGCATCCACACGCGCGACCTGGTATACTGGAGCGAGGGTTTCGGCATCAGCGAAGCGTATTTGCCAGACGAGGAAGGCGTGGTTCCCCTGCCCATGAAGAAGGGCGACGTGCTTCTCATGCACAAACTGATCCCCCACTGTTCCACGCCTAACAAGACCGACGGTATCCGCTGGAGCATGGACCTTCGGTACCAGAAGACAGGAACGCCCACGGGTCGCGCCTTCTGGCCCGACTTTCCTGTGCGAAGCCGTTCCAACCCGGCATCGGTGCTGACCGACTACGTGTCGTGGCGGCAAAGCTGGATCGAAGCGCTGGAAAAAATCCCCACCGATAAACGGCCGGGCAGAAAATCGCGCCCCGACAATCCCTCCTGCCTGATATGTGCCTGACTCTTTCTACCTTGTACATCCCATGCCATGCAGATGTTGCCATGTTTAATCATAGTATTAATAGAAAGGTTGTGTTATGAACCGTTGCATATCAATACGCCAACAATCACCATTTAAGAGGACGATCATGGTACACGGTAAACCCTGTATCTGTATTCCGATCAGGGCAAGGTGCTATGGTCCAGGAATTACGGACGCCCGGATCAGGACAATGGCTGGTCGGTTCATGAGACTTCAGATGGATTTGTTCTCGCAGGCTTCACCAAAAGCAGGCTACCGACGGTGGGTTCTTTCTTGTGGGATTCTCAGAGTACAGGGAGAAAAGCGCAAATGCAGCGGCTCTGGTTAGAACGGACTCGGAAGGAAAACTTGACTGGTACAGGGACATTCTTATCAGGTGTTTGCACCAAATGACCTGATAATTCCGAAACTTTTCTGAATCGCTGCCAGGGGATTCGGCAAGGTGGGGTGCATCTCTAAACTCACTGGACCGTTATACTGAATAAAACCCAGGGCGTCGAGTGTGTTTTTTAGCAGATTTTCCGTCAAGACACCGTCGTACAAGGGCCAATGAAGATCAGACTGCCCATCGTTATCATCCAGGTGGACATACCCGAGTCGTGGACCGGCTTTTTTAATGACTTCTACAGGTGATTCTTTAGATATCTGGGCATGACCTATATCGAAGAGGAGATACAAATTTTCATGGCCACACCGGTCGATAAAGTCAAGGGTATCGATAACCGTGGGCAGGGCCTTATCGGGAAAATGTTCAATGCAGAGTTTGATATTGCGCTGTTGGGCGTAATCTGCCAGAATGGTGACAGATTCCTGGTACCGGTCGAGGGCATCCGCATCGGTTGTTTCTCCGGGTAAGAGATATGACCTATCGATACATAAACGCGCGGCGTAATCAAGGGCATCTTGCGTATGCTTAAGTGCCTGCATTCGTTGCCCAGAGTCTACCGAATCAAGGACCACACCATCCGGCATGCCGAATGCCGTCGCCATACAGGTTGACTTAAGGCCTACTTTCGCCATATAGGCCCTCATCTCATCTGAT
>Ga0066376_10002173_pt1 | contig 18466 bp, 19 predicted proteins | sample Knorr_S15_td_Bot_FD_77009 | JGI IMG/M metagenome (GOLD analysis project Ga0066376, IMG submission 77009) | Marine microbial communities from Southern Atlantic Ocean transect - Knorr_S15_td_Bottom_ad_5009_LV_A | ecosystem: Environmental > Aquatic > Marine > Oceanic | place: Southern Atlantic... | reverse complement strand
GCGCCAAGTTCAACATTACCGGCGGGGCCAATGTCCAGACCATCACCGGCGGCACGGGGGCCGACACCATCGATGGCGGCGCGGCGGCGGATATCATCACCGGCGGCGCGGGAGACGATGCCCTGACCGGCGGGACGGGTGTTGATGTCTTTGTCTATACTTCATCCACAGACGGGGTTGATAAATACACGGGCTTCGATTGGGGCGCCAATGCCGGCTCCACGGATGACCTGCAACTGACTGTTTCGGCTACCATTAAAGATGCAGCGGGTAATGTCATAGGCACGGCAATCAACGGCGGCACCGCTGTCGTGGCAACGATTGCAGCCGACACTGCAGTTGGCGCCGCGGCGACAGATTCGGTGTTCGTTTTTGCCACCGGTGGAACCGACACCCTGTTGTCGGTTGGCAGCGGCTCCTCTGCCGCGGATCTTGTTACCGCGGCTATCGTTCAGTTGAATGACGGCGTCGCGTTTGGCGCCAATATGAATGCGATCGGTGAAGGTGGTTTGGTTTTGATGACCGACGATACCGATTACTTCCTGTTTCAGTTGGAAAACACCGATACCTCCACGACGACGCAAACCCAGGATATTTCACTGATCGGCATTTTCCTCGGCACGGACGGCGTCAACGTTCATGCGGATAACTTCATATAACAGTTGACCCTCACGGCAGGCCGCCGACGAAGGCGCTGGTCTCCGCGCCGTCGGCCAGGCTGATGGTGACGGGCCCGGCGCAGCCCCAGCGCTTGCAGGCGAGGCGGCACTCCACTTCGTCGAGATAGGTGAAGGGGGTCATGCCCTCCCCATCGAGCAGATCGGAAACCCGTTCGTAATAGGCGTCATTGCAGCGCCGGCAGAGCACCTCGACGGCTTGATCCTTATCGAGATCGCGGAGCTGTATTTCATGCTTCCAGCTCACCAGAAATCCTCCGCCCTGGGGATCCGCGTGTAGGAGATTTTGCCGCCCGCATAGCCGCCCGGCGGCGGTGTCCACGGCCCCATGCTGACCACTGTCTTGGAATATTTCATATTGAGGCGATCGACCGCCGCGGTTACCCGCTCCCAGCGTTTCCGTGCGAGATCGTCATCGATCAGCATGTCGAGCTGGCGGCTCGTGGCCGGGGAGAGATCGAGCAGGGTGATGCCGAGCTGGATAATTTTCGCGGCCCCCGGCAATTCGGCACCCGCCTTTTCCCACAGGGCCGCGAGCCCGGCGAGGCAAGCCTGGTCGTCGTGCACGATGGGCAGCCTGTGATCGCCCGACCAGCGGGCATCGCGCATGACCATCCAGAGCCACAGGCGGCCGGCGTAGAACCCGGCGCGCCGCATGCGCCGCGCGGCCTTGATCAGGAGCAGGCGGGAGCAGGCGCGGGCATGGTCGATATCGCGCCATTGCGGCGGCAGCACCCGGCCATGGCCGAACATGCCCCGGCTCGATGGGGTCGCCTGGATGTCGTGGCCGTGAAGCGCATACCACAGCCGCTCACCGGTCACATTGCCCCAGATTTTGCGCAAGTGTTTCGGCTGGGTCTTCCACAGGGCGGCCATGGTGAAAATACCGGCGGCCCCGAGGCGGCGCTCCATGCGCTTGCCGACGCCGGAAATATCCGCCAGGGGAATTTCAAGCAGCGGCGCCGGCATGTCGACCGGGTGCCAGATGGTCACGCCGTTTGGCTTGTCCCGCTTGCCCGCCATTTTGGCCAGCAGCCGGTTGGCGGCAAAGCCGATGGAGCAGGTGATATAGGGCCCGATATTGTCCGCGATACGCGCCTGTATCCGCGCCGCCAGATCCCGCGGCGCCGCGCGATCGCAGGGCTCCAGCCTGCAGGTTATCTCATCGATGGACTTGATTGCATCGATCGGGATGACGCATGCGATCTCGTTCAGGAGCGCATGATGGGCGCGGCGGTAAAGATCGGGGCTTTGCGGAACAAGCACGATGTCCGGGCATAGCTTCTTTGCCTCCAGCACCGGCATGACGTTTGTGACGCCGTGGCGCTTGGCCTCCTTGGAGCAGGCGATCACGCAGGTGTAGACGGTCGAGGTAAAGGGCACGACGCCAATCGGCCTGTCCCGCAGGCGCGGGCGAACCTGTTGCTCTACGGAGGCAAAGAAGCCGTCAAAATCGAGATAAAGTCGCTCTATGGTTTCCGGCTTGCGCATGGTTCGCCCGTGGAATTCATGGTGGGCGATTAATAGAACAAAAAGAGAACATAAGAGTCAAGAGACTCGTTAAAAAGAGTCGTCAAGCAGACTCGCTACACCGCTTGGCCGGGATTGAGCTTTGTCCCGTCGAAGAAGCGGGTCAGGCGGAACGGGGACATGTCGTACATCGCAGGCGCGCCCGCCACCATGTCGGCGATGGCGCGGCCGGCGCCGGGACCGATGCCGAAACCGTGGCCACTGAACCCGGTGGCGATGAAGTAGCCCGGCAGGGCCTCGGCCTCGCAGATGATCGGCAGGATATCGGGCGATGCCTCGATCATCCCGGCCCAGGTCTCGACGAAGGGGATGTCGGCAAGCTCGGGGATCCAGCGGGCGAGGTTTGTCCGCATGGCGCGCAGGACGCGGGGGCTCGGCGCCGGGTCGAGGACGCGGGTTTTCTCGAACACCGTCGGTGCATCGAGCGCCCAGCGTCTGGGGGTTTTGAGCTCCTCGAGAAAGCAATGGTCGAGTTGCAACCGCAGGCTCGCACGGTCTGCGTCATAGGCGCCGAGGAACAGGCGGAAGAAGCGGAAGGAGTCGGGCGTGATGGGATGCTCCGACATGCCGCCATGGGCCACCGTATAGCCGCCGTCCTGACGCCGACGGATGGCGATCTCGGGCGACCAAACAGAGCCGTCGGCGATGTTCGGCGCCGGGGCGGTGCGCGCCACCGTGCCGCGGACCTTGAGCTGGGGCACGGTGATCCCGAGGTTGCCGGAAAACAGCGATGACCAGACGCCCGCCGCGCAGACCACCGCCTGGGTGGCGATGGTTCCGTGTTCGGTGACCACGGCGGCGACCCGGCCCGCGGTTGTCTCGATGCCGCGCACGGCGCAAGTCGTCAGCACGGCGGCGCCGAGGCGCTCCGCCGCCCGGGCGATGGCCGGGGCCGCCTTGGCCGGCTCGGCCCGCCCGTCGCTCGCCGTATAGACGGCGCCTGTCCAGCGGCCGTCCGAGCCTTCGAGCAGGTTATCGAGCGCGGCACCGCTTATCACTTTAGTATCGATCTGGTATTTCTCGGCGACGGCGAGCCATTCGGTGCGTTTGTCGAGTTCGCGCTGGTTGCGGGCGAGGTAGAGGGTGCCGGTCTGGGCAAAGCCCACATCCTCGCCGATCTCGGCCTCGAGTTCGCGCCAGATGGCCAGGGAATCCATGATCATGGGCATTTCGGCGGCTTCGCGTCCCTGCTGGCGGACAAACCCCCAGTTGCGGCCCGATTGCTCGCCGGCGATGCGGCCCTTCTCGCAGAGGGCGACCTTGAGACCCCGCTTGGCTAAAAACCAGGCGGTCGAGCAGCCGACGATACCGCCGCCGATGACGACCACATCGACGGAGTCAGGGACATCGACTGAGTCGGGCGGCGTCATACCAACGTCTTGAGGATCGTTTGATCGATGTCCTTGAAGTTTTTCATGGTCTTGCTGTATTTGCTCTTAACTGTAGGAAGTTTAGGGACCACATAGCAGGGGTGCCAGACAATCTCTTAAATTCAACCTTAAATCCCCAAACACATTTCGGAGAGATCATATGTTTATTGCCATGAACCGCTTTCGTATCGTCAAGGGCCGCGAGTCCGATTTCGAGCGTATCTGGGCGGAACGGGACAGCCATCTCGACGAGGTTCCGGGGTTTATGAATTTTGATCTGCTGCGCGGTCCCGAGGCGGATGACCACACGCTCTACGCCTCACATTCGGCTTGGCAAAGCCGCGAGGCTTTCGAGGCTTGGACCAAATCGGAAGCCTTCCGCAAGGCCCACGCAGGTGCCGGGTCCGCCAAGGACATCTACCTGGGCCACCCTGAGTTTGAAGGCTTCGAGACGGTGTCCCTATAAGTTGATATGAGCGACGCCAAAGACAAGCGCCTGGATTTTCCCGCGACGAGCCGCAACGGAGACGCCATCCTGGAGGTTTTGAGGCCGCTGTTTGGAGCTGCCCCCGTGAATGTCCTGGAAATCGCCAGCGGCTCCGGCCAACATGCAGTCCATATGACATCGGCCTTGCCCAACGTCACCTGGTGGCCGACGGACCTGGATGGGGATCATCTGTTGAGCATCGATGCCTGGCGTCGAGATTGTGGCGGCGATGCGATACGCCCCGCAACCCGGCTCGACGTTACCGACAAAGCCTGGCGGGCCGGCGATCATCCGGCGGGCTGGCCGCGGGCTTTCGATGCGCTGGTGAATATGAACATGATCCATATTGCGCCCTGGGCCGCGGCCGAGGGGTTGATCGAAGGCGCGAGCCACGCTCTATCGGATAGCGGGCTGTTGTATTTCTACGGCCCCTTCAAACGCAACGGCGAACATACCGCCGACAGCAACGCCGCGTTCGATGAGAGCCTGCGATCGCGAAATTCCGGCTGGGGGGTGAGGGATACAGCGGATGTCGAGGCGCTAGCGGGCCGCCACGGGCTTGAGTTGGAGCGCGCGGTGAAAATGCCCGCTAATAATTTATCGTTGGTGTTTCGGCTTAAGCGAAACTGAACCTACCCAGGCCCTTCACATCCTCTCGATGATGAAATCGCAAATTTCCGAAACATTGTTGAGGTCGAGTTGGGGCAGGGCGCTACCCTCAAGGGGCGCGTCCGTGGCGATGGCGATTATGTAGGGGTCGTCGGTGCAGAGCAGCGGCTTTTGCGCTTCTGGGCGGTGAACTTCGATCTTGTCATGGCTGTGAGTTTTGAATCCCTCGACGAGAAGGATGTCGACGGGCTTCATGCGCACCGCCAGTTCTTCGAGGCTGGGCTCGGGGGCGCCGCGATGCTCGTGCAGCAACGCCCAGTGATCATCGGCGGCGATCACCACATCGATGGCGCCGGCGTCACGCAAATTTCGGGTCAGGCTGCCCTTCTTGTCGATAGAGACGTTATGGTGAGTGTGTTTGACGGTTGATACGGTCAGGCCCCGCCGCCTGATCTCGGGAATCAGGCACACTACAAGCGTGGTCTTCCCGCTGCCGCTGTATCCGGCGATGCCGATAATGTTCATGGCGCGTAATGTGGTGTCGGCTCATCGTTTCTGTCAATGGCATGTCTAGGGGACAGCTTAGAGTGATTCCACCCCTACCATTGACGGGGTGAAGCGACTAAAGTGGTTCCAGACCACTATTTTCCCGAAGGGTTCGTAATGCAAAAATCGTTATTGATAACGCCTGAACTATGCACCAGCTGCCTGCAGTGCGAGATGGCCTGTTCGTTTGAGCATGGTGGAGTTTTCAATCCCGCCAAGTCACGCATCAAGGTATTCGAGTTCGAGCATGGCAGGCGGGCGGTTCCCTATACCTGCACCCAATGCGCCGAAGCCTGGTGCATGCACGCCTGCCCGGTTGAGGCGATCACCAAAAACGCCGAGACCGGCGCCATGGAAGTCGAAGACGCGGTCTGTGTCGGCTGCAAGGTTTGCACCATCGCCTGCCCCTTCGGCACCATCAATTACAACGCGGACAGCGGCAAGGTCCTGAAATGCGACCTCTGCGGCGGCGATCCAAAATGCGCCGAGGTCTGCCCGACGGCGGCCATTGTCTATGTTGATTCCGATTGGACCGGATATGACCGCATGCGTAGCTGGGCGGCCAAGACCGACGTCCAGCCGGCGACTTGAGGGGAGCAAAATTATGGGCTGGCAAAAACAAGTTCTTCGCGTCGATCTCAACAAGAGCACGGCCGAGGCCGAACCTCTGAATATGGAATGGGCGAACGCCTATCTCGGCGAGCGTGGATTAGCGACCAAATACCTGATGGAAAACATGGATCCCAAGGCGGACGCTATGAGTCCCGAAAACGTGCTGATTTTCGCCACCGGGCCACTGACCGGCACCATGTCCTCGACCAGCGGACGGTACGCGGTGGTTACCAAGGGGCCGCTGACCAACTGTATCGCCTGTTCCAATTCCGGCGGAAAATTCGGCGCCGAGATGAAGTTCGCGGGCTATGACCTATTGATCATTGAAGGCAAGGCGGAGAAACCGGTTTATCTCCATATCGTCGACGGCAAGGTCGAAATTCTGCCCGCCGATGAGCTCTGGGGCGGCTCGGTCTGGGAGACCGAGGAATCCATCAAGGCCAAGCATCAGAACCCACTGCTCAAGGTCGCCTCAATCGGCGTCGCTGGCGAGCGAGGGGTTTATTTTGCTTGCATTATCAATGATTTACACCGGGCTGCCGGGCGCTCTGGCGTCGGCGCCGTGATGGGGTCGAAGAACCTCAAGGCGATCGCCGTGCACGGAACCCGGGGGGTCACCGTGGACGACCCGACGGCCTTCATGAGTGCGGTCAAGGAAACCCACAAGCTGCTCGCCGAAAACGATGGCGCCAAGGAGCTTACCGATTACGGCACCCACGCCATGATCGACATGATGCAGGAATGGGGCAGCCTGCCGACCCGCAACTTCAACGAAGTGCAGTTCGAGGGCACCCATAAGATCAACCCGGCGGCGTCCACCACGCCGAACGCCAACGGTCATCGTAATCTGATCACCAACAAGGCCTGTTTCGGCTGCACCATCGCCTGCGGCCGCATCGCCCATATCGACGAAGAGCATTTCACGATCGTCAACCGGCCGCGTTATAAACATGCATCCGGCGGAATCGAATACGAAGCCGCCTTTGCCCTCGGCCCGGTTGTCGGCGTTGACGATATCGACGCCCTGACCTTCGCCAGCTTCATGACCAACGAGCACGGCATGGACCCGATTTCCTTCGGCGTCACCCTGGCGGCGGCCATGGAACTGTTCGAGATGGGCGTCATCACCGAGGCCGATACGGATGGCATCGCGCTCAACTTCGGCAACGCCGAGGCGCTCACCATCATGGCCGAGAAGACCGGCAAGCATGAAGGCTTTGGTCAAATTCTCGGCCTCGGCACGAAGCGCCTGTGCGAGAAATACGGCCATCCCGAGCTGTTCATGGGGGTCAAGGGCCAGGAGTTTGCCGGCTATGACGGGCGCACCCTCCAGGGCATGGGCCTGGGCTACGCCACATCCAATCGCGGCGCCTGCCATCTCAAGCACGACACCTTCGGCGTCGATATGGAAGACACCAGCGGCAACGGCAAGGCGCAGCCCTGTAAGGATTCACAGGATTTCGTCTCTCTGGTCGATTCGACCGGGCTCTGCCTGTTCACCGCCGCCGCTCTCGGCATGGAGGAATACCGCATGCAGATCGACGCCGCCTGCGAGGGCGATTGGTCTGTCGAGCGGTTGACCGAGATCGGCGAGCGGGTGTGGAATCTTGAGCGCCAGTTCAACCTCGCCGCCGGCATTACTGCCGCCGACGACACCCTGCCCAAGCGTTTGCTTGAGACCCCGGCGCCGTCGGGATCGGCCAAGGGCAAGGTCAACGAACTGGACAAGATGCTGCCCGAATACTACGCGATTCGTGGCTGGACCGCCGACGGCGTGCCGAGCAACGAGACGCTCTCCAGGTTGAAACTCTAGAGCCAGAAGGTAGATCATGGATTATATCATCATCGGCGCCGGCCCGGCCGGCGTGATCGCCGCCGAGACCTTGCGCAAATGCGACGCATCCGGCGCCATCACCCTGATCGGGGGCGAGGCGGAGGCGCCCTATTCGCGCATGGCGATTCCTTATCTGTTGGCCGAGGATGTCGCCGAGGAAGGCACCCATCTGCGCCATGGCGAGAACCATTACGGCGGCCTCGATATTACCATTCGCCAGGATCGGGTGTCGTCAATCTCGCCGGGCGATAACAGCGTTAGCCTGGATGGCGGCGACACCCTCAAATACGACCGTCTGCTCATCGCCACCGGGGCTCGCGCCACGCGCCCGCCGATTCCCGGCCTGGACTTGGACGGTATCGAATCCTGCTGGACCCTCGATGACTCCCGCCGCATCGCCGCCGCCGCCACATCGGGCTCGAATGTGGTGCTCATGGGCGCCGGCTTCATCGGCTGCATCGTGCTCGAAGCCCTGTCCGCGCGCGGCGTTAATCTCACTGTCGTCGAGATGGAAGACCGCATGCTGCCGCGCATGATGGATGACGTCGGCGGCGATATGATCAAGCGCTGGTGCGAGAGCAAGGGCGTTACGGTGCTGACCGGGACGAAGGTCACCGGCATCGAGGCGGCGAACGGTAGCTATAAGCTGGCGCTCGACGGCGGCGCCTCGCTCGATGCCGATCTGGTGGTCTGCGCCACCGGCGTCGCCCCCTATCTCGATTTTCTCGAGGGCAGCGGTGTCGAGACCGACCACGGCATCCTGGTCGACAACCATCTGGAGACAAACGTCGCCGGTATTTATGCCGCGGGCGATGTCGCCCAGGGGCCGGATTTCTCCACCGGTGAGCGCGAAGTCCATGCCATTCAGCCGACGGCCAGCGCCCATGGCCGCATCGCCGCCTTGAATATGGCCGGCCAGGCGACTGATTACGAAGGCAGTCTGGCGATGAATGTGCTCAACACTCTGGGCCTGGTCTCTTCCTCCTATGGCTTATGGATGGGCGTCGATGGCGGCGACCGCGCAGTGGTCTCCGATGAGGGCGGTTTCAAATATCTCCGCCTCGAATTCGACGGCGACGTGATTGTCGGCGCGTTGGCGCTCGGCCTCACGCAACATGTCGGCGTGCTGCGCGGCCTGATCCAGACCAAGGTCCATCTCGGTCCCTGGAAGGATAAGCTGATGGCCAACCCGCACCTGATCATGGACGCCTATCTCGCCCAGACCCAGAATAGCGCCTAAGCGGGGTTATTTGCGCGCCATGCGCATTACCCTCAAGACCGCCAGCGGTACGGCCAAATATCTACCGCCGGGAAGCCACGGCAATAGCGCCATGATCACCGTCGCCGACGGCGCCACGCCGAGCGACGTGATGAGTCAGCTCGGCCTTCCGCCCGACGGGATATATCTGGTGACCCACAACGGCGCCGCAGTGACAATCGCCATGCGAGACTCCGTAACCCTGGCCGAGGGCGACACCCTCGCCGTCATGCCGCCGCTCCGGGGCGGGTGAAGGTGGTTGGCTACCACGCAAGAAACGCCTTCCGCCATCAGCTTTCAGCCAAGGGCTTTTTTAGCTGACCGCTGATAGCTAAATGCTTACTTCTTGCTGCGCGGCAGATCGATCACCCGGCCGCCGTCGGTTTTCGGGTCGATGTCGTAGCCCCGGCGGATTTCGATGTTGCGCAGGATGACTTCCAGGCAGGCTACATCGGTGGCGTCCGGGTTTAGGGGCTCGGCGTATTTCATCACCAGGCTGCGATAGGTCTCAAGCTCATTGGGCATCAGGCTGTCGCCAGTCTCCCCCACCTCATCGATCAGGTGCTTGAATTGTGCGTATGCAGCCATGTTGAACATGATGTGCATAGTGAATGACCGGATTGGTCCTGTCGATGGGCGAAAAGCTTTCCAGATCAGCGACTCTATGATGCTATATTAGGCGCCGTTAGCGACCAAGCGCACGCGAGGAAAAGCCATGAACGACAGCTACGATGCGGAATATCAAGATCACGCCACGATGTGGCGGAATTTTGTGCGCTTGATGTCCGGGTGCACAGTCTTTGCCATCCTCGTTCTAGTCGGCTTGGCGGTGACCCTGGTCTAGCTCTTCGAGCTACTCCCACTCAATAGTGCCGGGCGGCTTCGAGGTTATGTCGTAGACGATGCGGTTGATGCCGCGCACCTGGTTGCAGATGCGGGTCGAGACCCGTGAGAGAAATTCCGCTGAGAAATCATAGACATCGGCGGTCATGCCGTCGGTAGAGGTGACCGCGCGCAGGCCGCAGACGAATTCATAGGAGCGTTCGTCGCCCATGACGCCGACGGTTTGCACCGGCAGCAGCACGGCGAAGGCCTGCCAGATCTCGTCATAGAGGCCGGCGTTCCTGATCTCTTCCAGATAGATGGCGTCGGCGCGGCGCAGCAGGGCGCATTTCTCTGGCGTGACCTCGCCGGGAATGCGGATTGCCAGGCCCGGCCCGGGGAAGGGGTGGCGCCCGACGGCGGCTTCCGGCAGACCGAGTTCGCGTCCCAGGGCGCGCACCTCGTCCTTGAACAGCGAGCGCAGGGGTTCCACCAGATCGAGGTTCATGCGCTCGGGCAGGCCGCCCACATTGTGATGGGATTTGATGACGGCGCTCGGGCCGCCGGCGAACGATACGGATTCGATGACGTCGGGATAGAGCGTCCCCTGGGCGAGAAATTTGGCGCCTTCGATCTTATTCGCCTCCTCCTCGAAGACATCGATGAAGGTGGCGCCGATAATCTTGCGCTTGGTTTCCGGGTCGGTAACCCCGGCCAGCTTGCCAAGGAACAGCTCGCCCGCGTCGCGATGGATCAGCTTGATGTTGAAGCGGTCGTGGAACAGGGATTTCACCTCATCGGCCTCGCCTTCGCGCATCAACCCGGTATCGACGAACACGCAGGTCAGTTGATCGCCGACGGCTTCCTGCAGCAGCACCGCGACGACCGAGGAATCAACCCCGCCCGACAGGCCGCAGATCACGTGGCCGTCGCCGATCTGGGCGCGCGCGCGAGCGACTTCCTGCTCGCGGAAGGCGGCCATGGTCCAGTTGCCTTTGCAGCCCGCAACACGCCTCACGAAGTTGTCGATCAGGGCGGCGCCATGGGGGGTATGAACCACCTCGGGGTGAAACTGCACACCGTAGAATCGGCGGTCATCGTCGGCGATGGCGGCGTAGGGAGCGCCTTCGCTACAGGCGACGGTGCGAAATCCGGGCGGCAGCGCGGTTACCCGGTCGCCGTGGCTCATCCAGACCTGCTCGTGCGCGCCGTTGTCCCAGACGCCTTCGAATAGCTCGCAGTGATCCGAGACATCGACAAAGGCGCGGCCGAATTCGCGGTGATCGTCGCTTTCCACCTTGCCGCCGAGCTGAGCGCACATAGTCTGCTGGCCGTAACAGATGCCGAGCAGCGGCACACCGAGTTCATACACCCGCTCCGGCGCGCGCGGGGTCGAGGCGCTGGTAACCGAGGCCGGACCGCCAGACAGGACGATTCCGCTCGGCGCGAATTCATCGATCGCCGCATCCGTCATATTGAAGGGGTGAACCTCGCAATAGACGCCGCTCTCGCGCACCCTGCGCGCGATGAGCTGGGTGGTCTGGGCGCCAAAATCGAGGATGAGAATGCTGTCGCTGTCGCTCCGTGAATCGTCGCTCATTTACGCTCCGTCATAGGTAAGACCTTAGCCACCCTGATTCGCCTTGTATTTCTTGATCGCCGTCTTGAGGTCGGTATAGGCCTCGCAGCCGAAGGTGCAGGCCGCATCGAGCACATCGAGATGCTTTTCCGCAGCGGTCAGATCGCCGGTCTCCAGATAAAGCTCGCCGATGTACTCATTGGCGCCGAGGTGCTTGGGATCGATCTCCAGCGCCGTTTTGTAGTTCTCGAACGCCGACTCGACATTGCCGAGCTTGCGATGGCTGAACCCGAGCATGTTGTAGCCATCCGCGCTGGTCGGGTCGCTACCGATAACTTTAGTGAAAAAGCCTATAGCCGCTTCAAAATTACCTTCCTCGGTCGCTTTCTCACCGGCGATTAAGTCCTCAGACTTGGGCGTGCCGACCGACGCTGCCCTAGGATCAGCGGGCGCAAGAAGGAGCGGCAAGGAGAGAGCCAGGGCGAGAGCAATAATTTTTATGGACATCAATTCATCCTTTAACTTCAGCCGACCGTCTGCATCGTCTCGGGGGTGATACCCTTGACTAAATAAATAGCGCATCACTCCCTCGGCGACCAGTAATCGCGGACTGAGATGTAGTGAACAATCAGGTTCCGCCGCGATAATTCGGCGGTTCGTGAGTCACTGTGACGTCGTGGACGTGGCTCTCACGCAGGCCGGCCCCGGTTATGCGCACGAAGCGGCAATTATTCTGCATGGCGGCGATATCCGGATTGCCGGTATAGCCCATGGCGGCGCGCAAGCCGCCGACCAGTTGATGGGTAATATTCGCCAGCGGACCCCGGTAGGGCACGCGGCCCTCGACCCCTTCGGGCACCAATTTGAGCGTATCTTTGATGTCCTGCTGAAAATAGCGGTCGGCGGAACCGCGCGCCATGGCGCTGAGAGAGCCCATGCCGCGATAGGATTTATAGGACCGGCCCTCATAGAGAAAGACCTCGCCGGGGCTTTCGTCGGTGCCGGCCAGCAGCGAGCCGATCATGGCGCAATCGGCGCCGGCGGCAATCGCCTTGGCGAGATCGCCCGATGATCTCAGGCCGCCGTCGGCGATCACCGTGACGTTCTGATCGCGGCAGCGCTTGGCGACTTCCATGATCGCGGTGAGCTGCGGCATGCCGACCCCGGCGACAATGCGGGTGGTGCAAATGGTTCCCGGTCCGATGCCGACCTTGACCGCGTCGGCGCCGGCGTCGATCAGCGCCTGGGCGCCGTCGGCGGTGACGATGTTGCCGGCGATCACCTGGGCGCGGTTGCTCTGTTTCTTGATGCGCGCAACGCTGTCGATGACGCCCTGGGAATGGCCATGCGCTGTATCGACGACAATGATATCGCAGGCGGCGTCGACCAGCGCCTCGGCGCGGGCTATCCCCTTGTCGCCGACGCCGGTGGCGGCGGCAACGCGCAAGCGGCCCTGATCGTCCTTACAGGCGTTGGGGTACTGCTGGGACTTGATCATGTCCTTGACGGTCACCAGGCCGACGCAGCGATAATCGTCATCGACGACAATCAGCTTTTCAATTCGGTGCTGATGAAGCAGGCGCTTGGAGTCTTCCGCATCCACCGCATTGCTGACCGTAACCAGGTTGTCCTTGGTCATTAGCTCATGCACCGGCTGTTCCGGGTTGGAAGCGAAGCGAACGTCCCGGTTGGTCAGGATGCCGACCAGATGATTGTCGCCCTCGACCACGGGCAGGCCTGAAATACCGTAGTTCTGCATCACCGCCAGGGCCTCGTCGAGAGTCTGCTTGGGGCCGATGGTAACCGGATCACCGACCACGCCGGCCTCGAATTTCTTGACCTTGCGCACCTCTTCGGCCTGCTCGGCGATATCGAGATTTTTGTGGATCACACCGATACCGCCGGACTGGGCCATGGCGATGGCGAGGCGGCTTTCGGTGACCGTATCCATGGCCGCTGAGATCAAGGGAATATGGATATCGATAGTCGGGGTTATGCGCGTAATGACGTCGACATCCTGCGGCAGAACGGCAGAGGCCGCCGGCGTTAAAAGGACATCGTCAAAGGTCAGGGCTTCAGGAAATTCCATACCAACTCCGTGGTTCGAGTTGGCGAGCCATCATATACAGATTCGCACTTGCGCCAAGAGCGATTATGAACCTGGCCCGGGATTTTCTTGCCGCTCCGTATCGGGGCTGCGAAAGCCCGTGGCAACCAGATAGATTTCAGCCGAATCGCTACGGCTTGCCGGCGGCTTGACGTGTTTCACCTTGGTAAAGGCGCGTTTGACCGCCGCCAGAAGCCCGGCATCGGCGCCGCTGCCCAACGCCTTGCAGATGAAGGAGCCGCCGGGGGCGAGGATGGTTTCGGCGATATCGAGCGCGGCTTCGCACAGCCCGATAACCCGCAGACGATCGGTAGCCGCATGGCCGGTGGCGGGCGCCGCCATGTCGCTCAGCACCAGGTCGGCGGGACCATCAAGGGCGGCGTGGATGAGTGCTGCTGTCTCATCGCCGCGGATATCGGCCTGGATGGTTTGAGCGCCGGGCAAGTCTTCCATGGCATTGATGTCGACCGCCACAACCCGCCCGCCGCCGCTCTTGCCCGCGGCGACGCGCGCCACGGCGACCTGGGTCCAGCCGCCGGGCATGGCTCCCAGATCGACGACACGAAGGCCGGGTGACAGCAGCTTTAGGCGATCATCGATTTCGAGCAGCTTATAGGCAGCGCGGGAGCGGTAGCCTTCGGTCTTTGCCGCCGCTACATAGGGGTCGTTAAGCTGGCGTTCGAGCCAGCGGCGCGACGAGACCTTACGGCGCTTCTTCGCGTGCGGGCGAACATGTTCTCCGCGACCGCTGCCGCCGCTGTTCTTCGTACTCATGGCATGAATGTTAGAGTCTATCTGCTAGGGCGTCGGGCAATTCGCGGTCCGGATTGACCGTATAATCCACCGTTGCCGGCATACAGGGATGGATCATACCCATCAACAAGCCTTCGCGGACGCCGCGATCGGCGACTCTGAGGGTGCCAACCGGCCACAGGCGTTGAATCGCCTCAAGGATAGCGCAGCCGGCGATCACCAGATCGGCGCGATCAGGGCCGATTGTCGGGATCGCGGCGCGGGCCTCTAGATCGAGCCCCTGCAGACGCTGAGAGACTCTATCGATTTCATCGAAGGAAAGTCGCAGGCCGTCGACCTGGGCGCGGTCGTAGCGCGCAAGTTCCAAATGCACTCCGGCCATGGTGGTGACCGTGCCAGAAGCGCCCAGCATTTGAACGTCACCCTTAGCGATGCGTTCGGTAATGTTGTGCCTGTCTTCGAAAGGCGCCAGTAAGTCCCCTATCTCGGCGACCATGGCTTCATAGTCGGCGCCGGTTATGAAGTCGTCGCCATGGGTCTCGGCCAGGCTGACCACGCCGTAGGGCAGGGAGGTCCAGCCCACCATTTCGTGCGGATAGACGTCGAGGCGCATCCACACCAGCTCGGTGCTGCCGCCGCCGATGTCGAACAGCAATGCCCAGGGAGTATCGGGGTCGAGCAGGGGCTGGCTACCGGCGAGCACCAGCTGCGCCTCTTCGCGGGGCGAAATGATGTCGAGGGTAATGCCGGTTTCCCGGGCTACCCGGTCGATGAATACGTCGCAGTTGGAAGCGCGTCGGCAGGCGTCGGTCGCGATGCAGCGCGCCTGTTCAACGCGGTGGCGGCGCATTTTGCCGGCGCAGACCCGCAAGGCCGAGATGGTGCGCGCCATGGCCGCCTCCGACAGCGAGCCCTGGGCGGACAGCCCTTCGCCGAGACGGACGATGCGCGAGAAAGCATCGATGACCTGAAAGCCTTGATCAAGCGGCTCGGCGATCAGCAACCGGCAGTTGTTGGTGCCGAGATCGACGGCGGCGAATGACGCCCGCGATGATGCTGCATTGTGTGGCGGCGATCTACGGCCCTTGGCTGAGCTCTGATCGATAGGGCGTAGACCTGCTTTTCGTCGTGCGACAGGTTGCCGTTCGCCCGCGTGCCATTTTCCGCCATGTGCCGCATTGTTCCCCATTAGGGGCGCCCCCTTATTCCTTAAAGGCTTCTATGGGATAATACCCTAGGCTTATGTGCCGGTCTCGTCGAGCTTCGCCATGATGGCCAGCAGATCCTGCCAGGCTTCGCGTTTCTGCAAGGGCTGGCGCAGCAGGTAGGCGGGATGAAACGTCGCTATGGCGGCGATCGGCGCCTCCAGGCCGGGACTGGTGAAGTCCCGCCACTTTCCACGCAGGCGGGTGATGCCCTCGCTGGTCTCGAACAGGGTCTTGGCCGCGATGCCGCCGACAGGCACCAGCACCTGGGGACGGACGAGCTCGATCAGGCGCCGCGAGAACGGCAGGCAGGCGGCGATCTCGTCGGTGGTGGGGTTGCGGTTGCCGGGCGGCCGCCAGAACACGATGTTGGTGATCAACACCGACTCCCGGTCCAGATCGATGGCTGCCAGCATACGGTCGAGCAGCTTTCCGGCGGGGCCGACAAAAGGCAGGCCGCAGCGGTCTTCCTCGGCGCCAGGCGCCTCGCCGATGACCATGAGGCGGGCCTTTGGGTTGCCGTCCTGGATCACCGTGTTGGCGGCGGTTTCCTTCAGGGCGCAACCGTCGAAGCCGTGAATCGCCTCGACCAGTTCCTCAAGGGTCCGACAGGCGGCGGCGCTGGCAGCCGCATCGGCGGCGATGGGGGTTACTGGGGGAGTTGCCGACGCCTTGCGCGCGGGCTTGGCGGCGGGCGGCATAGGCTTGACCGGCTCGGGGGGCGGCTTGGGAACCTGGGCCATCTGCGCTTGAGATTGAGCGAAACGATCCTGGGGCGTATTGCTGATCGCTTCGTCGGCGCCGGCCTCCATGTACCATTTCAATAAATCTGCTGGGTGGGGAGCGCCTGTCATGGAGAAAATCTAACACGCGTCGGGGCTGTCCACCACCAACATGAATTGACCGGGCCCGCGCGTCGGAATATAGAACGGGAACCGCATCGCAGCAGCCGTTGGAGTGCCGAGAATGGAACGTGAGTCCATGGACTATGATGTCGTCATCGTTGGCGCGGGGCCTTCCGGCCTGGCGGCGGGGATACGGCTTAAGCGGCTGGCCGAGGAGCAGGGCCGCGAGGTTTCTGTCTGTATTCTGGAGAAGGGCGCGGAAGTCGGTGCTCATATCCTGTCGGGCGCCGTGATCGAGACCCGCGCGCTGGATGAATTGCTGCCCGACTGGGCGGAACGCGGCGCGCCGCTCAACACCCCTGCGACCGATGACCGCTTCCTGTTTCTCACGGAGTCCGGGGCCTATAGCCTGCCGACACCGCCGCAGATGAACAATCACGGCAACTTTATCGTCAGCCTGGGCCTGTTCGCCCGCTGGCTTGGCGAACAGGCCGAGGCCCTGGGCGTCGAGATTTATCCCGGGTTTGCCGCCGCCGAGGTGCTGTATGACGAGGCGGGCCGGGTGCGCGGCGTGGCGACCGGCGATATGGGCATTGGCCGCGACGGCGAGCCCAAGCCGGGCCATGAGCCGGGCATGGAACTGCTGGCGCGCTATACATTGTTCGCCGAGGGCTGCCGGGGGTCGCTCAGTAAACAGCTCTTCGAGCAGTTCGATTTACGCAGCGGCGTCGATCCGCAGACGTTCGGTATCGGCATTAAGGAGCTGTGGGAGGTTGCGCCTGAACAGCACCGGCCCGGCAGCATCGTCCATAGTATCGGCTGGCCCCTGGACACATCGACCTACGGCGGTTCGTTCCTCTATCACCTGGAGGACAATCAAGTGGCCGTGGGGTTCGTCATCGGCCTCGATTACGTAAATCCCCATCTCAGTCCGTTCGACGAATTCCAACGCTTCAAGACTCATCCGAAAATCCGCCCGGTGTTTGCCGGCGGCCGGCGAATTTCCTATGGCGCCCGGGCGATCAACGAGGGCGGCCTGCAATCGATCCCCAAGCTGGTTTTCCCCGGCGGCGCCCTTATCGGCTGCACGGCGGGATTCCTCAACGTGCCCAAGATCAAGGGCACCCATACGGCCATGAAATCGGGCATGCTGGCCGCCGATGCGGTGTATGACGCCCTGGCAGACGAAACGCCATCAGACTTAGATTCCTATCCCAAGACGCTCGAATCGTCCTGGATTTACAGCGAGTTACACAAGGTGCGCAACATTCGTCCGAGCTTCCATTACGGCCTCTGGGCGGGCATCGCCTATTCGGGTCTGGACACCTATCTGCTGGGCGGCCGCGCGCCCTGGACCTTCCATCATCACGCCGACCATGATCGCCTGAAAGACAAGGATGCCTGCCGTCAAATTGACTATCCCAAGCCTGACGGCGAAGTCAGTTTCGATAAAAATTCATCCGTGTATCTATCGGGCGTGATGCATGAAGAAGACCAGCCGAATCATCTCAGGCTGACTGACGAAGCCGTGGCGGTCGATGTCAATCTGGCGCGCTATGATGGGCCCGAGGCGCGGTTCTGCCCCGCCGGGGTCTATGAATTCGTCGAGGCGGACGACGGCGGACAGCGCTTGCAGATCAACGCCCAGAACTGCGTCCATTGCAAAACATGCGATATCAAGGACCCAACCCAGAACATCACCTGGACAACGCCGGAGGGCGGCGGCGGCCCCAATTACCCGAACATGTAATAGCTAAACATCGATGATATAATTCCTTAACAGGTTTTAGGCATAGTCTAGCCAAAAGAGATACCGCCACAGGCATTGGTTAAATTGATGTTGTTGATTACAATGGCTGGAAGGGGCGGCATTCTCTTGCGAAACAGATGGCCGTGAAAATAATGAATATGAGTCAGCATATCGGCTTGAGTCATGATTGTTGGGCTTTGGGTCGCAAGCTGTTGATCGTCTTTGCGTCGGTCGGGCTTGGCGCCTGCGTTGCGCCGAATGCGAAATCGCCAACCGACGCGGTGATGCCCGTGGTTGCGCCCGCGCCCGAGCCGGTCCGGACGAGCGCTATCGTGCTGCCTGAATCTGATTCTCCTCTCGGTGGCTATCTCGCCGGTCGGCTGGCGCGTCGCGAACTGGATGGCGCCGAGGCGTCCAAGTATTTTTCCCAGGCGCTGGACGATGATCCTGAAAACCCCGATATTCTGAACAGCGCCTTCCTG
>Ga0066376_10002172_pt1 | contig 18467 bp, 18 predicted proteins | sample Knorr_S15_td_Bot_FD_77009 | JGI IMG/M metagenome (GOLD analysis project Ga0066376, IMG submission 77009) | Marine microbial communities from Southern Atlantic Ocean transect - Knorr_S15_td_Bottom_ad_5009_LV_A | ecosystem: Environmental > Aquatic > Marine > Oceanic | place: Southern Atlantic... | reverse complement strand
TCCCTTACTTTTGGCCGAAATAAATGTCTCCGTTGATCCTGATCATAAAGCGGCAATGGAATTTCCAAAACCCTACGTTGCACATGCACTCATGACCCTCAAAAAGACTGGTTTTTCCGATTCGGATTTCCAATCTGTAGGTGTCAAACCAAAAAATGTAACTAAAATCTATGATGCTTTCAATGGAGGGGCGACAATTCAAGAAGCAGCCAAATTAGTCACAGAAGAAATGGTCAATGCCACATTCATCGCCGGCGATGCAGACGCTTGTATAGAGGGCCTTGCACAATGTTTTGATTCACCCGAAACGCAACAATTGAAACAAGTTATCCTAGCCAAACTTGGGCCCAATTATTCTCAATCCATCAAAACACTTTCACAAGATGTTTTGCCTTCTCTATAATACCGATAAAGATAGGTTCACTCCACTCCCATCTGACGGCGGTAGTACAATGTCCCTTGAACCTCAAAACGATCAGGAAATACAAGACCCAAAATCTAGAGTGAGAGCATTACAATCTTTATTGGTAGAAAAAGGTCTGCTTTCCCATGAAGCAATAGATGCAGCAATTTCTGCTTATGAACACGATATCGGTCCTCAAAACGGAGCAAAGATTGTTGCTAGGGCCTGGGTGGATGACGATTTTAAAGAGAGACTTTTAACAGATCCCGTATCTGCCATCGGTGAATTCAATTTTGAAATGGGATCTCAACATGTACAAGTGGTTGAAAACACAGACGAGGTCCACAATGTTGTCGTTTGTACTCTTTGCTCTTGCTATCCTTGGTCTGTATTGGGATTGCCACCCACTTGGTACAAGTCCCCTGAATATCGCGCACGAGCCGTTCTTGAACCAAGATCTGTACTCCGAGAATTCGGACTAGATTTGGACGATGACATAGAAGTTAAAGTCCATGATTCTAGTGCTGATCTCAGGTATATGGTTCTCCCTCAACGGCCATCTGGAACCGAATCTTTAACCGAGTCAGAACTTGCTGATATCGTCACTCGAGATTCCATGATTGGTGTTTCTCAAATAACGGTAACTTAAAGGGACAAACTTTCATGCCACTTTCCACTCCTACTAATATTCAGAAACATGCAGAAGAAATCCTCAGTAAACTTTCCAACCTGGGAGGATTTCCCCAGACACCTGGTGGAAGTCCCCTCTTCTCTGAACCCTGGCAGGCTAGTATTTTCGGCATGGTGGTGGCATTACATGAGCGCAATCTTTTTCCTTGGAACGACTTTCAAAAATTGTTGATCAAAAGGATCGAAAAAACTGACCCCTCCCATCTACAGAAAGAAACCGATTGGGTGTATTATTCACTTTGGATTGAAATACTAGAGCAGATCTTATCGAACCAAAAACATATGGAAATATCAGAACTTGACAAGAGGGCCCTTGAATTTGCAGAGGGCATTCGAGACGCTTCTGAGTTTGTTATCGGGGGCCATTCACATCCACATGAGGGCCATTCACACCCTCACTAGTTCTCTCAAGTGTACTATTTTTTCAAACCTCCACCTAGTTCGAAGCTATTATAATAATCAGTCGCCTTTTGATAGCTATCGGGCCTGTATCTCAGCCTGGTTAGAGAGCCCGGCTCATAACCGGTTCGTCCTCGGTTCAAATCCGAGCTGGCCCATATTTTCTGGTCCTATATTGATAAATCCAAACCCGGATTCCGCCGCCACTTATTTTTATTTCGTATATGTTTGGTGGTACTAATTCCTTAAGAATTTGTACGCATCCTCTTCTTCTTCCTCATCTTCATCCTCTTCTTCCCCTTCTTCTTCCCCTTCTAGAATGCGAGCCACCCATTTGTTCAGATCTTCATCTTCATCTTCTTCGAACCCCTTGATCCCCTCTGCTCCAAAACACCCTGATATAACAAGGCATAAAACACACAAAACTACCATTGCCATTTTTAGTTTTAACATATCTACTAAATATTGTTCTTATACATATAACTCTCTGGTCCCCGGGAGAAAATTTTATTATCTGACCAGGTCCATTTTTTCTCTCATTTATTTTGTCTAAACCATTTAGTACATATCTTTCCACCACAATCTATCAATCATGCCTGAAGAATTTCCACATGCCACTTTTGCCGGTGGATGTTTTTGGTGTATCGAGGCTGCGTTCTCTCAATTCCAAGCGGTGGGTCCAATCAAACCCGGATATTGCGGTGGAGATACTATAAACCCCACTTATAATGAAGTCTGTTCTGGAAAAACTGGCCACGCAGAAGCTGTACAACTCTCCTACGATCCTCACTTATTTTCCTATGAAAACCTCCTTGAAATTTTCTTTGCTATACATGACCCAACTCAACTCAATCAACAGGGACCCGACGTTGGATCCCAATACCGATCTGCAATTTTCTATCGCAACTCTACTCAAAAGTCAGCCGCAGAATCTTATGTAAACCTATTAATTGAACAAAACCCATATGACAAACCAATTGTAACTGAAATAGCTGAATTATCTATTTTCTATGAAGCCGAGGAGTATCATCACGATTACTTTTCAAAAAATCCTTCCAACCCTTATTGTATTTTCAATACCCTCCCAAAAATGATCAAGGCAAGAGAAATATTCCCTAATATACCGACTGCGAACGATTAATTTAGCCTACTGAATTTTCAGGCTAACAGCCGAATCTCTTAGGACAATGCGTCGACCGGGAATTGAACCCGGGCTTAGGGCTTGGAAGGCCCTAGTCATACCACTAGACCATCGGCGCTTACTAGACTAATTCTCCTCCCTATAATATGGGCCTTCCCATTTTCAAGCAGCTTTCCCTTCAAATCCCAAATACAATCCCGCAATCAGTATATCCTTCCCCCTCGAATAATTATTTTCAACAAATGACTTCTCTTTCTCTCTCAAAACGGTTTCTTTTAATTTTAGGTATGATACTTGTCTCTTTTAACTTTCGACCTGCTATCTCTTCAGTTCCACCTCTACTAGAGTTGATCAAAACCGATCTAAATCTGAGCTACTTCGTTGCTAGTCTTTTGACTGCCATTCCCACTCTTTCAATGGGAATTTTTGCTCTTTTAGCCGTCCCATTTTCTCGATTCTTTGGACGGGAAAAGGCAATCTTATATGCTGTTTTTTTAATCGGTATTGCAACCTTTTCTCGACTTTGGGGTTCTAATTTATTCTTCCTTCTCGGAACGACCATAGTCCTTGGTATGGGAATTGCGATTGCCCAAACACTACTTCCCTCTTTTGTAAAAGCTCATTTTCCCAATCGTGCAGTAAGTATCACTGGAATCTATGTAACTTCTTTAACCCTAGGGGCGGCAGTTGCTGCTGGTTTTTCTGTCCCCTTATTTTCCTTCTTCGGAGATTGGACGTTTTCACTTGCATTTTGGTCTATTTTTGCAATCATTGCCCTAGTAGTTTGGTTTCCTCTCACATTACAGAAACGTTCTGAAACCCCCACTCAGGTGTCCATTTCTTCTGTTTTTCCAAAAGCAACTTGGTCCCACCCTTGGGTCTGGGCGATCTCTTTATTCCTCGCTCTTGTGACTCTCATATTCTACTCAGTATTGTCCTGGATATCCCCTCTATATATCTCCCTAGGTTGGTCTGCAAATGATGCAGGCCTATTGCTCACCGTGTTTCTATTAACCCAACTAATTGGAGCTGCCAGTATCTCCGTTCTAGCAGATTTAAACACCGACCGTAGACCTTGGATTTTCTTCAGTTTGGTTCTAAGTGCCATTGGCTTATTTGCCATTACAATGTTTCCCCTTTTGGAACCTTTTTTGTGGGTCAGTCTACTCGGAATCGGTCTAGGTGGAATTTTTCCTCTATCCATGACGTTACCAATTGATTATTCTTCAGATGAGAAAACCGCAGAAAAGCTCACTTCAATTGTTCTTTTTTTCGGTTATTCCCTCGCCGCGATAGGCCCTTCTGCCATAGGACTCATTCGTGATATATTCGGAGATTACTATCTCGCATTCCTTTCTCTATTTTTCATTAACCTTATCGCTTTGATATTCACCTTCAAATTTAAACCCGGAATTTCAATTAGCCTCTCCGATTAACCCTTATTCACAACAGCATAACAATTCCCTTCATTTGAGTATATGTCTATCACTTCCAATCTACTGGCATTGACATCTCTCTCAAATTCTTCTATATCATAAATGTGGTAATACCGCGGAACTTTAGTTCCATCCGGAAGGGTCCAATTAACAAGTGTATCAAAACCTCTCTCTTCATCAAAACGCTCATGCTCTGTACACCACGATCCTACAATGGAAATTCCGTTTGTAGTTAGCACACGCTCCAACTCATTTAAACTAGCAATTCTACACTCTGCAGTAGGAAGGTGATGTATCGTTGCAACATAAACTCCTATGTCTATACACTCCGTTCGAACCGGTAACTCCATTACATTTCCTCTAATGGAATTCACTTCAAACCCATTATTTTCTCCTCTGTTAACAGTTTCAAGTAACATCATGGAGCTCATATCTACCCCAACAACCTTTTCCACACATTTTGATAGTAGTTCCGAATGTCTCCCATTTCCGCAACCCATATCGAGCGCAACGTTTCCTGATAATTCTTCCAGAAACTTTCCTACTTCTGGCCATGGATGAAATCTAGTTTGAGAGAAATGCGACCCTATTTTTTCATATGCCCGCATAACCTCTTTGACGACTTCATAGTCTTCAGAAAGTTCACTGAGTATCATCTTTTTGAGCTTCTCCTCCTATTACTACACCCTCCTTCTATTTCATATTATCTTCCATTGTCTGACGTTGGGTATAATCAAAAAGACTATTATCATCTCTATCTAAGCAGCTCACAATGGTTGCTATAGTACCTATACCACTCCAGTTCGGCATTCCTGGTGGAATGGAGCTCGCTGTAATATTGCTCATTGCAATACTTCTATTCGGAGCAAACAAGATTCCAAAACTAGCCAGATCCACCGGGCAAGCAATGGGTGAGTTCAAACGAGGAAGAGAAGAAATAGAAAAAGAAATCAGCGATTTAACTGGCGAATCTGACTCTGACACCGAGAAGGAAGATTCAAAAGAAGATTCAAAAGAAGATTCAAAAGAAGATTCAAAAGAAGATTCAAAAGAAGAATCTAAAGATTAACTTTCTTCAATACATTTTCACGTTTTCCATATGGATCACCGTATGGCGGCACAACCCTCTCCATTTCACCATCGATGAAAAGAAGTAATTGTAGGCAATACTTTGCTGTTAAGGACACGTGGCCCAGCTAGGATAAGGCGACTGGTTCCTAACCAGTAGATCGCGCGTTCAAATCGCGTCGTGTCCGTTCAAACTCTAGACCTGTGCATCAGTCTTAGATATTCATTTTCTTGTTCCCAGAATACCTCGATTAGTGTCCCTACATATGCCTGAGCTACTATGGCGTCACCCTCTTCAATTAAACCAATCTTGTGAATTGGTCTACCCCTCCCCTCTACTGTGATCAACACCCTTTCTACTTCGATTGGTTCTCCAGAAACGTGTTTCACTAAAATATGCGTGGAATTAATTCTTTCAATATCCCATTCTATCCCTGGCATATCCCTCTCTTGAACTTTGGGAGTTTCTGTTATCTGAATTGCTACTAAAAATAAGCTAAGAACAATTCCTAGTATAAGTGCAATTTTCCCCATTTTTATTGCCAATTTAATAAAATTTTTATCTTCCATTATGCGCCTTTGTCACCCATAAAATTTTCCATTTCAATCATCCTCTTTATAGAACTTCACTTCCAAGAAGCATGTGTCTATTGATATTTATATCGCTGCTCTAGCTGCAGCAGTCGTTTGGGGAATTGACCCTGTCCTTTCCAAACGTGGAATGACTCATGGGGGGCATGCTCTTCAAGCAGCTTTTGCTGTTATAACTATTGGGACTATAATATTCTGGTCTGCACTTCTCATTACACAAGGTATAGACGCCATATTTAGTATATCCCCTCGCACTGCGTTAATCTTCTTAGGAGGGGGGATTCTTGGAACTACATTGGGACGAATCTCTTTTTACACTGGCATTGACAAAGTTGGAGCTAGCATCGCAGGTATCGGCGCCTCAACTCTGCCGGCCTTCGCTGCCATTCTAGCTCTAGTTTTCCTAAGTGAACCCCTATCAACTATTCACTCAATAGGAATCTTCTTAGTCGTCGTTGGACTTTCACTTCTCGCCATCTCCAAAGGTGGGAACATTTCTGGTTGGAGTTTTCAAGATCTAGTATTGCCCGTTTTTGCTGGATTTGCATTCGGATTGGGACAAGTCATACGGCGCTTTGGTCTTGTAGAAACTCCTGCAACTGTACTACAAGCAATAGCTTTAAACGATGCTGCCGCTTTCCTCGGTCTCTTTTTATTTTTATTTTTCTTTCGGCGTGATCTATTACGCCTCCCATCTTTACCTGCAACTGGTTATTTCGCTGCCGCTGGAATTGTATCCTCTCTCGGACTCTTCCTAGCATTCACCGCTCTCAATCTTGGCCGTGTGGCTATTGTGTCCACTTTAATTAGTACTGCGGGATTATTCACCGTACTACTATCTTTTCTTTTTCTTCGCGATCTCGAACGCATCACAAAGAAAATGATCACTGGTGCCATATTCATCGCCTTTGGCGCTGGGATAGTGATTTATTTTTAACTTTTGTCATCCGATTCGATATCCTAAAACAACCACAATGTGATATTTATATATTGTGAGCAGAACAATTGAAGAATTTAAACAAACCCTTTCCCGATCTTTTTCTTTATCAACCCCTTTGATAACAGAGCAATTCTTCGGCACTTTAATGCGGACTGTTGATATTCTTATAACTGGACTTTTTTCTCCAGCGGCAATAGCTGCAATCGGCATAGCAGATGTTTATGCTCAACTCGCCATGCGGGTCGGCCAAGGACTCGGTGGAGGTGCCATCGCGTTATCAAGTCAAGATACTGGTGGACAAAATTTTACTAGTCGTGATGAGGCGATTGCACAATCATTGTTACTTGGGTTACTCTTTGGCATTCCCATCGCAATAATTGGAGTTCTATTTGGTCAAAGCGCACTTGATCTCCTTGGAGCCCCTTCTGAGGTATCTAGACTCGGGGGTCTCTACTTGGCAGTGGTCCTCTTCGCCGCTCCTGCAGATATAATCACCGTCGTTGGATCTCGAGCCCTCCAAGGAACGGGGAACACACGCACCCCTATGTATATACTAATCGTCGCAAATATACTCAATATCGTTGGATCTATTTTACTTGGACTTGGAATTGGTCCCTTCCCCGAACTATCCATTTTAGGAGTGGGAATTGCCACCGCGATTGCAGAATATTTTTCAGCAATATTGGTCTTATTTGCACTCGTCTCTACAGGAGTTTTGACAACATCCAAACTCCCTCGAAATCTCACCATCACCCGGCAACTTCTTGTCATAAGTACTCCTCAAATGGTAAGTGGAATCGTCACCACTGCTGTCTATTTACCTTTCAATGCATTACTCTTACTTTTTGGCATTGAAGTCACTGCAGCATATCATATAGGCCGAAGAATGTATCACCAATTGACAGGTCCGTTTTACAGAGCTTATGGCACCGTCTCGAGTATAGTCGTTGGACAAGCAATTGGAAAAGGAGACCTCAAACAAGCAAGATTTGAAGGCTGGTTCACTGCCGGAATTAGTATTGTACTTCTCACAATTTCAGGTTTTGTTTTATTCGTCAAATCCGAATTCCTTGTAAGTATCTTCACTTCCGATCCTCTAACAATATATCATGCCACTAATTTTGCAAAATCCTTTTCGGTTGCAATAATATTTATCTCCCTTTATTTTTCACTATCAGGTGCTCTCCACGGTGCTGGAGATGCCATGACCCCTTTCATAGCTAGAACCACCGGGTTCTTTGGGATATTCCTAGGTTTGTCTTATCTATTAAGCGTCCCTCTTAATTTTGGTGTCTTTGGTATTTATGTCGGAATCATATGTTCCTATTTCTGGATGGCTTCAATTGTAGTTTATGGGTTTTATAGTGATAAGTGGGAGCTACGAGCAATAGACTTCATGGAAAAAAGATATCACTCTGTCGCCAATAAGTAGTACTCCCTGATGTCAATACCCACCGGAACTTAATTAATTTTTTCGCGTTTCTTACCGGAAACTTATGCTTCTATTCTTAGAAAGTATAGTTCCGCACCAATCAAGGGAAACATAGTTAACACTCTCTACCCAACCCAAAAGAATGGTGCAAAAATCTATCCCCGCAATGGTAATTCGTGGTGGGACTAGCAAAGGAATTTATTTTAAACGTAGTGATCTACCCGCCGATGAGTCCACTTGGGATAGAATACTACTCAGAGTTTTTGGAAGTCCCGATTCCATGCAAATTGATGGTATCGGAGGATCCCATTCCACAACTAGCAAAGCTATGATAATCTCTCCATCTTCGAAAGAAAATTTTGATCTTGACTATCGATTTGCCCAAATTTCAGTTAACAAAAATACAGTCGATTGGGGTGGAAACTGTGGGAATCTAACCTTCGGAGTTGGAGTTTTCGGAGTTGAATCTGGGATGATAAAAACAATACCTTCTCAAACTACGGATTTGACTTTGCACAATGAAAATACCAACTCCACCATCGAGCAATCTCTCTATATAACTCAAGATGGATCTCCTCAGTATGAAGGCGATTTTACAGTATACGGGGTGCCTGGGACTGGAAGTCCTATACGTTCTAGATTTGTAGACCCATCTGGATCTGTAACGAACAAATTGTTTCCTACGGGGTCCGCTTCTGAAATCATTTCCGTAGATTCTATAGGTGATGTCGCGGTTTCTATAGTGGACGTAACAACTCCCTGTGTTTTTATTAATGCCAGCGATTTAGGTGTGTCTGCTGCTATCACCCCTGCAGAAGTAAATGGAGATTCCACCCTACTCTCTATATTAGAACTCATCCGTTCAATCGCATGTGAACGTGCTGGAATCGTCGACGACTTTCAAAACGCAACTTCCCATAGTCCTGGATTCCCAAAAGTGGCTATTGTAGGAAGCCCCTGCGATTATACTACCATCTCTGGGGAAAAAATAGCTTCAAACGAGTATGATATCCTTGCTCGAATTATGTCCATGCAAAAAGCACACCCTGCTTATGCAGTCACTGGTGCAATGTGCATGGCTTCGGCTGCTCTTTTAGAGGGAACAATTCCCAATCAAGCACTCTCTTCTACTCACAGTGGGGATTCTGTCATTCTTGGACATCCTAAAGGAACAATGCGTATCGGAGTAGGGATCGATGGCAGTGAAATAACCCACACTGAGGCCGATAGAACTTCTCGCACAATTATGAAGGGAAACCTATTCTATTAAATTCATTCCCTCTATCCACCCTCACCTGGTTTTACGGGTAAAATAAGAAATAATATGAAATTATCAGGGCTGGTATAGAACTATATAGTGTAGCAATAATGGCCATTTTTGGTGTGAGTGCTATGGCAGGAAACAGTGCGTCCCCATCATTAGCAATTGCATTTCCTATCAATCCCGCGAATGGAATAATCCCTTGTAGGTACAACGTAGTAACTAGAATCTGAGGACCACAACCTGGTATGAAACCAATCAGCACCGCCAATAATGGGATGTATAACCACGCTGCTGAAGCCATCGTTGCTAAATCGAGACCTAAGAATGAATATGAATATTCATACAGTAGGTATGCAACAATTACCCACACCGTTACAAATGAAGTTTCCTCTGCTGTACGGGTAAATGGATGGTCTTCAGGCATTGTTATTGCCATAATCGGGGACACAGTCCATATTGCCATGGATATGCCTGCACCTGCTAAACCCAAGATCAAAACAGGAGTTCCCAACTCATATATGTTAATCTGCATAAGCTGCATGATTCCCAAAATCAACCCAGGAGCTGCAATGATTACATACACTAAGTCTCTTTTTCGAACTTCTCCGATTACTTTCAGAGTTTTAATTTTTGCAACTGTATAAAGATCTCCGGGGTGAACTCTATCCACAATCCATCCCGTTAATACCCCCGCAGTCCCCGATATTAAAATAATTTTAACATATGTAGCTGGTTCCTGACTTAGAAGAAGAAATGCCGCGTCCCCCATAGTTCCAATCAAAGCTCCCACCATTGCACCTAGTGTGATTTTTCCTCTGGCAAAACTCGTAATTACAACCACTGCCCCCCCGCAACCTGGGAGAAGCCCGAGAAAAGTAGCAGTGGGGACCTGCCATTTTTCTCCATCCTGCATTATTTGTCCCACATCTATATTGAGATATCTCTCTAGACCAAAAAAAATCAACAGAGTGGCCGCAACGAAAACTGAAACCTGAGTATATGCGTCAAATATGGGGACCCATGTAACTTTTTGTATACTTACAGGTGTTTGCAACACAAAGTCTGCAGCTCCTGAAATTAGTATAAACATTAGGAGTGTAAGCCCAATTCTTTCCAGTTTTAGGTCTCCCAGTTTGATGTCTCCAAAGTTCTCCCTAATACTTTTCATCATGCTACTAAGACTCATTGCTATTTTGATATCGAATCAGACATATAAAAGTTTTGAATTTTATTTATCTAAAAATAAAAGTGATATAGTCTAATTAATATGGCCTTAATCCTGTAGAATATAATTCTCATCTACCTATGTCGCCAACCCTAAATAGTGCCACAAACAACAAACCTATATCAAATGAGGGCGAGATTGCGGTCTAAAATACACAGGGCAAAAGTCACTGAAACTAGCATTGACTATGAAGGCAGCATCACTATCGACAAATCACTCCTTCGAGCTGCAGACATTGCTGAATATGATCAAGTCCAAATTGTAAACCTAACTAATGGATCTCGATTCTGGTCTTATGCGATTGAAGGAGGCGAAGGGGAAATATGTATTAACGGAGCAGCAGCCCACCTTTCCAACGTGGACGATTTAGTTATTATCATGGCCTATGGGATCTATAGAGACAACCAATTTTTACCTTCATGGAAAATCCTGCGAATGGGACAACATATCCGCTGGCAGTTTTCACCACCAACTATCTTACGTTTGGACGAAAATAATAAGATTATCTCACCCGACCAGATGGTTTCATCATACGATTAGCTTGGATAGGTGCATCTTATTTTCAATACTCTAAGAAAATTTCCTGTATCTCTTTTGGATCTAATGTTTTTGTAAGACTCAATGATAGGAGTATTGCCGCCTTTTGAGGTGATAATGTATCTCCCCAAATAAATGATCCATCCTCTAATATAGTTCGCCTACGGTATGGCCATCCATCTGCCCCTCTGTGGCTCATCACTACTGGAACAACTTCAGCTGCAAGTCTTAATTGTTCTGCTTGACCTCCACCATTTGGTTCTGCAGGCGCACCAGTTGGAAAACCCGCATAAACAATCCCCTGTGCTCCAGTTTCAATTTCATGGGGAATCCCACTTCCATCTGCATTAGATATTGAGTATTCCACCACGATTTTTGGAAATGTTTCGGCACTCGAATCAGAAAGATCAAAAATCACATCTGGCGCGTGTCTCCTTTGAGTTTCTCGGTAATATTGAACATACCCGTATTTATCACACAAACCTAATACTCCTATGTCCCCTGACGACCAAGCATCGGGCCGGCTCGTAACTACCTTAGTTACCTCTCGTGCAGAATGTATCTGATCATTCACTACCACTAGAACTCCTTTGTTTACAGATTCTTCACATATAGCAACTCTCACTGAGGCAAGTAAATTCATATCTCCATCATTCCCAACCATACCATGATTCCTTTGAGATGCAGTCAAAACAACAGGAATCTCAGTTTTCAACACCAAGTTTAAGAAATAAGCCGTCTCTTCTAAGGTGTTTGATCCACTTGTTATCACAAAACCGTCTGGGCAATACTCTGAACCTGATAGCATGTTGATTCTATTAGCTAGTGCATACCAGATATCAGGGGTCATCTGATGACTCCCAACGCTTGATATGTCTTCAACAGTGATTTCTGCAATTTCTTGAATTTCAGGAATTCTACTCACTAATTCTTCCCCCGATAGATATCCCTCGACGCTTAAGTCATTTTGAATAGTTCCTCCTGTGGTAAGAATAATAACCCTTGATAACAATTCAGTCATAGCTTTACTATCCTCATTCATAGAGTAAAAAGTTAGCTTGTTATTCACCAAAAAAACATGTTGTTAAAAAGAGGTACATTTAACTCTTTTCTTATATTTAATTTTCATATGGAAGATCAAGTCCAAAAAGTTTTCGAAAAAATAGATGAAGACGAAGCACTGTCCCTAGCAAAACAATTCATAGCTATTCCTAGCCCTCCTGGTATGGAAGGCCCGGTGGGTGAATTTATGGCGCAGTGGATGACTGAAAATGGATTATCTGGTAGACTTCAAGAAATAGGTCCCGAGCGTTACAATGCCATAGGAAGGATAAAAGGTGTAAACCCTGCCGAAGGAAAGTCACTCATGTATAATGGACATCTTGACACGAGCCAAGGCGGATTAGATCCCCACGACGAATATCTAGTCTACGGTGAATTATCTAAACATAAATCTTGGCAACCCGTACCTTATATGGAAGACGGGAGGCTATATGGTGCTGGAAGTTCCAATTGTAAAGGGAATATATCGACATTTCTCATAGCCGCAAAAGCAATTAAGGATGCTGGGGTGGAACTTAATAACGATTTAATCTTAGCAGGTGTGGCAGCTGAAACTGGGAAAGCAGAAATAGATCAATACCAAGGTCCAAGGTACAGAGGCCATGGTATAGGGACTCAACAATTACTCAATTCAGGAGTCACATCCGACTACGCTGTCGTGGTAGAAAGTTCACGAATGTTAGTAAGTTATGCCCTCCCCGGAGTTCTTTATTTCAAACTAACCGTAAAAGGCCATCCTGCGTATATCCCTTATATCGACAACGAACGCCATCCGATATACAAGGCATTACCAATCATAGATGCGATACGCATTTGGGGTGAAAAATACACCGAAGATAATGTATACACATTCGAACGGGGGCAAATACGACCCAATGTTAATGTGGGTTCCATCAGATCAGGTGCCCCCCCAAAACCAAACTATCAACCAGCAATACTCAATATGTACGTTGATGTCCGAACCTCGCCAGCTAGATCTCCTCTAGATGTGGAAAAAGAATTCCGAGCATTCGTCCGAGGACTCGACCCAGAAATTGATGTAGTGTGTTATCGATCCCAAACTGGAACTGCACCAGAGGCGTCCTTCGTTGAAGATTTATCAAATCACATTGAAACTTCATATAGAACTGTATATGAAAAGGAACCAATACCTCTTCACTGGGAACAACATAGCCGCTGGCATGATGTCATTATCTACCACGAACATGGGATACCTTGCGTTAAATGTGGACCTGGACCTGGACCTGAACACTCAGACATAACCCGCCGGTCATTGCGTCCAGATGAGCTAGTTAACGCAGCCCAGATGTATGCAGCCACCGCTTTATCCATCTGTCAAGTCGCAGAATAACTTTTCTCCACCAGAACCTCCTCATTCATTCATTTTAGAAATAGAATCCATAACTTCCAAAAAAAAAACGCCCGGACCGGGATTTGAACCCGAGTCACGACCGTGACAGGGTCGTATGATAGGCCACTACACCATCCGGGCACTGCATATTACTATCTGATTTTTAATCGACAGCGCTGCAAGCTACCCCACATTTAAACTTAAAACTTTGCAAAAACATTTCTCATATCTAGAAAAACTATATGTTTTTCGATGGTTTCCTAAAAAAACATGCTTTTGAAAAAGGTGTTGAAGGGTTTTTGAGGTTTATGGCCGGAAAACTATATGTGTGCTGAGTTCCCACGTTCCCACAGTGACGAGAATCATTGAATAATCTCGCTCCACACACTTAGCTGTGCGTTTATTTTAACAAGTTTTAAATGGGTGGTCCTCTAACACAATTACAGTCTTTCGTGAGCAACGCCTCAACACCCCCCACTTTAAAAGCAACTATGTCTGATAGATCTAATCACAAACTTGTACCTTTACATGAACTCTTGGACGAAGATGAGTCCGCCTCTCTGCTCGCAGAGTATCGGATTTCTCCATCAGATCTTCCAAAAATACGACTTTCGGACTCTGCACTACCACCTAATATTTCTGTAGGTGATATTATCAAAATTACTAGGGATTCTAGAACAACTAATACGGCAACCGTCTATCGGATGGTGACCGAATGAAACTCACCACTGATGATCGGCGCGCTTTATCCGAGTCGTATTTCTCAAAATCACGTCTCGCAGAACACCATTTCCGTTCCTTCAATTCTTTTATTGAGCACGGGATGCAAGATGTAGTTACTGAAAAAAAAGTAATCGAAACAGATATTGGGGACAAAGGGGATGTTCCTCCCATCTATGTCGAACTAGGAAATATAAGAGTAACTTCCCCTCGTGTACAGGAAGCAGATGGTTCTGAAGAAATTCTATACCCTCAGGAAGCCCGACTACGAAATCTCACCTATTCCGCTCCTTTATTCATGGAAATGAGCATCCTACAAGGTCGCGGTGACAATGCCAAAATATTAGACAAATCTGAAATTAAGATCGGAAGAATGCCCATCATGTTGAGGTCCAATGTTTGCAATATTTCTGATTTTACACACGAAGAATTAATCGAAATCGGAGAAGACCCCGAAGACCCTGGTGGCTATTTTATAGTCAATGGTTCCGAGCGCGTTTTAATGACGTCTGAAGATCTCTCTCCTAATAAAATCATAGCAGAGTATGATTCCCGGTATGGTGATCAAATCCAAGTAGCCAAGACGTTCAGCCAACGCCGTGGATATCGTGCACTTGTACTCGTCGAACGATCCCGTGGCGGCATACTTGAAGTTAATTTCCCTAGCATCTCTGGATTTGTAAATTTCGTGACGCTGATACGTGCACTTGGATTGGAACGCGATGAAGAAATTGTAAAAAGAGTTTCAGATGATCCCGAGGTTATCAAATTCATGTTAGAAAATCTCGAGGAAGCTACTGTACAAACTCACGAAGAAGCAATTCAGAAATTAGGTAGCCGCGTCGCAAGTGGACAAGGACGAAATTACCAACTAAAACGAGCAACATACATTATCGACCGTTATCTACTTCCACACTTACACCAATCTGGATTTTCCGATGAAGATACTCGAATTGCTAAAGCATATTATCTCTGCAGGATGGCAGAAGCTTGTTTTGAACTCGCATTGGGACGCCGTGCTCCAGACGATAAGGATCACTACTCCAATAAACGTTTGAAAGTATCTGGGGATTTGATGCAGGATCTATTTAGAACCGCATTAAACAAACTTGCCCGAGATGTAAAGTACCAACTAGAACGTGCACATATGCGAAATCGAAATCTCACTGTTGGCACTGTCGTACGTTCAGACGTACTTACAGAGCGGCTAGAACACCCGCTTGCAACCGGTAATTGGGTCGGTGGGCGCTCTGGAGTCTCCCAATTAGTTGATCGAACCGATTTCATGGGGGTTTTATCACACCTACGGCGGCTAAGAAGCCCACTCTCGCGCAGCCAACCACATTTCGAAGCTCGCGATCTTCATGCTACTCAGTGGGGTAGAATTTGTCCCTCCGAAACTCCAGAAGGACCTAATTGCGGCTTGGTAAAGAATTTTGCACAGTCAATGGAACTTTCTCAATCCATTCCTGATTCTGAGAAACTCGTAAACGAACTCTTTTCACTTGGTGTCAACCGACTCCCCGGGTTCGCCGAATTAAATCCAAACGCCGTTTCCATTAAAGAGGAGGCACTTTAATCATGGTAAGAGAAGCAAAAGTTTACTTGAGTGGTAGTCTCGTCGGAACTCATTCAAAACCACATGTTCTTGTATCCCGACTCAGAGATCTCCGAAGAACTAATTCCATGAGTGGTATGGTAAATGTATCCTATAACGCTGGAACAAACGAAGTCATAGTTAATGCCGATGCTGGGCGAGCTAGACGGCCTCTTTTAGTTGTAATTGACGGTGAATTATCTATCACCCGAGAAGAAATGGATCAATTCAACTCAGGGGAGATCACCTTCTCTGATTTAACGAAGTGTGGGAGGATTGAATTTATTGATGCAGAAGAAGAAGAAGATCTTTTAGTTGCCCTTAATGAAGAGGACATTTCTCCAGAAACCACCCACATGGAAATTGACCCTCAATTGATCTTTGGAATAGGAGCGGGTATGATACCTTATCCTGAACACAACGCTTCTCCTAGGATCACAATGGGTTCTGGTATGATGAAGCAATCTCTAGGAATGTGCGCAGCAAATTATCGAATCAGGCCCGACACTAGACAGCATTTACTTCAATATCCTCAATTGGCTCTAGTAACTACTCAAACCTCGCAACAAATTGGATACGACGACCGTCCAGCAGCACAGAACTTTGTTGTAGCAGTAATGTCTTACGAAGGTTTCAATATAGAAGATGCTCTAGTCATGAACCAAGGTTCTATCGACCGAGCACTAGGCCGATCTCACTTTTTCAGAACCTATGAAGGAGCAGAACGAAGATACCCAGGTGGACAAGAGGACCGATTTGAGATACCAGACCAAGAAATTAGGGGCGCTAGGGGTGAGGAATATTACGCCCATCTATCAGAAGATGGAATAGTCGAACCAGAAACAACTGTCCATGAGAACGACGTTTTGCTGGGAAAAACATCCCCTCCTCGATTCTTAGAAGAGCCTAATGACATGGGTGGGTTATCTCCCCAGAAACGAAGAGAAACGAGCGTGACAATGCGATCTGGAGAACGCGGAATTGTCGATACTGTAACTGTAATGGAAAGTGAAAATGGATCTAAATTAGCAAAGGTAAGTGTTCGGGACCAACGAATCCCCGAACTAGGTGATAAATTCGCCTCTAGGCATGGTCAGAAAGGGGTACTAGGGCATATAGCCCCTCAAGAAGACATGCCCTTTACTAGTGAAGGTATCGTACCCGATCTAGTCATAAACCCCCATGCTCTCCCTTCTCGAATGACCGTTGGACACGTTCTCGAAATGTTAGGTGGGAAGGTGGGTTCTCTCGAAGGACGCAGAGTCAACGGAACTGCATTTACTGGAGAGGACGGAGATAGTCTTAGACAATCAATAGAAGATCATGGATTCATGTCTTCTGGAAAAGAGACGATGCATTCTGGTATCACTGGAGAAAAAATTCAAGCTGATATATTTGTTGGAGTCATTCTATATCATAAACTCTATCATATGGTCAGCAATAAATTACATTCACGATCACGTGGACCCGTCCAAGTCCTAACCCGACAACCCACCGAAGGGCGTGCCCGCGAAGGTGGTCTTCGTGTAGGTGAGATGGAACGCGATGTACTTATCGGACATGGGGCCGCATTAACGTTGAAAGAACGCCTCTTAGATGAATCCGATCGCGAATCCATTCCCATTTGTGGCTCTTGCGGCATGGTGGCAGTAGAACACCGAACACACCACCGTGTGTATTGCCCCAATTGCGGAGAGGAAACAGATATACATGAGGTAGAAATGAGCTATGCATTCAAGCTTCTTCTAGATGAAATGAAGGCCCTCGGGATAGCACCTCGATTAGAACTAGGTTATTCAGTTTACTGATCAATTATGAGTACAATACAAACCCCAAAAACGAGAACAATACAAACACCAAAAGAAATTAAATCAATCTCTTTTGGTCTGATGGACCCCGACGAATATCGCGAAATGTCCGCAACCAAAGTAATAACTGCAGATACTTATGACGACGACGGATTCCCCATTGATATGGGGCTCATGGACCCTCGACTAGGTGTAATAGATCCTGGTTTGGAATGCCGAACGTGTGGGCAGAGAGCAGGTTCTTGCAATGGGCATTTCGGACACATAGAACTCGCCGCTCCAGTTATACATGTCAGCTTTTCAAAACTCATCCGAAGACTTCTCCGAACGACCTGTAGAAAATGTTCTAGAATACTCTTAACCGACGAAGAAAAAATTGGTATAAAAGAGAACTACAAACGCGCTTCAACGCTAATACTTTCTCCGGAAACTGTGGCTAAAGATATCGTTAGAATGACAAAGAAACATGACCATTGTCCCCACCCCGATTGTGGTGCACCACAATACGATATTCAACACGAAAAACCCACAACTTTTTACGAAGTACAAGATGTTCTCTCAAACGATTATCCCGATTTAATTCTCGAAGCAATGCAACCCGACCCCGAGGACGAAACTTCCACTGGCGTTTCTCCTCAAGAACTATCTGAGCTAACAAAAATGCCCCTCGATCGAATCAACCAAATAATTTCTGGTGAATTCCGACCTCTAGAAACAAATAGAATTGCAATTCAGAAAGCACTCAAAATTAATCTCACGGTAAAAGATGCCAATAAGCTAATGCCATCAGAAATTCGCGATTG
>Ga0066376_10002170_pt1 | contig 18486 bp, 12 predicted proteins | sample Knorr_S15_td_Bot_FD_77009 | JGI IMG/M metagenome (GOLD analysis project Ga0066376, IMG submission 77009) | Marine microbial communities from Southern Atlantic Ocean transect - Knorr_S15_td_Bottom_ad_5009_LV_A | ecosystem: Environmental > Aquatic > Marine > Oceanic | place: Southern Atlantic... | reverse complement strand
TGGCACAAGTATTGAGAAGCATGCGCAGTTGTTCGTCCACTGCGGCGCAAAAATTCTAATTGTTTCCTTAGGGACAGTCGCGAAAGTGACTGTCCCTTTTTTAACGTAAAACCTCACCTGCCCTTCGAAAAATTCCTCCGAGGAATTTTTTTCACCTCTGAGGCAGTTTAATTACCTCGGAGGAATTAATTTATGAGATTGTTTCGTTTAAGGGCTGTCCAACCTTCTGGTACGATGCGCTTCTATGGGACTGCACGACAGACACTATTCAAGACCAAGCCAGCGGGGGAATTTCGGTGGGTTTGGGCGTGCGCCAGGCAAACGGCAAACCTGGTCAGTGACCACGTGGCTAATCATTTTATGCGCTGGCATCTATTTTATTGATCCTTTTATCAATCAATTTCTCTTAAACTGGTTGCATTTGTCAACAGACCACGCCATCTGGGGGCTCCAATACTGGCGATTCCTTGGTTTTCAGTTTATTCATGCCAATTTTCAACACCTTCTCTTTAATATGATTGGGCTGTACTTTTTTGGTCCAATGGTGGAGCAGTATCTCGGTGGTAAACGCTACCTTGCGTTTTATTTATTGTGTGGTATTTTTGGTGCAGTGCTCTATCTAATTTTGAATTTGGGTGGGTATATCTTTGGCGAAAATATCCCAGGATTACTATTCAACAATACCGCAAGACCACTCGTTGGTGCGTCAGCTGGCGTGTTTGGAATTTTGCTTGCGGGTGCATACTTAGCACCAAAAGTAAAAGTCCTTGTTTTCTTTATAATTCCGATGCAACTTTCAACTATGGCGTATCTCTTAGTTGCGTTTGCTGTGTTTACGGTTGCCTTTGGAAATAATAATGCAGGTGGCGAAGCGGCGCATCTCGGTGGAGCCGCCGCAGGTTGGTATTTTATTCGCAACCCACATCACCTCAATGGGTTCTTCGACTTTCTTGGCAAGGCAGACCCTACTTCAAAGCATTTTGCATGGCGTGACAAAGGTGCATCGCAAGGAGAAGTCGATCGAATTCTCGACAAAATACATAAAAAGGGTTTGCAGAGTTTGACGACGAAAGAGAAAAAGATTTTGCATGATGCATCTCGTAAAGGTCGCGAGGACGTGTAGTTGCCAGCGCCATTAACATTCGAAATACATCACAAAAGCAAGGAAAACGCTGCACGAACGGGAACGGTAACAACACCACATGGGACGTTTCGTACGCCAGCCTTTATGCCTGTTGGTACGCGTGGCACAGTGAAGGGGTTAACGCCTCAGCAAATTCGTGCGACGGGTTCAGATATTATTTTGAATAATGCATTTCATCTTATGCTCCGCCCAACAGATACACGCGTGGCGGAACTTGGAGGCGTCCATAAATTCATGCGTTGGGATCGTCCAATTTTGACAGACAGCGGTGGGTATCAAGCGTGGTCGATGGCGGACATCAATACCATTGATGAAAATGGCGTAATGTTTAAGTCAATTATTGATGGCGCAAAAATCAAAATGACACCTGAACGCTCTATTGAAATACAAAATAATTTAGGTGCAGACATCATCATGGCGTTTGACGATTGCCCTTCGAGCGTTGAGCCGCAAACCCAAAACTTAGCGCTTCGTCGTCACGCACTTACTGCAAGAGATGGAGAGATGACAGCGCGACAACATGAGTCTCGGTTGTTGCAATCGCTCGATCGTACTGCCAGATGGCTCGAACGTTGCGAACTCGCGCACAAGAAAAAAGATTCTCAGGCACTTTTTGGCATTGTCCAAGGTGGTGTTGATCTCTCTTTTCGAGCGAGAAGTGTGGAGCAAGTCTGTAACGTCGAACTTCCCGGATATGCAATCGGCGGGGTCGCAGTCGGAGAATCACCAGAAAAAATCGCAGAAGTCGTAAAATTTACCGCAAAATTATTACCTGAAGAAAAACCTCGATATTTAATGGGCGTCGGGTATGAGCGAGATTTAGTCGCTGCAGTTGCTTCAGGAATGGATATGTTTGACTGCGTTTTACCGACTCGAAATGCTCGAAATGCGCATGCGTTCACTAAACAAGGCCCTTTAAACCTGCGTAATGCCTGTTTTATAGATGATTTGGAGGTTGTCGAAGCGGGCTGTACATGTGCCACGTGTAGCGCTGGAAACAGCAGAGCCTACCTGAGGCACCTCTTCAAATGCAAGGAAATGCTCGCAGGCACCCTCGTTAGTATCCATAACATTCACCACTTCCAGTCCTTGATGATAGACATACGGCTCTCAATCGAAGATAATTCTTGGTCTGCGCTTCCGATTCGGTGGCCAGTTCTCTCCATGTCTTAACCCTATAGTAGGAAACCTATTTCGATGTTCTCAACCCTTACAACCAATGACATACTCGTTCGATTGTCTTGCTCGCAATTTGGCGACGAAGGCGCGCAAGGTAGCGCAACAACAGGATCGGATGGAGCCCCAACTGGTGGCGAAGGCCAAGTAGCAACCGGACCATTTGGAGGTAATTTTTTCCTAATGCTCATGCTACTTCTTGTTGGAATGATTGTTTTTAGTTTCTTTGGCGGGCGTAAACAAAAGAAGCGACGTGCTTCTATGCTTGACTCACTTGCAAAACGAGATCAGGTACTTACTCGCGGAGGTGTCTTTGGAACTATCGTTGAAATTAAACCTGATCGTGTTATCTTAAAGGTAGACGAGTCATCAAATACTCGAATTACCGTTCTTCGCGATAGCATCGAACAAGTAACTGCCGAACCAACCAGTTAACCTTTTCTTTCACTTTTATTACTTCCCATTTATTTCCCCTAATTGGATCCTAACGTTATGCAGAATCTCCTCTGGAAGATCATCCTAATAGTTTTACTTCTCATCGGTTGCGTGATTGCGATTACGCCTCCTGACAAAAAGATTAGGCTCGGCCGCGACCTTAGTGGTGGAGTTAGTTTAATTTACTCCGTACGCATGGATGAAGGCGTTGACCGCCAAGCAGTTCTCTCGCAAACAATTGAAGTGTTGAAAGAACGTGTAAATCCAGATGGTGTTTTTGATATTCAAATGACGCCACTTGGCACAGATCGAATCGAAGTTGTGATGCCACTTCCCAGTGCGGAAGTAAAAGAGCTTGGCAACGTTTATAAAGGACATCTTGATGACCTTCTACTTGGCGCACAAATACGTGCAGGATCTTTAGATCAAGCACTCGCTGAGAATACTGCTATTGAAGAATTTGGCGGTGAGGGTGCTCGAGGCACATTAGTCACTGATTTGCAACGACTCTACAACGAACTTGTATCTGCAACAGCAGAACTAGAGGCTGATATAACAAACGGTTCTCTCGAACAAAAAGTAGCAGATTCCGAAATCGATTTTGAGGATACGCGTGAGCAATTACTTTCCATGAGCTTAGATCGAAACGAAATTTCTCGCTTGTTGCAACTTTCACCAATTGGCGACCCTCTTCGCGATGGAGATGGACGAGTCCTACGGGATGAAAATACTGACGAAGTATTACGAGGTATTGCGCCTCGAGACGTTGCCTTTGCAGAATTGGAAAGTGGATATCCACATCTATCAGCCGAACTAGGTTCGCTTGTCGATGCTTTTAATGAATACCAAAACAGGCGAACTGGTTTCGATGATCCAGAAGATTTGATTCGGATGCTTCGTGGCGCAGGTGTTTTAGATTTTAGAATCGCTGTGCAACAAGGCAAGGCAGAAGGTCTTGACGTTTCAGACTTACGCAATCAGCTTGCGGAAGTTGGTCCCGACAATACCGATTCGCCAACAGCTTCATGGTTCCCGATTAACAATGTGGAGCAGTGGGTTGAAACTCCTGCTCAACTTGTGGCTCTTTTGGCAAATCCCCAATCCTATCTTGCCTCTCGATCATTAGAAGCGGCAGAGTACGATGGCAGCGTTTACTTGCTTCTCTACAACGATGATTCAAGAAGTATGACGCATCGCAGTGGAAACAAATGGTCGGTGACGAGTGCGTATCAAACGGCGGATCAATTTGGTCGCCCAGCAATCGCGTTCCGGCTTGATGGTGCTGGAGGCAGCAAAATGGGCAGAATGACAGGCCCACACGTCAATGAACCAATGGCGATTGTGCTTGACGGTCAGGTATATACCGCCCCGAATTTGAATTCTCAAATCAACGGGCAGGGTCAAATTACAGGTAGTTTCTCACAGAAAGAAATCGAATACCTTTTGAGGGTTCTTGCTGCGGGGTCTTTGGAAGCTCGATTAAGTAATGATCCAATTGCAGTGAATATCATTGGTCCAACTATCGGTGTTGATAACCTGAGTCGTGGCATGTCGGCACTTGGCTGGTCGGTCGTCGCCGTGATACTTTTCATGCTGCTCTACTATATGGCTGCTGGACTTGTTGCGGCCTTTGCGTTGCTCGCAAATGGTCTTTTGATCTTCGGAACAATGGTGCTCATCGATGGCACGTTTACTTTGCCAGGTTTGGCCGGTGTTGTTTTGACCATGGGTATGGCAGTTGATGCAAATGTTCTTATCTATGAACGTATTCGCGAAGAGTTGAATGCAGGTGCGAAAGATTTACGCGAAGCGATTCGTGAAGGGTACAACAAGGTGTACTCCACGATTATCGATGCGAACTTGACAAACTTAATCGTTTGTTTTGTGCTCTATCGAACAGCGACAACCGAAGTGAAGGGCTTTGCTGTAACCCTTTCTATTGGTATTCTTGCAACACTCTTTACGTCGCTCTTTGTGACGAGAGTCATCTTCAAATTATACACGGACGTCTTTGGCATGAGAAAATTGTCTATGTTGCCGACTGTTGTGCCTGCAATAGCAAGGTTTTTGCACCCATCCGTTGACTGGGTGAGTTTACGAAAACTTTTCTGGGTACTAAGTTTTGTTGTTTGTGGTCTTTCAGTATTCTTACTTCTTGGTCGCGGCGTTACGATGCTCGATACGGAATTCCGTGGTGGCGTTTCTATGACGATGCGAACACGGGTGATTGAAAATGGCGATAGGCTATTACTTGCACACACGGGTGAAGATTCGGTTGAGTCACGCGTGCATGCGATTGGTGTTGCAGCAACAGGCAATTCGCAGTCAGATAAAATACTTGCAGAACTCTCTGGTGCTACAGTACTTACGATTGGCGAAGCCCAAGTGGATGCTGGTGGGCGGGTCGTCTCAAATGGGTTCCAAATAAAGGTTTCGAATCCTCCGGGAATTGAAGATGATGCAATTGTAACTGCGACCGTTGTTGAGGCAATTACAGAAGCATTTGGTAATGATCTTGATGTTCCTCCGGCACTTGCATTTAAAGGTGTTGGTACAACTTCGTTTGAGAAGTATACGCAACCTATTCCGCAAAGTGCAATTACTGTTGGTGAAGTCATGGGCACAACTGCTCGTGGCGATCTCTCGGATTATCGCGGTGGCGTTTTAATTTTGATTGAAGATATTACGCCTTCGGCCAGTATTGACGATATTACGAAACGAATTGAACGCATGCGACAGCAGCCAGAGTTTGCTCGTGATGCTGGCGGACGTGAAGTTGAGATATTTGGAGTTAAACGGGGCAAGGGCGATGGGTATACTTCTGTTGCTGTTGCAGTCTATGACCTAGACATGAACTACTTCAAGAATAATCCTGAAGTCGTTGATGAACGTGTCGCGTCAAACGAATGGGAACTTATTTCAACTGCATTATCGCAACCTCAATCACTCGAACAAGTGAGTAGTTTTTCATCTCAAATTGCAGATACAATGAAGGCAAATGCAATCGTAGCTGTCATCTTGTCTTTGCTTGGAATTCTTGCGTATATCTGGTTTAGATTTGGTTCCTTGCGGTATTCGCTCGCAGCGATTGTTGCATTGCTTCACGACGTCTTGGTGACGCTTGGTGCACTTGCTCTTGCGGGATACATCTCACATATAACATTCTTTAGTCAAACGCTGAAGATTGAAGCGTTCCAAATTGATCTTGGTGTTATTGCAGCACTCCTTACGGTTATTGGGTACTCGCTCAACGATACAATCGTTATTCTCGATCGTATTCGTGAAAACCGTGGCAAGCGACCGCTTCCGACGCAAGAAATTGTGAACAACTCAATTAACCAAACGATTAGCCGGACGGTTCTGACTTCACTGACAACCCTAGTTGCAGTCGTCATCATTTATTGGGCTGGCGGTGGCGGGATTCGACCGTTTGCGTTTGCGCTCTTGATTGGTATCTTCGTGGGAACGTATAGTTCTGTTGCGATTGCAGCACCGCTTGTGTTCAAGGGACATTCCCCCAAAGATTGACGTAGTTTCAGTACATGATTCGAACGTCACGTATGCGTGAGTTTTCAAGAAAATCAGACTTGTTGACCGAACATATATATAGATGCCAAGGAGGGCCTCTATTATGTCAGGAACAAGCAAAGCAATCGTATCAATTTGTGTTCTTCTTTTAGCCTCACTTGTTGTCTATTATGGCATGACCCCGCCACAATCTGGTATTGCGGCGTCGACTGAGGTGGTTCCAACTCGACCGTCGATGTTTGGTGAAGATGGCAACTTACAGAAACTCGTAAGTCTTGGGTATCCTCCAATTGCTGCAGATATCACCAAAGAACCAAAAACCGCTGTAGAAGTTGAAACTATTGAGGAAAGTGCTGAAGATACGGTTGCTCCAGTGGAAGAAATTGCGCCTGTCATTCCTGAGCCAATGCAGGTGGAAGAGATAATTACAAAGTTGTACATCGTTCGAGATGGTGAAACGTTGGGTGAGATTGCATCAAGAGAACTGGGAAGTTATAGGATGTGGGTTGATATAGCAAATCTCAACGGAATTTCAAATCCAAGCGCAATTTTGCCTGGTCGTACACTTCGAATGCCAGAGCCAAGAGCAAAGATATCAAAGAAGGCCGAACTTGCACCACATGCGAGTATGTTCAACGTGCACCGACATCGCGTTACTGAAGGCGAGACGTTTAGTTCAATAGCAGGGGATTACTACGACGACGTCAATAAATATTATGTCATCGTTGAAGCAAATCCTTCCGTGAATCCTACCCGTTTGCGAATTGGTCAAATTCTCCATATACCAACACACTAAGAGCCCTTTCAGGAGTTCAGGGGTAATCGGGGGAGGGGGTTCGGTTCGAGGAGTGTTCGGGGGTAGACTACACCGATGGAGTATAAAGATTGGAACGTACTAGGCAGCAGGGGCGAACGGATTTGTGGCACGACTCATGAGCAAGAAGGCAAACTCAAAGGTGTTGTTCTCCTTGGTCATGGGTTTAAGGGGTATAAAGAGTACGGCATGTTTCCTTGGCTTGCGCAACAATTTGCGCAACTTGGGTACCGCGCACATCGATTCAACTTTTCGCATTCGGGGATGCTTGAGGGTGATGGTCCCTTTGAACGTCCAGACTTGTTTAAAAAGCAAACATGGAACACACAAGTAGAAGACATGGCAATCCTCTGTGATGCGTTTTCTGAGAAGGGTTTGCCTTTGTATATACTTGGTCATTCACGCGGAGGTGTCGCTTGTTTGCTTGCAGCGGGCAGGGGAACGGTGTCTGTCGATGGCGTGCTCTCACTTTCTGCGCCTTCGACTTGTAACCCGCTTACAAAAGAGTCTCAGCAAATACTTCTTGCGACTGGTTCCTTAGAATCCCCATCCGCTAGAACAGACCAATTGCTAGAAATTGGAGCCTGTTTTTTGCAGGAACAGCTTGATGATCCAACGTCACATGCATTACTGGAACTTGCTGGAAATATAGAATCTCCCGTTCTCTTTGTCCATGGCGAAGAAGATTCTACGGTTCCGGTTGATGCCGCGATTACTCTTGCAAAGGTAGTGAAGAAGCCAACCCTTGTTCGGATTGCTGGAGGTGACCATGTTATGAATACATCTAACCCCTTCGAAGTTGACGCAAGACCATCGCCTCAATTACAGGCTGCTTGGGATGCAATCGAGGACTGGCTGTAGCGTCGAGTCTACTCGTCGTTAATTGCAAGTCGCTGTTGCTTTTAGCACCTAGTTATGTTGTAACGCTTGGCGTTTCCGTTTGCGAGACAGTCACTGGAATTGGCATTTCTGGTTCTTCTACACGATTCCGAGCAGCAATATTGAGGGTACCATCTTTACTCACTTCGTCAATCGTCACGGCAACGTGCTTAGAGACGCCGCGCTCTTGCATTGTCACGCCGTATAGCTTGTCGCATTCCATCATGGTCCGCTTTTTGTGCGTAATGACAATGAAGTGGCTATCCGTTAAGAAGTTTTGGAGTGAACGTACAAAACGATGCGTGTTTGATTCGTCAAGCGCTGCATCAACTTCGTCAAGAATACAGAATGGAGAAGGCTTGGCTTTAAAGATACTGAGCAAAAGTGCAACTGCCGTCATGGCTTGTTCGCCACCACTGAGTTGCGAGATGACCCTTGGTTTTTTGCCCGGTGGCTTAGCTTTGATTTCAATTCCGGCTTCAAGTAAGTCGACGTTGCCGTCTTCGTCGGGCAGCATCATGATGTCGGCACTTCCGCCACCAAATATTGTTCGGAACATGCCTTGTGGACCAGCAAAATGCTCTCGAATCAAATTGAATGTCTCTTCGAATTTAGATTTGCTTTGTTCTTCGAGTTCAGTAATGAGTTCGGCCAAGGACTCGACAGAAGAATCAATATCGATAACTTGTTGCGTGAGGTCAACGTTGCGTTCTTCGAGATTGACTTCTTCCTCTATTGCATCAAGATTTACATTGCCGAGCTTTTTGATTGCGTTGCGAAGAGTTTCACTTTCTTCTTCCATCTCTTCGCGGTTCTCCGATGGGCGCGCATTAGATACAGCGTCTTCACGCCAGACGTTGTAGGACTTGCTTACATCGAGTTCAAGTTCTTCGAGCGTTCGCTCTTCGAGATTTTCTCTTTTGACCTCGGCCTCGCGGCGGCTTAATTCAAGCGCGTGGAAATTGCGAATGATTCGTTCGCCAAGTTCTCGACTTGCTTGCAATATGATGGCAGATTGTTCAACCTTGCTTTCTGCTGCCTTCATTTTTTCATTAAATGCATCGAGTTCTACTCTGCATTGGTCTGCAGTCACTCTGCATCGTTCAATCTCTTCTTGACTGTCCTGTTTTGAAGCTTCAAATTGTTCGAGTTGTCCAAGTCGCCTTGCAATTTGATCTTGTAACAGCGTACGTTGTCTTGTGGATTCTTCGATTGCTGCGTCGATGTGGCGGAGTTCGCGGCGGTCTGCTTCGTGCTTTTCGCCAACTTGCCCCAAGTCAACTCTTGCTGCAGTAAGTTGCTCGGAAGTCGATTCCGATTGCGAAAGGTAAATGTCTAAGTGTTCGCGTTCTTTGCTTCTGTCAGCAGTAAGTTGATCAATAAACGAAGATAACTCGTTAGCTTTTTGTTCAGACGTTGTGCATTGCGTTTTACTGTTTGCAATTGTGTTTTGCAATTCTTCTTGCTCTTCGGAGAGGACATGGACTTGCCTGTTGCAACGGTGGATATCGTCATCGATTCGTTGGAGGTGGTACTCATGTTCTACAAGTGTATTTCTTGCTGAGCGGACTAGAGAAGCGGAATCTCGTTGTTGTTCTTTTGCTTGTTCGCTTTCGTCGAGGAGGTCGCTTAGTTGCGACTGCCTTTGGTCGATTTGTTGGTCAAGGGCAGAGCACTCGACCGTTAAGGCATTAATTTCAATTCTTCTTGTGAGCCAACCTTTTTGATCTCCAGTTGTGCTCTTTCCTACAAAAACCCGTCCGTCAGCTTCTAAAAGTTCAGCAGCTTGTGTCACAAATCGCCATCCCGGCATTTGCAAACGAAGGCTTAGGGCAGTTTTCATGGTGTTGACAACTGCGGTTCTGCCTAGAACCTTCGCAGCAGCATTTTTCGCGTGCTCTGAAATTTGAATTAACGAGAGCAGGGGAGTTGCGGGGCCGTGTGCAAGGCTTGCATTGTCGTTCGTAGCATCCATAGGCAGTAAGCCAACACGACCATTGGTAGTTCTTAGTGAATCTTCAACGAGTGCAATGTCATCACTTGAGTCAACGAGAAGAAGTTGAACGTTTGTTCCAAGGGCGATTTCAACCAAATGGGCATCTGCGTGACTTGCATCAATTGAATCGCCGAGCATACCCTTTATTTTCGGGAATGCTGTTGGATTATCAAGGATGTATTTGACGGCATCTGTAAGACCTTCGCGAGCGTGCTGCATTTCTTCAAGAAGGTGAAGGCGTGACCCAGAAGCAGCGCGTCGCTGACGCATGGTTTCCAAATCACTTGTAAGTTCTTCTGCAAGTTCTCCAAGAGAATGAGCCGCACTGTCGTGTGTTTGTAGCACCGCTTCGTGTTGTTGTACGGTGCGTTGCACTTCAACCATAAGTAGGGCGGTATCTTCATGATTATTTTGAAGAGTTTCGAGTTCGGTTTGTGATTCTTCTTTGTTTTTTGTCGTGCGTTCTAGATGTTCAACTTGACTGCTTAGTCGCTCTTTTGCAGACTGGGCTACCGCGTGCAGCTGTGATTGTTTGCTGCTTTGGGTTTCAAGTTCATCTTGTATGTTTGAGAGTAGGTCTTGTAATTCAACAACTTTTTGTTGGAATGAGGCATGCTCGATGGAAATGCTGTCAACCGCACGGTCGATCTCTGCGAGCCGCTCTGCTGAAGCCGCAATTTGTTCAGAAGCACCCTCACGTTGTCCATAAAGGGCTTCTTCACGGCTTTTGAGGTCACCCAGACGAGAGCGTTCGTCATCAACTTGATGTTTGGACTCTTGGATGGAGCGCTCCATCATTTCAATCCGTTGTTGGGAGTGCCGAACGGTTGATTCGTGCTCGGTCGACCGTTGGATTAACGTTTGGTGGTTCGATTGCAAGCCGTGCCGGTCGACTTCTGCTTGTCGCTTTTCATCTTCTTGCGTGATGACTTGTGCAGCAATTTCTTGTCGTTCTTTTTCAAGTGAAGTGAGCTGGCTCGTAAGTCCATGAAGTTGCGTATGGAGTTCGTGGAATAGATCAAGTACGATATGTGTACGAATCGAACGAAGTCGTGTATCTAGATCAGCAAATTTTCGTGCTTTCTCCGCTTGTCCACGTACGGTTCGAAGACGTCGTTCGGTTGACGCGAGTTGCTCGCGAACGCGCACAAGATTGACCTCGGTTCGTTCTAGTTTTCTTTCAGCTTCTTTACGGCGACTTTTGAAACGAGCTACGCCGGCGGCTTCTTCAAGGATGCCTCGGCGTTCAATTGGGTTTGCTTGGAGCATCGCGGCCACGCGACCTTGTTCGATAATGGAGTATGCGTTTGTTCCAATGCCTGTATCAAGAAAGAGTTCCCGAATATCTTTGAGACGGACTTTGTTTCCGTTGATTAAATACTCACTTCGACTATCACGGTAGAGTCTTCTTGTTACACCTACTTCGTCGGTGTCGACTGAGAGAAACCTTCGGGAAGCAGGTTCAGTTGTGTTTTCGTTGATGACGGGATTGTCAAAGGTGAGCGTAACCGTTGCAGCACCGAGGGGCTTGCGTACAGCGGAGCCTGCGAAGATAACGTCGAGCATCTCTTCACCGCGTAAACTTTTTGCCGATCGTTCCCCTAAGACCCATTTGATAGCATCAACAACATTTGATTTGCCACAACCGTTTGGACCGACGATACCAATAATTGGTGCATCAAATTCGAATACGGTTGAATCCGCGAACGACTTAAAGCCAGCGATAGTAATTTTTGATAGCCGCATAAAAAAAAGACCTCCTGTCTATTGCCATGGCTTCATCCTAAAGCCATCCCAGTTTGGGCTGTTTGCCCGTGCTGGGAACCCATAATCAAGGGTTTACGGTGTTTATAGTAACGATAAAACGCTGTTTACCCAAGGCAAAAAGAGTGAGATAATTGGGTTTAGGGCGTAAAAGGCAACATTAGGAGAGCGGAATTTCTTGATTCTCGGGCTTTTTAGGCTGTTCGATGAATCTTGGGGGCTCTTCGCCTTCGGTTTCTGGCTCAAAATCAGGTCTTCTGATAAAGGAAGTTTCTGACGTTAGACGTTGAATCATAGCCAAGAGCCGGTCTTGTTCAACTTTAAAATCGGCCTTGATGTATTCTTGTCGCCAAAGTGCGTGCAGTGCACCGATCGTTTTGCTGTAACTTAAATCGAGTCCTGGAGCAGGTGCTTCAGGAGTCGATTCATGTGCAAGGAACATTGTAAATGTTGGTAACTCGGAGGTGATGTGTTCAATCGTAGTTGTATTTTTTTCAATATCTTGGTATCGAACAAGAAGATCGTTTGTTTCATCTTCAGAATTTTTAATAATAAGATTATTGTCCCAAGCTTGTAAAGTAAGTGGGCTGGATATTTTTATGTCACCAGCAAGTATGATTCGTGGATAGCCCGTTTGAGTTACATAAATCATTTTGTATTCAGATGGCACATGGATCAATTCAAATTTATCGGGGATGGAATATTTTTTAATCGACATGTCATCACGTTTTACCAAGGCTTCAGCAGTGCGAAGGCGAATTTCTACATCTTTATCGTTGAGGAGAGGTCGTAGCCCTTTTTCGATTCGGTAATCTCGAGGCATTGATTCTAAAAGTTCTATTGCATCAAGTCGAATTCCAAGCGCGCCCTTAGAAGTTGCTTCTTCTAAAAGATATGGAACTGCAATTGGATCATAAAGTCCACCGCCTGCTCGAAGCGCAGCAATTCGTGGAAGGCTGTCGGGGTGTTCGTATAGTGGTCTTATGACACTAAGTGTGCGCGAGCCGATTGCTCGCCATCTCCACATCGCTGCGTCGGCATTTCTTGGACTTGGGTCAGCAATAAGTAATCGTTTAACAGACATCGCAACGCCTTCTGGGTTTCGTGAACGCATCGTTATGTGTGTCAGTAATTCCATAAAGGTTGGCACGTCGTCCTTCCACGAAGGTGGCACGCGAATCTCAATCATTTCACTACTTAACCCGTGTGCTGTTGGACCATCTTGGCCGGGTTCCTCGGGGAATACGCGGTTGACCGCGGTTTGTATGAGAGAGGCGCGAGCATGGCTAGGTTCAAAAAGAACGAGTCGCATGGGCATGTTGAAAAGCACTTCGCCGCCTTCAAGTATACGACCCGAAGTTCGATGTATGGAATCGGAATGGATTGCATTTGGTTTTGCAAATGGATTAATAAATATTGGTCCAGAAGCTGTTGCGACTTCTCGGGCTTGCGATCTTCCTGTTTTGAGTTGGCCATGTCTTAGGAGGGTCGAAAGTAAAATGCCTCCCTCTAAACTGGTTGTCGAACTGCTTGGTTCAGCGTACACGTGGACATCAAAAACCGTTCCTCGTAACGAGGGGTGATCTTCGCGCATATTCGCGCGGGATGGTTTTCTTCCCGACGCCGCTTGAGGAATTGCTGCTTCGACAATGACGACCGCCGTTTCGTTTGAATTGAGTAATTGGTCTGGTTTTATGTGTCCCCAGCCCCGCGTGGATTCGCCAAGGCCTCGCTTTGCTAAATCTGCAACCATGTGCGCGCGAACTTGCGGAGGCATTTCGCTGGATCCGGTTCCGTTAAGTCCGACCACGAGTCCGTAGCCGGCGGCAACGATAGGTTTGTATTGTTCGCTGTAGGTATCGGCGTATCCCATCAGCGCAACATGTTGTTTGATGGTGCCTCGAAGCATGTTTGGAACCTCTCCGTTGAACGATATGTTTGATCGAACTGGACGTGGTTTTTTATTTGCTCGTTCGACACCTGAGCAACTCGCTAGCATTACGAAAAACAAGAGGTAGATACAAAATCGCATCTTGTAATTGTACCCTTTTTGTGGAGTGAGATTAATGTTCTCATGTATAGAGGCAAGCACGTATTTGGGTCTCCATGGCGGTATTGAATGTTGGGCTCGGAAAAAAACTACCCCGCGGAAAAGAACTACCCCGCGGGTCGTTTTTTTGATGAGGCAGTTTGGGCGTGTTTCCCTTGTTATTGGTAGGATAATGAGCCCAATGCAGTGGTTGTTGACGAAAATATTTTGCTCACTCTTTACCATCAGTCTCTTAACCGGATTGACTGCTGGCGAGACGGTTACCTACACGTTGCAAGATGGCACACAATGGGTTGCAAAGGTGGGGCAAGTTGTCACGGTACATTTACTTGAAAAGGAACAAGAGGTTGAACGTACTGGCAAAGTGTTGAGAGTTGGTACGTCATACATTAAGTTGAATGAAGAAAGGTATAGAGTAGCGTCGATTTTGCGGGTGGAAATACATTCGTCGGGCGAAGGCAATAAACAACAGAGTGCGAGCACCGCAAACTCAACAAAGCCACGGAGTGAATTTAAGAGCAGGTACGAGACAACTTCGGTGCTTGTTAAGGCGAAGAAAGATGTTGCGGGTCAATATGTGATTGTGCAACTTGTTGGCGAGGCAGGAATTGTTCCTCTTGATTCTAATGGAGCATATTCAACAGATTTTATTGCAGCTAAGAGCATTCTTACTATGCTCGAAATGTTTCACAAATCCAAAACAAAGAAGATAAAACACATTGTCTTTGTGGTTCAATCCGGTGGTGGTGATCCCCTTGAACTTGAAAAGATTCAAAAGGCGCTGAAGAAGTATAAGGAAAGTTTTGAGTATTACTTGGTGGTTGATGCAACAGATGAAGATCCGCTGGGGATAGCAAAATTGTGCGAGAGCGTCACAGTTTGCACGGCATACATGCAAGGAGATTACGAAGAAGCAATTTTGAAGTATGAGGACGCGTTCTGGTCGTTATTTTGGAAGGAATTGCTCGCTACATCGTTTGCATTTAATGCTGAAGCAGCGCTCAAGGAAACGGTGGAAAATTTCACAGAAGAGAAGGTCTATGCGCCACCTGATATTGGCGAGCTAAACAACATTGACGGTTGGGAAGAAAATACTACTCGTTCTAAAAATTTCAAGTACGTGTTGCAACGGACACAAAAAGAAATCGTCAAGGTAATGATGAAAGAGTGGAAAGTACTTCAGGGACTCACGAGCAGATGGACGAGCATCCTTTATAACCTAAAGATTTTAGATTCATTGCAGCAACGGGCAAGGGCAAGTGACCCAGATAGAGTCCCCATTACGTATGACATTATTACAACTGCAATTGAGATGCCAGATGGAACTTGGATTGATAGAGAAAGCAAGGTAGAATCGCAGGCGTACAAGGACGCATGGTGTCGGGCAGTTGTGAAGTCGAGAGGGTACTGGGAACAATTAATACAAATTGCGACACCTGTTGAATATGAATGGGCTCGAGCAGGCAAGAAATTTTGGAATCAGTGTGAAGAGGAGATTCTTACAGCGACACAATTGCTAGTCCGTATTACTTTAATTGAAGAATGGAAGATACTCTCGAGTGCCATTGGGCCTCTGGTCTTGGAAGCTCAATTGCAACTTGATAGTGCAGTTACAATGACAAACTATCTTGCTGGGCAGTGCGCAAATAGAAATTGCCTACGATGTCGATAAGGTACTAATGGTAATTAATGCAGATTGTTTCGTTTGGTTTAGAGAATTCTTGCAAGCGCTAATCCGTCGCCAATAGGAATAAGTGAATAATCGATACGGTCGTCGTTGATGAGAAAAGCAGCGAGCTCTCTTGTGGCAAGAGTATTCGCATCGTCGCATGTCATGTCTGCAACTTTCCCACTATAAAACATGTTGTCAATTGCGATGATCCCGCCTTGGCTAAGAAGTTTCAAGCCAAATTCGTAGTAGTTTTTGCTGTTTGTTTTATCTGCATCGATGTACATAAAGTCAAACGTGTTTGCTTTATTGGCATCAAGTAGAGATTGCAATGTATCTAACGCGGGGCCTATGCGTAAATCAATTTTGTGCGCAACGCCCGCTTGTTCCCATGCGGGATCGGTAGAACTAAGGTAGTCCGTTGTTACATCACAAGCAACAATAGTGCCATCATCTGGAAGAACTTCCGCAATAGCAAGTGCACTTGCGCCCGTGAAGACGCCGATTTCGATCGCATTCGTAGCTCCGATGGATGCAGCTAGAAATGCGAGGAATTGCAATTGCTCAGGAGAGGTTAACATCTCGCCATCCTCTAATTGTAATGTTGCATCGCAAAGCGCACGCATCGCCGTTGAAGGTCTACAGGCGTGAGCGCTCAGCCATTGTTGCATATCGGTTCCTAAGTGGGTGCTTTTGCTTGACATGGTTGGAATGATACAAGAGTTGGCAATGACTCAAGGGCAATATCCCCAATTACCCACGATGACATACTCGCCAGTGGCGATGTACGTTCTCGGGATAACAATAATTTCGTTGCCATTGCTCGCAGCATCAATTGCTCCTTGAACTGTGTTGAAGTCCGCTTTTCCCGTCCCGTTGACACTCCATGTTTCGCACATTGTTGTCTCAGCCACCAGTATGATTGAGGCAATTGCACAATACTTTGTATTCATGATGCTCCCTTTGTGTTGTGTGTGCTTCTCTTACTCTATGAGCACTACCCCTTATAGTTCAGGAATAAGGCATGTTATTTCACTTTTTACCTGAATTGCGCATGGGACATCTGGATTACTGTAAAATATGGGGCTCCACTAACTTTTTGCAGAAACACCCGGAATCTCAACACATGCTACATACAGCCGATCCAAACCTACGTAATGTTGCCATCGTTGCGCACGTTGACCACGGTAAAACGACGCTTGTTGATTCGCTACTTGCTTATTGCGGCGCGATGGTTCTCAACAGAGACGAAGCCGATTGTGTGCTTGATTCGGATCCACTAGAAAAGGAACGTGGGATTACTATTACTTCTAAAAATTGTGCGGTAACGTATCGCCCACATTCTGGTGACTATGCAGATGAAACATGTCGAATTAATATTATTGATACACCAGGGCATGCCGATTTTGGAGGCGAAGTTGAACGAGTCCTGAAAATGGCGGATGGAATTTTGCTTTTAGTCGATGCCATTGAAGGTCCAATGCCGCAAACAAGGTTTGTGCTTGGTAAGGCTCTTGAGCTCGACCACCCGATTATTGTTGTTGTGAATAAATGCGATAGGCCAAACGCTCGCGTTGATGAAGTTGTGGACGAAGTCTTTGATTTGCTTGTTGCCCTTGGCGCAAGCGATGAACGATTAGAGTTTCAAGTGATATACGCTTCAGGGCGAGATGGTTGGTCAAGCGTTGAAAGTGATGTGCACGAAGGCGACATGCAGCCGTTACTTGATGCCATTTTGTCGCACTTGCCATCTCCCGTTGGCTACGCAGATGTACCGCTGCAGATGCTCATTTCAAGTGCAGAGTATTCTCCGTACACAGGTAGAATAGCAATTGGTCGAATTGTGTCTGGCGCATTGTCGGCTGGCCAAGCGGTGACTATTTGCCACGAACACGAACAAAGACAAGCAAGAGCGCAGAAGGTGTACAGGTTTAAGGATTTAGGCAAGACACCCGCTGAAATCATTTCAGTTGGCGACTTGTGCGCTGTTGAAGGTATCGGAGAATTTGAAATAGGCGACACTATTGCGTGCCCAGAACAGCCCAACCCAATAGCGCGCATTGCAGTCGATGAACCAACATTGCACATGCTTTTCCGCGTGAATGATTCGCCAAATGCAGGGACTTCTGGAAAATTTGTAACATCGAGGCAAATTTCGGATCGACTACAGCGAGAACTCAGAAGTAATTTAGCGCTGCGCGTAGAACCGGGAGATAGTTCGGAAGAGTTTAAGGTATCGGGCAGAGGGTTGTTACATCTTGGCATCCTTCTTGAGAATATGCGAAGAGAAGGGTACGAACTTACCGTTGGTCGCCCTCAAGTAATTGAAAAAATAATTGATGGCGTAAAGTGCGAGCCCATTGAGATGTTGACAATCGATGTGGATGACTCTCACATTGGATCAGCAATGGAACTTCTTGGCATTCGCGGAGGTGAAGTGCAATCGCTAGACCAGCGTGGTGATCGGATGCATATTGAGTGTGAAATTCCGGCACGTGGCCTTATAGGCTTGCGAAGTCATATGCTTACTGCAACAGCAGGCGAAGCCGTTCTCTATCACTGCTTTCATAAGTATGCACCCGTGCGTACGACAATCTACCGTAGAGCAAACGGAGTATTAATTGCGACCGCTCCTGGGCAAGCGACGACGTACGCAATGTTAAATATTTCACAGCGTGGTATTCTTTTTGTTGAGCCGCAAGACGTAATTTATGGCGGGCAAATTGTAGGCGAGAATTCTCGTGACAATGACCTTGATGTAAATATCATTAAGGGTAAAGCATTTTCAAATGTGCGCGAGGCAAATAAGGAGGCAACAACAGTCTTGAAGGCGTCCCGCGAAATCACATTAGAGTCTGCGCTTGAATATATTCAAAACGACGAACTTGTTGAAATTACACCAGATGCTATCCGTATTCGCAAAAAAGAATTGAGCGAAACAAAACGTAAGCAAATAGCTCGCAAAAAGAAGTAAATAAGCAGTATACTTTTGTAATGTTCAAACTATTTCTAACGCTATTATTTCTCGTTT
>Ga0066376_10002168_pt1 | contig 18498 bp, 13 predicted proteins | sample Knorr_S15_td_Bot_FD_77009 | JGI IMG/M metagenome (GOLD analysis project Ga0066376, IMG submission 77009) | Marine microbial communities from Southern Atlantic Ocean transect - Knorr_S15_td_Bottom_ad_5009_LV_A | ecosystem: Environmental > Aquatic > Marine > Oceanic | place: Southern Atlantic... | reverse complement strand
GATGTAGCCAGCGACCGCCGAGAAGAAGAAAGCCGTGATGGCCAGGAATAGCGAGCCGACCGCAGCGAGAATGACAGATTGGAACAGGCTTGCACCCTGAACGTTCAATCGCCATGTGTAGAATACGAAGGACAAAACAATGATTCCGAGTAGAATCGGTACCATCTTCTTCATGGGAAGGTCCTGCTCCGTGCGAGGCAAACCGTGTACATCCTCGGTCTGATCTGTGACGAGCACTCGCTTCACAGCTGTCGTGATTGTTCTCCGCATCGACCACAGCGTCCACAATCCGCCGACGACCATGCAACCGACGCCAACGAAGCGTACGTGGGTAAGCCAGATCGTCTCCGCGGAGTGAGCGATGTCCAATCCACCCCCGCTCGGCCAGCCATGTATCAATCCATAGACAGGGGTTATGAGCAGCACTCCGATCAATGCGCCCATGAAAATGTATGAAGCGATTCTTAGGCCGACGATATAGCCAACCGAGAGAAGCGCCAGCGAGAGATCAGCTGCACCGTAAATTCGAGCGCCTATGATATCGAAGCCATCCATGACCTTTCCTTGGGTGATCTGGAAGCCCTTGACAAACCAGCCATAGATCATGCCCAAGCCAAGCGCGTAAAGGATGACGATCAGAGATGAACCACCCTTCTCGCCAGCGACGAGCACCTCTTCGCAGGCGATGCCCTCAGGATAGAGCAGGGCTTCCTCAACGATGAACACTCGTCGCAGGGTGATGGTGAAGATCGTGCCGAGTACGCCACCGAGCATCGCTACACAGAAAGTGGTCGTGATGTCCATGTCATGGCCCATGACCAGCAATGCGGGCATGGTGAAGATGATGCCCGCCGCGAGGCTCTCGCCTGCCGAGGTCATGGTCTGTACGATATTGTTCTCGAGAATGGTGACATCCTTGAATCTCAGAAGTCGGAGAATCAGCATCGACATGACGGCCGCTGGGATTGATGCGGACACCGTCATGCCCATGTAGAGGCCGAGATAGGTGTTGGCCGCGGTCATCAACGCGCCGAGCACGATTCCGAGGATGAGGGCGCGAATGGTCAATTCCGGAATCGTCTTGTCTGCCGGAACATGAGGGGTGAATGTTGCCGACATCAGCCGGTCGACACCGGTTCGGATTGTCAATCATGCGGTTTGTCGAACTGCCACATCCCAGCCTTGTTCTGAACTGTTCCAAGGAGGAGAATCATAAGCGAGCCGTGACCCGGACAGGGTGGTCATATGACAGCGGAGCCCATCGACCTGACCTCTGAAGAGGTGGCGTGGCATGCGCTGCCGATTGAGGAGGTTTTCGAACAGCTCGATGCCCACGAGGCCGGGTTGTCCTCCTACGAGGTGGAGGAACGACGCGAGATCCATGGTGAGAACTGTCTCGATGAGAAGAAACCGATTCCATCCTGGATCAAGTTCATCGAACAATTCCGCGATCCAATGGTCTACCTCTTGATGACCGCCGCGATCATCGCGACGATCTTCGAGCCATCGGATATTGGAACACCGATCTTCATCGTCATCGCGCTCTCCTTGAACGCCTTCTTCGGCTACCTGCAGGAGGCCAAGGCAGAAGAGGCGATGGATTCGCTGAAGAAACTCCTCATCACCCATTGCATCGCGATCAGGGATGGTACGGAGCACAAAGTCGGCACCGAGGAACTCGTCCCTGGAGATATCGTCTGGCTGGAAGAGGGCTTGCACATCCCTGCAGATATCCGCTTGATTGAGATCCATCAATTGCGGGTGGATGAGTCCAGCCTCACCGGTGAATCCGATGCACTGTACAAGGGACTGGATTCCGTCGCTCACGATTCCATTCTTCAGGAACAATCGAATATGTGCTTCATGGGTACCGTGACCTCGAGCGGGCGGGCCAAGGCCATCGTCGTGCGCACCGGCATGTCAACGATTCTCGGCAGCATCGCGAGTGGGATCTCAGATGTGACACCGCCGAAGACGCCGTTGGAGATCAAACTTGAATCCCTCGGCAAGTTCCTCGGCGGCGTGGCGGTGACAAGTGCTGTACTACTGTTGCTGCTCCACGTCGTCAGCGCCTGGTTCGGCGGTTCACGTGGCAATGAACTCTACGAGGTCATCGCCGAACAATTCCTCATCTCGGTCGCGATCTTCGTTGCGATCGTGCCCGAGGGTCTACCGATTATTCTCGTCATCACTCTTGCGATGGGAATGCGGAACATGGCCCGACAGAAAGCGATCGTTCGGCGATTGAAGGCGGTCGAGACTCTGGGTTCGACCACGATCATCTGCACCGACAAGACCGGTACGCTGACGCGCAATGAGATGACGGCTCGGGCCTTCTTGATCAATGGTGACAGTTACGGTGTTTCCGGCCATGGTTTCGACCCCACGGTCGGGCGGCTTCAACGGAACGGCAAGGACGTGCCCGAATCAGATTTGGCCAATCTCCACACCGACGTCGCCTTCCGCCAAGCGATTGCGACCTGTCTTCTATGCCAGAATTCCAATCTCCATCCGGTCGATGGTGAGTGGCAGGCGGTGGGTGATCCGACCGATTCCGCCTGCGCTGTATTCGGTTGGAAGCTGAAGGAGTCCGTCGATTCCTTCCGCAGACGCCATCCGAGATTCCGCGAATATACCTTCGATCGCACCCGTAAGCGTATGACAACAATTCACGAATTCGACGGTGAACGATGGGCCTTCTCCAAGGGTGCACTCGGTCCCTTCATGCGCTCGATCACCCACATCCACGAGGATGGTCAGGTCATTCCGATTGAAGGGCATCATAAGGATCGGATCTCCGAGATCAATCTCGAATATGCCTCGCGCGCGTTGCGCGTTCTTGCCTTGTGCGCCCGAAAAATTGGAGACGATGTCGACATCGAGGATGTCGCGGATGTGGAGCGGGGCATGATCTTCCTCGCTCTGATCGGGATCATGGACCCGCCTCGGCAAGAGGTGCCCGAGTCGATCTCCAGATGTCATCAAGCCGGTATTCGCGTCATGATGATCACCGGTGACCAGCGCATGACAGCGATGGCTGTGGGTCGTGAAATCGGCATCGTGGACGATGATTCGGACCACATGAGCGGCAAGGAACTTCGAGAGTGTACGGACCTCATGCTCGAAGATCGGCTCGATACCGTAGCGGTCTTCAGTCGAGTCACTCCTGACCAGAAACTGCGCATCGTCGAACGTCTGCAAGCGCAGGGACATGTCGTCGCGATGACCGGCGATGGCGACAACGATGCGCCCGCGCTCTCTCAGGCCAACATCGGCATCGCCATGGGAAGTTCGGGGACGGACGTCGCACGCGATGCTTCCGACATGGTGTTGCAAGATGACAATTTCTCGAATATCGTCTCCGCGGTCGAGGAAGGACGGAAATTGTACGTGAATATTCGCAACTTCGTTCGTTATCAGATCTCGACCAACGTTGCGGCGATCCTTCTGATCATTGTCTCGACCTTCTTCTTCGGTTGGAATCTACCGCTCACAGCCACCCAACTGCTGGTGATCAACATCCTGATGGATGGTCCGCCCGCGGTCGCCCTCGGCATCGAGAAGAGACATTCAGACGTGATGAGTGAACCTCCACGTCTGCTCGATGAATCGCTGCCGAATCCAGTCGATATGGCGATGATCGTTTTCCTCGGCATGGTCATGGTGATCGGCACGGCGATGATTTTCTGGTTCTCTGGTGGAGGCATCATCTCTGGCCAGCCCTGCACCGAGTATGATGGCTCCATTGAATCGGGCTGGTTCGACGACGAGGGCAACTGCAGGGAAGATGCGTGGCGTGAGGATGCTGAGAATAGATTCGAACAAGCACAGACGCGGGCCTTCGCAGTGTTCATCCTGTTCCAACTGTTCAACGTGATCAATTGTCGGAGCGTGGATCGCAGCATATTCCAACTCGGTTTATTCAACAACAAGGCGATCACGATCTCCTTCGCCATCAGTGCAGCCTTCCTCTTGTTCATGGTCCAGGGTGCTTCACTGACGATTCCGTTCATTGGCATTCCGATGGGAGACCTCCTCTCGGTCGTATCGCTGGAACCAATCGATTGGGCAATCCTGTTCGCCACCGCTTCGAGTGTGTTCCTCATCGATGAATTACGCAAACTCATCATGCGTAGCCGAGAGTCCAGCCATCAGCGCTAAGCCGGGCTGCCGAGGGGGTTTTAGCGCGAGGGCCGGTCGCAAGGCCCGAGGATTCTCATGGTGGCGTGGTCTTCAACGATCGAGGCTGCGGGCCTAGACCCGGATTGGTCATCGATCCTCGATCGGAATCTGCCGGGTACAGAGACCTTCGCGGTCGATCTGCAACCCGTTGTCGGCCAACTTCGATTAGGTGCATCACTGACGCCTGAACAGGGCATGGTACTGTGGAATCATGCCAATCTGGCCACCGTCGCGAGACTTGCGGATGCGGCCAAACACGCCCGTTTCGGTGAGGATGTATTCTTCAACAGCAATCTGCATGTGAACCAGACGAATATCTGCACTCTCGCCTGCCGTTTCTGTGCCTTCAGGCGAGGACCTAGAGCCGCGGATGCCTATGCCCTCGACATCCAGGGATATCTGGACCGAATCGAACCTTTCGCGGATCGGATCGATGAGGTGCACACGGTCGGTGGTCTGCACCCTGAGTGGGATATCACGCATTATGAGACGCTGTTTCGCGCGGTCAAGGAAACCTACCCTCAACTACACATCAAGGCCCTGACCGCGGTTGAGATCAAACATATTGCCAAGCTCAGTACTCTATCCGTGATCGAACTTCTCTCCAGATTGAAGTCGGCGGGTCTAGATTCCTTGCCAGGGGGCGGCGCTGAGATTCTCGATGATTCCGTGCGCGACCGAATCTGCCTCGGCAAGGAGACCAGTCAGGAGTATCTGTCCATCCATCGCGATGCGCATTCGATCGGTCTACCATCGAATTGCACGATGCTGTTCGGCACTGTGGAGACTCCCGAACAACGGATCGCCCACCTCTGCTCATTGCGACAGTTGCAATCCGAGACTGGGGGATTCCAGTGTTTCGTTCCCTACCCCTACTTGCCCGATCACAGTCGTTTGCCAGATGCTCAGTTGGCGAGTGCGTCTGAGGTGCTTCGGATGATTGCAATCTCTCGGCTAATGCTGGATAACATCCCCCATGTCAAGGCCTATCGCATGAATCTCGGAGACCATCTGGCCGAATTGGCCCTGCGCCATGGTGCGGATGACATCGATGGCACCGTCGGTCATGAGGAGATCATGCATGAGGCAGGCTCGCAGACACCACTCGATGATGACCGCGTCAAACTCGCACGCCAGATCATCGACGCGGGTGGAAGGCCCGTTCAGCGCAACACGATCTACACCCAATTCCGTCGATTCGATCCCGATGACGAGGATCTGGGCGGCATGAGATTGCCAATTGCGATGATGGGGTGAGACCTGTGCAGCGATGGCATCAGATTCTCGGACGTGTGTCCTTCGTCAATTGTGACCCCCTGTTCCATGATCTGCCTGCGCCGTGGGAGGTCCTACCCGCACCCCCCGCGTGGTTGACCGGCCACCTGTTGCGCAAGGATTGCCTCATCGCACCGATTCCGGCCGCAGATTTCGCCAGGAATGCGGACAAGTTGCAATTGTTACCGGGTGTGGGCATCGCTTCCAGAGGCCCGGTGGGTTCGGTTCTGCTATTCGGTGATCGTGACCCTTCTTTGATGCGAGATATCGCCTTGCCAACCGATTCTGCGACTTCGACGACACTGTTGATGTGGGTGCTTGCACAGATGGGACTCGACCCTCGTCCTGTCGATATGGGGCCAGATCTCGGTCGGATGCTCGAGCGCTGTGATGGTGCACTCCTGATCGGCGACCGAGCATTGGATGAGGCGGCTCGTCACCCTGAATGGATTCGGATGGATCTCGGTCAAGCCTGGTTCGAGCAGACGGGTCTACCGATGGTCTTCGGGGTGTTCGCGGCCCACCGAGATGCACCGGCCGACATGCTATCAAAGGCCCATTCGTTGTTACTTGCACAACTCGACGCGTTCGAGAACGATGAGGTGAGGCGCAGCGAGGTTGTGCGCGAGACCGCCCAGAGAAGTGGGTTCAGTGAGGCGCGAATCGAGCGCTATTTCGGTGAGGTCATCCATCGGCTAGATGCGGATGCCTGTGCGGGACTTGATCGATTCCTTTCGGATGTTTGCGGTCTCGATCATTTCACGACGATTGCAATCTGATCATTTCGGTTTTCGTCGCTTGACCGGTCGCCGTCTCTTCGTCTTGGTAGCCTCAGTGGTCCGTTTGAGAATCTCGAGGGCACTGTCGATCTCCTCGTCGGCCTCGACAGCCTCATCTGGTGAATCCTCTGGAGTCGGCTTGGCCTCGACGAGGTGCGCGAAATCCACTTCAGAATCGGAGACTTCCTCCTGCTCACTCGAAGCGGTTGTTCGTCGAACCCTAATCTGTGGATCATCCTCTCCTCGATGTTGGCGGACAAGATCACGCTGAACTGCAGCGGGAGGTTTGGGCTTTTGTCGGATGTCTTGTCTTACGACAGCGGGTGGGCGAGGTTGTTGCCGTTCGGCCACGGGGTCCTCACCCCAGTCCTCATCCCAAGCGGCGGCATCGTCCACAAGATTCTCCCATTCATTCTCTGGTTCCGGCCCGTCGATCTCTTCATCTTCATCGCCGAAATCGACCACGTTTTGGCGTCGCATCATGAGCACGCCCATCAAGGCCAGTAGGGAAATGATGCACAAGGCCACGATATACCAATAATTCTCCAGCGTGTCAAGCGCCTGCTCAAAATTGTCCGGTTTGTCTTCAGGCATATCCTGCACAGCCAGTCGTAGTGAGGGATCAAGGCGATTCCACACCTCTTCCTCTGCGCGCGATCCGGTGACATCGTCAATCTGAACATTGGCCGGGAAGGCATGGATGATCATGGCGATGGAGGCGTCTGGAGGTTCCACACCAGCGGTGAGGGTGATGTTGTATGGTGTCTGGGCAGCACTGCCGATTCGGCCGCTGACGGTCCAGGTGATGACGATTCGAATGCCCCCATCTCCCCTGTCGGTGCCCTGCAGGCCGGATTCGACCGTACAGGAGACGTCTCGTGCATAGAAGGGCTGGTTGGCGATCGTCAAGACATTGGACCACCGCTCGAGCATCTTCTCGGTATCGTATTCTGAACAGAGCATGGTTGAGATCGCGCGAGCCTCATCATTGCCAACCTGATAATTGACCGTGATGGCGTGTGATGCAAGCAGGCGTAATTGTTGACTCTGATCTCTAGTCAAATGGAAGGTATCCCTGACAGCGACATTGGTGCCGTCGACGGCGATTCTGATACGCCGAATCGTGTCTTGGTTGGGGTGCAGAGCGCAGGACCCTCCTTCGATGCAGACATTATCGAACACATCTGGCGTGCCATCCCCATCGTCATCATCGTCGACTGAATCGGGCATGCCATCCTGATCGGTGTCGATACCTCCCGGCATGTCGCTCAGTTCGATCCTCGAATTCGAATAGAGCGCCAGCATGCTCGTATCGGTGGATACTGCGAGAAGGGATTCATCTGGGCTGATCGAGAAATCCAGACTGGCATGAGCCGTTACGACGCGTCGTCCAGTGGTGATCGCGCCTTCAGCATCGAAATTGAAGAATTGGATGTGGCGTTCCTCGTTGACTGAGCGTTCCGGAATGAGAAGAGCCAGTTCACCATCATCCGCAGTGAAGGCGAGACGCGAGGCGCGGGAATCGATCTCGACATGGCCTTGGTAGGAAAAAGTCTCGTCGTGATTTCGAATATAGAGCGATGCATCACTCATCCATACCATCAAGGTTCCATCATGACTGAATGTACAATCTTGAACAGGTGCAGCGGTTTCCCAGCGCGCGATCTCGATCTGATCCGACCGATTCCACAGGATGACGAAACCGCCCTCGCCTGCGGTCAGAAGGTGGATTCCATCGGTCGAATGATCGATGCAGGTCACTTCACCTGTATGGGCGGCCGGATAGTCTCGGTCTCTGGCCAGGGAATCGATCGTGCCTTCGTCGACCGACCATTCGGTTACGCCGCCGTTCTCGTTCGCGATTGCGAAGGTGGAATCATCCGGGGCGATGCTGATCTGGTTGACATGAATGCCATCTTCGGTATGTCTGGCTCGGCTGAAACCGCTGTCTCCAGCCTCGTATACAACCGCGGCTGGAGTATTCAGCAACACACTTGCCATGCCGATGATGAGTCTGGAATCGTCGGAACTGAAGGCGAAGGATTCGACCGTGAAGTCAACGACAATGCGTTGGATCTCGGTGCGAGAGGCCGTGTCGATGATCATGACCTGACTACCATGACCGCTGGCGATCATCGATCCATCGTGAGAGAATTCGACGACGGCTCCCGAACCCGTCTGTGATGAGATATCGACCGCGCCGGACCATGCGAGACCACTCGATGCTAAAGCGGTCGGGAGCAGGCCGAATACCAACAAACACAGGGTGAACCATGTCATGGGCCGAAAAGTTTGCTGAAAGCGACCGCTTCTCACAACGTGAGCAGGGCCCCCACCATCCAAAGGCCTTACGGCCTTTCATCACCCTACTCGGTGTTTGGGCTCAGGATTCGGATGCCCCGATGAATACGATATCATCCGCATTGAAGTCCGCATCGATCAGACCGAGTGTCTGACCTTCACGGAGGAACTGGCGAACGCTGGCGCGTCCCTCTGGCTCATAATCGATGGTTCGTTGATTGACATACATCTGAACAAACCGACTATTGGTCTGTTCATCGATGCCACGACCCCACTGCTGGGCGAAAATAAGCGCTTCATCAGGATTGGCGATGGAATGTTCGATCGAAGCTTTGACCCATTCTGTGATCTGCTCGCACAACTCGGGGCCGAGGTCCTTGCGTACCACGTTTCCTCCAAGGGGCAACGGCCAACCCGCCGTCTTCTCATTCCACCAGATGCCGAAGTCAAGCAGAAGTTCCAGTCCCTCATCTGCCCAGGTGAGTTGCCCTTCGTGAATGATGACCCCACTGGCGAATTCACCCGATTGGATTCTCGGGATGATCTCATCGAAGGGTACGATCGCGATGTCGACTTCACCACAGGCGAGACGTAGGGCGAGATGTGCGGAGGTCTTCAGTCCGGGGACTGCAATCGTCTGCGAACAGGCCTGCTCCAGAGTCATCGACTCCTTGCAGACGAGCATTGGTCCGTAACCTTCGCCCATCGAGGCACCACAGTTCATCAGAGCATAGTCCTGAGCGATGTCAGGGAAGGCATGGATGCTGACCGCACTGACCTCATATTCACCCTTGAGTGCCTTCTGATTGAGAGTCTCGATATCGAGAAGAACATGTTCGAATCGATACCCGGGCGTGTCGATCGCACCGGTCGTGAGCGCATGGAACATGAAAGCGTCATCCGGGTCTGGAGAGTGTCCCACGCGAATCGTGCGGACGGCATCGGAAGGAGGCATCAAACCGCCGTGCAGCGGTTCGCATTTGATGGATTCGGCGAATATCGCTCAGGTCGTCTGCGGCGTCCTTAATAGGCCGCTTCCACCGGGGCAGAATGGGAATCACCATGGTTGACAAGTCGCGTCTGGCCGTGACCAAAGGAGAACTCGGACCGGTCTGCGATGGCTGTGGTACGCTGATGACCTTCGGTGAATCCTGCACGATCGATGGACAATATGTCTGCTGGGACTGCTATGTGCGCCTTACAGGTGCTGAACCATCGACCGATTCCAAGTCCAACCCCGGGCTGCGCATCTCCTGACACATCGGCGTCTTCAAGAACCGCCGACGGCCCGTGCTGGCGGGCGAAGTGAATGGCTGTCGGATGGTCACGTTATGCGTTCAAGTTCGGCGAGTACTATCGAACTCGTCAATTGACCGAGATGTGGATGCCGCCCCGGCTGCGCACGCGCGAGTGGATGTTCACGCGTTTTGATGATCGACCGCCTCAGCGGCATCGTGGTTTCCGTAGGCCGATTGATCTTCTCAACCACGTGGTGCAGATGGCGCCCCACAGCTGCTTCTATTCCACCGCCTATTATGACGACCCGAACCAATATCAGATGAAGGACAAAGGTTGGCGTGGTGCCGATCTCATCTTCGATCTCGATGGCGATCATCTGCCCGGAATCACCGATGGCGATTTCCCAGCCATGCTGAACGCGATCCAGGCTCAGGCCTGGCAGTTGTGGAACGACTTTCTTGAACCGGAATATGGATTCGATCGCAAGCATCTCCAGGTGACTTTCTCAGGTCATCGGGGCTTCCACCTTCACTATAGAGCACCTGACGTATGGTCATTGGACTCGAATGCAAGAGCTGAAATCGTCGCCCATATCAAGGGCGAAGGAGTCGATGTCCACACCCTATTGAGCGGACCTGATTGCGCCTGGAGACGTCGGGTTCTACTCGGCGTCGAAGCCGTTTTGAGTCGTCTGGATCGAGCGTCGAAAGATGATGCGGACGGTCGACTCGCTCTGAAGGAATTGAAGGGAATCATCGACAACCGAATCAAGAATCCGAATTGCGAGATCAAGCGCTGTGGAATCGACACGCTGCGAACGATTTCCGAGAAGGTCCAGGAACCCAAGCGTCGAAGCAATCTTCAGGATGGCATCCAGAAAGGGTCTCTCCGCCAGGTGTTCGGAGGACGTCAGGGTGGCGGTGAATATGACAGGGTCTTCCGAGAACTCGTGAAGGGAGACGGTGCTGTCGTGCTCGGCAATGCCGGAGAGACCGATGAGGTCGTCACGATCGATGTCAAACGCGTCATTCGTTGGCCGACGAGTCTACACGGCAAATCCGGTTTGAAAGTCGTCGAACTCCCGCTTTCCAGACTCGACCCTGAGGGTCCGGATCCCTTCGATGGTCTTTGCGAGGCCATTCCATGGAAGACGGGTGCAGCCGATCGGCGAGTCAAAGCCACTCGCTCAGAGGTCTTCTATCGAATCGGACAGAGCGAGGGTGAACTCAGCGAGGGGGAGATTTACGAGGTGGATGAGGCCACGGCGACCTTTCTAGTGCTCAAGGGCTGGGCTGATCCGGCGGATTGACGCTGTGCTCTTTACCAACCAAGGTTGGTATAGAGGGGCAACGGAATGCAGCATACGTTAAAGGCGACAGTGGGCTCAAAGCAGGTGCGGTGATGTGGAACATGTCTGGCGATGAAGAGAATCCTCCCCTTCCGCCCCCTCCTCAGACTCCCTCGGATCCTCTTCCTCCGCCACCTCCTATGCCCCCGATGGGTGATCTTCCACCTCCTCCTCCGATGCCCGAGATGTCGGATCTTCCACCTCCTCCTCCGATGCCAGAGATGGCGGATCTTCCACCTCCTCCTCCGATGCCAGAGATGGCGAATCTACCACCGCCACCTCCAATGCCTGCCATGGGCGATTTACCACCGCCTCCCACCATGTCTGGAACCGACGAACTCGCACCGCCGCCGCCCATGCCTGAACTGACCGCGGCACCACCACCCCCTCCGATGCCCGAGGTTGCACCACCACCTCCCCCTATGCCGGAACTTGCACCCCCTCCGATGCCCGAGGTTGCACCGCCACCTCCCCCCATGCCGGAACTCACACCACCTCCCATGCCGCCGATGCCAGATGAGGCACCGCCTGCACTGCCTGATTCTGAGGCTGCGCTGGACCTTCTCGCCGCGGCTCCGGTGGATGAGCCTGAACCGGAACCTGCGCCACAGATCGTCGACGATGCGCTGCTCGCCGCGCTCGATTCACCAATCGCTGTCCCCCCTGAGGACCCCGAGCCTGTCGAGGAAGAGACTGAACCGACGGTTGCCGATTACAAATGGAAGGACACTGTGCTCGACAAGGTGCTCGTTCGCTTCGACATCGATGACCGTGAAGCCTTCCTTGAGCATGCTCTGGATTTCGATGCCAATGGCAACCGGTACCTGACCAAGCCCGAACTCGAGAAGGCAGGCAAGGCCTGGGCGGGTCTACACCCGCCCGCCGAGGAAGAGATCGAAGAGGAATCTGATGCGCTGTCTGCCAGTCCCGAAGAAGATTCATCCGTGGTCGCAGACGCGGAACCTCCGGAGGAAGTGGAGGGAGAGGCCGTCGTCGAATTGCCCCCGCCACCCCTCCCTGAGCCGGCCGAGTTGCCGCCACCCCCACTCCCAGAACCAGCCGAGTTGCCGGAACCCCGTCTGCCCGATGTCGAGGAGTTGTCCGCACCACCACTGCCTGTTCCCGCCCCCGAGGCGACCGTCGAGGTCCAAGCCTCTGAGGAGCACGACACCGAGGAAGAGGAGGCCAGCCCTGTGGTGACCGCCGATTACAGAGAACTGTGGAAGCGTCGCTCGGACAAATCACTACCCCAGATGTACGGCGCGATCGATCGCATCGGTAGCGGCGAGGTCGGCAGTCTCCTAGACCGATACGCCGACCGATTCGGACATGAACTCGATCGAGACATCATCGTCATGAGAAAGGCTGAGCAGGATTCACGCCGTGAGGCTGTTCCCACCGTTGAACTCATCAGCACGCCCGCACCGGCGGAGGCATCCGATGAATCGGACGAATCGGAGGATGATCAAGAGGTGGACGTGGAACTCGCCACCTGGCTGGAAGAGGTCGAGGATCTGCTCCGCCCACTGCAGCGCTCCTACAAGGCCGCGGATAGCAAGCGGGAGAAGAAACGTCTCGCTCCCGCCCTCAAGGTGTTGATTGCAGAGCGCAAAGCACTGCTATCCGTCATTTCTGGTACTGCCGATGATGACATCCTCGACGATCTCCCAGAACGTCCTGACATGCCAGAATTGGAAGTTGAGGAAGCGGCGGAAGCCGTGAGCGATGAGGACGAAGATTTTTCCTCATTCTTCGAAGTCGTCAATCAGTTACTCGGCGAGATGCCGGAAGACTGGGTCAACACATTCGTCGCATCAAAGGGCTTCGCCCTGTTCCAGAGTGTCGGTGAGAATCCCACCACTTCGGACGAGAAGACTCGAAAGAGATTCTTCAAGATGATTGACAACGAGCTCGGCAGCATGCCGGGCGACATGCTGGATGCATTCGTGAGCTCGCCCGAATTCCAGCTGTACCAGACCATGGGCGAGAGATACGGAGCGTGAATCGAATGGGACTTCTCGAGAAGGCTGGCCAGATGAAGGATGAGGGTGCGCCGAAGGCGAAGAAAGCCAAGAAGGTTGCCGCTGCGCCAAAACCCAAGCGCGAACGCAGACGCCGAGAGGCGAAGCCAGCCAGGCCCGCGAAGGAGCCGCGTCAGAAAAAGGCGAGAGCGCCGAGGGTTGCTCGAGCGATGCCTGAAGAATTCGAACTCGCTGGTCGAGCCGCCAAGAGCGCTCGGAATCTTGTCGACTTCATCGTCAACTACTCCGGCGTGGTCGCGCTGTTGGCCTTTACCGCGAGCGGTAGCAACTTTGACCCGACGTTGCTCCTGTCGGCTGTCCTCATTCCAATCCTGCTGAACATGATCATTCTGCCGGTGAAGACAAATCGGACGGTCGGCATGTTCCTGACACGAACAAGATTCGTCAATTCGAGGGGAGATCACCCGAATTTCACTCATCAGATATTTTCGAATCTAACCATCCTCTTCTTACTCCTCGCGCTGATGTGCTTTGCCATCGGCTTCGGTGATGACGGCGGAGTCAACTGGAAGATCGCTGGAGTCGGCTTTGTATTCCTCACTCCACTGCTCTCCAATTATGTGGTGACGAAGCTTCGACACGCGAACGGTCAGAGCCAAAACATGTACGACGCGATGTACGGATGTTGGTTCGTGATTGCGCAACGTGATGATTCGGATAGCCGATGGATGGGCCGGCTCGAGGCGCTCGGAGACTGGGGCGAGAAGAAGGGTTGGTCCGGTGCCGATGAAGATGAGGAAGAAGCTGCCTCGGATTGAGGTTCGCCGGCAGAACTGACGAAGTCTCAAAGGGCGTTTCCTCAGAGTTTTGCCAGGATGGAGCAGAGAAATGGTCCCCTGTCGAGCACTGACAATACCCATATACCATCGCTACGATAGAACCTCGCAGCCAGACCACATCGGCCCCCCCTGCAGGATGACTCGAAAGATGAAACGTCCGTTCCTGTCCCTCTTGCTCGGGCGCGCTGAGGACGTGCTGAGCCACGTTGTGTTGCGGGGTGCTCCTCAGTGGTGAGTCCTTGGATTCTAATCGCGATTTACGCGAGTCTTGCAATCAGTGCGTCCTTCCTGTGCTCGATTCTCGAGGCGGTTCTGCTCTCGACCCGAATTGGACACATTGCGGTTCTGGAGTCCGAGGGCAGCCGCTCCGCTCCTCTCTGGACTCGGTTCAAGAATGATCCTGAACGACCCTTAACCGCGATTCTGACACTGAACACAGTTGCTCACACCGTCGGGGCTCTAGGTGTGGGCACTCAGGTCGCCGCCATGAACGATGGGCAATATGCGATGGCAATCGCCTCCGCCCTGTTGACGGTGGCCGTCTTGCTGTTCAGCGAGATCCTTCCGAAGACAATCGGCACCTTGTATTGGAAATCGCTCTGCAAGCCCAGTGCCTTCGTCCTCCAGGGTCTGATTGGGGTTCTGATCTGGGTGGTCGTGCCAATCGAAATGATCCGACGCCTGTTCCCATCACCCGACCAAGAGACTGTTTCCCGAGAGGAACTCGTGGCTCTGGCGGACATCGGTGAGGCCGAGGGTGCGATCGAACGGGATGAGGAGGCCGTCATCACCAACCTGCTTCGCCTACGTGAGATCGAGGTTGGTGAGATCATGACACCGCGTGTGGTCATGGTGACTGTTGATGTTCACTGGACGGTGGGCGAGACTCTGGATCAGATTCCCATCATGACCCATGGTCGCATGCCTGTCCACGGAGATTCGGTTGATGATATCCGCGGTTTCGTGCTGCGTACAGACATCCTTCGCAGCGCTGCCTCTGACGATCACGAAAAGAGTATCGCTGATTTGGTGCGGCCAGTCGGCAGCTGCGCCAGCACGCAATCCGTCGATACCGCCTTGGACATGCTTCTCGACCAACAATTACAGATTCTCATCGTCAAGGATGAGTTCGGTGGAACCACTGGACTCCTGTCGATGGAGGATGTCATTGAGACCCTGCTCGGCGTCGAGATTGTCGATGAGGCCGATCAAGAGGCGATCGAAGAGGGGACCGGCGCCAAGGACCTACGAGAATTCGCCAAGGAGAAATTCGGCTTGGACAATGGCGAAGAGTCCTGACACGTGCGTGGTATTCATAGCCCGGTGTCAATGAACCGTATCTGGAGGGTTGCCCTTGTCCCGCGAGCACGTGCTGATCTGTGTGGCTTGGCCCTATGCGAACGGTCCCTTGCATCTGGGTCATGTCGCAGGATGCTACCTGCCGCCCGACATCCAGTTCCGGTACGAACGTGCGAAGGGAAATCGGGTACTGATGGTGTCCGGCTCCGACGAACATGGAACACCGATCACTCTGACTGCAGAGACTCAAGGAATCTCACCACAAGCGGTTGTCGACCGCTACCACGCGATCAACACCCAGGCGCTGCTCGATCTCGGTTGCCGTTGGCAACCCAACGTGGATGTGCGCGGGATCGAATATGGTGGCGCCCTGTTCAATCGGACCAGTGATCCCGACCACAAGGCCTTCGTCCAGGAGAACTTCCTCGCTCTCCGAAAGGCGGGACTGTTCGAGCAGAAGACCATGCAGCAGTATTACGAACTCCGGGATGACGGTGGACGATTCCTTCCAGACCGCTACGTGGAGGGCGAATGTCCACACTGTGGCGAGGATGGGGCAAGAGGCGACCAGTGTGACGAGTGTGGAACCACTTACGAAGCGCATGAATTAACGAATCCACGATCGAAGATGAATCCAGAGGCCAAGATCGAGATTCGCGACTCAGAGCATTTCTTCTATCGTCTCGACCGCTTCCAAGAGGTACTGGAAGCCCACGCCCAAGAACGCAATCCGAATTGGAAACCGAATGTGCGTGCGATGACCAAGCAATGGCTCGAGATGGGACTCAGACCCCGTGCTGTGACCCGTGATCTCGATTGGGGCATCCCGTTGCCTCTCGAAGGTGCCGAATGGGAAGGCAAGTGTGTCTACGTCTGGTTCGAGGCCGTGCAGGGTTACTACACCTGCGCGAGAATCTGGTCTAATCGCAATGGTGACGGTGAGAACTGGCGCGATTGGTGGTGCGTGGCCAAGGATGGCACCACACCCCGCCATCTCTACTTCCTCGGCAAGGATAACATCCCCTTCCACACGGTGATTTGGCCCGCCTTGATCATGGGACTGAACCACGCGGCCAGAGGACTGGGTCCCGACGATGAGATCCGCCTGCCTGGTCCAGGCGATTTCGCATTGGAAACCAATGTGCCAGCGATGGAGTATCTGATGCTCGCCGGCGGTCAATTCAGCAAGAGTCGCAAGCATGCGATCTGGTTGCCCTCCTTCCTCGAGCGCTTCGACCCCGACACCCTGCGCTATTATCTGTCGATCAACATGCCCGAAGGCCATGATACGGACTTCAATTGGCCGGACTTCGTTGAGAAGATCAACTCTGAACTCAACAGTGCTTACGGCAATTACGTCAATCGGGTGATGAGTCTGGGCAACCGTCTCGAGGGTGAGGTCCCCCTGGCGGCCCATGAGAATCTGGAACTGTGCACGGCCGAGATGAAGCGACTCGAGGAGATCCATTCACAGATCACGCAGAGCCTCGATCGACATCGCTACAAGGAGGCGCTTCGGCACATCATGTCCGCCGCACAATATGGCAATCAGATGCTGCAGCACGCCACGCCCTGGGTGCACGTCAAAGATCCCACCGGCGACGGCGCGGCCGAGGGTCTTGCCCGGCTGGCCTTTGGATGGCGGCTGGCTCGTTTCTTGGCCATCACCAGCCATCCATTCCTGCCGTTCAGTGCCGAGCGCTTGTGGGCGATGCTCGGCCAGCCAGGCGAGGTGACCGAGGCCGCTTGGAAGGATGCAATCGATTGGACCGCTCCGCTGACCTGGTCGGACATCTCCGAACCCCTGTTTGCGCGACTCGACCTCGAAGAGATCCTCGCTGAGGAACAGGCACTTGCTGGCGTGGACGGAGATAACACACCTGAAGACCCCGGTCATGGTGTGAAAGGCAGTGGAAAGGGGCAAAGGAAGGTGGAAACGAAGATGGAGAAAGCACCCGAAGGAACGACCTATCTCGATTTCGAGACGTTCATGCAGGTCGAGTTGAAGACTGGAACGATCACCTCAGTAGAGGATCATCCCAACGCGGACAAATTGTACGTGGTTCACATCGATGATGGCACCGATGATGGCCGCATCGTCTGTGCGGGATTGAAGGACTACTACACGGCCGAACAGATGACGGGCAAACATGTCGTCTTCGTCGCCAATCTCAAACCGCGAAAATTGCGGGGTGTGGTTTCAGAGGGTATGATCTGTGCCGCCGATGATGGTGAAGGCGCGGTGCGCTTGATCACGGTCGACGGTGAGATCGCCGACGGTTCACAGGTTCGTTAAGCGTTCTATATTCCCTCAGGTGGGTCGAAGAACTCCCATTGAACCGCAAGCAGCTCCGCGCGAGTCGATGCGGTTCGATAGGCCTCGAGCGGCTCCGCATTGAGAATCAGGAATTGCTCACCCCAGCCGAAAGGCGCGAGGATCCTGCGCGCCTGATCCTCGCGATCCAGCAGTACCAGGCACATCGCCAGAGCCTCCACCGTGCTCAGACGACCCGGCTTGCCCCAGGAGACGGGGTTGGCCGCCAGAACCAGAGGGAGGGTGCGTCCTTTGAGTCGTGGGGAGCGCTTCTTGACCAAGGCGAGTGATTCATCGAGTAATTTCCACGAACAATCCAGTGCGACCAGAGAGGCACCCCGCTCGATCAGTGGCAGATCATCAGGTCCGAGAACGACGCCGGCTGCCGGATCGAGCAGAAATCCTCGCCGCGGTGGCCTGCGCGTATTGAAATGGAGGATCGCGAGATCACGAGACGCCAGTTTACGAGCAGTGCATTTCTTGGGGTCATCCTGATCGAGATGGATGATGTGCAGCGGCACATCGTTGTCCATGGGCAACACCTCAGAGGTCGCGTTTGGCCTGGTCGAAGAAATCGGCCATCGTCATCTCGCGACTGGATGAGCGCTTGACATCGCGTTCATCGTCCCCACTTTGAAGCTCCATCAATTTCACATTGAGTATGCGTTCGAACTTCTTGATGACCGCATCTGTCGGTCGCTTGCCACCTTCGGTATGCTGGATGATGTTGACACGCTCAGCCATCCGCTTGGCCAGTTCGCGCTGATCCCAACCCAAATCGGTTCGAGCATCGCGCACCGCCGTTGCAAAGTCATCACGCAACTCCTTCTCTCGCCGAAGCATGATGTCCTTTCCCTTGCGCCCGATGCCACCGTAACCACCACTGGTCCGGCTCGTCGCCGTGCGAGAAGATGGACTCGCGGTGGTGGGCTTTGGGGCT
>Ga0066376_10002167_pt1 | contig 18500 bp, 16 predicted proteins | sample Knorr_S15_td_Bot_FD_77009 | JGI IMG/M metagenome (GOLD analysis project Ga0066376, IMG submission 77009) | Marine microbial communities from Southern Atlantic Ocean transect - Knorr_S15_td_Bottom_ad_5009_LV_A | ecosystem: Environmental > Aquatic > Marine > Oceanic | place: Southern Atlantic... | reverse complement strand
TCCTCTTCGCCGAAATAGATGCCCACAGGCTCCCTATACAACGCCGCCCGACCTTCTGGAATCATGATCGCCAGCAATGGCAGCGCCACGCAGAACGCGCCACAACCGAAGAAGATTATCAGATCCGCACCGAGCGAGAACGAGATTCCATACGAATCCGCAACCAGATAGGTCCAGATGACCTGAACGAGATTCGTCAGGATGAACATCGAACTTCCGAATACGCTGACCTTCACACCCAGTGGATTCTTCCGCATCAGCATGATGCCGCCAACCAGCAGCCCGATGGCCATCGACCCGTACATGATGGTGAGCGTCTCAGCCATCCCAGTCTCCTGAAGAAGATCCAATGTCGCATTCTCTTCGGGGCCGAAACCCGCCTGATTCCGAGCTTCGTCATCGACCGTGAGGGTGAGCATCATCGATGCCGAGAGAAGGGCACCGAACAGGCTACCAAGAACCAGTAGAATGCCAATCGCGACCGGAATGGCATTGTTCGCCTTGACCGGAATCTCCGGCATGACGAGCTCCTCTTCGGCATCCATCATGACCGAGCCGATCTCATCCGACATGACGCTGCCTCGACGGGGGATGTCCTTCAATCCTCGCTGCAATTCCGCAGCGCAGCAGCCAGTTCCGCGGGCACGGTCTGCTTGGCGAAAGTGCGCAGGTCACAGCACACCGTGACGACGGTCGCATCCCAGCACAGCCCATCCGCATTGGAGAACTGATAGCGCCAGGTCACCGAGGTATCGCCGACCGACTCGATCCACATCTTGCAGGTGATCACATCCCCATAGCGCAGCGGCGCGACATGATTCGCCTCGGTACGAACCGCGGGAAAGCCGACGTGCATCTCCTGGGTGAGCGTGGCATAATCGATGCCGCAGATCTCATCCCACGACTCCTCGAAGAAACGATGAGCGAGATCGAAGTACTCGGGATAGTAGACCACCTTCGCCATGTCGACCATCGGAAAGTCCACACGTCGACTCAATTCAATCGCCATGGCGGGCCCTCCATGACATCGGACAAGAAGATTGGCGGACCCACCGCGATTTGAACACGGGTTTCCAGCTTCGGAGGCTAGAGTGATATCCAGGCTACACTATGGGTCCTGCAGTGGCGCCGAACCGCACGCCCTACATCAACATTCAGCGTTGGCACTCGGAAGCCTGAATGGCGGACCCACCGCGATTCGAACACGGGTTTGAGGCTCCGCAAGCCTCAGTGATATCCAGGCTACACTATGGGTCCAGCGGCCGGCCCACCGGCCATCTCGTCTTAACCCGAACGGTTCAGGACTGATGTGCGTATACGCGCTTGCCGGTCAGGGAATCCTGACGCCAGATGAGTTCCTTGCAGTATCGCGGGATGAAGAATCCGACCTTGCGAGGGGTCAGACCGTGGTTCTTCATGCGCAGGTCGATCGAGAGCCATGCGACGATCTGAGATGCGGTGCATCCAGGGTTCGTGCCGACGTAATTCAAGATCTCTTCACGCAAACGGCGTAGCCTTGCTTCCTTCTGTGCACCTTTGGCCATGTCTTACGTTGGGCTTCCGAGCATATATGAGGTTGAGACTGGGAGTCCCCGGGCGCCCCAATCGGTTGATTCAGCTCACTGAAGGGGCAAAAGGGTCTTCCAGCGCGGCTCGGCCAGTTTCTTGGATTTCGGCCCGGTACGCGGGTTTGGGGTCTTGTGGGTCAGCACCCCGTGCATGCCGTTGACGCTGAATTTGATGCGCGCTTCCACCACCCGATCACGCTCGGCGAGAAGGAGGGCATCATCATCCAGATCAATGCTGGCGAGAAGCTCGTCATCGTCCGCGTTGCGCATCTCGATGCTATTGCCGGAAAGGCGAATGCGAGGGGAGAAATCGAAGTCATCGGGGTCGTCCATCCAGACTTCGAGATCAATCACGACCTTGCCACGCGAGGAGACCTTTCGGATGTTGATCGAGGTGACCATCAGGCCTTTCGAGAAGCCGCTGGTTCAAATCGGTTCCCATGAGCGCGCGAGGGTTCAGACACCGACTTCACTGACCCGCGGGATGAGCACGGTGAACTCGACCACGAGTTCCCAGTCATTGCCTCCGTCGGGGTCGACATCGTCGATCGGGAAGTCTGGATCGGCCTGTTCGGCCTCGATAATCCACAACCACACGCCCTGACCGAAACGCGCACCGGGTTGATTGAGTAGGCTGTCCATCAATTCCTCAAGGGAATCGGCGGTTAGGTTGTAGGCATTCTCCGAAGAGGGATTCAGTCCACTGCGCTCCATGCTGGCGCTGGCATTGCGCGTGATATTGTCCTGCTCGGTGCGCACGGTGGTTCGCCAACCATCATCGGTCACATCAACAGTCAGCGAGAAATTGTCCTGAGGCAGCATGAACGGCAGGACATCCATGGCCAGTGTGAGGGTTGCATTCACCACCATCAGGCGGCCATCGGCTCCCGGCATGTGGGATATCGTGAAGATCTCGCCCTGCTCGAGGTAGCCATCCCATTCGTAGCGGATCGTGTGCTCCTCCCAGACCACTTGGTAGGTGCGGGGCAGGACGGCGAGGAACCAGGTGCGGGTCGCGCTCGCGCCCTTCTCATCGATGACGGTGACCGAGCCGCTGTAATTGCCACTCTCGGTCGGTGTGAAACTGTGGATTGCGCCCATCGCGTCGCCGTCGTTGTGGGCATCGCCGTCTCGGTCGCTGTCCACATCCCAGTCCAAATCCCAGATCGTGGTCAATTCACCGCCCTCGGGGTCGATTGAGCCTGATGCATCCATGGTGACGACGTCGCCGGTACGGATCGCGGTCGGCATCGAGAGTGATATCTCGGGGTAGCCGTTCACGTAGACGGTGGCTGTGGCACTGTCCTCACCGCCTTCATCATTGGTCGCAGTCACACGAATCTCGTAGACGCCGGCCTCGGGGAAGGTATGGCTGGTGTAGCCTTGGATGGTCTCTGAGGAAGAGCCGTCACCGAACTTCCAAGTGTACCCTGTGATGACCGTTGAGTCGGGTGAGGTTGACTCGCGCGCGTCGAAATTGACCGATTCCCCCGCATGGATCTCGGTACGATCCGCATGCATCCGAGCGGTCGGCTCGGGGGGTCCGCCCAAGCCGGTGCAACCGGCGAGCATCGGCAGGAGGAAGGCGGCCAGAATGAGCAGTGAAATACGCTGCCGCGCTGGCGCACGAAGTCCCCCTCCCTTCAGCATCGCTTGTCCGACCCTGACAGGTCCTTTAGAAGCGTGACGCTCCAAAGTCTCTTGAAAACATCACATTTCGAAGGTTTCCTAGATGACGGGGCGCCGTTTGAACAGGCGCAGGTTCAAGCGATGCCGCACGCCCGACCCGAGATGATGACGACCGATCCTCTGGCCGGTCATCGTGTGCTCGGATTTGACCTCGAGACCACTGGGCTGAGCGCCTCCCAACATCGCATCGTCCAGTATGCGCTGATCGGCTGTGATGCGGATGGCACGCCGATGCAGTTGGAGGCGCTGGTCAACCCCAGACGAGCGATTCCACCGGAGACGACTCGAGTCCACGGAATCACTGACGCGGATGTTCGCGGTCTGCCCGACTTCAAGTCCCATGTGGCCGCCATCGCTGAGGCGATCGAGGGTGCGGTCATCGTCGGTCACAATGTCGAGCGCTTCGACTGGCCCTTCCTGCGCAATGAATTCACCCGTGCTGGCGTGGCCATGCCACGCCCGCTCGCAATCCTCGACACGCTTCGAATCGCGCGCAAACTGCGGTTGCCGCCCCGGCATAAGTTGGGAGTATTGTGTCAGCGCTTCGACATCTCGCTGGAGAATGCCCACACTGCTGGAGCGGATGCTGCGGCGACCCTGCTGCTGTTGCACCGAATGATGGCCGCCCACCCGCAGCATTTCCGCCGCCCGGTCGAGGACATCCCGGATTGGTTGAGCGCGACTCGAACCTCAGACCGCGGTGCGGACCGACTCGGGCCGGGACTCGCGGATCTTGAACCGGTGCCCGGAAGCCATGGCTGGTTGTGTCATACCGAGACCGATGTGGTCATCGTGCGCGGGCGGAATCGTGGCCGATCGATCGCCGAGATCGACCGCGATGATGCGAGTTATCTGGATTGGCTGGCCTCACCCGCTGGTCCGCTGGAAGCCGAGGCCCTCGAAGTCCTCACGGCCCAGCGCGCTTGATCAGGTGCGCTCGATCGTGGCCTGAATCGCGTAGGGAATCACGCCGAGCATCGCAACTGCGGAACCCGCAGCGCCCATCAGGTAGAGAATGGCTCCCGCAGAGATGTGATCGGGGTCGATCATCGGCAGACCGAGGTCGGGAATCCCACCCATTAGCAGGTACAGTCCAGCCAGGGCAATCGCCCACACCATACAGAAGGTGAGAATCATCTCCGAGAACAGACGCGACGAGAGTTGGAAGGTGCCCGCCCATCCCAGAAGCGAGATGTCGGGCCCATCGAGCGCAATCGAGCGATTACGAATCGCGAGATTCACCGCGTGCACGACGACCTGCATCAGACCAATCGTCGTCAGACAAACAGCGAGCAGAACGAGCACGAGATGCACGGCGAGACCGGTTGAACCATCCATACCCTTGAGCGTACTGTTCGCACCCCACATCATTGCGCCCGACATCAACAGCATCGGCATCGCGATCATCATCGACTGCACCCCCAGCGTGAGAATCCGGTGACCGGCGAATAGCGAGCGCAGATCGAAACCCGGCCCGGCTTCAACCCAACCCTCCTCGATCGCCTCTCGTTTCTTGCCTGACTTGCGGTGGTATTGCTTGTCGAAGTAGCGCTCCCACTGCTCACCCTCGGCAAGATCGGTCTGGCCCATACGGGGGCGTTTCACAGCGAAACCGCCGAATCCCGCATCTGTAGGCACAGCCTCGTCGACGACATCTTCGTACCACTCGCCTTCTTCGATGTTGTCCTCTTCAGGCAGGGGCTTGGTGGCGGCGGGACGGTCTTTGCGCGCCTTCGGGGGCCCACGTCGTTGTCCGGAATCCGCAGGGGCCATGGCAACGAACAGACGTTCAGATTCTTCAATGCGGCGATGCTCTCAACGCATCAATCCCGCTTGCGCCCTTCGAGCAGAGGTGACCATGGCAGCACGTCGCACCAATCGCCGAGTTTCCAGGTCTCACCATCGAGCCTGACCCCGCCCAGAAAGACAGGGCCTTCATGGCCCTCTTCGACCAGTGCTTTCAGCCGATCAAGCGCCTGTCCTGCGAACACCGCACCCGCGCGCTGACCGGTCGGTGCAAGACCGCCCTCGTCATCGATGGGACCCATGCGTTCGACCAGACAGATGCCGTTCTCAATCTCGACTTTCTCCAGAGTTGCGACCATGTCGCGGAATATTCCGCTTGGTTTGAGTTCGCCTTTGGCCTGTGCGGGCAACCAGGCTGGACACCATGCCTTCCATTCGCAGAAGGAACAGGCCTCATCGCTCGGCGTCGCCTCCATCGGTTGCTCGGTGATCCGACTGGCCTCCCAGGCCTCAAACGCCTCGGGCAATACGCTCGGGCCCTCGGCCTCGAACACCACCGAGCCGTTGGAGTACCAGCCCTCGGCGCGGACCGGGGGATGGCCGGGGTTGTTCTCGCACAGGATGTCGCGGTAGAAGCGAAGTTGGCGGCTCACCGTATCGTACAATTCACCACTGGGAGGTTTGCCCGTCTTGAGATCGGCCACAATCCAACCGACGACCTCGCCCTTCTCATTCAGATCGGATACCAACAGGTCGAGCCGGCCCATGAGCCGGCCACAGGACGTGCGAAGCGTGCCTTCAGCAGCGAGAACGATGCCCTGGATCTGACGCCAGATATCGACGCTTACCTGGGAGAGCGCGATCTGGCCTGTCTGCGCCTTGGCGAACAGGATGTTCAGCGAACCAATGAGCAATTTCCGCGCGCGAGGGTATTCCTCCGCCTTCCAGCGCGGGTGTCTCGGCGTGGCCATGAAGGTCTCACGCTCGGCCTCCCATTGCTTCTCAAGAATGGCATTCGCCGTCGACGGTAACCAATCGATCTCGTCCCCTTCCCGTCCGGACAGATCGAGATTCACCATGTCCTCCACACTGTTGTGAACCGCGGTGCCAATCGCGCTCGCCATACCCGCCTTGCGCGGCAGCCGTTGACGTGAGAGCCAGAGTTTGCGAGGGCAGGAGGCGAAGTTGTTCCACGAACTCGGTGAGAGTTGATGACCACGCTCCTCGTAGGACCATTGCTTCATCGTCACGGCATCCTCCCCCTGCGGCTCCGGCCTTGGTCTGACCTTCCCAACCATTAACACCACCGATGCGCGAGCGCTGCGCATGGACGACAGGCCTCGGGTGAAGATCTCGGATGACATAGATACCGAAGGTGCCCTCGTGGTTTCCTGCTTTCCCAGTGTGAGTCACGTCAGCAGCATTGTCGCTCACTACCTAATCGAGAGACTGGAACTGAAGTTCGTCGGGGGGATTCTCGATGCTCGATTGCCACCGATTGCCCTGATTCAGGATGGCAAGCCGATGCCGCCCGTGCGCATGTATGCAGGCAAGCCCGTGTGCAACATGGAGAAGTGTGACAATGTGGTGGTGCTGGTGTCCGAAGCGCCGATTCCGCCGCGATTGTGCCTGCCTCTGGCCGAGGCGCTGCTCGAATACAGCCATCAGAAAGGCTTCGTCGCCGGGGTTCTGATAGATTCCTTCAGCCATCAGCAGGAGAGTGGCCACGAGGTCATGGACACCGATGATACCGATGAAACGCTTCTCGGCATCGGTGCGACCGATTGGGCCCTTGAGCAACTCAAGACGATGGGCATCCCACCGCTTGAAGCGGGAATGGTCGCGGGCATGAGCGGCGTGCTACTGGGCGAGGGACGCCGACGTCGACTCAACATGCTGTGCATCATGGCCGAATCGGCAGGCAGCATACCCGATGCGCGCGCTGCGGCTCGCGTCATCGAGAAACTCGACAAGATGCTGCCAGCGATCCACCTCGACACCGAACCACTGCTGGCCGAAGCCGAGCGCATCGAGGCGCAGATCAAGGCGATGGTCGCCCTCCAACTGGGGGCGGCCCGCGAAAAATCCGAAGATGATGGACCCAATGCGATGCTCTACGGCTGAAGCATCGCCACCAGTTCCGCCTCGGTCAGCACGCTGACATCCAGACGGTTTGCCTTGTCGAGTTTGCCGCCGGCATTCTCGCCGATGACCAGATGATCCAACTTGCCAGAGACTGCGGATACGACCTTGCCGCCCGCCGCCTTGATCAGCAGCGCGATCTCCTTGCGCGGCCTGGTGAGCGTGCCTGTGATACAGAAGGTAAGGCCGACCAGCGGTCCAGATGGGGTCTCGGTCTTCACGGTGGGGGTAATCTTGAGCGTGACAGCGAAATCCTCCAGCATCTGACGACGATCCGCGATTCCGGTGATCAGCGACAGCGCCACGGTCTCGCCCACGCCTTCGATCGCGACCAATCTCTCGACATCATCCTCTGCCAGCATCAGAAGGGATTCGATCGTGCATATCTCGCCAGCGAAAGCGACCGCCAACTCGGGCCCGATGCCCGGCAATCCGAGCGCGGAGAGGAATGAACCGAGACCGAGGATTCGGGTCTCATCCAACTGGGATATCACATTGGCAGCTGACTTCTCTGCCATGCGTTCCAAGTCCTCCAGTTGAGCCTGTTCGAGTCGATACAAATCGGGAAGGGTTCGCACCAACCCACTTTCACAGAGTTGGTCGGCCAGTTTCTCGCCGATTCCGTCCATCTCCAACGCCCGGCACCAATACAGGATCGAGCGGGCCAATCGAGCCGGGCAGGACAGGTTGGTACAGCGCAGGAAGGCACCATCGAGGATGAGCGGAGTGCTGCATTCAGGGCATTGTGATGGAATCTTCAGCGAATGAGTAGGCAATTCTCCTTCGAATGGAGTGCCATCAGCGTGAAAACGATTCTTCAAATCAGCCTTAGAGGATTTGCCGAGTACCTCGATGATCTTCGGAATCACATCGCCTCGGCGAACGATTCGCACCTTATCGCCAATCGCAACCCCCAATCGCTCGACCTCACCCACATTGTGCAGGGTGGTATTCTCCACGGTCACCCCACTGACGACCACCGGTGCGACCCTCGCCACCGGCGTGACAGCCCCAGTGCGGCCGGTTTGCCAATCGATGTCGAGAACGACGGTGGTCGCTTCCTCTGGAGGGAATTTCCAAGCCAGTGCCCAACGCGGGTGGTGCGCGGTCTGGCCTAGGAGGTCACGCTTGGCCAAATCATCGAGTTTGAACACGACGCCATCGATCTGCCATGGTGCCGCATCGCGACCTTCGGACCAGCGTCGGGTCTCAGCCAACAGTGACTCAGTGGTATCCTCATCCTCCACACCTTCGATCACGGTCTCCTCAGCGGGCGTGATGCCGACATCTCGGAGCCAGGCGATGGAATCACTATCTTGTGTGAAAAGTGGGGCCGAAGGGCTCTCGGGATGCTTCTCATCATCGGGGATGAAGCGCACGTCATAGGCGTGGAAGGCCAAGTCTGCGGCATCGCCCTTGCCCGCATCCACATGCTTCTGCCGCAGGCTGCCCGCGGCCAGATTACGCGGGTTCGGTGCGATGTCAGCATAGCGGTCGCGGAACACATCCAGATGCATCACGACCTCGCCTCGAACATGACAATCACCAGCCCATGACAATCTACTCGGCACATTGGGGATGCGCACGGCATTGGCGGTCACATCCTCACCGCGCTCGCCACTGCCACGGGTTGCGGCACGCACCAACCGGCCGCGGCGATATTCGAGACTGAGCGCGCTGCCATCCAGTTTGGGCATGGCGACGAATCGTCGGCCATGCGCGGTGGTTTCCGCGACGAAATGGGCGATCTCCTCGGCAAGCGTCGCCTTGGCCAGGCTGCGCATCGGAAATCGGTGATCGACCTTGACCGAACCCGGAGGGACTTCAGCACCGACCCGCAGCAATTGGGGATGATCGGGAGCGAGCGCCTTCAGCTCGTCCCACAGCGCATCGAACTCAGCATCGCTGATCTCGGGTGTGGCCTGGTTGTAGTAGAGATCGGAATGGATTGCGATTCGCTCGGCCAACTGCACGATGTGGGCCGAGGCGGCCTCATCGTCGTCGAATTCAATCCGGCCCACGTCCCTTATAGGGACGTGGAGGTACTTGAGGCGAACGCTTCGGCATCATTCCTCTTCCTGAGCTAGAAGATCGACGAGCACGTCCCAATCACCGGTCAGCGCCGCGTCGATCCGTAGTGCAGCCGCCGCGAGGTCATCCGCACCACCACCCAACGGCAGAGGCGCGAGCCGCCACCAACCACGGCGCTGTAGGATGATGGCCGACCTTCCCTTGTAGCCTGTCCACCACAGGCGCGCCCAATCAACCCGGAATCCATCGACCCACAGCGCATCCCGGGTCACGGCGTATCGCTTGGGAAGCAACAACCAGATCGCATGAATCGCGAGCAGGATATCGAACAGGATGACGAAGCGAACATCAGTGCCACTGCGCTCAGCGAGGAACCAAGGGGCGACAATCATCACGGCGATCGCGCCGAGCATCGTCATGTTCCGAACCAGTTCCTGTTCAAACCGGCTCTTCCAAGCCATTCCACCATTGGCGAACGGACCGAGATTCGGAATCTCACGATGGGCCCGCAGCAATTTCCAACCGTCCATAATCACAATCGCAGCCGTCAGAAGAAACACGCCGACCGCAATCTGTGAAGGTTCGGGCAACCCAGCCATGCGGAGAACTCCTCAGAACTCATCCTCGCCAGCGCGTGAACGGAGGAAGGCGAACACCGTGAAGACGATCACAACACCCGCCGTCAACACCACGCCGGGACTGAAGATCGTCGCGAACAACGACCGCTCCTCTGCTTCCTCTGAAGCGCGTCCCTTGGAAGCGTCCGTCGGGTCGATATCCTCGCTATCCGGCACCCCATCATCATCATCATCATCGTCTGCATCCAGATTGGTCTCACAACCCGCAACGATGCTGTCAGGCAAGCCATCATTATCGGTATCACGATGGGCACAGGCATCCCAGGGGAATCGATCGGATTCATCGTGCACACCATCGTTATCATCGTCGATGTCATACACATTCGGGCCACAATACCAGCCATTCGCCGCATCCCACCAAGCATTCGGGCCGGTTGCAGGACAGGTCTCGGTGAAGTCACCGTCCGCATCCGCGGGATTCACGCTGAGATGAACCTCAGCCATGCCTTGGCCACCATTCGAATCGATGGCAATCGCACGCAGCGTCCACTCGCCCTGCTCGATGGCATCCGTTCCCCCTGAGGAGGTGTCGCCGAGAAGGAATGACTCATCGAGGCTCACCAGCAACCAGATCCACTCGACGATCTCATCGTCATCAGCATCGGTGGCGGTGGCGGTGTACATGAACACATCTCCAGCGTTGATCTCAGTGTCGCCAACAGGTGTGAGAATCACCACCACGGGAACGGAATTCAACACCATCTCGATGTCGAGGATTCGCTCCCCAACCGGGTCGAATTCGAGTTGACCCGACACGGGCAGGAATCCGGGAGATGTGGCACTCCAAGAGGCGAATTGCACGTCGGTCATTCCCGATTCCGTGAAGGCGCGATGGGACAGAACGATCTCGTTCGGATCATCCCAATCGTGTTGCTGTTCACCGATCATGGCCTCAAACTCAGGAGTCGTCATAGAGAGTTGGATGGGAGCATTGGAGGCGACCGTCCAGGTATGGGCGATGGACAGCGTGGCCAAGCCGGTGATGGCCACGTCGCTCGGATCGAGATCCACGACTGTCGCGGCCCAAGATTTGTCAATCCCCAGCATCTCGATGGCCCCGTCGAGCACACCTCCATCCATCGTGAAGGGCAGTGTGTTGGCATCGATGGCGACCGTTGCGTGAAGTTCGGTGTCAACAATTCTCACACCGAGCGTCTCAATATCATTCAAGCCGCCTTCCAAGCGCACTGCGACCGCGTAATCATCAATGTTGCAATCCTCGATGATCGTACCGGCAGTCGGCGTGCCGAGCACCTCGATGCCACGGCCGCTGCCATCACCATGCAGTTCGACCCGAAGCAGGGTCATGTCGCTATTCTCAATCAGGACCGCCAGCGCTCCTGAGACGATGGAATCGCTTAGAATGAAATCCTCAGCCTGTTCCACTCTGAGAGCGGCCTCACCCGAACCTACGCTCAGATTCAATCCGCTCACGGTCAACGCATCGGTCACCAACTCGAGGTGAATCACAGATCCATCTCCATCGTGAGCCGTGCCATCGATATCGGTGAGGTTCCCCGAACCCATCTGGATCCAAGCACCATTCGAATTGCCCGAACCGAGCACGATGTCCGTCACCTCGAGCGCAGCAGCGGTCGCCCACAGGGCGAACATATCACAATCCTCCAAGGTCGTGCCCTGCATGGAAAGGCTGCCATGGACGCGCACGCAGATGTCGACCGAGGAGACCGTGCCGTCGATCACCGTCATCGCGCCAGCCGACTCGACGATCAGATGCGCATCACTGATCGACATATCTGAAAGAATAGTCTCCGCACCGGAGAGGATCGGACCACCGGAATAGAATCCGGCCTGCATCGTGAGCAGGCCACCATTTCGAGTGGTGAGCCCATTCGATCCCGTGCCGCCGATCCATGCATCTTCGGCGCGCATCACGCCTTCGATGGTGATTCCGACCCCGGGCGCGATCGTCAACTCGACGTTCGGCAACACATCGAGCGTCGTGCCACTGCTGACCAGCAGACCGCCGCCGAGATGCCATGGTGAGAAGATTGGCTCCAAGCGAACCAGCCCGGTGGTCGCACCGGGGGTCACGGTCGATATCATCATCTCAATCGAATCACTGCTTGAGGGATCCCAAGGATGGTATCGATTGATGTTCGCATGCTGCACGACGACCGTCTTCAGTCCGGCAAGCGTCTCGCCACCACCATCGACGATTCGATAGGTGCTGGTGAAGAGGGACTCCCCATTCACATCCGTGGCAATCACCGCGCCATCGACGGAAACCACCGCGCCCTCGACCACGGTGCCCGCATCGACAACCGTCACCGTCAGATGAGTGAGTTCCTCGTGAATCGCATCGGTACCCAACATGAGCACACCCGTGGCATGGCCATCATCCAGAATCAACTCACAATCCTGACCCAGCGTGAGGTCGCCGGTGAGATCCGTCAACACCCAAGTCCATGGGTCATAGCAGGTGAAAGTGAGGTCTGAACCCACGGTGAGCCCTGAACCACTTCCAACGAAGGGAATCCCGGCAGTAAGACTGGCGACACCACCGAGAAGTGAGCCAGAATCACCCTTCAGTTGCCCATTCGACTGAATCGTCAGGTTGGCCGCATCCGGCAACGTGAGCGTGGCGTCAATCAACATCAACGAAGCGGAACCCTCGATGATCAGATCGCCATTGAGAACGAAGTCATCGCCCGAGAGAATGGCATGAACGCCCGTTGGAATCGTCCAATCCCCAGAGGTGGGAATCACCGCGATCTGCAAGGTGCCGCCCGGTGGCATCATGATCGCGCTCGTGCCCATGCCGCTGGACGGATCCAGAGCCTCGACCAGAGAGCCTGAAGACAGCAGAGGCAGGGAGGAATCGCCCAAGGAATCGGCGATCTCAGTGAACCCATGGGCGGAAACCTCAGCATCGGCCAGCGCCGTGCCGACCACATCCGTCACCCGGATGTTGGACTCGGTGAACTGCTCCTCGACACTCACAGCCAGATCTGGAGAACCTGTGGAACCCCACAGCAGCGTGCCGTCGCCGAAGCCATCGTAAGCACCCGAGGAGGTAAGGCCCGGCATGTCGCGGATCACTGCGCTCGCATCATTGGCCAACTCGATGCCATAGGAGCGATGGGGAAAATCCACGGTCCATTCCGAAAGATGAACGTCGCCATCGACCAGGTCAATCCCGACATCCGAAGAAGAGGTCGAAAGGCTGTCAAGTGAGACCGAGCCGCCATCAGCGATCACAAGCCCAGCGCCAGAGTCGCGGCCGCCTCCGCCCGCGGATAGAGAATCTCCATGAAGCGTGCACTGCGCCATGCAGCGCACGCCCTCATTGAAGCCGGTGATCGTCACATCATCCAGCTCGACATCGGCCCACACGATGTCCAGGCCCACAGAGGTGGTGTCGGCGGCAGAGAATTGTCGGCTGATCGTCACATTGTCGAATTCATGCGATCCAGACAGCAATCTCAATCCCTGAGAATCTGTGGTGAACATCGAATCCTCCACATCGAGGTCCCAACCCGATATGATGCCGAGTTCATCGGACGACTGCAGGTCTGAATCAATGATTGTGAGCTCGCCGGAACCGACGGCATCGAAAGCGGCTCCACCAGTCAGGGTGGTGCCATCGAGAATCACCTCGCCGCCACCACGCAACAGCATCGGTTCCGATCCTTCAAGTGCAATGTCTCCGAATCGCAATGTGCCATCGATCTGTGCATCGACCAGGCGCGTTGACTCGATGCTTCCATGAAGGATCTCGATGTCTTGAACCGTCCCGATGATTCCGTTGGTCAAGCTCGCAGTATCATCGCCCATCGAAGCGGAATGGATGATCAACCCCGAACCATCGGTGGAGGATACCAGTGTGCCAGATGCTTCATGAATCTCCAGATTGTCGATCTCGGCATCGACGGTTCCCGTCACACTGATCACCGTGGTCACGGAATATGCCGATGTATTGCCACGGAAGGTGGAACCGGCTTCCAGCACCAGTGCTGTGCCGCAGTCCATGCAGAGTGTACCATCAATCCTCAGATCCCCGCTCGGTCCGACGATGACAGCCGCCCCACTTGAGATCGCATCGATGTGAGCCATCTGAGTGGTTCCGTCGACTCTGAGGCAGGCTGTGCCCGCCCGGGTGCACATCAGATCTGTACCTGAAGATGGGCCGTCTGAGCCATCGACATCACCGATCGCCCAGACGCCGATGATGACATCCTCAAAGGTCGAGGTGTCGATTGTGAGTTGTCCACCGGCTTCGACCTTGAAGCCGCCACGCGCATCAGACAGTTCCAGAGATGTGACCTGTCCCATTCCCCCATTGACAATCTGGAATCCTTCCCAGCGCGCTTGGATGGAGGTGAGTTCGAGGTAGGATCCGTTGATGATGACGGGTTCTGAAACAGTCCCATCGATGTCGAGGTCGCCCTCGATTCGGATGGTGATGTCCTCGGTGATGTTGATGTTGGTGCCAGCTGCGATCGTCAGGGTCGCGCCTGAGGCGATCGTGATGTCCTCGTCGAGGGTCATGTTGCCAGACCAGGCCACATCGGTGGTGTGGACGATGACCTCGTGTGCGGGGGTGCGCAGCGCCTCTGGCGCTGCTGCGAGCAGCGGCGCGATCAGGAGACTCATCAGGATGAGGAACGAGAGACTGCGCTGGCGCATGGGCTCCGCTTTCTTGCGAAGGGGTTTGAATCCTCCCGTGAACGGTCATGAAACAGCGGCGAGGTGGGCCCGTCCGGATTTGAACCGGAGTCTGACGGCCCCCAGCCGTCAAGTATAGGCCAAGCTAACCCACGGGCCCGTTGTCATCTGTTGGACACAGATGCCTCGGTGTTGTTCCTTTCGGTCGGCGTCTCCGTCTCACTCTTTGCGGGTCACGGAGTATGGCGCGATGTCGTCGATGAGCTCGACGTGAGACACGAACATGCGTCGGCAGCAGTAGCGCTCGAGGCCGACTTCGGCGAGCATCTCGCCGGCGTCGCGGCCATCCTTGATACCATTGCTGTAGCGTTCCCATAGGTGGCCGATCACATGGCCGCAGGAGAAGCATCGTACTGGAATAATCATCTCATCATCACCTCATCGGTAGGACTTCTGCCACTTGGCACGCGCGCCACGGCCCATCTGGTGCTTGGGCTCCTTGCGGCGCGGATCGTTCACGAGCAGGCTGCGGTCGAATCGGAGGAACTCGTCGCGGAGTTCCTCGTCCACGCCCTCGGCGCCGCCGTTGAAGTGCACGAGGCCGCGCGCGATCGCGGTGCGGATCGCATCGACCTGGCCCATCTGGCCGCCGCCGGTGGTGTTGACATTGATGTCGACATCTGCAAGGCGATTCATCGCGCTCGCGATTGCGAGCGGCTCCATCGCCTTGGCGCGAGCAAGTTCAGGGTTGAGAATCTCGATCGGCTCGGAGTTGACGCGAACGCGTCCCTTGCCGGCCTTGACGGTGGCTCGGGCGATTGCGGTCTTGCGCTTGCCGGAGGTGTTGACCACCTTGGCCTTGGCCTTGGCCTTGGCCTTGGTCTTCTTCTTCGCCATGTTCACTCACCCCCCCATCGGGTGGATTTAGCGCCCAGCTCCTTGCTGATGTCGCTCAGGCGCACGAAGCGCTCGGGCAAGGGGCGCTCGATCGGGCTTGCATCTCCCCATTTGCAACCGTCGGGCAAGTCGCCGGACAGGTCTGAGGGGGTGCCGATCTCGACGCGGAGCGCTCTGAGCGCGCCGCGGCCACTGCTGTTCTTCTGATACGGAAGCATGCCGCGCACGGTACGCTTGAGAATCTGGTCGGGCATGCGCGGGAAGAACGGACCCTTGCGGGCGTGGTTCAGGTCGTGCTTGGCGTGGTAATCGGACATTACGCTGGTGCGCTTTCCGGATACGATCGCCTTCTCCGCATTGACGATGATGACGCGGACGTCATCACCGGACCGCTTGCCGATGAGCAGCTGCTTTGCAACCACACTGGCCAGCCGGCCGAGGATCTTGTCCTCGGCGTCGTAGACGTAAGTGACCGCCTCAACCAAGGATGTACACCCCCTTGCCTTCCGGATTCTTGTTCATCAGATCTCGGATGCTGACGACTTTACCGCCTGCTGCCTCGATCTTCGCTCGGGCCGAGGTGCTGAAGCTGTAGGCGGCGACGGTGTGCTTTCCCTCGACATCACCGCTTCCGAGTAGCTTGCCGGGAACGAGGATGACATCCTCGTCCGCAGCGTGGCGGCTCAGGCGGCTCAGGTTTGGTTCAGCCCAGTTGCTGCGACTCTTCTCGAGCCTCAGCGCGACGTCTCGCCACAGCGGAGCACCATTCGACCGTGTCTGGGCCTTGAGATCACCGATTAGGGTGACTAGGCCAACGTTGGTCTTCATGTTCTTCGCCATATGACTCCCTCGACGTGGGTAGCGCGGCGACCGACCACCCTGTTATGAACCCGCCGCCTGAGAACTGGCCCCCTATGGGGGCCGAGAACGGGCCAATGCTCATGTTGTTGTTACTCCCCCCGAGAAAGTGATTCCCATGGTCGATTGGAAGGAACTGATGAACGAAGCGATGGAACTCGAGGAGGGTGACACCATCGCCGCGCACGCGAAATATGGCGAATGTGCCAAGGCGGCACTGGCCGCCGCCCAGACGGCGCTCGATGCGGATGCGGCCAGCGGTGCTGCATTTGAGATCGCTTATGGTGCGTTGGCAGCCTATGCCCAGCAAGTCATGATGCGGCTGCGCGCAGAAGACCCGGAAGCGGGCGGGGTGGACCACGCCTTCCGGGCCGGCCAAGCCTACGGCGTATCCTGTGTTCTCAACCACCTGTTCGACTCACTGCGTGGCAGTGGCACCTTGCAGGCTCTGGATCTGTTCAGCGACCAGATGCACGAGGAAATCCTCGAGATCTGCGCTCAGGTCGACCTTTCGCTCGAGTTGCTCGACGCCAAGGGTGAACTGGCTGAAGAGTGATCCTCCGAGGGGACGTGTGCCCCCTCGGAAGGTCTCTTGTCGTCACCGGTTTCACAGCGAGAAGGACTGGTCTTGCTCCTCGTCGATTCCAGCCTGCTGCACATTGCCTTCGGCATCGATGAACTCGCCGGCCTTGGCGAACTGTCCGTGCAGAACCGCATCGTGATCCTCGGTTCGCGCGATCAGCGAATCGCCCAACGCCATCGAGATGGATTGGGTGATCGCCGTCAGGGTCGTCATCGCCTTGTCGCGTTGTGCAAGGCCAATGTCGTGGTCCGAGTAGCGCGCCTCTTCGAAGACGGCGAGGAAGTCGTCCAACTGGTCGGCGGGGACCATGTAGAACGCACGACGTAACGCCCATTCGAACTCGCGCGTGGTCTCGTACACCTTCTTCATGAAGCCATGCTGGCGGAAGAATCGCACCAGATCCTTGTAGCAGTTGAAGATCACTTGGATGTACTCGTTTCGCGCTTGCAATGCGAGCAGCGAATCGGTCAGGATACCACGCAGAATCTCGACGCGTCGGCGCTCGCTGTAGCGCTTGTACATGACCGCGCCGATGATGGCTGCGAACAGGAAGGCGATGATGATCGGTAGCATCACCTTGAGGTCCCAGGCACTGGATTGTTTCTCCGGTGCCTCACCTTCGAAGATGACTCGACTGCGGTTCTCGCCGTATTTCTTGAACGATTCACTGCCTTCGAACATCGCCGTAATCTGCCATTTTCCATCGGTCGCATACTCATCATCCGCGGCCCCGGGCACAGTTTTTCCCGTATAGGTCCAGGAGAAATTCGCCACGCCCTGTTCGTTGGTCTTGACGTAACGAATCTCCTGAGTCACCCAGGCGTCCGTGCTGTTGAGATACTGGAAGATGAAGGTCACCGTCTCGTCTTCGACTGCCAAGTCGATGCGGTCGCGCAGGATGGCGACCGCGCCTTCGACGGTGTCGCCGGGCTGGTATCCGTCAACATTGTGCCAGGGCACCTTGACGACCATGTCCACGCGACTGCGAACGAGCACGGTCACGTCCATGAAGGAACTATTGACCACGGCGTTGGCTTCTGCGCGGCATCCGCCGGGCACCTCGACATCGGGCTCGTAAGCGAGTCGCAGCACGCGGAAGCCCTCCAGTTGGTTGCCGCTTGGTTCGATGCCCTTGCGACTCGGATTCTGCGCCTTCTCACCACTGTACCACTCCACCTCGCCGAACTCATCGCCGGTGGTCGCCGTGGCGACCGGACGGGTGTTCTTGTCCGGGTCCATGTAGATGTTCAGACACTTGCCACCCAAGGGGTTGCCGTTGCTCTGCTGGAGGATGGCGTTGATGTGGTAAGCCTCCTTGAGGTAAAGCACCGGGAAGGAGTTGCCATTGGCATACTCATATCGATCCACATCGGTCTTGAACGGGCCGACCTCGGAGATGTGCAGTGAGGAGTTGCTGAACACCGCGAACAGCCGTGTCACGCTGGCATTCTTGTAGCGATAGCGGTCATTGTTGTCGTACGCATTGTACTCGATCGTGACCCTCGCCTGACCGGCCATCACATCTTCGAGCGGGCAGGTGATTTCGAAGCGGCCTTCGTAATCGGTGGTACCAGGCTGACAGGATACGAGGCCCATGATGCCTCCCTGCATCTCATAGGAGACGCGGATGCCGCGATTGGTCAGGTTGGTGCCGAGTTCATCGACCAACGCGCCGGTCACGACCATCGGCTTCTCCACGCTCTCACCGGTGACCGGGTT
>Ga0066376_10002166_pt1 | contig 18504 bp, 15 predicted proteins | sample Knorr_S15_td_Bot_FD_77009 | JGI IMG/M metagenome (GOLD analysis project Ga0066376, IMG submission 77009) | Marine microbial communities from Southern Atlantic Ocean transect - Knorr_S15_td_Bottom_ad_5009_LV_A | ecosystem: Environmental > Aquatic > Marine > Oceanic | place: Southern Atlantic... | reverse complement strand
TGGGCGGATATCCGAAAACAATTCTACCTGCATGATCATGTGACCTACCTGCAGGGTGGTTCGGTAGGCCCATCTGCAAAACCTGCCATAGAAAAAACCATCGAGCTGTTGAGAAAATTAGAATCTGATCCCCTCCAGATGGAAGAACGGGCGGTGTTGGGGCCGCTCGTGGAAGAGTCGAGAGAAAAATTAGCAGCTTTTGTGGGTACGACTGCGGATCGGATTGCTCTGGTCCTGAATACCACCATGGGCATGAACATTCCAGGACAGGGCCTGATATGGGAACGCGGCACGGAAATTCTTTTGAGTGACCAGGAGTATCCTGCCGTGCGTAATCTCTGGGAATGGGTGGCGGAAAGAGATGGACTGACGCTCAATTATATCTCGTTACCCGTTCCGCCTGATTCGCCCCAGGATATTGTCGATGCCTATGCAGCGGGTATTAATGAAAAGACAAGCATCCTCGTTTTCAGCCATGTCTACTTTACTACCGGTCTGGTGACACCGATAAAAGAGCTGACCAGACTGGCCCATGATCATGATTGTGTGGCGATCATTGACGGGGCCCATGCGGTTGGTATGACGCCGCTGAACCTTTCCGATGTCGGATGCGATTTCTACACGAGCAGTTGTCACAAATGGTTGCTGGCGCCCAAAGGCGTAGGGTTTCTATATATGGATGCGAAGTATCAGAACAAGGTCCGTCCTGTCATCATCGGCCATAATATGCATGAATCTGAATCCGCGAGTCGGTATGATGTGAATGGAACGCGGGATGTGACCCACCATGCCTCTCTGGGCACGGCTATTGATTTTCAATCGGATATCGGTTGGGAAGAAAAAATCCGGCCTTATTGCCTCGGTATGGCCAAATACCTGAAGATCCAGGCCCTCGAACGCATTCGAGGTTCAAAGCTGACTATACCAATGGATATCGAATCCTCAGCCTTTATTGTCAGCTTTTCCATCGACGGTATCAATCTCGGCAAAGTATGTCGGTATTTATTTGACGACTACAAAATTGAAGCCACAGCGAACGGGGCCAACGGAATGCAGTTCTTCCGGATATCGATCCATTTTTATGCTTCGTATGAAGATATAGACCGGTTTGTCAAGGCCGTAAATGAGATCATTGCCAAGCACGACGATGTCCATATAAAGGAAGAATAGGCAGGTGGGCAGGTGGGTTCAACATACACACCTGGCTGTTTATACATCACGGAGTAAACATGACGCGTCCTAAGTTGTTGTTGCCCGGCCCGATAGATATCTGGGAAGAAACGCTCGAAGCCTTGAGCCGGCAGGTACTGCCTCATTATGGCGATGATTTTAATCCCATATGGCTGGAAACAGTATCTATGGTCAAGGAGATCTTCCAGACCGAGAATGATGTAATAATTATGACGGCGCCCGGTTCCGGTGCTCTGGACGCGGCCGTGGCCAGTTTATTCGAACCACAGGATAAAGTGTTCGCAGTAAATAACGGTCCCTTTGCGGGTCGTCTGATAGAAATACTCAACGCGTATAATTGTGAGGTTATCCCGATTGACGGTGAATGGGGATTACCTGGTGATGTGGACAAAATGCGCCAGGCGCTGCACCATCACACCAATGTGGCTGGCATAGCTGTGGTCGCAAATGATACCGGCGTAGGGGTCCGAAATCCGGTAGAGGCATATGCAGAACTGGCCCGTGAGTTCGATCTGCCTATCTTCGTAGACGGCGTCTCTGCCATGGGCGGATATGATATTCCTGTGGACAAGTGGGGTCTTGATATAGCTGTCACTTCATCCAATAAAGCTCTGGAGACTGCCCCCGGTCTGGGTATTATTTCTGTGAGCGACCGAGCGTGGGATATCATCAATTCCAAAAATAAAGCTCATCGCGGCTGGTACTATGATCTGGGCAGGTGGAAACAGTTGATCGATCAGTCTCCGACAAATCCCTATCCGACCACCCAGGCTACCAGTCTCATCGTTTCCTTGCACGCCAGCTTAAAGCGCATCATGGAGAAAGAAACCCTCAAAGGACATTGGGCGCGGTATGCCTGGGCCCAGTCTGCTGTCCGGACCGGTCTGCGTGCATTGGCCTGCCATCCTGTCGTTGCAGATGACGCCGCTTCATATACGGTCACCACCTTTCGCATCCATGAAGACATGCGAAGTGTGGGAGAATTGAGAGACTATCTGATAGCGCATCATGGGATTATGGTCGCCAATGCCATGGGCTCATTTGAAAACCGGATTCTTCGTGCCGGTCATATGGGAAAAGCCGGCTCACAGGAATATATTGAGCCGTTTTTGCTGGGGGTCGAAGATTTTCTGCGGACGGTTTACAAGAAGGACATCCCGCAGGGCCTGAGTCTGGAAGGGTTGAGGGAAACAACGAAACAACAAATCCCGAAGCGCTCTAAGTCATCGTCAGGTGGCCTACGTTAATAAATATACAAAGTACACACAATACTATGGATCCCCGCTTAAAGCCTGCGGGGATGACACCCGTTTAACACTTGTCGTGTACTATACTAAAGATATAAACAATGTAGCTTCGTAGTTTTGTAGCTTCCTATCTTTACCCAGGAACCTGGATAAACGTCTCCGACAGGGCAAACACGCAGGAACTGCGATCACCTCCGATGCTGGGTTGCCAGATATCGGTTATATAGGGATCGCCAGGTATCAGATGACCGTTCAGGAGCTGGTGTGCGACATCAGCAAAGAACAGATAGGAATAAACATCCCGACTTTCATGGAACTTCGGTGCAGGCGCCTCTAAAATAACTGGGGGCTGGAGAGCCTCCCATTTGGCCACGATTTGATCATCGGATGTTTCGATAATCCAGGTGGGCGAAGATCGGATATCTCCTTCCCGAACGAATGTAGCCTCCACCACCGGCATATCCATATCATATAGCCCGCCCCGTCCACTCATCCAGGTTTGTATATACGCTGCTATCGTCTCATTATCCGTACAGATATATTGATAGGACCTATCAACCTGAATGTTTACGTAGGCCACCGTACCTTCTCCGCCCTCACAGTAATGGGTATGCCACAAACTCACCATGCCGCTATTTTCCTGTGCTCCAGGCGGTCGGATATAATTAATCCAGTGCTGCCCGGTCCATAGCAGTTCCCCCGGATTTACAATCGGTCGTTCCATCTCCATCTCCCTTGATGGGCGGCAAGTGGCTACGCGGGCAAGTAAAAGTGTTTGAAGGGTCAATTTCACCTGCCCACCTGCCCCTTTGCAGCCAATGCCCTACGTCAACGGCGACGGATTCCTGCCCCAGATATAACGCCGCCAGCCCACACATACAGGTTGCCATGACATCCTGTTCTGTCTCCGCGAGACGATCGGTTGTGCTGGAGTCCCCCCCCCTTTCCTCGCGGATATCATTAAGATTCATCAGACCATCTCCCTCGTTTTATGCGGAATTCTTATGATTTTCTTTGACAAACACCCTAATAATTGTTGCGTCTATGTAAGCCTTGTTATTGAGAATATATGTGTCAGATGCGATAAACAAGATTAATAGTATGGTCGTATCCGATGTTTCGCATTCGGGGGTATATTTGCATATATCGCCCGCTCCTGCGGGCGATATATGGTCTTGCGCGTAACATGAGGTCGTAATATATACAGAGGTGTAAATCTGATGTTCCTGATCATCCTGTCCACCATAACCGCCTCGCTCTGTCTAGGCTACCGCAATACGTGGGTTCATCGCCTTCAGGCAGCATCAGCGTGATGCCGTCACGATTGAAGAAGGACTTGGCGTCATCCGATGGCGGCTTCTGAGCAGAGAGCATTTACAGACCGTGCTTGTTGTGCTGATTAGTGGATTGGTCTCCGGCATGGCTGCTATGGCCTTTTATTGGGGTGGGCGCATGGCGTGGGTATCAGAAATGATCTCTTTCGCCTATATCGCCATCGCGTGTGTATTCCTCGTGGTGCCCTGGCTACGCCGTATGTCGATGGATCAGGTTGTTCGGTATCTGGAGAAACAAAGCGTTCCAAATATTGATGCGCAAAATCGGCAGGGGAACCTGAAGCAGTTGATGCGGACCTATCTCTACTATCATAAAACCACAACACAGCCTGCCCTGTTTGATTGGATCCGTCGTCAGTTGAGTCTTTATATGCTCGGCATAGATGTCCGTTCTTATATCCCATTTTCCATCGATTCGATGATACGCCGGGCGGTAAAGATGTTGCTGTATGTCGCCGTACTGACGCTCTTCCTTTTTCTGACCAGAGATAAGGAGAACGCATGGGAAGGGTTCGAAATCGCCGATGGGGAAGTACCTGCGGGGGATCGTGGACACTTCAGCCTATCAAGGCGCGGAACCTGATCCGGCAGATCCCTCACGTCCCTTTGCAAACGAACCCGGTACATCTGATATCACCAGGCCCGAACAGGCCGGTTCGACCCCCGGAGAGAACAGTCTGGAAGCAGACTTGGAAAGTATACGTCCGGAATCATCCGATCCACAATATGCAGAAGGCAGCATTCAGCCTTCGGAAGAACAGGAAGAAAGTTTATTGGATAAATGCTCAGTGCCATCCCAAAGGCCTTATTCGACGACACTGAAGAGGGAACAGGCGGTCCTGTAGCGGGTGAAGAAGTGGATTTGGCCGATAATATAATTGAGGCGGCGGGCAATCCGAAGGCGCTTCGGCAAAGATCCACCTGAGAGGGATGGAGGCATCGGGGTCATGACGGATCAGGACAACACACAAAAGGGCTCTGAAGGAGATTACGATGATTTTGTACTCGAACGGCGAGAGGACCCACGTCATGCACGAGTGATAGAGTTTTCAAGGTGCGGTCAGTGAATGGTTCAAATGGCGGGGCACATCGGCCGTTTTGGGATGTTCACACCTGGTCGGCTCACAAAGGGTGACATCCATGAGGGATGCATCATGATGGGGCGCCTGTCGCCAGGAGGCAGGTGCCCTGTCATGAACGCTGGAAGGTCACAATCCATACCAGCCGATTCATGTTGTTCAATGGCCTTCTTACCCCTTCTTCCTTTCTCTTATTCTCTCAAAAATCCCGCCGGAACAATCGTCTGAATCTCTTTTAATATTCGGTCTTCCACATCTTCCACGTATCGGTTAGGCATACCAAAATACACGGTGGCATCACCGCCTTCATACCCGCCTTCACGCCATATACGGGGGGAAGGGATGTAGCCGGGAAAGGCGTTGGCATAGGCGCCGACCCATAGTCTGTTGGGATCATAGAGACGTCGTAAGCGACAGGTAAAGTCCGACACCACTTCACTTGCCAGAAAAACCATCACCAGATCATCGTCGAAAATCCAGGTTTGGATGGGATATCGTTCGTACTCCGGGACGGATTGACCATTTTCCATCCTTTCAAGCCATTTGCGTGCATGATATCCTATGGGCGAGTTGTTACGAGCCAGCGTAGCCCATTCATCCCGTGTAGGTAAGGTCTCGAAGGGCAGATTTATATGGGATAGAAGGCAGTCGGGTGGACCTGAAATCGGCTGAGCATCCCCATCAACCAATCGGGACACCTCATAGGCGAGATCCTCGCCATGTTGCATGGCATAGGCCAGACCCGCACGAGGGTATGGATTGGCATTGGCTGCACTGCCGATCGTCACGAAAGATAGGGCGCCGGGGAACTCCTTTTCTATCGCCTCTTGCGCATATCCTGCCCAATCACCACAAATAAAATTATCTTCAGATCCCAACGTGGTGCAATGACAGGCATAGCTGACCCACACGGCACGTAGTTTTCCTGCGGAATCATGCACTTGGACCATCGGCAATACATGGTCTACCGGGCCTATTTGACTCCTTCTGTTTACCGCAAAGCCGACATGCCCTTGTGTAAATGACAGTTGGCCCGGTTTCCGTTTTGACAGAGCCGACAGACCGACTTCCACCAGCTTATCCTCCACTTCTGAGGTATATTGATCGATATGCGCCTGATGTGCGGGGGGAATATCTGAGCTGAATAGCATAGGCGCCGCCCCGGTCAGGCAAGGCGCCGTATGGGTATGGCTATAACACAACACAATACGCTCCCTTGCTACCCCCGAAGCTTCTCCTATCTTCGCGGCTACTCTCTCCGTGAATGTTCCCGTAACGCCGCAATTTTCCATGGTCAAAAGCAAGGCGGCCTTCTCTTCCCCAATCGCCATAGCCTTGGCGCGCAACCTGGTCTCCACCTGCGTCGTTTCTTCCCGGCGAACCCCATATCCGCTCAACCGAATGGGATAATCCGGCGTAATATCAATCTCTGCAAGCCCCACTGAAATGAGATGCATGTTGTTATCCCTGAAAACCTACCATTGTCTGATTGTCTGATTGTCTGATTGTCTGATTGAAAACCTGCCTACCGCTTACCGCCTACCCTCAATTCAAAACCACTCTGTCCTATGCGGCGTAGCTGGAAACCACACCATATCCACCACAAGAGATAGCCCGACGCCCATCAGGAATCCGACCAGCATTCCGAGAAAAAAGGGCTGAGCGGCCTGATACAGACGCACACCGCCGAAGCGGACCAGTAATATTTGAATAAGCCACGCCAGGAACAGGGGTAAAAAGGCATTCCTCACCACACTGCCGACATCACCAATTGCCATCCCGATCGGATGAAACGGCCACCAGGAAAACCAGACACGGCCGGCAATTACCAGGGCATTAATCAGGATACCCGAAATGAAAAATAGGATCTCCAATCCCCCGATTTGCGAGGCATTGGCTGCCCACACGGGAATACGACCGTAGAAGAAGGTCCCGAAACCGCCGGGGGTCGTCCACAGATTATTGGCGCCGAGGGCATGGCCGGAATGGATCATCGATACGACGGATACCACGGTGCTCACACCGAAAGATACACAGATCCAGAAGAATAATCCCTGTCGAGGTCCTCGCATCCGGCTTTTCAGCCAGGCGACATGCGAAAAACCGATCATGGAAAAGGTCCGTGCATTGCGTGCAAAACCACTGGCCATACCCAGGGTATTGATGTCCTCCATGGACATGGAGCCCGATCCGATAACACCCACGGTGAAATAATTCGATTTAACCGTGAGTTCCGCCATGATCAGTCCGGATTCTGCTACAGCCCGAGCCAGGGCCAGATAAAAGGTAAACATCGCCGTCAAAAAGAATAGCCCAATATATATGGACAGGCCGACCTGATTCAGCCACAGAATAACATAGATGGAACCAGCAACCAACCCGATGAGGGCCCTACGATACGAAAATAACTCGTCGTTCTCACTTTCCGTCTTCCCAGGTGACCATGCCGAACGCCAGACCATGTATAAATGTCGTCTCGCCATCCATGTGATCCAGACGACAAAAACAATCACGCCGCCCATATACTGCATGCCGGTCAGCCCCCCCTGAACGACACTGCCGGTAGTAGAAAATAAGCCGATTCGACTTAGCAGCCCCTGCTCCATGATGCCGAATAATTGAAAAAACCAGAGACTGAATAGGATCTCCGTATTTGCAAAAAAGGCGAAGCAAAGCACATAGATGTTGAAATAGATCGGAATCCCTGGAAAAGAGGGACTGAGTTCAATGGTCGTTAACGCCCCCGGATAGATCGGTAAGGCAGGCCATACGCCCCAATAAGACAGACAATTCCAGGCCATCGCTAAAAAGGTCATGATACATCCGATCTGAAACATCCGATTTCGATACAATTTGGATCGAGGTCTTTTAGAATGGGGGCTGGATTCTCCGATAAGATGCATCGCCACTTCACCCATTGGAAAGCGGAGTCGTTCGTATTCAACCCATTGTTTTCGGAAGACGACCATCATGCTGGCACCTATCAACAGCAAAGCTGCGAACAGCGATAGCCACCATAAAAGTGGGATCAGCCATACGCCCCAGGGAATGGACTGTCCCTGCTGGAGGCCCTCATAAAAGCGGCGAGCGGATTCATAGTCACTGACATATACCCAGGACGGCAGATAGGGAAGAATCAGCTCATCCCAGCGGTTTTCAGGCGTCGCATAGTAAGCTGGCGCTGCAATGGCGGAGACCAGATATTTGGTAATGCCCCAATCCGGTGCCATGGACGCCACCCAGCCCATTGCAAAGACCACGAGAAGCTCTGTACTGGTCAATGCCCGGTGGGGTATGATTTGTTTGAATATTAAGTTGGGCAGGAGAATCAGAACGAGAAAAGGAATTAAAAATGCCGATGGCAGATGGGCGTAGGTCATAAAATCATGACCGCCCCGATCTGCAAGATATTGGGCGCCGAAGCCGATCACACCGGACAAAAACAGACCAAGATACGCAGACCGAGAGGTTACCGGTTGATCTTTTAAACTATCCTGCTGATCTGATGAAGGAGGCATCATATCAATAGAGATATTAGAGTAAAATCCAGATCATAATATTGGCGGACAGGAGTACTGCGAGAATCGCATAATCATACCATACCATTCGAAAGGATAGAAATTCGGTTCGCTCACCGCGCATACCGAACCCTTTGGATTCCAGCGCCATAGAGAGTAAATCCGTATCTCGGATGGCATACACGAAAATGGGGACGAGCAGCGGCACGTATTTCCTGGCTCGTTGCAGGACATGACCACTCTGAAGATCAAGGCCGCGAGATTGTTGCGCCTGCACGATGATGCCGATCCGCGTAAAAAATAGAGGCACCAGACGAAAAGACAGGGATAGGGCGAAACTTACAGGAAAGGGTAATCCGATCGCCCGAAGTCCGTAGGCGAATTCTTCGACCTTGGTGCAGGAGACAAATATCATGCCGGATAACAGCATGGCATCCAGCCGAAAACCCATTGCAACACCGAATTGAATGGATTCAACAGAAAGCGACAATGGCCCCATTGACCAGAAAGGATCTCCTACACGTTTGAAGAGAGACCAGGTAACCATACTGAACACCATGACGGTGATGATCAGAGGCAAAACGCGCCGAATGTTCTTAGCCGCTCCGCTTGTTTTGACCAGGATTAGCACGCTGCTTAATATAATCAACTGATGCCAGGGTGATTCAAACGCCACCGTTAAAATCAATAACAGAACCAACCCGACGATTTTAGTCGACGGATGAATGCGATGTAAAAGGGTGTCATTGGGTAGATAGAGGAACATAGGCAATCTCGATGTAAAAATTAGAAACTGATGTGACGCAAATCGATTCAATCAATTAATAGGATGTTAAATTTTTCCCTCTCGGAACCCAGAACTATCTCTTACCTATCTTTTATCTTCCCGCAGATTTTACCAAACACGCAACCAGTTCGTCCACCGAACGAACCGTCATACCGAATGCATGACCGATTCGAACGGCTTCCGGGGCTTCGAGATGTAAAGATTCCAGTAAATCCATATCCTTAAAACAGGTGCGCATATCACTGTCCTTCACAATCTTACCTTGCGACATCATGATGCAGCGGTCGGCATATTCCGCAACGACCCACATGGAATGGGTAATTATAATAATCGTCCGTCCGGATTCGTTAAGTTTCCGGATTAGATTCAGTATGGCTGTTTGACCGTGGTAATCGAGACCGGTGGTAGGTTCATCCAGGATCAGGACTTCGGGATCGGTTGCCAGGACGGAGGCCAGGGCCAACTGCTGCCTTTCGCCCTTGGTTAAACCAAAAGGATCCTCGTCCTCCTGACCGGCCAGCCCGACAATGTCAAGCGCGTGTGATACTTTTTTTTCGGTCTCCGCTTCAGATAACCCGTAATTATAGGGGCCGAATGAGACTTCTTCGCGTATCGTATTGGCAAAAATCTGATGGTCCGGATTCTGGAAAACAAATCCCACCTTTTTACCGAGATCTGACAGGGTCCAATCCTTCGTGTCCTTTCCCAATATCTCCACGGTACCACTTGTCGGCGCATGTAACCCGTTCAGATGTTTCACCAGGGTGGTCTTACCGCAGCCGTTCTGTCCAACTACAGCTACAAATTCACCCCGGTATATATCCAGAGAAACACAATCCACAGCAGGTTTTGCAGCATCATAGGTGTGTACAAGATCTTTTACATGCACAACCACCTCTTTAGGGATGGGTGGTTGATTTTCCCGGGACGCTTCAAGCCGTGTAATATGGTTGACCTGCCAGCCGGCTGCTTGAACCCTTGTCACCGCCTCTGTGATGGCCAGCGCATCTGTAGGCAGTCCCAATTTTTGTAACAAGACCGTGGTTTGCAAAGGGCGCACGCCATGTTGTTCTAAAAAGTCCGGATCAGATAGGATGGATGCAGGCGTCCCTTCTTTGATGATGCAACCTTCATACATCAAGAGAACCCGGTCGGCCTGTATAATATGTTCTGTTTCGTGTTCTACCAGGATGATGCCCTGGATTTCACCCCTTAAAGTCCGGGCGAGAGAAAAAATATCACGTTTGCCTATGGGATCCAGATCTGTGGTCGGTTCGTCCATGACGACCACGGTTGGTCTGCCGGCCAGGACGGATGCAATGGCCAGGCGTTGTTTCTCACCGCCGGACAAAGTCGAAGGATCACGTTGTTCGAAACCGGTCAGCCCGACCTGTTGTAATGCATCTTTCACCCGATCGGCCATTTCTTCCTTCGGCACCGCAAAATTTTCCAGGGCGAAGGCGGCTTCAAGCTCTACATTGGTCGAAAAGAGCTGGGCTTCAAAATCTTGAAAAACAAGACCGATCCGACGGGCGAATTCGTACACCTGATGTTTTTCATCTGCATTCAGGCCGGCTACTTTATGATCGCCCTGGAAGTCCCCCTTGATGAAGGTGGGAATCAATCCATTGAGACAACGGCAAAAAGTGGATTTACCGGCGCCTGTCGGGCCCATAATGACGGTGAATTCACCAGGGTCGTGAGCATAAGAGACCTGCTTTAGAGCAGGATCGGACGTACCACGATAGGTAAAGGATAGATTGCGAAGTTCGAGGATGGACTGTGCCAAAGCAGTATATATATTGACAAGGGACCAAGCGTATTTTAGTTTATCAGAAACCCTAAAGCCCATGTATGATAGACCTGGCCATGCCGCTTGTCAAGTGTAAATCCCTGTTTTTAGAATGCGTGAAATCAACATGACTATGGTTTCCCAGGAACGATTGCTGTACATCGAATCCGCCTCGGATCTTGCTGAAGCATTTAAGCATAAAATGAATGAGGCGGGATTTGATGTGGATATTGCTTCAGACGGCACCGAAGGGCTTCAACTATGTAATATAAATACCTTACGATATTGTTATCGCTGAATATAAAATCCCTGGCATTGACGGCCTGGAAGTTATCCGTCGTTTATCTCTCATGGGACCGATTCCTGCCTCGGTGATGTTGACGGCCTATGGCGATGAACGCATCGCGGTCGAGGCTATGAAATTAGGGGCAAGTGAATATATTGTTAAAGATAAGGATGGGCGTTATTTAGAGCTGTTCCCCGCCGTCATTCAGCGACTCAGACAACAACGACTCTTGTTGGAAGCCAAACAGCTTTTCGAAGACAGCCAACAGGCCATTATTCAGGGTCTACGGGACGTGGTTGGTATCGCCGACCAGCTTATCGCCTGTCCTGATATGGACCAGCTATTTCACAGGACCATCGAACTGATTCAAAAACGTCTGGGGATAGAGCGATGTAGCCTGTTTCTTGCTGATGAGTCGGAAACTGTTATCCAGGGAACCTATGGGATTGATCTCAATGGAAATATTATTGACGAAAGTGCTTTTAGTACCGAGATCACCCCACAATGGCTGTCCTTATTACGACCCAAAAGGCGGTTGGGGGACTCGCTATGGCGCGTGACGAATGGGGCTCACAAACAATGGAATGGCTCCAAATATGAAGAGGTCGGCGATGGATGGATTGTCAGTACCCCCATTCAATCTATATCGGGTCCTATCGGTGTATTTTTCAACGACACCTGTATCAGTCAGGATAACATTGACGATGTGAAGCAAGAACTACTGGTCGTCTTTTGTTCTGTATTAGGCAATATAATAGAACGCAAACGGGCTGATGCCGCTTTGCAGCAAGTCAATGAAGAACTCGAAAAAAGAGTGAATGAAAGGACTCAGGTCCTGGTTGAAATGAATCAGGATCGTCAGAAATTATCCCGCAGGTTGATGGATGTACAGGAAACGGAGCGCCGCGCTATCGCGCGGGAGTTGCACGATGAAATAGGCCAGGCGCTCACGGCGGTAAAGATGAATCTCCAGGCCATTGCCATGGTCAGCCATGCCACCCCTCAGCTTGAGGATGCCATGAGTATCGTCGAAAGGTCTTTACAACAGGTGCGAGACATCTCTTTGAACTTACGGCCATCCATGCTGGACGATCTGGGACTTGTGCCTGCATTACGCTGGTATCTGGATCGTCAGGCGCAACGAGCCGGGTTGAAACCTCATTTTGCTGCTGATGAGATCACCATTGATATATCGTCTGAGATTGAAAGTACCTGTTTTCGTGTGGCTCAGGAGGCGCTAACCAATGTCATTCGCCATGCCCAGGCAGAACATGTCTTCATGGAAATAAGAGAGGGAGATCATGAGGTCATCTTGATCATTCGTGATGATGGGGTGGGTTTCGATGTGGAAAAAGCCAAAGATAGGGCGACAAAAGGCGCAAGTCTCGGTGTTTTGGGTATGCAGGAACGTGTACATTTGATTAATGGAGAGATCAATCTTGAATCTGTACCCCCGCTTGGAACAGAGGTATGGGTAAGAATTCCCATCCCTGAAAATCTCGAATTCGAAAAAGAGGAGGGGACGGATTGAAACCAACGCGTGTATTATTGGCCGATGATCACTCGCTTATTCGGATTGGTGTTCGGACCTTGGTAGAGCAGTTAGGGGGCATGGAGGTAGTCGGGGAAGCCAGCGATGGACGTATGGCGCTCGAAATGATAAAAAAGCATTCTCCGGATCTTGTTCTGATGGACATCGGTATGGCAGGGATGAATGGCCTTGAGGCAACCGCCAGGGTAACGAAAGATTTTCCCGGTGTAAAAGTGATTATCCTGTCTATGCACGCCACAGAAGAATACGTCTGGCAAGCCTTGCGCGCCGGTGCCTGCGGATATCTACTGAAAGACAGCGGGTTAAGTGAACTGGAACTGGCTATTAACGCGGTAATGAAGGGTGAGATGTACCTCACACCAACGGTTAATAAAAAAGTCGTTATGGATTATATGGAACGCCTGGATACAGATCAAACCCCCATCGAACGACTTACCCGCCGTCAAAGGGAAATTTTACAGCTCATTGCAGAGGGAAATACCGTTAAAGAGATTGCCTGGGAATTGAACCTGAGCGCTAAAACCATTGAAACCCATCGGTCTCAATTGATGGATCGGCTCGATATTCATGATGTCGCCGGATTGGTAAGATATGCCATGCGGATGGGGATTATTGAGCCTGATACTTAGGCGTCGGTATCAGGCACCATACACTTCCCGCGCCCGTGAGGGACTAATGAGCCCATCGTCTACATCGCGGGCAAGATCAGCCTTGTTCCTTGTCTTAGGATCTCCCCAACCACCGCCACCGGGCGTTTCGATTCGCAGTCGTACATTTTTTGATAATTCCCTATTCACCTTGGTCGGAATTTCACGACTTTTATTCTCTGTGTCGATGACATAACAATGGGCGCCCTCGGCATGTTTCCCCCCTTCTAATCCCCAGGGTTTGAATTTACGGCGATCCGATCCCAGACTGATCAGCGTTCTATCCCCCAGACATTTTAATTCCCGCATCATGCCGCATCCACCTCGCCTGTGTCCGGCGCCTTCCGTATCAGGAATTAAACCGTATCGGACGACCTGAAGCGGGTAGGTCCGTTCGATAATTTCTACCGGGGCATTGCGGGTGTTGGTCAGGTGCGTCTGCACCCCATCTTCTCCATCCAAATCAACCATAGCCCCCTGGCCGCCCGCATAGGTTTCTACATAGTTGTAGTAGGCTCCCGTAGCAGGGTCTATGCCGCCTATGTTGATCAGGTTCATCTCCCCGCTGCATGCAGCACAGACCCGGTCCGGTACCACGGAATATAAGGCGCCCAGAAGCACATCCACCACGCGTTGGTCCGTTAAAATATTGGCATTTCCTATGGCGGCAGGATAGGTGGCCTGTAGAATAGAACCCTCGGGGGCATATACTTCGACTGACCGGTAGGCGCCCGCACAGGCCGGTAAATCCGGATCGATGACCGCCTTGCATACGTAATAGACACAAGCCCTGGCTGCTGACAACCTTGCATTTAAAGGACCTAATACCTGACGACTGCTCCCGGTGAAATCTGCACGAAACGTATCCCCGGAAATGGTGATGGTTACTTTTATTTTAACCGGTTCATCAATAACACCGTCGTCATCGAGATAGTCTTCAAAGGTATATTGACCGTCAGGCAGCAGGGTAATACCGGCACGCATTCTGCGTTCGGCATAAGCCTGTATTTCGTCCATATATCGAATGGTCTCAGAAGGGTCTTCCCGATTCAAGAGTTCGCTCACACGCTGTTGCCCAATTTGACCACATGCAAATTGAGCCATTAAATCTCCGCGCACCTCGTATTGCGTCCGTACATTCTGATTGATTAACTTGTACAACTGTTCATCTATCTGTCCATTTACAAACATACGCAGAGGTGGTATCTGTAAGCCTTCCTGGTATATTTCCGTAACGCCGAAGGGCATACTACCCGGTGCAAAACCGCCCATATCCACATGATGAGCGGTAGAGGCAGCCAGGGCGACCGGCCGGTCCTCATGATAAATCACCGAAACAAGGGAGACATCCGGTAAATGACCCGGCCCATCAGGATAGGGCAGATTCGTAATATACATTTCGCCAGGTTGCATGGTCTCGACGGGAAACACATCTAAGATGGAAGAGATAACACCCGGCATGTTGCCCAGATGCAACGGCACCCCACTTTCCGCCTGTGCAAGAATCTCCCCGGAAGTCTGTGCAATCGCGGCAGAGCAATCCCGACGGTCTTTAATATTGGTCGAATAACTGGTCCTGATAAGGGCCGCACACATTTCCTCTGCTATGCCTGTCCAGCGGTTTCGCATGAGTTCAAGGGTAATGGGGTCCGGATTCATGGCAATGTCCTTATTTTTCCTTCTCAATCTCCAACTGGCCCCAGGTGTTCACCTCTGCCGTTTGGTCCGGCCATATGAGGGTGGTGGAATCAAGTTGTTCAACAATGGCGGGACCGCAAACCGTATGGCCCGCAGTTAAATGGTCTCTTCTGAAAATAGGCGTATCATGCCAGGACCCGGAAAAATAAACCGGACGCGTGTATGCAGGAGATGGCTCCGTATTCACCGGATCAGATGGGGACATCAATTGGTCTGTCATTTCCGATTCTACTGAGACCCATAGATTGACTAACTGTACCTGCTGATCGTCGCGGGCAAACCCATATTGTCGTTGATGTTCTGCGTTGAATCCGGTTTCAAGGGCTACCATGTCCACCTCCCCTTCGCTAATTTCTACCGGAAGGTCATATCCCTGACCGAAATATCGTAGCCCGGCATATCGACGGCAGGTATACGAGGCAAGAGAAGCCGCAGAAAGATCTGTTTCAGCCTGTGACTGAAGTTCATACAACAGGTCGTCAATATCTTTAGCCTGCGTTTGATCGAGTAACCTGACATAGGTACGTATACGATCCGAACGCATGTTTGAGGAAAGGAGGCCGACAGCGGAGGTAACGCCCGGTGCAATAGGCACGATAATATGATGTATATCCAAATCCTGTGCCAGTTCTGCTGCATGTAAGGGACCTGCGCCGCCGAAGGGCGCCAGGGTGAATTTCCTGGGATCGAAACCGCGTTCTACGGTTAATTTTCGTATGGCCGCGGTCATGGAGGCATTTACGACGCGGATAATGCCTTCCGCTGCTGCTTCGAGCGAAAGGTTCAGCGGGTTGGCAATTTTAGAAGAAATTGCATCGCGGGCGGCATCCGGGTCCAGGACCATCGCGCCGCCTAAAATGGTATCGGGCGCCAACCGGCCCAGAATCAGATTGGCGTCTGTTACGGTCGGGGCCATACCCCCCTGACCATAGCACACCGGTCCTGGATCAGCGCCGGCCGATTGAGGACCTACCCGCAAGGCCCCACCGGAGTCTACCCAGGCGATGCTGCCGCCGCCTGCGCCCACCGTATGAATGTCCAGCATGGGCGTCTTTAAAGCCAGCCCATCTATTTCCGCATCCCGCGCAAAGGCGATCGTATGATCGTGGATCATAGCCACATCAAAACTTGTCCCCCCCATATCCGCTGTGATGATATGCGGCTTCCCGGCATGTAAACCCATTTTCAATCCTGCGACAACCCCACCGGCCGGCCCTGATAAAATAGTATGCACACACTGGACAGCAGCCTCTGAAGCGGACATGACCCCCCCATTGGATCGCATGACATAAAGCGGCAGGTCATTAAACGCGGCATTAGACAGGGCAAGGCTTATTCTGTTTAAATATCGGGCCATAACCGGCTGTACGTAGGCGTTCATCGCACAGGTGCTGAATCGTTCGTATTCCCCCTCCTCACGACTTAATTCATGAGAAAGACAAACACTGATCTCAGGACAGCGGGCACGTATCCATTCCCCGACAACCTGTTCATGGCTCGGATTAATATGACTGTGCAGGAAACCTACGGCGATCGATTCAATACCTTGTTTTTTTACTTCAGAAATGAGATCGTGTAACTGATCCACTTCTATCTTACTATCTACGGTTCCGTCGAATAACATGCGTTCTTTAATTTCGTACCGGTGGGCGCGTGAGATCAAAGCGGGCGTCCGTCGAGCGCGCATATTATATAATTCCGGCCTGTCCTGTCGTTGAATCTGTAAAACATCCCGGAAACCGGCTGTGGTGATTAACGCTGCCCTGGCCCCTTTTCTTTGCAGGATTGTATTTGTAGCCACCGTAGTACCGTGAATGAGCAATTGAACATCTTCATTTTGTACGCCTGCTATTTTAATGATTTCCATTATGCCCTGTACCAGGGCGGTACTCGGGTCTTCCGGCGTACTGGGAACCTTGTGGAAAACCAGTCGGTCTGTATTCGTGTTGAATAACACGAGATCTGTAAAGGTGCCACCGGTGTCTATGGCAATCCGAACACTCATCATTTATTAAACCGTATTTTCATCAAGGGGAAAATCAATGCGCGTATTACCGTGTTTTTGTGACGCCAGAAACCCCAGGATGATCTCAAGGGTATGACGTGCTGTTCTTGGAGGCGATATGGTCTCACCTCCGTTTTCCATGACCGAAATAATCTCTCGGATCGTAGCAGCCGAATCGAAATGGGTCAATCCCTCTGGAATGATGGTACGAATGCCATTCCCCTGGTCTATCTCAGCATACTTCTCATGGATAAACATCCATCCGGAGGTGCCGGTCAATTCAAACCCGGGCCTAGGGGTAAGGCCTTTTGAGCCGTTGTAATATGCACGAACCCCATTTTCAAAATGGACATAGCCTGAACAGCCCGGTTCCAGATCAGGATTCCTGCCGCCGTCTCCCTGGTAAGGCCAGTAGTCCTCATATCCCTCGTCCAGTTCGGCAAAGACCCAAGCCGGAGCTGCGTCGGCCAGATAGCAGATCATATCGATCATATGGGTTCCGTTACGAAATAAAATAGCCCTCGGGCCACCGAAATTCACCGTGATGCGCTTAAGGTCACCAATGGCGCCTGCTTCGAGCAAGGCTTTTACTTCACGGTATACAGGCATCCACCTACGCGTGTGGTTGATGGACATGACCGTCTTATGTTCTTCAACCGCTTCGATCATCCGATCTGCATCGGCCAGAGTCGTGGCGATAGGCTTTTCACAGAAAATACCCCGCACACCATTGGTCGCTGCATCGACGACAATGTCCGCATGACGATGATCAGAGGTAACCACACTCAACAGGTCGGGCCGGCAGGTCTCGATCATACGTTTATAATCGGTAAAGCCCTGAAGATCCGGAAAGATATCCGACCAGTGATCTTTCGTTTCAGCCATGAGATCTTCATTCAGATCACAGACGCCGACCACGGATGTTTCAGGCAAATGATGGTACGCATGAATATGAGTATGAGGCATAAGGGCACCCATGCCTCGATTTCCATCTGCAAGCGGCGGTCGAGCGCCGATACCGCTTAAACCGACGATGCAAACCTTGTACTTCCTACAACTGTCCATGAGGTTCCTTTCAGGATAAAATCGGATGGATTCGCTGATCAGCACAGCGATGCGCATACCCGCGCGGCTTGCTGAGGAGAGTCTTCAATTCTGGGTAATATGCATAAGTCATATACGGGAATTTCATCTCATCCACTCGTCAAGGTGTTCTGATACGAAAGGATCATCATTCAGATGAGGATAGGCCTGATAAACACGGTCAATCTCCTCGACCTGTCCTGGAGACAACATTTCATCGGAATTTAAACACCAGATTCCATCCAGTAATCCCTGGCGTCTTAACACCTCATGTATCCCTGCGAT
>Ga0066376_10002164_pt1 | contig 18505 bp, 18 predicted proteins | sample Knorr_S15_td_Bot_FD_77009 | JGI IMG/M metagenome (GOLD analysis project Ga0066376, IMG submission 77009) | Marine microbial communities from Southern Atlantic Ocean transect - Knorr_S15_td_Bottom_ad_5009_LV_A | ecosystem: Environmental > Aquatic > Marine > Oceanic | place: Southern Atlantic... | reverse complement strand
TTCCAAGGAAGAGGGCGGACGCCACACACCATTCTTCAACAACTACCGTCCACAGTTCTACTTCAGAACAACGGATGTAACTGGTGAAGTGACACTACCATCCGGTACAGAGATGGTTATGCCTGGTGATAACACAAATCTTGAAGTGACATTGATTGCTCCTATCGCGATGAACGAAGGTCTTCGCTTTGCTATCCGTGAAGGCGGACGCACAGTGGGTGCGGGTGTTGTTTCTAAAATTACAGAGTAATCCACTCTAAAGATATTCGCAAAAAGGCCGCTGGTTTCAGCGGCCTTTTTTTATTTGCATAAAGCAAGCCACTCTGCTAATTAATATTTTACAGAACACAGAAACAAGGGTTTATTTATGGCAATTTTACGTGATTTCGGATCCTCCTGGCAGGACAAAATTAATTATTGCAGGGACATGCAAGCCACTGGACGGAAATTTGTTCTGGTTATGAATGATACGATTAATGATTATTATGCTGTAACAAGCAGTGATTTTTTTGTAGCTTTTGACAATCGTCAGGATTTATTTGAAAGGCTTACTTCTAAGCTGAGTTATCCTGGGCAGTATTCTATTCAAAGCATCGTAGATTTAGGTCAGGACATTGAAAGGCAGTTGAAACGCGAACTGCAAACTGAGTCTACAAAATCATTGGGAAATGACATAAATTCCTATCTGGAAACACGCAGGGACATCACGGATGCCGAGCGCTTGCGCAGCAAATTCTCTTATAAGGCGCGTGCTGCTTTTGGATTAAACCCCGATGAAAAGAACCGTGTTACTGTACTGACAGACCGCTTCCGGAAAAGCAATGAAGGGTATTTTGATACATCCAGCAAAAGCACACTTCCCTATAATGATAAAGCTCTCGCTATCAGCGTGGCCCTTGGCAAGATTGCGCCCGTGTAACTCACGCTACATTGCAGCATAAGAAGATACATCAATATCTTGAACAGATCCCTCATTTTGATTTAAAGTAATTCCAAATAATAAGTAAACAGGGATTAAATAAATGAAACGTCTTTATAATTTGGCCTCAAGATTAAACCAGCATAATCCATTCCGCGGGATCCGCATGAAATGCCTGGATGAAATAGATTTTGATTATTCTCAGCAATCTTCCATAATGGCTCCGCACAACACGCCAGGGAACAAATTGTAATCACATACGTCGTTAGTGACATAAATTTGACAAACAATAATAAAAAGTTTATTGTTTACATAATATAAGGAGGATTTATGGACACAGACGAAATTGTTGCAGAAACGGACGCTTTGAGGGCTCGTTTTACAATTAATAGCCAGGGATCATCTTTGAGAATGGCTGGTATGAATAGCGTTTTCTCACCGGGTACCGTCCCATCGCAAAGCGAGAGAATTATTTTAGCAGAGGCCTGCAAAACCCTCCCTCCCGAACAAGGAGAGAAAGCAATGGCTTTTCTTAAAAAACTGGATATGTAATTGATAAGAGACAAACTCTTTACTTTTTCTGAAAAATGCCTATAACTGCATTGCAAATCACGCTATCTCGACAAAGGATTTGCATTCCATGGCTCTACTTCAGAAAAATTTACGCGAAGGTCTAACTTTTGACGATGTTTTGCTGCTTCCGGCGGCCTCATCCATTCATCCCAATGATGCAAATACAAAGACGCATCTGACCAAAAATATTACTTTGAACATTCCGGTTCTCTCTTCTGCCATGGATACAGTGACAGAAGCTGAAATGGCCATTGCCATGGCACAGCTTGGTGGCTTAGGGATCCTTCACCGCAATATGAGCGTTGAGTTACAGGCCGAAAATGTCAAGAAAGTAAAACGCTTTGAATCCGGCATGGTACTTGACCCCATAACCATCGGACCCGACAAAACCCTGGCCGATGCCTTGTCCATGATGGAAAAGAACAGTATTTCCGGTATTCCCGTCACAGAAGATAATGGGAAGCTGATCGGTATCTTAACAAACCGCGATGTCCGTTTTGCCGAAGATATGGGTACACCCGTACGCGCACTGATGACATCGGAAAATCTTATAACCGTTACCCGCGATGTTTCCCGTGAAGACGCCAAGAAACTCCTTCACAAAAACCGCATAGAAAAGCTTCTTATTGTTGATAGCGACTATAAATGTGTCGGCCTTATGACAGTTAAGGACATAGAACGTACACGTCTGTTCCCTAACGCGAGTAAAGACAAAGACGGTCGTTTGCTTGTCGGGGCGGCTGTCGGAACCGGCACAAGTGCTTATGAGCGCGCCGAGGCCATGGTTGATGCGGGTCTGGATGTACTCGTTGTTGATACCGCACACGGTCATTCCCAGAATGTCCTTGAAACGGTAAAGCGCGTACGTGAGTTACCTAATAAGGATCTTCAGATTATCGGAGGCAATATTGCAACTGCTGATGCCGCCAAGGCCTTAATTGATCATGGTGCGGACGCTGTTAAAGTCGGAATTGGGCCCGGCTCTATATGCACTACACGCGTGGTGGCAGGCGTCGGTGTTCCTCAACTAACGGCGATTATGGATGTGGCTTCTGCTTGTCGTGAGGCAGGTGTTCCCGTCATTGCAGACGGCGGTATAAAATATTCAGGCGACATGGCCAAGGCTGTGGCAGCTGGCGCGGATTGTGTCATGTTAGGTTCAGTACTGGCAGGTACTGATGAAGCCCCTGGCGAGGTTATCCTTTATCAGGGACGCTCTTATAAAACCTATCGCGGTATGGGCTCGGTCGGTGCAATGACGCGCGGCTCGGCAGACAGATATTTCCAAGGCAATGTAAAAGACGTACAAAAGCTCGTTCCTGAGGGTATCGAGGGACGTGTGCCTTATAAAGGCTTTGTCTCCAACGTGATTCATCAGATGGTCGGGGGTTTGCGCGCCTCAATGGGCTATACGGGATGTTCGGATATTGCCGAGATGAAAGAAAAAGCCGAATTCATGAAAATGACCTCGGCCGGGTATAAGGAAAGCCACGTCCATGATGTCACCATCACGGCCGAGGCGCCTAATTACAGAACTGAGAGTTAAGACGCTTCAAAAGTGTAATTTGCTGAAACAGTAGTGGCTGGTGCTTGGCCCATAAAAACTCCTGCACCGTTTTCGCCAGGGTTGTACATGTCGCATCCTAGCGCTGTATTTTGAGTTCTTTTCCAGTGGTCTCCACATAATGACATAAAGTTATCTCCTCTTATCTTCTCTTAACGTAACGTAAAAAGTTAAAGAGAGGGTTAACGCCATTGTCACATTCGCAAATATCTCCTCACGCTTGAAGGGAGAGGGCATTTGGTTTTGCTCAATATGACGAGTGTGTTATAGCTATTTTTATGACCGAAATTTACAAAGCAACGCAAAAAGAAGCAGACATATTAGGTGTTCTCCATGTTGAAGGATGGAGAGGTGCTTATGGTGGCATTATTAATCAGGAGTATCTGGACGAACTTAAACCGGGTGAGAAGGCCGATCTTTGGACTGAGTGGCTGGACAACCCGGAAATAAAGGCTGATATCGCCTATATCGATAATCACCCTGTTGGCTTTGTGGCTTATGGGCGCATCCATACACCACCACCCGGGCAATCGGCCATTCGCCCGCTTTATACTGCTGAAATACTTGCTCTTTATATCCTTCCCGATTACTGGCGCAAAGGTGTCGGTACATCCCTTTTAAAGCATGCCGCGCGTGAGCTAAAGCCTATGAAACATACCAGCATGTGTTTATGGGTATTGGATAAAAACAAACGCGCCTGCGGATTCTATGAGGCGATGGGAGCCACGCGCATTGGCAAACATTTTGTCGAGATTGGTGGAACCAAAGCCAAGGAGGTTTGTTATGGATGGAGATACACGCATGATTTAATACAAGACAAATCCCCTTAAATCATGTATAATAATAACTGTAAGAAGGAGTTACGTGATGTCTGAAGAATACAGTGAGCACGGCTTTCCACTCCCGACGCGGGACAGCATGAAAAAAGAATTGCATGACCGTACGGGCAAGGATAAAAAAAGCCAGATACATAAAACACAGGCCAATTCGAAATATCAGGCTCTGGCCGGGGCAGCAATGAGCAGCGACGACAACGCGCGATAGGGAAAACCTTTTAAGCGCGTTTTTTTATGCTCTGAGAGGGAATTATTTTCTCTTTGGGCAGTTTATTCTCGACTGAAATAAGCTGTTTAAGGAGCATCCTATGACTTACTATAATAATTACGGCTACCCTGTGCCTGATGAAAATGAGCTGTTCTTGCCGACACGCAACATAAAATCCAAATGGCATAAGCAAAAAACACATGGGCTGTCCATCCGCACACCTATGGAAGATTTGGCCGGCCGCTCCCTTGTCGGTTAATTTGCCAAAGAAACCTTGATTTTTATATGACAGGCGTCTAAATAGACATGGGAAGTCGGCACGGGCGGATGTTTCGCCAATCCGGTCAGGGCCGAAAGGCAGCAGCCGTAACGAATTCTCCGGGTCGTGTCCGGCTTCCTTTTTTATTTTCCTTTACTGACTTCATTTCGACCGACCAAAGAGGGTGGAGAAATCTCCATCTATTTCATGAGATTCCTCGACTACGCTCGGAATGACGCGTATGAAAAAACCGCCTGAAAAGGCGGTTTTAATTTTAACCTTAATTTTCTTTAAGCCGGTGCGGGATCATCCTTTTTGCGGCTGTCCATGATCTTTTGCTCATGAGCGTTTATTAAAACATAGCGAGCATCCGGATGATCCATAATCTGATCATATAATGGCTTTTCCAGATCAAATTCCATCTCTGTCTCGCCGGCATCCATCATTCTTTTTACCAAGATACAAGCATTGGTCAATTCTGCAGCTTCCTGATCCCAGCCTTTATCTTTACATCCCAGGCCTAAGGGTCGTGCTTCGGAACGCATCAACCCTCGGTTTAATCTATCATTTAACATATTTACAGTCTGTTGATTGTAATTTTGGAAAGATTCTAAAGCGCGTTCACGTCTATCTTCCAGTGTTTTCAAAACTGCAGTCAAAGGAAATGTCCCTTTTTGCGGTACATTTTGACTAACCTCGTAAAAATCGCGGTTCATTTTAGGCCCCATTGCGCCCATTGCGCCCATCGCACCCATCATCATTAATAATCTGTCCATAAAAATACCTCTCTCGCTTCAATTATTTTTTATAATACTATTTGTCGTAAACCATACTTTCAGTTACGTCAAGTTGCCTTTCATTCCAAACAGGGATATTTGTTTATCCCTTTCGATTACACCTTGTCTGAGCCTCCAAGCTTTAGTAAAACTAAAGACATGTCTGATTCCGCAGTTGCTGAAAAACAAAAGCCTTACCAGGTTCTGGCACGAAAATACCGTCCGAATAATTTTGATGAATTAATCGGCCAGGACGCGCTTGTACGTACACTTAAAAATGCAATTGAATCCGACCGCATTGCACATGCCTATATGTTGACAGGTATCCGAGGCACAGGAAAAACAACGACTGCACGTATTATCGCCAAGGCCATCAATTATACAGGCCCCGATGGAAAGGCCGGCCCAACGACTGGCCCGACCGATGATTGTAAGATCTGTCAAGCCATTACCGAGGATCGCCATCCTGATGTCATAGAAATGAACGGTGCCGACCAGCGCGGTATTGACGATATACGGCAATTAATTGACGGTGTTCGTTACGCTCCGAGTGAGGCGCGTTATAAAATCTATATTATCGATGAAGTGCATATGCTGACCGATCAGGCCTTTAACGCACTTTTAAAAACGCTTGAAGAGCCGCCTGCCCATGTGAAGTTTATCTTTGCAACGACCGAGATACGCAAAGTGCCGGTGACTATCCTGTCACGTTGCCAGCGTTTCGATTTGCGCCGTGTCACCGTTGATGAGTTGGCCGCACATTATAAAAACATATGCGCGCAAGAAGGCATTACTGCAGATGACGAAGCCATAAGCATGATTGCACGCGCCGCCGACGGCTCAGTACGAGATGGGCTGAGTATTCTGGATCAGGCCATATCATTAAGTGAAAACGTACTGACTGTTGAAACAGTTAAATCCATGCTGGGTTTGAATGAACGCATGCAGACGCTGGAACTGTTCAAGGCTCTGATGGAAGGCAATACGGCCGGTGCATTTGATTTGGCAGCCGGGTTTTACGAGCGTGGGCAAGAACCCGTTGCGCTTGTTAAAGACATGACCGAAATCTGCCACCTGCTCACAAAGATCAAGGCCGTGCCAAAGGCAAGACGAACTGTTGCCCCGAATATGAGTGATGAAGAATTATCAGCGGCGACCGAATTGGCACAATCGCTCACAGTGCCCGTCCTTGGAAAAGCATGGCAAATCCTTTTAAAAGGCACGGGCGAAATTGTCTCCTCGCCACAACCGCAAGCCGTTTTGGAAATGATCCTTATAAGGCTCTGCTATGCCTCTGATCTTCCCGATCCGGCTGACCTTATCAAAAAATTACGTGGATCCTCTGGCGGATCATCCTCTGGTGCAGGTCAACCCTCGGGAAGCGGACAAAGTAACGGTACAGCTGCGCGTTCCTCATCATCTGCGCCCGCATCGGTTTCCGTCACGAATGGCCATGGAAACAATACACGCCCCGGGACGGCCACCCAGTCAGCACCATCTGCAAAATCTGAAACCATGGCTGTTGCAAACGGTAATCTGGATAAGCTGGAAGATATCGTTGCTTTGCTTGAGTCCAACGGGGCAATGTTGCTTGCCTCCCAAATTGATCAGTTCGTCCAATTGATTTCCCTGAAACAGGGCCAGATTGAATTTTTACCGGCTGAACATTCACCTTCAGACCTCTCGTCAAACCTTCAAAAGAAATTATATGAACTCACAGGGCGTCGCTGGGCGGTCACAATTGGTCGCGAGAATGCGCGGCCCACTCTGCGCAAGCAAAGAGAAAAGCGCGAACAGGAAGAGCTGGACAAAATTATGGCACATCCTTTTGTCAGTGAGGTCATTACAGTTTTTCCGGGAGCGGAAATTATAGACATTAAGGAAAAAACAGAAGAAGAGGAAACGAGCTGATGATGAATATGCAAGGCCTAATGAAAAAAGCGCAGGAAATGCAAAAGAAAATGGAACAGCTTCAAGAAGAGCTTGGAGATGTAGAAGTGACAGGCACGTCCGGTGGCGGCATGGTTACTGTTGTTATGACTTGTAAAGGCATGACAAAATCACTGAAAGTTTCTCCTGAACTGGTTTCCGGTGATGACAAGGAAATGATGGAAGATCTGGTTGTTGCCGCCATGAACGATGCGCGCACAAAAGCGGACGCCAAAATGTCGGAAGAAACACAAAAAGCCATGAAAAATATGGGTATACCTCCCGGGGCTTTGGGTGGAGGTCTTCCCTTTTAAGGCATACACCACGTTTTCATGAATATTAGTGAGAAAAAGGCTTTTAAGGACCGCAGGAGAACTCCAAGCGGGTCAAGGGAATTACGTGTAGTAATCTTCCTCGGCCTGCTCTGTCTGGCTGTTTTCACACCCGAAAATTTACGTGGGATTGTTCACGAAACATTGGCCGAGGCCTATATCGCTGTTTCCACTTTTGTCGCCTTCACACTTTTTCTTTTTTATTCTATTGAGCACTTTCTCAAACTTGATACAAATTACTTACTTGAAAAATACGAACGCTTTCAGGTGCCAATTGCCGCGCTAATGGGGGCATTGCCTGGCTGTGGTGGTGCAATTATTGTTATTACACAATACGTTACAGGCAGACTTGGTTTTGGGGCGGTTGTTGCTGTTTTGACCTCGACAATGGGTGATGCAGCCTTCCTGCTTTTGGCACAGGAGCCGGTAACGGTGCTAAAGATATATGCTATTTGTTTAACTGTCGGGACGTTGTCCGGATATTTCGTAACATTTATTCACGGCAAAGATTTTCTTAAACATAAGGTCGATACAAAACCGCATTTTCTTCATACTTTTGAGCCCGACCCACATCTCTGGCTCCTGCATACGCCTTGGCTTCTTTTTATGATCCCGGGGCTCGCATTGGGTATTGGAAATGCGCTTCAGATTGATACCAATGAATGGTTTGGTACACTGGCCGAATACGACCCGACCACATGGATAGGTATGCTCGGAGCCTTATTATGTGTCGGGATATGGACAACGGCAAAAAATGCGGGGCCTTCCCTGACAAATTTATCCGGGAAGTTAACAGAAACGCATGGCTTCAAGATCCATCTTGAGCGGGTCATGATCGACACTAATTTTGTGACAGTCTGGGTCATTGTCGCATTTCTGGCTTACGAGCTGGCCATGCATTTCAGTGGGTTTGACCTTGCAGGGTTTTTTGCAGTCTGGGCACCGCTTACACCATTGATAGCCGTGCTGATCGGTTTTGTCCCGGGATGCGGGCCGCAAATCGTTGTTACAACACTTTATCTGACAGGGATAGTGCCATTTTCCGCACAAATCGGTAACGCAATAAGTAATGATGGTGATGCCTTGTTTCCAGCTATTGCCCTTGCGCCAAGAGCAGCTGTATTGGCAACCGCTTATACAGCAGTGCCCGCTTTGATTACAGCATACGGATACTATTTTCTGTTCGAATTATAAATTAAAGGAGTACCCCCATGAAAATCGTGACCTGGAATATTAATTCCGTACGCCTGCGCGCACCTATCGTTTTGGACGTAATGAAGAAATGGTCACCGGATATCGTCTGTTTGCAGGAAACCAAAACACCGGATGAATTTTTTCCCTTTGAGACTTTCCGCGAAGCCGGTTACGAACACATCCATGCGCATGGCATGAAAGGCTATAATGGCGTGGCCATTATAGCGAAGCACCCCTTCTCGGATCATCTTGTCCATCACAGATGCGGGCGCGAAGATTGCAGGCATGTTGCCGCCAGCTTTAAGGATTTTGATCTGCATAATCTCTATATTCCGGCAGGTGGGGACGAGCCTGATCCTGTGATAAATGACAAATTCAAACATAAGCTGGATTTTCTGGAAGAAATGACCGGATTTTTTAAAGCAGAGTGCGATCCTAAAAAACCCGCGATTGTTTTAGGTGACTTTAATATTGCCCCTTACGAAAACGATGTCTGGTCACATAAGCAACTTTTAAAGGTTGTCTCCCACACCCCGCCGGAAACAGAGCGCCTGTCCGATATGCTGGACAGTCTGGATTGGGTGGATACGGCGCGCCATTTTATTGATATGGAAGAAAAGGCTTACACGTGGTGGTCTTACCGAAACCGTGACTGGCGCAAATCCAACCGTGGTCGCAGACTTGACCATATCTGGGTCACACAATCTTTGAAGCCTAAACTGAAAAGCTATAAAACGCTGGAAGAGGCACGCGACTGGGAAAAACCGTCAGACCATATCCCGGTTATGATTGAACTGGATATTTAGCAAATAGCCTTAAGAATTTGAGACAGAACCCCATAAGTCATAATCATCGGCATCAACGATTTTGGCATTTATAATGTCACCCTCTTTAATGCCTTCAATGACGTTACAATACACATTACCGTCAATTTCCGGCGCATCCCCTTGCGAGCGGCAGACAAGTGCGTCACTCTCAATTTCATCAACAATCACAGGTAAGGTCTTTCCGATTTTCTTCTGAAGAATTGCGGCAGAGATTTCCTGCTGCTTTTCCATGAATCTGTGCCAACGCTCTTCCTTCACTTCTTCTGGCACATGGCCTTCGATTGCGTTGGACTGCGCGCCTTCTACCGGTTCATATTTGAAACAGCCCGCCCGCTCGATCTGTGCCTCATCCAGCCAGTCGAGAAGCATTTCAAAATCTTCTTCTGTTTCGCCAGGGAAACCGACAATAAAGGTTGAGCGTATTGTCAGATCAGGACAGATTTCACGCCATTTCTGGATGCGCCCGGCCGTTTTAACCTGATTTCCCGGGCGGCGCATTTTCTTCAAAACGGAAGGCGATCCGTGCTGAAAAGGAATATCCAGATAGGGCAGGATTTTTCCCTCTGCCATGAGAGGTATGATGTCATCCACATGCGGATAAGGGTAAACATAGTGCAGGCGATTCCACGTCCCAAGCTCGCCCAGCGCCTCGCACAAATCATAGAATTTGGTCTTACGCTTTTTATTATGCCATGGATATTCGGCATATTTTAAATCTACGCCGTACGCGCTTGTATCCTGCGAGATAACAAGCAATTCCTTAACACCCGCATTAACCAGCTTTTCTGCCTCATACATGACGTGATGTATGGGACGCGAGGCCAGATCACCACGCAGGGCCGGAATAATACAAAACGTACAGCGGTTATTACAGCCTTCTGATATTTTCAGATAAGCATAATGCCGCGGTGTTAATTTAAGACCTTCCTCAGGTACCAGATCAACAAAAGGATCATGCACAGGCGGCAAGGCATCATGAACAGCCTCTAAAACCTGTTCATATTGATGAGGGCCTGTCACGGCCAAAACTTTCGGGTATTTTTCAGTAATTTGCTCAGGCTCTGCGCCCATACATCCTGTAACGATAACACGGCCATTTTCATCCAATGCATCACCAATCGCACCAAGAGATTCTTCCTTGGCGGAATCAAGAAAACCGCAAGTATTCACGATAACTATGTCCGCCCCTTCATGTGTATTTGAAAACTGATATCCTTCGGATCTCAAAGCCGTCATAATACGCTCGGAGTCGACCAATGCTTTGGGGCAGCCAAGTGAGACCATGCCAACCTTGGGCGCGTCTTTTATCTTTCGCTTAGATGTATTCATATATCCTACTCCTCGTCCTCGGGCATTAACCGAATTTCTACACGCTGAAAACGTGTGCGCCCCAATTCTCTTTCCAGAGAAATCTGCTGATTGCTCAAATAATCTGACCTGCTGACAGCTTCTACGCCGCCGTTATTTAGAAGCATTGCTACAGTCTCGGCCCGCTCTTGTGCCAACTGAGTATTCAGACTGCGTCCCGCACCAGTAGAACTCGCAAAACCTATGACCTCAACTCTGTTTATATCCCAGCGTTGCAATGCCCATAATATATCGGCCAGCTTCTCTGTCTCAGCCGCATTAAGATCCACACTGCCCGTTTCAAAATAAAGATAAGGCAAGGCCCGCACCGCCGGAACAATATGTGTATTCCATCCATCAAATCTTGTGGAGAGGTTTGCTTCACTCGCACGCAAAGACGAAAGGGTGTTTGCCCGACTATTAGTAGCAAAAACAGACGCAGTCATAGTATCAGGATCAACAAGAATATTTGATATATCAAAAGATATACTTTGCCTGATACGTTGTTCTGTACTTTGCGCTGTATTCATTTCAATCTGTGCAGCATCCAGCGGGACAGAAACGGTTGCCGCCGGCAAAACATTCTGGGCAGCTTCCGCCTGTTTCTGCTGCGCACGGGACAGGATCACCTGGTCAATACTGGACAATACAGCACCACGCGCCTGGTCTTTGAGGCTGTCTGACAATTGCGTGTTCACATCGCGTACAGGTTTATCCGTTACGACAACCGCCTCCAGATAAATGCTGTCATCTCTGTCAAAACGGATATTAAATGACGTTATTCTGGAATAGGCATCTTCATAAAGTGTATTGATCTGGCTGCGGGCCGATTTTGTGAAATAGGATTGGTAGGAAATATCCATGAGCGAAACACCCAAAGGTATGGACAGGATTATAAAAACCACAAAAGTAATAAGGCTTTGCCATAATGTATATGACGGTGAATGCTTATGTCCGAACCCATACCATTTGGCCATAATTGCAAAACTCAAGGCGATAGCGAGAAGGTTCGTCATAAACAGGAATGATGCTCCGCCTGCTATTGTCCAGGACGCTGTTGCAAGCCCGTACCCGACAACTGCTAATGGCGGCATCAATGCTGTTGCGATTGCGACACCCACAATTGTGCCGCCCCTTTGATAGATTGTAGCGTACGCCCCGGCAAGACCTGAGAAGACAGCGACAAGAAGGTCGAATAGATTTGGACGGGTTCGTGCCAGAATTTCAGGCGTAGCATCAGTTATCGGTGATATTTTAACAACCAGATAGGAAATAAGTACGGCAAGTACAGTTCCAACTATAATGGCTTCAAGTGACCTCTTCATCTGGCGGAAATCAACATCCGTAAGCGAAAAGCCCAGACCCGCAATAGGCCCCATCAAAGGTGAAATCAGCATCGCTCCTATAATAACGGCAGGCGATGACAGTAAAAGTCCAAGAATTGCGATGCCGCAAGACATAACGACCATAAACGAATATCGGGATTTTAATACGGCGTCATCTGCAACTTGCGTAACAATCTCATCATGATTTATGTGCCTGACAAATTCACGATTACGCCATATTCTAAAAGCACGATAAATTGTCTCCAGAGGCGGACGCCCTGCAGTCTTTTCAGACCACTCTTCCTTCCAGCCATGATAAGATGTTTTAATATTCCTGGTTAGTGTGTCAAACATGGGTCGCTTTATACGATATGTACGGGACTAACGCCAAGCTTTTTTCATATCGCCTTAGACCAGCTCCCAAAACATGGGGATGACGACCATGGCTATCGCAAACATGACTATATTCATCGGTACACCAATTTTCAGGAAATCCGAGAATTTGTAATTTCCCGCTCCATAAACAAAAGTATTGGTCTGATAGCCTATGGGCGTTGCAAAGGACGCACTTCCGGCAAACATCAATGCGACAAGAAATGGGATAGGTTCCAGCCCCAGCGTATTACAAAGAGAGATTACTATGGGGGTTAAAAGGGCCGCAACAGCATTATTTGAGACAAGTTCTGTCAAAACAGATGTTAAAATATATACGGCGGCCAGAATACCAAGCGGGCCGATGTCCTTCACAACGCTTACGACGTTATCGACCAGATACTCGGCCGCGCCCGACTTTTCCATGCCCAATGAAACACCCAGCATTCCAAATATAAGGAATAATATCGGCCACTCCACGACCTTATAAATATCTTTTGGCTCTATACAACGTGTTAAAACGATGGATATTGCGCCTATCATGGCAGAGACTTCAATAGGTACAATATTTAAGGCAGCGGCGGCTACAACACCTGCTAATATCATCAGGGCGAGCGGTGCTTTTCTGCGGCGTATTGGAAACGCCTCGGGCACGGATAAGTTGGTAAGTCCGTTTTCATCGAATAAAAGCTTGATATCTTCGGCAGGGCCACTCAAAAGCAGGGTATCACCCATTTGCAGGCTAAAATTCATGAAATCTGTCTGAATGAGCTGGCGGTCACGGTGGATGCCCATGATATAAACACCGTAATTGCGCCGGAATTGCAATTGTGAAACAGGCATGTCCAGGAGGGTCGAATTAGGCCCGACAATCCCTTCCACCATTATTGTTTCTTCTTCCGATAAAGGCTCTATATGGTGATATTTACCACCGGCAATTTCGACGCCTTCGCTTTCCTGAAAGCTTAAGACTTCATTTGTGTTGGTCAAAACCATTATGCGATCACCGGCCTTTATATCGATATCTTTCATGGCAAAACGAAAGGATGTTTTGTGCCTGATCAGATCCATAATCTTTGTATCGCCTGCTTTTGCCAGCGGGGATTCTGAGAGCTTCTGACCTATAAGGGGGGAGTCTTTCGTCACGAATAGCTGCGTTACATATTTTTTGTTTTCCTTATCGCTAAGGGCTGTCAGCAGCGACCGCCTCTCGGGCAATAAAAAGGAAGACAGGGCCAACATGATAATAAAACCTATAAAGGCCATGATCGCACCGGGCGCTGTAATTGTAAAAACATTGAATGAGTCAATGCCATAATCCTGCGCCATCCCCGAGACAAGCAGGTTGGTGGATGTCCCGATCAATGTCATCGTGCCCCCCAATATGGCGGCATAGGAGAGAGGTATCAGGAGCTTTGAACCCGCAATATCTCGTTCGCGCCCCAAGGCTATCAAGAGCGGCGTTAAAACGACCACAACAGGGGTGTTATTCATAAACGCGGACACAATTATGACTATGGGCAATATTATCAGGAGTACGGATAATTGCGATCTGCCAGTATACCTTGTTGCAATCCGCCCTAGAAGCTCAACGCAACCTGTACGCTCTAAAGCTGCCGAAATCACAAACATCGCGCCGATTGTCAAAGGTGCTGAGTTCGAGAAAACGGCAAAAGCCTCGTCAAAAGACACAATTCCACTGACCAGAATAATGCCAAATCCCGTCATGGCAACAATATCAGGGGGGAGCTTTTCAGTTATAAAGGCATAAAAAATGCCGGCTAGAACTGCGAAAACAAATAAAATTTCCAAGGACGGCATGGCGTCTACTCCCTCATAAAAACGCATTACAGCTTAACATTATAGATAACGAACCAGTAAACAAAACAATTCCATACAGCTGTGTGAAAAATTTTTATCTTGCCAATGTAAGGGTTTTTATGTTTTCCTTATAAGTATCAGTTTTAAGAAAGATGTTTAATTGATGAGATCACAAGCTAAAACACTGACAAATACATGGACGCTTAATCGCGAATTTGCGATTGGGGCGTTTGCCGTGTCTGCCGTGTATGTGATGTGCCAGATTATGCATTCGCCTCTGATGAAGGGCCTTTTTTAGCTGATGTAAATTCCTTAAGTCAGCTTGAAACCTCAAAAAAGCTGACGAATTTCAAACATCACCAAACTTTCAAATCTCGTATCAGCTCTTTTTTGGATTTAAGCCCAAAAGGATTTTAAAACGCGTTTTTTTAAAAATTTTGAAAGGAGAAAAAGATGAGCGCGCCATTTGATATAGAAGATTTGGATGATTTAGAAAATTTGGAATCCTTGCAAACTATCCGTTTGAAAATTGACGTTGCGAAAAGCAGTGCCGAGAAAGTCCTTTTCCGCGCCTATACAAAAGACGATGATTCTTATGTGGGAGCTGCTGAGGTGAAAATGCAGGCCAAACCATATGGCAGGGTCGGCGCGGTGGCTTACGAAATTGTCAATGAGCAGCGCGGCAGAGGCTATGCTACCGAATTACTGCGTGCCCTTTTGGCATATTCCTATAATGATTTGGGTCTGGTCGGAATATATGGTGTTGCGGAAGAGGCAAATCTTGCTGCTCAATATGTTTTGCAAAGAACCGGCTTCGTGTTCAATGACACACTTGTCGATGGTGCTATGCGATTTGAGGCCTGGAATCCGAGATTTCAGACAGGCGCATAATTTTTCTACCTTCTAAAAATATGGGGGGGGCTCTTATGAACGCAATGCTGGAAGACATACCCGTTCCGATTACAACGCCACGCTTATTGTTGCGCCCTCCAAAAGCAGGGGACGGCGCAGCGATCAGTGAGGCCAAACGGGAAAGTTGGAGCGAATTACAAAAATGGATGCCTTGGGCGAAGGGTGAAATTGACGAAGTCCAGGACGAAATTATGGCGCGGCAAAACCATGCCAAATTCATCACGCGTGAAGACTTGATGCTTTTGGCTTTCGATAAAAATAATCCGGAAAGGCTTATCGGTTCAACCGGCCTGCACCGCATGGATTGGAATTTACGCATATTCGAAATCGGTTACTGGATACGCTCATCTGAAACAGGGAAAGGCTATGCCAGTGAAATTTCTACGTCTTTAACTCTTTACGCCTTCAATGCTCTAAAGGCGAGCAAAGTTAAAATCAACGCCGCCCAAGGAAATGCTGCCAGCCAGCGTGTCATTGAAAAATGTGGTTTTGTAAAAGAGGCTGTTTTGAAAAAAGACGATACACTCCCCAACGGTCAGGTCGTTGACACCCACTGTTATGCGCGCTTTGATACAAAAGGTTTAAAAGACATGAGCGTTATGTGGTAAAAAAATTTTCTAATCCTGCACTATTATACGCGTACACGGGCTGTACGAGCCTGATATTTATGCTGCCGGTTATAATTCCCTTTTATAATCATCAACTGGGCTTAACATTTCAGGATTTCCTGTTTGCCGAGGCCTTTTTTGCCTGTGTCGTTATCGCTATGGAGGTGCCCAGCGGCTATATGTCTGACCGCTGGTCGCGCAAGTTTACTTTATCTGTTGCCTCATTATTCGGCATGATCGGTTATACCGCAATCATAATGGCGGACGGACTTGTAGGGGTTATGATCGCGCAAGGTATTCTGGGTGTTGCCGTCGCCTGTAATTCAGGCACAATTTCGGCCCTGATGTATGACAGCCTTTTGGAAAATGGAAATCTCAAAACTTATCAAAAACAGGAAGGTCGCAGACACGGCATTGGACTCTATTGCGTCGGGATAGGCTCGATATGCGGCGGGTTCTTATACGCACTTAACCCGTATGCCCCCTTCTATGTTGATATAGCCACCCTTGCTCTGGCAATGGGAATAAGCATCCTCATCAAAGAACCTGTACGCCATCGTGCCAGCGCAGAAATTCACCCCCTAAAAGACATCTGGGATACCGCAAAATATTGCCTGCATGGTCATAAATTGCTGGCGGCAACCATTTTAACCGGAGTTATTATTTTTGGCGCTACTAAGCAAATGATGTGGGCCCAGCAGCCATTTTTTATGTTGAATGCTATTGATGAGAAATATTTCGGCATGCTTATGGCGATTGGCTTTGTTGCCGGGGGCTTGAGCGGACAATTCGGCCATATGATTACGGCGCGTCTTTCCTCTTTTCAGGTCTTAGGACTCATGGTCTTGGCCATGTTTGCGGCATGCTGGATCAGCGCGCTTAACATCCCCTATCTTTCCCTTGCCGTTTTATTTACCGGTGCTGTGATTTTTGGCGCGGGCTTCCCCTATTTTTCAGAGCTGATAAGCAGCGAGGTTGAGCAGAAGCGCCGCGCCACCGCCCTGTCTGCCATGGGATTCTTGATCAGCATTGCTTTTATCCCTTTAAGCCTTTTCATCGGTGCGGCAGATGAATATTTTGATATACGCTATGCCTTGGCTGGCTTAGGCCTATGGGTTTTGTGTGGCGGAAGTCTTGGGCTTTTAGTGTGGAAGAAATATTATAACCGTGGAAACAACGCGATTAGGGGCCGGGCGCAACAGGTACACCGTTAAGTGTCTGGCCATCGCTGTCTTTTGACATCCGGTCAAAAACTTTCAGCACAATCGCCTCATTCTTACCCAACTCCATACGCTCCTCAAACAAAGCATAGCAGATATCTTCGTAAGAATGTTCACCGCACCCTTCATTCTCAAGCATGTCCTGAATATAGCGTACGCATCGGTCAATCAGCTTATTATTACTTGGCTTCACCCATGACATCCAGTTGCCTTTATAGCGATCGAGTTTGCCCATGAAGAGGGTTGAGTGCATATTCATTGTCATCTTCACAAAAAGCTGCTGGCATACGGGATGAAGAGTGGACACATCCATTTCATGCTTCAAACCATCCAGTTCAAACAACACCTTACCATCATTATCCTGAGAGATATCAAAGAGGTGAAGTTTATCTTGTTGCAATCCTCTATGTGTTGCCGCTTCTGAGAAATCGAATCTTAATAATGTGTCCAGCCCGGCACGCTCTTTCAGGGCATCGGTTTCCAATGTATCCGGTTCACGTCGCAATAGTGTCCAGAAAGCATCCTGACCCTGGCTTGTGTTTTTAATCACAACATAAGTTGAGGACGGGTCGGCATGTTCATCAAAAATATGTTTCAAGGGAGGGTAGGAGAAAGTGGGGTTTCTCTCAGTTACATCTGTAAAAACAATGTTGGCGACGCGTTCATCCAGACGGTAAGAGATATTGTCACCATTGCGGTTGATCTCTGCTTCCTTTTCAATAAAAGGCGCCATAAAAGAAAAATCCGTATTGGCTGTGAAATCCCTGAATTGCTCGATGTCTTTTTGGTTCAGCCCGAATAACGCACCTTCTGCCAGTAATTGCTGCATAGTCGTGGCCTGCAATCTTGTACTGCCAGCCAATGCCATCGGGCCGCTATCCAGACAAATTTTTGTGATGCGTGGATCATCGATTGCGCGTTTGGAGCGTTCAATATTTTCCAGCGTATGGTCAGGATTACAATAGGTTAGATATTGTTGTCTGTCGGATATATTGGCCGCCTCTTCCAACGCCCCGAGCACCGAGGGCGTTTCTCCGCCTTCTGTGGAGGCAATCAGTAAATCTGTCTCGCCAAAACCCAGATCACGTAAATGCTCTGCGGCCCATTCGGGATAATCCTCGGCACTTTCAATAGAATTGACCAATGCGACATCGCCGCCTGTCATGAAATCAACTATGCGTCCTCTCAGGCCCGCAATTCTGTCTTTTAAAGGCAAACCATCAAGGTCGCTGCCTTTGGTAATGCTGCGGATATGATTGTAAAAGCGTTTTTTGGTATCTTTAGGCAAATCATCGTAATTATCCAGCATGTAACGCCACATATAGCCTGTGGACAGGGACAGCCGCCCTGTTGCTCCGCACCCATAGAAAAAAATGCGCCCGCCCTTGCGCAAAGTATCGCGCATATCTGCTTTCATCGCATCGAATTGACGTCCTTGCGCTAAAACCGTTTCAATGGCGTTAATATCAATTTTTTTGAAGAC
>Ga0066376_10002162_pt1 | contig 18508 bp, 16 predicted proteins | sample Knorr_S15_td_Bot_FD_77009 | JGI IMG/M metagenome (GOLD analysis project Ga0066376, IMG submission 77009) | Marine microbial communities from Southern Atlantic Ocean transect - Knorr_S15_td_Bottom_ad_5009_LV_A | ecosystem: Environmental > Aquatic > Marine > Oceanic | place: Southern Atlantic... | reverse complement strand
TGATTTTCGCTGCGTACCAAAGTTTAGGGAAAGTTTAGTACGCAGCGAAAATCAGCGACAATCAAACCACCGCCAGCATGCGGTTTAAGGCCCGTTTGGCAGATTCCATCAATTCGTCGGCCACAAAGACTTCCGGCCCCCGGTCTTGCAAGCACTGCCACAGTTTTTCGGGTGTATTTCTTTGCATGTGCGGACACAAGTTACAGGCACAAGAAGCTCCCGGTGCTGGCACATAGCGATTTTGTGGCGCTTCTTTTTCAAAACGATAAATCATATTGCCTTCAGTTCCAATGATGAATGTTTCGCCTTCGCTTGCCTTGACCAAGGCCAACATCCCCGCAGTACCCAGCACATAATCACTCACGTCACGAATTCTCTTCGGGCATTCCGGATGAGCCAACGTAATAGCCCCCGGATAAGCATCCTTGGTTTCAAGCAAAGTATCCACGCTAAATAATTCGTGAACCTCACAAGCGCCATTCCACAAAATCATATCCCGGCCAGTTTGTTCATTAATCCATCCGCCTAAATGCCTATCCGGCACAAACAAAATCGGGTTATCTTCCGGAATACTATCGACCACTTTTTGGGCATTTCCGCTGGTGCAAATGACATCGGAAAGCGCTTTAACCCCCGCCGTGCAATTGACGTAAGAAACCGTCACCGGTCGCCGACCGAGCTTTTGGGTCAGGTGAGTTTGGTAACGCTCCAAATCTTTCGCTTGGCAGGATTCCGCCAGAGAGCAGCCGGCCTCCATGTCGGGAATAAACACCGTGGCATCGGGGCAAAGAATCTTTGCCGTCTCGGCCATAAAGTGAACGCCGCAAAAACAAATCGCGTCGGGTTGCTCCTTTGCCGCCATACGCGCCAGCTCCAAGCTATCACCGACAAAGTGAGCTGAGTCCTGCAAGTAGCCCTCCTGGTAGCTATGTGCCAAAATCAAGATGCCCTGCTCCGTCGCCCATTGCCGAATTTCTTCGGGCTGGGGAACGTCAAGCAGGTCGGTAGCGGTGGGTTGAGTTTCCATTCAGCTTAAATATAAATCAAATCGAGTTGTTTTGCCTTTCCATGCCGACGACACCCCCTCGGCCAGAGGATTTCCTTTGCGGGGCCGCTTCACCACCACCCGGCCAGCGAAGCCGATGGCCTTTTGAAAAAGCCGTTCGGCATCGGAATCAGCCCCCACCAGGGACCGAAAAATGCGCATTTCCTTCTTCACGAGGGCAGTTTTTTCCCGTTCCGGGTGCATGGGGTCCAAGTAAACCACCTCTGGTTTTGTTCCCTGCCAACCATCCATCACCTGGTTCGCATCCCCCAAAATTATATCCAATCGGTTCCCCAATTTTTCATGAATCTCGGCAACCCTCATTGCCCGCTCCAGAGCATCAGCCACCAAGGCGAAAATAATGGGTGAACGCTCGCAAACCACAACTTTGCATCCCAACCAAGCCAGCAAAAAAGCATCGCGACAAAGGCCACCAGTCCCATCGAAGACAAAGCGGGGTCCATTCGGTCCATCTCCTACCGCACGGAAAACAGCTTGGCCTTTACCACCGCCAGCACGAATCCGATAACCAAACTCCCCCTTCACAAAATCCGAGCGCAAGCTTCCAAACTCATCATGATGCAAACTCAAACCAACTTTCTTTTGGTCCCAGCAAAATCCCGGCGGCAACTTTGGCAAAAAGTCCACCGTTAATTCACCTGGATGGAGGCATGAATCATTTCACGTGCGGAAGCAAGCCCTTTTTCTACATGAAGCAAAGTCACCAGAGGGTCCCCTACCTCCACTTGACTGCCTTCCTTCGCGTGCACTTTCAGACCAACACCAAAGTGCACCTCATCCTCTGCCGTGGCTCGGCCAGCGCCTAGAGTAAAAGCGGCCCGGCCTAAACCTTCGGCGTCACACTGAGTCACCACTCCGGAATGGGTTGCCTCAATGACTGCCGTAGCGCAGCCCTCTCCCCGCAACGGAGCGTCCGGATTCCCTCCCTGGGCCGTCACCATGGCTTGCCATTTTTGCAATGCACTGTCGTCCCGCAAGGCCCGGCGAGCGGATTCACCGAAATGAGAAAGTTCCACCACCAAATCCTCTAAATCTGATGGGCCATCTCCATGCAAACATTGAATCGCTTCCTCTACTTCCAAAGCATTCCCAACCGCCATCCCTAAAGGCTGAGACATATCGGTCAAATGCACGATGGTTTCTACCCCAGCTAACTGTCCCACTGATTCCAGTGATTGGGCCAATTCAGAAGCCTCTGGTTTGGTTTTCATAAACGCCCCTGACCCAAACTTCACATCCAACACCAAGCGATCTATTCCCTCCACTAATTTTTTCGAAAGTATCGAAGCAGTAATCAACGGAACCGAGGCAATCGTCCCCGTTTCATTTCTCAAGGCATAGAGAATGCTATCGGCCGGAGCAATATCTAAGGTTTGGCCCTGGATAAAACAGCCCACTTCCCGAATGCAATGGATGCGCTGCTTCTCATCCAAGGCAGTAGAAAAACCCTTGATACTTTCCAACTTGTCCAATGTTCCACCGGTAATGCCTAAACCTCGGCCAGAAATCATCGGCACCCGGATTCCTAAGCAAGCCCATAACGGCGCCAACACCAAGGAAACTTTGTCTCCAACTCCGCCGGTGGAATGTTTATCCCAAAAAGGACCTAGAGCGGAGTCCCATTCCATCTTGGACCCGCTTTCCATCATGGCCACCGTCAAATATTGGGTCTCTTTTGCAGACATCCCCCCGGCCATGACCAAGGCCAACCAATCCGCCGCCTGTTGCCGCGAAACCTCGCCTGAAACCACGCCCCGGACAAAGCCCCCAATTTCCTCGCGGCTTTGCTCCTTTCCCAAACGCCTACTTTCCAACCAAGCATGAATATTTGCCACCATCACCAAAGTCTAGCTCCCCCAAAGCGGAAAGTGGGGCGTAGGATAGAACCATGTGCGGACGTTTTACCTTGCGTGCTCCAGCCACCGAGTTGGCCGACCACTTCGGCCTAACCGACGTTCCGGAAATCACCCCACGTTTTAATATTGCCCCCACTCAACTCGCCGGTTTTTTACTGAACGATGGCCAGCACTTGCGTTGGCATTGGGGCCGATGGGGCTTAGTCCCCTCTTGGTCCAAGGACCCATCCCAAGGGGGGCGCCTCTTCAATGCCCGCAGTGAAACCGTTGGCGAAAAACCCTCCTTTAGGCAGTCTTGGAAAAATCGCCGTTGCCTCATTCCCGCTGACGGTTTCTATGAATGGAAAACTTACGATGGCGCCAAGTTGCCATTTTATTTCACCTTGCAGGAAGAAGGGGTCTTTGCTTTCGCGGGCCTTTGGGAGCGATGGAAAAATCCCCAGAGCGGCGAATTATTGGACACCTTCACTATATTGACTACCGAACCGAACCGCCATATGAAAGCATTCCATCACCGCATGCCGGTCATCCTTCACCCCAGAGATTACCAAGAATGGATGACAAATCAGACAAGCCCCATAGCCCTTTGCAAGCCTCTGGAGTCATTAACCATCAAACATCAAGCGGTGTCCACCAAAGTGAATTCGGTCAAGTTCGACCAAGTGGAGTGCATCACCCCAGTCCCATCGCAGCCAGATCTATACAGTTAAAACGGCAAGGACAACAAATAGGCCTCCTTGCCGGGCACCACTTCGGCCGACCAATCACCGTCCGGACCTTCTACATGAAGGAGGAAAGGTACCGAGGCCAAGTCATGCAATCGGAAATTTCCACCTTCATCTGTCACTCCTTCATTTAATCCAAACTCTTCTTCTGGAGTGGGTAAGGCAAAAAAGGCCGCGGCGTCGGCTTCGGAAAAATCCCGTCGCACCGTAAAACGCAACCCTGCACCCGGGGATCCATCGGCATGGCTCAACTTGCCCTCCAGGACCTGCCCTTTCTCCATTTGAATTTCCAAGGGGGTGCCGGGGTCTAGATTCCAAGCACCGGTAGCTGCATAACCCGGACTATAAAAAAGCAATACCGCGTCGGGATCTTTTGGAAGTCCAACAAATCCGAAATCTCCTTTGCGGCGCGTTTTACTTTTCTTTTTCACCTTGCCGACCACCCGCACCATGACCTGTTTTATTGGTTTCTTGTCCGGGCCAAACACCATGCCACGCAAGATTTGGCCAGGTTCCATATCCACTCGTACCACCGGCTGATCGGCCTCTATGCGCCCATACCAGGAAAGGTGTTTTTCGTGACGAAGGTTGAGATTCCACGTGGATCCGTCGGGCACCAAATCCAAAAGGAAGGTGCCATCCAATTCAGCCTTCTTGATGATTTGAGCAGCGGGGTAGTAATACACTTGCTCATTCTCCGTTTCTCTTAAATCAGCCCGCCGACCCGGAGGGCCAGCAACCACCACGGCATCCGCCAAGGGTTGACCATCGGAGCCATAAATTTCGCCGAATACTTCATGAGCGGGAGCCATGAGCAACTCAATTCCTTCATGAGTCTGACCAAAATGAACTACGCCACCTGCTCTTTGGACACAAACCATTCCGGGGGCCTCGGCTGAAATTGTGAACGGCCCACCGGGCAAACCACCGACCCGAAAGACTCCATTGCCATCCGAACTGCCACGGGAAGTGGGGGTCAAGATTTTCAAGTCCTCGGTTTTCCAACGATCTTTCGACCACAGGCTAAGCGCTGCTCCGGCCACCGGAATACCCTCTAAATCATGGACCACCCCCGCCAAAATTCCGGCTGGTTTCACCCTCACCACCATCGGCGGGTTGTCCCCCATTTCAATAATGGCGTTGATAGACAGACTCACCGGAGCCGTGAAAGGAGTGCCATCAATATCCAAATGGGTGACAAAAGTCCGCGGCGGAACCGGGATACGAGCTTTTCCCTGCTCATGAGTCAAGGTGTTATAGCGCCCCGACTCTTCATCACCGCGATGCCAATAAAGGTGAACGCCGACCCCCTCCATAGGTTGGCCATCCTCCTCTCGCAAAACCTGAACCCATATCCGCCCATGAGTTCGTGGGTCAAAAATTTCCTGCTCTCCTCCGTTTTCCAAACTTGGACCAGCGGAATTTTCCATGGCCAGTGAATCAGGGCCATCTAGGTACTGAATTGGGACCGAAGGAGGGTTGGACTCCTGATTACAGGAAACCACTAGGATGAGGAAGACTAAGAAGATGAGAGCCCAGCGAAACATGGCCCTAAGGATACTCAAAGCAGTTAAGATATTCCCCACCCCATCCCCAATGCGCTTTCATTTTTTCACCCTTTTGGCGGTCTTCAGCTTCGCCACGCCTTGCCTCTCCCAAGATTGGGAATGGCTGCATAGAGTAGAGGCCGACAGTACGGGCGTTTCAAGGCGGGCTTACCACGGCACTGCCATTGTCGGCGTAGGAGACGTGAACGAAGATGGTTTCGCTGATTACGCGGTAAGTGCGCGAGGGGCTTCACTTTATGCCCCATTAACCGGTGGTGTGCAGGTCATCTCGGGGGCCGACGGAAACTCTCTAGCCACATTTTTTGGCCAAGACTCCTATGAAGGTGCTGGCTATACCCTTGCCTTTTTAGGAGTCCAATCGGTTTCCGGTTCCGCCAACGCCCCCATGCTGGCCATTGGCTCCCCTTTTGCCTCCAGCACGACGAACGGTCTTTGGTCCGGCCGAGTTTATCTCATTGATGCTTCTTCCGGGATTCTCCTCGACAGCATCGCCGGAATTGGCGCAGTCGCCCTCATGGGAGCCGGCCTCACTGAGGTAGATTACAACGGTGATGGCATCCTGGACTTAGCGGTTTCCTCAGTAGGAACGTCCAATTTAACCGGCAAGGTAGAGGTCTATTCCTGGGATGGAACTTCGCTCATAATGGTGAATGACTCCACCCTTTTGGGCGTAGACCCAGGCGGACTTTTTGGCTACAGCCTTGCCAATTTAGGCAACCGAGATGACTCACCCGACGGCTCGGAGGAATATCTCATCGGCACTCCATTTGCTTCGACCTTTGTGGAGGAAAACACCTGGATATTCCGCGGAGGAGCAATCTACTCCTCAGACTCCGCATTGCGCCTCATTAGTGGTAGCGCTGGAGGATTACTGGGATGGTCCGTCGCCACAGCAGATTACAATCTAGATGGAATTATTGATATTGCGGTGGGTGAACCCCGCTTAAACCGTGCCCATATTTGGCGCGGCAATTCAAATACCGGTTCGCTACCCGCCCACACTTTTGAGGGCCCGGAAGCAAACTCTCAATTCGGCTTTTCCGTGGCATGGCTTGGAGATACCACTTTTGACAACGTTCCGGATTTAGCCATTGGCGCGCCATTCACCGGTACCATGAGTGAAGGTCAGGTGGTGGTGGTGGATATTGCAAACCTCACCTATATTGAAAATATTTCCAATGCCCTTTACGGAACCTTTCCTGGCGCCCGCGCCGGCCAAGCCATCGCTGGAATCGGGGACACCAATGGTACGGGCCATGGAGATTTAGCGGTCGGGGTTCCCCGTTACGGCTCCACCGCCCCCATCCAAAAAGGAACCGTTTTGATTTGGGCTTCGCCGGACGAAGAAGTGGCTGAAATCTCCCTAGATTTGTCCAGCCTTGCTGGTAGTTTTGAGCCCGGGACCGATGCGCAAGTGGATTTATCCAACCTAAAGAGCTCTTGCGCCACCGGCTTGTACATCGGCACCGGCCAAAGCCTCTCCGGAGACACGGTGACTTTTGAAGGCCACGAGTTCACCCTGAACCTCACCGGCTCTTCCTTTGTGGACTCCCATCTTTCTGCTTCGGGCTCGGCTTCCTTCGTCCACACCATTGATGCTGGCGCCACCAATGGCCAAGAGTTTTTCTTGCAGGCAGTGGAAGCCAGTGGTGACTATCTCAGAGTCAGTGAGATAGCCACTCTGACGGTGGTCACCCAAGACCCTTTCACCTTAACGATGACACCAGGAACTCTGACCGTGGGGCAACCAGTAACCCTCACTGCCAATAACGGATATCCCGGTGAACAGTGTTACTTCTTTTATTCCTTCACAGATCCCGGATTTGGCAATGACCCTGGTGAAACCAATTCTTCTGCTGGCAACAATTTCACCATTGCCGATACCGGACTTGTAAGCCCTAAAAACTTTTCCCCTTTGATTTTCAATAATGGGCTTTTCAATGGTGCTGGCACAGCCAGTTTGCAAATTTCCAGTTGGCCCAATAACACTGCCGGGCTAAGTTTTTGGTTTTCCGCTGTCGCAGTAGATTCAGCCGGAGTTGCACCAGACTTGATTGACGCCATTTCGGCTGGCGTGGTCCAAGGCTAAGTCCCGGCTCTACAAACCCCCCACCCTTTTTGGTCATGAAACCAAAACATAGGTGGCTAAAGAAATTAGCGGTTTTCCGTGATTTCCCTTGCACCGCCGGCCGAATCAGGGCCGCCGGAGGCTGGATCGAACGGGAAAACTGCAAGAACCAGCGCCATCAAGAGCACCAGCGCGCTAATTGCGGCTAGAGCCATGGTTGGGCGTTCCTGTTGAGTTCGCACTTGGTTAAGGATGTCTGGAGGGACTTGGAGAAAAAGGCAAGAAAAAAGCCTCGCTCAAATATTATCACAAAAAAGGGTAACCGCAAGGAAACTAGGCGGGCTCTTTCGAAATCGCAAAAAGGAAGGTCTCAGCCTCTTCTCTGGGCCAGCAACGCAAGGAATTCCGACCTAGTCCGAGAATCTTCCCGGAATAAGCCCAACATGCAAGAAGCGGTGGCGGAGGAAGATTGCTTCTCCACCCCACGCATCATCATGCACAAATGAGCCGCTTCGGTCACCACCGCCACCCCTCTAGGCGCCAATGCCTCTTCAAGAGCTTTGGCAATTTCGGTGGTCATCCTTTCCTGAACTTGAAGCCGACGGGCGTACATCTCCACAATCCGTGGAATCTTGCTTAGACCGATGATTTTGCCATCGGGAATATAAGCCACATGAACTTTGCCAAAAAACGGCAACATGTGATGCTCACATAAAGAATAAAATTCTATGTCTTTAACAAGCACCATTTCATCCACTTCTTCTTGGAAAATAGCCCCATTTAACAAGGTGGTCAAATCCATCTCATAGCCCCTTGTTAAATCTTGAAGGCTTTGTTCCACTCGCCGAGGAGTCGCCAATAATCCTTCACGGTTAGGGTCCTCACCCAGACTTTCAAGAATTTCCTTAATGTTGTCCTGCATATTTTTTGTCTCTGATTTCAAGTTGGACCTGAATAAATGACCGAATTATCCCTGCTTTCTTGCAACCACAATTCTTTCAAGGAAACGCCGTTTGGTAGTTGCTCTGCAATCCTCGGCCAAAAGGCTGCACAAAGATTTTCCGATGTAGGCAAAATACCTTGCAAAAATTCTACGTCAAGATTGAGATTTTTGTGGTCTACATGGTCAAGCACTTGCTCGGAAATAATATTGGAAAGAAGGACATAATCCACCAACATGCCAGACTGAGGGTCCACCTGCCCTTCCACAATGACCGTGAGTTGAAAATTATGACCATGAAAATTCTCACTGAAACAGGGTCCGTAAGTAGCACGGTTTTCCTGGTCGGTAAAATGGGGGCTGGCAAGCCGATAGGCCGCACAGAATTCGACTTGTTGTTTAATGAAAGTGGCCACAGGTCATCCTCTTTTTTAGGGGGGGCGGGATTCTACCCTCCCCAGAATTGTTCAAATCGAAATCCAGCAAGGGCATCTAAAATAGGTGGATGGTGGACCGCAACCGAATCTTTGCCTTTGGTCTACTGGCTGGAGCCCTCCTTGCCAGTTTTGGCTTTTTGGCTTCCCAGTCTATGCTCGGCCCTTTGCTTCAGCAGTCTCTGCTCACCCCTGAGGAGCAAATGTTGGGCTCAGTCCACCAGCACTTAACCGAGCAATACGTGGAACCTCGGAGTGCGGAAGCCCTCCTGCATACGGCTGTCCAGGGGATGGTCAAAGGACTTGATGACCCCTATACCCAATTTCTAGGACCTGATTCCTTAGCCCGTTTCGAAGAGGAATCTTCCGGCACTTTGATTGGAATTGGCATCATTATGTTCAGATCCGGGCAAATACATTACCCCCTTGTGAATGGTCCCGCTGAGCGTGCCGGAATCCGCCCTGGTGACCAGATTCTTTCCATTGACGGAATTCCATTGGCGGAGATTCCAAGTCCCGACCGGATTATGGCCATTAAAGGACTGGAAGGCACCCAAGTTTCCTTACTGTTGCAACGCCCCGATGGTTCTAAATTTAGGGCCGACGTACGCCGCACTCCAATTTCCAACCGAACCGTCGGTAAAATCGGCCTGTTGGATGTAGAAAATGGCATCGGGACTTTATTGGTCCGTTCCTTTGCAAAATCCACCCCGAGTGAATTGGATTCGGCATTGAAAGCCTTGCTCGCCCGCGGGATGAAGGCTTTAGTTTTAGACCTACGCTTTAATACCGGCGGACTTCTTGATGCTGCGGTTGCCGTTGCCGGTCGCTTCGTTCGCGGCGGTGTCATTTGCACTCTGCTCGGAAGAAACGGAGACCGCCGAGTTCGCAAAGCAGACCCAAGTGATTACATCGGCGTGGAATTGCCGATTACAATTTTGATGAATGAATTTAGCGCCTCAGGATCTGAAGTGGTAGCCGGCTGCCTTCGAGATAGAGGTGCGGCAGTTCTGGTTGGCAATAAATCTTTCGGCAAAGGAGTCTTTCAAAAGGTACAACAATATCCGGACGGGCATTTTGTCCTGAAATACACCGCCGGTTATTTCATAACACCCAGTGGTCGAATCTTGGAAGGCCATATTAAAAGCAACATGTCCGGGGGGCTTGAGCCAGACCTCAAAACTCCTTCCCCCAGCAACCTCGGAGCCCTCCGTATTTGGCTGGCAACGGAATTGCCCCCAGACAAATACCTTAAGGAAACTGCCGAATTATTTCCAAACCTGGCCTCCAGACTGCCCCCCGAAGACCTCGCCAAGGACGCTGCGGTGGAACTTCTTCGGCTCAGCCTTGCAAGTCAATGACCGGGGTGCATGCTTGCGAAGGTCTGGTTCTTGGCATCGAATCATCTTGTGATGAGACCGCCGCGGCTCTGGTTCGGGGCGGCAGGGAAATCCTAGCGGACGTCGTTTTTAGCCAAGTCCAAGAACACGCCCATTGGGGAGGCGTGGTTCCAGAAATTGCCGGCCGAGGTCATCTCCGAGACATCTTGCCAGCCATCCAAGGATGCCTCAGCCTAGCCAACATCTCTTGCTTAGAGGTGGATGCCATTGCGGTGACCTCACAACCTGGCCTACTTGGCTCATTATTCATCGGTACCACTGCGGCGAAGGCCCTTGCCTGGAGTTGGAAGAAACCCCTCATCGCCGTCCATCACATTGAAGCTCATGCCTATGCCGCATTGATGTCGGCCGATGAGTGGGAGTTTCCGTATGTCACCTTGATTGCATCAGGCGGACACACCTCTCTTTATCAAAGCAACTCACCCACCGAACACCAATTACTTGGACGCACGAGGGACGATGCCGCCGGCGAAGCTTTGGACAAAGCCGCGTCCATGTTGGGATTGGGTTATCCGGGTGGGCCCGCAATTCAAAACGCCGCTGCAAACGGCAACCCAAAAGCGTTTCCCTTCAAGCGACCTTTACTCTCCCCCGACTCTTTAGACTTTTCTTTCTCAGGATTAAAAACGGCGCTGCTCTACAAACTCAAAGGCCCTGGTGGTAAGAAAACGGATCCTACCCTGGCCGAGTCCGTCGACCTTGCTGGAATGGCAGCGAGCTTTGAAGCCGCGGTCATGGACACGTTGGCGAAAAAATGTCTGCGCGCCTGTGCTCAAAAAGACATCCCGCGCATTCTGGTCGGAGGAGGCGTCGCCCGAAATCAACGTCTACGAGATATCCTGCCTGAACAAGCGGAAGCCGTCGGCGTAAAAGTGACTTTCGCAAAGCCGGAACATTGCACTGACAACGCAGTCATGATTGCTGGCTTAGGCCATGCCCTTTGGAAGTCCGGAATGATGGCAGAATTGGATTTCCAGGTCTCCGCAACCGGGTAACCGCCCCTTAGGAAGGGTTTAGACTGGTTGGGATGATTCTCGCTCTGCTCTGCCTTGCCCAAGCGCCGCTTTTTTCCGCCTTGCTTAAAGACGGGACCCGGGTTGAGTGTGAGGAAACCAGCGTCGGAGAAACCTCCTTGCATGGACCTTGGGGAACCCGCTTAGAGCTCAGCAATCCGGTGGTGCGGGTCCAATTTCTTGCCGCGGAACGGAAGGTACTGCAACTTCTTTATGAAGATGACTTCGGTTCTTTTGTGGACCAAGCCGCCCGTCTCGGTTTCATTTCCGCTTTATTGCAGGCAAGTCAGTACCAGGCTAAGACTCCGCTTGAACGCGAGGCCGTGGACAAGGCCCTAGCTGTACTCGAAATCCTTGGGCGACAATGGAACCCGCTTCCACCCAACGTTAAAGCCAAAGACCGCTTGGACCGGCTTTGGAAATTGGTCCAGAAATCAAATTTAGGAATGGCCGCATTAACAACTGGCCGTTTAGTGGACGAAATTCCAGGCCCCAATGCCCATCCCAGATTCCGGATATCCCTGTCCGATTTACGCCGAGGTTACCGCAGCAAATCGACTGGGGCCCGGTGGGCGGCCGCCGCCATCGGCAGTTTGCAGCAAGAGGCCGATTTCATCACTAGCCTTGCCTCCTTAAGTTTGGAAGACTCCTCCTACCCGGTTCAAAACCGCGCTGGTTTAGCTCTTTTTGAAATGGACCCCAAGGAAGCCGAAGACCGTTGGGCGCGGGCTTTGTGGCGGTCCGGGCGGGTGGCAAACCGCTTGGCTGCCGCCAGGCATTTGGCTCAATTCAAAACCCCCAACGCCATCGACCTATTAGCCCTCCCCTTGGCGGCTTCGGCAAGAAGGTCCCCGGGGCGCTACGTTTTCTTTGGCCATCAAGTCTCCATCGTGACCGGTTTTGACGTCGAATTAGCCCGAGGCGCTGCCATCGGCAACCCGAAGGTCAGCGTCCTTTCAGGGGGTTCTGCCCTGCACATCCGAGTGGTTTCCGCCTCTTTAGCGGCCGGACTCGTTCAGGCTTTAAAACAACTCACCGGACAATATCCGGGGCCGAGTATCCAAGACTGGCTTCAGTGGTACGAAAGTCAGTAGAATCTAAGCGATGGGCGAAGCATCCCCCGCCATCCTAGTCCTTGAGGACGGGACTGTATTCCACGGCCGCTCAGTAGGCGCTCCGGGAGAACGAGCATTTGAATTGGTCTTCAATACTGCTCTTACCGGATATCAAGAAATCTTGACTGACCCCTCCTATTGCCGCCAAGGGGTACTCATGACCTATCCGCAAATAGGCAATTATGGAATTTGCTTGCAAGACGATGAGTCCGCACGATGCTGGACCGAAGCCTTCATCATGCACCAATTATCCCCTGCTGCATCCAATTGGCGATCCGATATGCCCTTGGGCCAATATCTAAAGGAAAGAGATGTCTTGGCCATTGAAGGCGTGGACACCCGTGAAATCACTTTAAAGCTCCGCCAAAAAGGCGCATTAAGAGCTGTCTTATCCACAGAATGCTTTGATGCCGACGCACTCCTAGCAATAGCCCTAGCCCATCCTTCATTGGAAGGACAAAATCTGGTCGACCAAGTCACCTGTAAGGAAAAGTACAGCTGGACGGAAGCGGCCGATGACGCCCCTTCGCTGGCCGATGACGCCCCACGCTTGCCCTTGGTGTGCCTGGATTTCGGAATCAAGCGAAATATTTTGCGCTGTTTGGTTTCGGCCGGGTTTGACCTCACCGTGGTTCCCGCCCACACGACAGCCGAAGAAATTTTGGCCCTGAATCCTGCGGGGGTGTTTCTATCGAATGGTCCAGGGGACCCAGCCGCTCTTGCTTCCATCCATGCCCAAGTGACCAAACTCGTGGAAGCCAATGTGCCTATCTTTGGGATTTGCCTCGGTCATCAAATCCTGGCCCACGTGTTTGGCGCCCAGACTTTCAAAATGCGCTTCGGCCATCATGGCGCCAATCATCCGGTAATTGAAAGTGCCACTGGTCGAATTGATATTGCATCCCACAATCATGGTTTTGCGGTGGACCCAGATTCATTGGAGAAATCTGGTTTGGTGTTGACTCACCAAAACGCCAATGATGGCACCGTCGCCGGCATGCGGCACAAAGACAAGCCGATTTTCTCGGTCCAGTACCACCCCGAAGCTGCGCCTGGCCCGCATGACCCTTTTCATCTTTTTGGCCGTTTCAGAGAAATCATCTTGGCCGCCAAAGAGTGTGTAGTTTAGTTTTTTTGGCCTAAAATCCCCAAAAAGGGGCCAGGGTTGCTCGGAACCCATTTTCAAGGGTCGGGTTTCACCAGGTCAGGCTTCACAAACCGCCTTTTTGCGGGCAAACTAGAACCTTCACCATGTTCGAAACCCTCCTCCTTACTTTCCTGCCTTTTCCAATCCTTCTTCAGGAACCTCCACCGGCCAAGGACGGCGAAGTTACCGACCAAGACCCGGAAGATGAGGCGGAAGGTCTAGAGCCTGAAGAGGAAGAACCAAGCTTGACACCTGAAGAGGCTTTGGTGTTACTGCAAGAGGCCTTTAAATCCCGCCAGGATGACCTCATTTTGGTGGCCATCGAAGACGCCGGTCAGGTCAAGGACAAAGCCGTCGTGAAATCGATTGCCGCTGGGTTGAAAAGTAAGGATGAAGAAATTCGCTTCGCCACCCTAGAGGCTCTCCGTTGGAATGAGGATGATGAAGCCCTCAAACTACTTCTAAAACAAAAAAAGAACCGGACCCTCTTGGAAAACGAGTTGACCGCTGAAGCTTATTACTGGGCCCTCGGGCAAAAGGCCGATAAAAAGTGTTTCGCTGTCCTGGAAGATGACTTGCAAAGCAACACTAAAGGTGACAAGGCCATGCAAGCTAGAATTCTTTCCTTGGGCCGAATCCGACAAACGGATTCCATTGAATCCTTGATAGGGCTAATGACCAAGGGCGGAAAAGGACGACGTGGCCGCGGGAATAGCGGCGGGCCTCACAAACAATATATTTTTACTTCCCTCGAAGTGCTCACCGGCCAAGACCACCGCGATACTTTAAGTTGGCTAAAGTGGTGGAGCGACAACAAGAAAAAGTACAAGGTATCCAAAGAAGAGTGGCAACCACGCAATAAGAAAAAGGCCGATCAGTGGAAAATTCTTTGGGCGCATCCAGACGAAAAAGATTTACTCCGCTTGGCCCTCAAAAAGGGCGCTCAGGCAGGGGATGTTGCCAATGCGAGTGATGAGGATATTGAGCGCCTACGTAAAAAAGCTGCGGATCGGAAAAAGAAAGATGTCCCCGATGACGAAGAGTTCTAAATCCAGATTTTAAATATAACCCAATTCTTTGAGTCTATCGAAAATCTCACCATCGTCGTTGGAATTAATAATACCGGTCAAATCCAAAGCGTTTTGAGGTAATTTCCTCGGACCGTAATCGCTGATAAAACGCACTGGGTTAAGACTCAGGTAATCCTTTTCAAAAACTTCAGTGGGCACCGTTCCGCGCATGGCCTCACTGGTTGGCAACCCCGAAAGGTGAAGAATGAGCGGCGCAACATCGTAAATAGAGCGGTCTTCGATTTTTGCACCCTTACGAATTCCTGGGCCATTCACAATGAGTACCCCATTAGTGCGATGGTTCCCTGAGTAATCTTGGTGATCGCCAGTGCCGGCCAATTTTGTGAGCGCGGAAACCAGGCCAAAGCCTTCCTGCTCCGTCCAAGCCCCAGCACCGTGGTCGGAACAAATCACAATCGTGGTCTTGTCGTCCACATGTTTGAGAATCTCTCCTAACCATCCATCCACCATTTCATAAGTTTGGGGGATAACATCTGCACAACGGGCAATGGATTCTTTAGGTACGAACGAAAAAGCGTCGGGCTCAAAGTATTTCCAAAACCAATGCTGGGCGGTATCGGTAGTGGAATAGTAAAAAGCAGTGAGTTTTGGATAAGGCAACCCTTTGGATTTACGCTCATTCAATAATTCCATAGAAATCTCAAAATAAAATTTGTCTCTGGAAATTTCCGAACACTGATTCTTTATCAGGTGATTTTCCCAATATTCCGGGTCTTGCTTAGTCCATTTAGTACGAAAATTCGGGTCAAAGGAAAATGAAAAATATTCCATTGCGAACTCAGGATATTCCTTCGCTTCCATTACCCGGTCCTTAATGGAACGCATATTTCGATAAACTTGATGGTGACGATCAAATTCTTCTTTGTCTAATTCAGGGTGGAATAGCTTGCGGTAATTGGGATTAAACTCTAAGCCTTCTCGTTTTGCAAACTCAGGGAAACGATTGTAAAACCAGCCAATTTCTTCGTCTAAGCTCTCTGGATAGCAAAGAAAGCGGTCATTTCGATGGGTCCGATCACTCACCACCGTGGCATTGCCTTGCCGGAAAGCTGGCCAAGTATCCACCAAACCCAAAACCATGGCCTCCCAGCCAAAATCCTCATACAACTCCCAAAATCTGCGTTCTTGGCCATCGGTGCTGTAAGTAGTATCAAACTCGTAAAAACCCATGCGCAGAAGAAAGCGGGGCAAGGGCAAGCGGAAAGGCAAATTCTTACCAATGCCACTAATCCGCGTCGACATGAAATCCCACACCCGGTGATTCTTTGGGTGATGACCCGTGTAAATAGTTTCCCAAATCACGGGTGTCCTCATTCCTTTACTGGCACTGTTGGCCATGGGTTGATTCGCTGCAGGCTCAGATTGCAAAGGGGCTCGAACTCCGCCTTCGATAATCTTTTTGAAGTTGGGCAATCTTCCTGCAGCTATTAAAGGGTCAATGACATCAAAGGTCGCCCCGTCCACCCCGATAAACATAATGCGCTCCCCTTCTCCTGGGTCCACTTGTATTGAACTAATGTCAAAGGCCGGCCGGTGGGGTTGCAGGGCCGGAGCCAACACGGAAGGGATCAGTAATAAAATGAATACGCCCACCCCCAAGTGCTTTTGTCCAGCCAGCCAAAATCGAATTGATTCAATGTGGACGCAAGTCCGAACCACCAAAGCCGAAAGAGCCAAAGCAAAAATGACCGCCAATGTGTGGGACAAAAAGCCAGGCCAAAAAGGCCTCAACAAAACCACCGTAGTCAAAGTAGCCAAGCCACCCACGATGGCAAAGCTATTCCAAAGAGGGGCACAAGCACGAAAATAAGTAGGAATCCATCGGCGGATTCCAAATCCCAAAACATTGAGGCCCAACAAGCCAAAAAAAGCAAGCACCCCAAGGACCAAAGTGAAAACGAAAGCATCCCTAAAAGTAGTGGTTGCCGCCGTGCCAATAATAACCAATACGTGGAAGCCCGCTGCCGCCAAAAAGGCTGACAACGTGGACTGCCGCAACAAAGCCTGGAGGGGTTTCATTTCAACTTTGGGGTTCAACCCTCATAAGGATAGAAGCCTTCGCCGGACTTCCGACCACATTTTCCAGCTTCTACCAAGCGGCGAAGCAAGGGACAACACCGATATTTAGGGTCACCCAACCCTTGATGAAGGACGTCCAAAATACTTACGCAAATGTCTAAGCCAATGAAATCGGCCAACGCCAAAGGACCCATGGGGAAATTGCATCCCAGTTTCATGGTGGTATCAATGGCCTCGCGGGTGCCAACCCCTTCCATGAGGGCGAAGGCAGCTTCGTTTATCATCGGCATGAGAATACGATTGGCAATAAAACCTGGGTAGTCTTCGGCTATCCCGACCACTTTGCCCAGACTTTCCGCCAGCAAAATCGTAGTTTCCAAGGTAGCCGCAGAGGTTCGTTCACCTTTGATAATTTCTACCAACTTCATGAGCGGAACCGGATTCATAAAGTGCATGCCGATGACTCGCTCGGGGTTGGAACAGGCTTGGGCAATCCGAGTGATTGAAATACTGGAGGTATTGGAAGCTAATATGGCGTCGGCAGGAGCTTCGGCATCTAACTGGGTAAAAATGGCCCGCTTTACCTTTTCGTTTTCAACCACCGCCTCAATGACCAAGTCTGCGTCTTTCACAGCACTGGTTAATTCATTGGAAGTCGTGATTCTGACTAGGGTTGCATCTAAGGAGTCTTGGTCCATCAATTCCTTTTTCAGGAAACGGCCGAGAGATTTCTCAATGTTGGCCATACCCCGCTCCAAAGCAGTAGAGTCCAAGTCCACCATGGCCACCGCATGGCCTTTCATGGCGAAGGTTTGGGCAATGCCATTGCCCATAGTTCCAGCCCCAACAACCACAATGTTATTTTTCTTAGTCATGATTTAACAAGATTTTACTGCAAGGGCAACCGCGTTGCCGCCACCTAAACACAAGGTAGCTGCACCGGTGGAAGCGCCCTGACGCTTCATGGCATACACCAATGTCGCCAAAAGGCGCGCCCCACTAGCTCCGATTGGATGACCCAAAGCCGTGGCACCGCCATGGACATTGATTAGTTCTGGGTCCAGTTTCATTTCTTGGGTCAGCGCACAAGCAGCGGCGGCAAAGGCTTCGTTTAGCTCAAGGAGGTCAAATTCTTGAGGTGCCATTCCGGTCACCAAGGCCAAGTTTTCCATCGCCTTTTGAGGCGCCATCATGACCCACTCGGGAGCCAATCCACCAGCCGCATAACCGGTTATTTCGGCCATCGGAGTCAGCCCATGCTTTTCAATGGCGGCCTCGGAAGCAACCAACACCGCCGCGGCGCCGTCGGAAATTTGCGAAGCATTCGCGGCCGTTACCGAACCATCTTTAGTAAAGGCGGGGCGGAGCTTGGCAAAGGCGTCGGCCGTCACATCGACACGAAAACCTTCATCTTGGCGGACCACGACGTCCTCTCCTTTTTTTTGCGGAACCACCACATCAAAAGTTTCGTCTTCAAAGTAACCATTCTGCCAAGCTTGGGCAGCTTTTTGGTGGGACTTTACAGCGAAATCATCCTGCATCTCACGCGTAATTTGAAATTCTTTGGCAACTAATTCACCGGTCATGCCCATGTGTTGGTCCGAATAAACGTCCCATAAACCGTCATGCACCATGGCATCCACCAATTGAGCGTGGCCAAGCCGAGCACCCGAACGAGCCGCTGGCACCAAATAGGGAGACTGCGACATGCTTTCCATGCCACCGGCCAATACCACTTGGTTGTCGCCAGCTTTGATGGATTGGGCGGCTAACATGACTGATTTCAACCCGGAGCCACAAACCTTGTTGACGGTGAACGCCGGGATGGAGTCTGGAAGTTGGGCGAAACGCATTGCTTGCCGAGCTGGATTTTGGCCGACTCCAGCTTGAAGTACATTCCCCATGATGACTTCATCCACGAATTCCCCTTCTAAGTCGGCACGAATCAAAGCTTCGCGCAAGACTAGAGCGCCCAACTCAGGAGCACGAAAGGAAGAAAGGGCCCCTTGGAATTTTCCTAAGGGAGTCCGGCAAGCGGAAACTAGGTAGGCTTTGGGCATGGTGTT
>Ga0066376_10002161_pt1 | contig 18525 bp, 16 predicted proteins | sample Knorr_S15_td_Bot_FD_77009 | JGI IMG/M metagenome (GOLD analysis project Ga0066376, IMG submission 77009) | Marine microbial communities from Southern Atlantic Ocean transect - Knorr_S15_td_Bottom_ad_5009_LV_A | ecosystem: Environmental > Aquatic > Marine > Oceanic | place: Southern Atlantic... | reverse complement strand
CTACCACCAACCACGAGGAATGTTGAGGGGAAATCCTGGTATCACATTGCTTTGATACATTCATCCACTCACCATCATATTCACCCGCTTGTTCAACTTTACCAGTTGTTTGTGGTATTGAAAGAAAAATTTTTTCTCAAAGATCAAATACAATAAATTTATGCTTCACCCACAAGATGAAACGTCAGTTGCTCCTCATCATTGTTTGCAGTGGTTTCTTTGCTATATACCATGAAAATAAACTCAAAATTAGACCGCTTGTTAGTAAAAAAAGTAGAATTAGGGATATATTTACGCGATCACTAGATTAAAAATTTTCACGTATTATTATTCATTAATCAAATCTACTGAAATTTTTAAAAAGATTAAGATCTCCAAAAATACCACCTTAATCTTGGTTGTGTTTAAGCTCTCTAAAATATGAGCTACTTGATTTTGTTTAAACAATTTTAGTTGATCAAAAAATTATATTGTGTACGATGCTAAAAAGAAAAACCGTAAAAAATGGGAAAAAAAATTAAAATTTTATACCAATTTGCAACCGCAAAATTAAAAACACCAAATGGAGATAAGGAAGTTTTAAAAAGAAAGAAATTTCTTGAAAAAAATATAGGTACAAATACTACTATAAAACTTTCTATTCCAAATAAAGGTCCTGGAACAATAGAATCAGATTTTGATGAAGCTATGGCTACTCCAAATGTAATTGAATCTATAATTGCAGCAGAAAAAAAAGGGTATGATGTTGCAATTATAAGTTGCTTTTCCGATCCTGGATTAGAAGCATGTAGAGAAAAGGTTAATATACCAATTGTTGGTTCAGGAGAAAATGCTATACTTCTATCTGCACAACTTGGAAACAAATTTTCTATATTATCTCCTCTTCACAGTAACTCATTTAGTTTTAACAAGAGAATTTTTTCAATGGGCTTAGAGAAAAAATACTGCAGCACGAGAGGAATAGGTATGTCAGTTTTGGACTTAGCAAAAGATAGAAAAAAAACATTGAACAAAATACTTTCTATTGGCAAAGCTGCTATTAATAAAGATGGTGCGGATGTTTTGATTCTAGGTTGTATGAGTATGGCATTTCATGATATCGCACCAGTTATTCAAAAAAAATTAAAAGTACCTGTAATTAATCCTGTTAAAGCAAGCTTGCTTACTGCTGAAGCGTTAGTAAAAATGAATATTTTTCATAGCAAAATTACTTATCCTAAGCCACTTTCAAAAAAGATTTATTAGTTTTTTCAAAATTGTCAGCCCTAATTATAATTATTATTGTTTCATTTTTACAATAAAAGTTATAGAATTAAAAACATGTCTATAGTTTATTTAATTCCGGGTAATTTATCTTCAACTAATTACGGTGTAAAAGAAATTAAGCGACGTGAAAAATTATTAAAAAAATGGTCTGAACAACCATCAAAAATTAGAGTTTTTGATGTTCCTAAAGGAGGAAGTTCAATTGAATCAAGCTATGAAGAAGTTGCTTCCATCATACCAGCAGTTGATAGGCTTCAAGAACTAACAAATTTTGAAAAAATTGATGGAGCAATCATTGGTTGCTTTGGTGATCCAGGTTTAGATGTATTTCGTGAAATGTTCAAGTTTCCTATTATTGGACCAGCTCAATCAACAATGCATACTGCATGTCAACTAGGTCACAAATTTTCTCTTGTGACAATTTTTGATTCAATGATATCAATGGGTTACAAACAAGTCCATGAGTATGGACTTTCTCATCATTTAGCCTCTGTTAGAGCAATAAACATTCCAGTTCTTGAATTGTTGAATGATTTAGACTTAACTTTTAATAAACTACAAAAACTTGGAAAACAAATCGTTAAAGAAGACAGAGCTGACTGTATTTTATTTGGATGCATGACGATGTCATTTGCAGGTTTAGAAAAGAAACTTGAAAAAGAATTAGGGATTCCGGTACTGAATGCGGGTAGAGTTGCTTTAAAAACCTTAGAATCAACGCTATCTATGGGCTTAAAACATAGTGAAATTGCTTACCCTTATCCTGTTAAGCTTAATAGTAAGAAAAAAACCTATCTCAAAAAAAATAAATTGATTAAATAAATTAAATAAAATGACAAGCTGCAAAGTGGTCATTATGATTTTTTAATTCAAGATCAGGATTTTTTTCAAAACATATTGTTTGAGCCATTGGGCATCTTTCTGCGAATTTACAGCCAATATAATTTGCCGTTGCATCAGGAACATGACCTTTGATTGGAAGCGGTTCATGAGATTGATTTACGTGTGGTATTGGAACAGCAGAAACCAAAGCTTTTGTATAAGGATGCAGTGGATTTCTAACTACTTCATCAGTTGAACCATCCTCAACAATAGTACCTAAATACATAACAATCGTTCTTTCACAAACATATTTAACAAGCGCAAGATCGTGTGAAATATATATTGCACTAAAATTTATTTTCTTTTTTGCTTCATTAAAAGCATTTAAAATTCCTGCTCTTACACTAACATCCAACATAGATACTGGTTCATCAGCAACAACAAAAAGAGGATTAATAATCAATGCTCTAGCTAGAACTACTCTTTGAAGTTGACCACCAGATAATTCATGGGGATATTTATCTAAATATTCATCAAGATTGCCTAACTTAACTAAATTCATAACATTTTCTAATAAAGACTGGTGTTGATCAATTGGAAAATCCAAGGATTTCAAAGGCTCTAAAAGAATATTTTTTATTGTAAACCTAGGATTTAAGGCATCATAAGGATTTTGAAAAATTAATTGAACATTTTTTTTAAATTCTTTTATTTGTTCTCCTTTATAATTATTTATATCATTTGATAAAAAATAAATACTCCCTTTTGATGGTTGAAGAAGATTTAAAATTAATTTTCCTAAAGTTGTCTTACCACAACCAGATTCACCTAGAATACCAACTGTTTCTCCTGAAAATATTTTAAAAGATATATTGTCAACTGCTTTTACTATTGGCTTTATTCCAGTAAAATATTCTTTTACATTTCTTGAAATATCATAAAATTTACTAACATTTTTTAACTCAAGTATTGGTTTTAAATTAGCCATTGTTTATCCAAGTCGAAGGTTCATTTGCTCTTATTCTTAATTGATCAGATTCACTTTCTCTCCAACAAGAAGCAACATGCCGATCAGAATTATTAATTTTTTCTGGTTTATTGTTACATTGATCTTGAGAAAATGGGCATCTCATTTTAAATCTACAACCAATAGGTGGATTTAATAAATTAGGCGGAGATCCTTCAATAGGAACTAAATAATCACTTTTTTTAGATAACAAATCTGGAAATGCATTATTTAAACCCATAGTATAAGGATGAAGTGGCTTTTCTAAAACTGACTTTACACTTCCCATTTCAATAATTTCACCCGCATACATTACAGCAACTTTCTGGCATGAGTAAGCGATTACAGAAATATCGTGGGTAACTAATATAATTGATAAGTTTAAGCTCTTCTTAAGTTTATCAAACAAATCTAATATCTGTCTTTGTACTATAACATCTAATGCTGTCACAGGTTCATCGGCAATAATAATTTTTGGATCTAAAGCTATAGCCATAGCTATAGCTACTCTTTGCTTCATTCCTCCGCTAAATTGATGAGGATAATCTCTTAATCTTTTAACATCAATACCTACAAGATCAAAAAGATAGTTTGATTTTTCATCTGCTTGTTTTTTATTAAAACCGCCTCGTACCATTAAGATTTCTCTCATTTGATTTCTAATTTTATAAACTGGATCTAGTGAATTCATTGCACTTTGAGGTATGAAGGAAATTTTTTTCCATTTAACATTATGAGCTATAGTACTATTAGTAGGATTTAAAATGTCAGTGTTTTGAAAAAAAATTTCTCCAGAAATAATTTTTGCTGACGGTGCAATTACTCCGGTAATCGATCTAGCCAACGTTGTCTTACCACAACCAGATTCTCCGACTATTCCAAGTAATTCCCCTTCTTTTAAATTTAAAGAAACATCATCTACTGCTTTAGTTGTTCCTTGTGACCCAATATAATGCACGCTTAAATTATGGATAGATAGAAGATTCATTTAATTTTTTATTCTTGGAAATAATATTTCTTCATAACCACGGCAAATAAAAAAACCTGCTACAACCATTAACACAATGCAAATACCTGGTGGAATAAACCAAAAATATGCCCCTAAAGAAAGTGCTTGTGAGCTATATGCATCTTGTAACATGAAACCCCATGAAATTACATCCGAGGGACCAAATCCTAAAAAACTAATACTAGCTTCAGTAAGTATTGCCCAACCAATAGCTATTGAACCGTATAAAAAAGAAAGAGGTAGGATATTTGGACCAATATGTATAAAAATAATACGAAAGTTACTACAGCCAGAAACCTTTGCTGATTCTATATAAGCTCTTTCACGCAAACTTAAAACCTGACTTCTTATAACTCTTCCTGAATTAGGCCAAAGTAATATTGAAATTGCAATAACAACATTCCACGAACTTGGGCCTAAAAAGGCTGCAAGAACAATCACGAATGGTAAAAATGGAATGCCTAAAGTAATATCTGCACATCTCATAATTAAGTTGTCTAACCATCCCCCAAAATAACCAGATATTAACCCTACAATTGTTCCAACTAAAGCTACTGCTAAAGCAGCTGTTAAGCCCACATATAATGCATTCCTTGAGCCATAAACTAACTGAGAAAAAATATCCCTTCCATTGGATGTTGTACCTAACAGAAATTCACGGCCTGGATCTATGTTTCGAGCAAGTCCACCACTATTAAATAAAATTCTAAGAGGGTCATTAGGTGCGATCAAATCAGCAAAAATAGCAACAAGAATAAAAAATAAATATATTAATACTCCAGTTAAAGCATATGGATCTTTCTTTAAAACATTAAATAAATTTTTTACCATAGTATAACTAATTTCTCGTTTTATAACTAACTCTTGGATCTAGAAATAAATACAAAATATCAGCTAAAAAATTCATAAAAATTAAAATTGCTGCTAAAAAAAGAAAGGTTCCTTGCGCTAATGGGTAGTCACTTGATGATACTGCAAAAACCAACATTCTGCCTAAACCAGGCCAACTAAAGACTGTTTCTATAACTACATTACCTCCAAAAGCAAAACCAACGCCAAGGGTAAAAGCAGTTGCAACAGGTAACAAAGCATTTCTTGCAGCATGTTTGATTACTATCGTCCAGCTTGATAGTCCCTTCATTTTAGACATAAAAATAAAATCTTCTTGCATCACTTCGAGCATGTTTGATCTCATTAACAATAATGGCAAACCCTGAAGGTAAACCGCTAGAACTAAAGAAGGTAAAATTAAATGATGATAAAACTGGGGATCTAATAATTTATCTAATGTATTGTAGTATATGTGACCAGGCGCACTTGTTCCTCCAGCAGGGAATATATCTAATTGGAAACTAAACAAAGCTAATGCAATCATACCAAGCCAAAATTCAGGTGCGGAGCGTGTAATTAATACAACTGGAATTCCTATTCCTTCTACCCAAGTAGCTCTTTTCCAAGCTAAGTACGCTCCCACAATAATTCCAAAAGTATATGCAATCATTAAAGAAAACATAGTTAAAATAATTGAATTAGGAAGTACTTCCAAAATCATACCCATTACAGGTTTGTTATAGGTAAATGATAGACCCAAATTACCCTGCAAAGTATTACTTATGAAAAGTAGGTATTGTTCAAATAATGATTTATCTAAACCAAATTTTTTGACAAGTAAGTCATGTTGTTCTTCAGTAAACGTTGTTCCAATGAATGCAGTAAGCGGCGATCCAGGCATTAGTCTGAACATAAAGAAAATTATTGTTGCTACAGCCCCTAAAACAAAAAGCATATAAGCAAATCTTCTTATAATTGACCATATATCGAACAACGCCGCTTACAATTTATAAAGTTAGTTAGGATACTGTTCTTTTACACCATCAGGATAATGCAATTTTCCATTCTTAATTTTATAACCACCTTCTTCAAGAATTTGTTTTGCAAGATCAATTCCAGTATCAAAGTTTTCAATACCTTCTTTGTGATAGTAGCTCAAGGCAGGCGAAACATGTGAGCCCGCTCTTACAGCATTACCATTCCATGCGGCATTAACCATCATATCTCTATCAATTGATAATGACAAAGCTCTTCTAAGATACACATCATTAAAAGGAGCCCTACGATGATTAAAGGCTAAATATTGGAATCCTATATCAACAGATTTCATAAGAGTTATGTCTCCATCTTTAGCAACAATATCCTCAAGTACCGTTGGATCCCCCGTATAGTAACTAATAAAATTGATTTCACCTTTACGAAACATTCCTAACATAGCTTCAACATTCGGTATCTCTTTCACTATCCATCTTTCTATTTTAGGTGGATGGAAATGATCTGTATTAGCAGCTAGAACAACTTGTTCACGTGGGCGCCAATCTACAAATTTAAAAGGTCCGGAGCCAATTCTCTTTTCTTCAAGAATAGTTTCAGCATTATTACCGGTTCCTTTAAGAGCATCCAAAAGAGGTCCGTAATAATGTTTTGGAACAAGGTTTAACTTTGCTAAAGTAGAAGTTAAAAAAGCAGCATTAGCTGAATCTAAATGGAATCTAACAGTACCACCTCCTAAATCTTCCATTGATTCTATATTTTGTACAAATCTAGCATACATAGGAACAATTTCTATATCAGCCGGAGCTGAAAAAGAGAAAATAACATCCTCAGTAGTTACAGGATTTCCATCATGCCACTTCATGCCTTGTCTAAGTGTTACATCAATGGTTGTATTATCAATCCATTGATAACTTTCAGCAGCCCATGGTTGTGGTGTACCATCAGATCCAATTCTTAGCATTCTGTCCCAAATATTCTCAGTAATCCATGAATCAGTTCCTCCTGAAATAAAGAAAGGATTAATTGCTTGAATTTCATCAGGACTTTGAGCAATGAGGTCCTTATTACCTCCAATTGGTTCAATATTTAAGTAAGTCCAAATATTTTTTATACCCATGCCAGCTTGTTCAACAGCTGTTCCATCTTTAAATTGTGTATTATCATAAGCATAATTCATTAATGGATGGACTAAATAAGCGTTAACCGCTGCATCAGCAAGATGCTGCTGAGCTTGATCAATGAGAACTTTTCGTTTCACAGGATCCATGGTTCGACGCGACTCATCTGCAATTGCATCATAAGCTGGGTCAAGATAACCTATAAAGTTATAACCTTTAGGTGCTGTAGTAGAATGAAATAAATTTACAGTAAATTCATCAGGATCACTTCTTTCAGGCCTACTTACCATTTGCCACATGGTAACATCCCAACTATCTTCGTCACTACTTTCACCTCCACGCTTGTACCAAATTTGGTCAGCCATTTGGGGCCAAGGAACTGCCTTAACTTCAACTTCTAATCCAAGGTCCTTCCAAGTTTGTGCAATTAACAGTGCAGCTGTATGCGCAGCTGGCGCTGCTCCTTGTTCTCTAGCCCACAATGTTAATTTTCTAACTTCTTCTGCTGATGAAAAAGTAGGGTAAAAAACTAACAAAAGGAAATATAGAAGACTTGCTGCAAAAAACTTTATATTTTTTAAAAACATTTTATTCCTCCAATATTGTTTATTATTTTAATTCTATTTTTTATAGCCTATATAGTTAAGCATATATAATCATCTACTAACAGATAAAAAATAGCATGTTTGTGTTGATAAATTGTTCTTACTTAAATAAATTTATAAATATGTTTAATTTTCAATTTTGATGGTTGATTTTTTAATTATTGCTACATTTTCTTGTGCTTCATGAGCTTTAAATGTATCACTAAAATCAAAAGAATTAATGCCTGGGTGAATAAGGGTTTTCTGTTTTAATAGTTTATTAACAAAATCACTACATTTTTTTGAATAACTATTTTTTTGCAGAAAAGCCTGCACAATCTTTATATTTATACCTTTGGGGGCGTACATATAATAAGGAAAAACTGGGTTTGGATTAGATGAGCTTGAATAAGTAGACAAAGTTCCATTGGGTTTTAATAATTTAGGAATTAGGTTTACATTAAAACCAAAATCAACCTCTATACAGCGATCAACCAAGTCACCCTTTGTAAACTCTATGATTTGTTTTAAAACTTCATCTTCAGAAAGTTGTTTATAATTTAATATTAGATCTGCCCCAATAGTTTTACAAATTTCTCTTTTTATATCATTGCTAACTGTAGTGATAACTTGTGCTCCTGAAAGTTTTGCAAATTGAATTGCATAATGACTTACTGCTCCAGCTCCACCACTAATAAAAATAATTTGACCGGCTGGATTATTATTTGAGAACACTGCATAATATGCAGTAGCTACTGGAACACCTAAACATGATGCAACTAATGTTGATGTTTCTTCTTGTAGCTCGACTACATTTTCTAAAGTAGTAGAAAAATACTCTGCACAAGTACCAAACTGGGTATCTTTAGAACCACCAAAAACCCAAACCTTTTTATTAAGAAAATTTTTATCAACTGCTTGCCCTATTTCTACAATTTGACCTGTGCCGTCTGTGTGTGGAATAATGAATTCCTTATCTAAAGAAGCACCTAACCACCCAGACCTTTTTTTAGTGTCTGCCGGGTTAACACTCGAATATTGCATTTGCAATAAGATATCGTTTTTAGCTAACTTAGGTATTTCGAAATCACCTACTTTTAATACTTTTGATGCTGATCCAGTTTGTGTATAGTAAATAGCTTTCATCATTCTTACTTAAAAAATATATGATAAATAATTAATAAAAATATTACAGTAAAAAATATAATAACATTTAATCATCGTAATTTTAATTTTTTATCTATTCTTTTAATTCAGTTTATGTTTATATGGCATTTATGGATAAATCAATTTTAGACAATGTAGATGTTAATGTAGCATGGGATTTAGTAGAAAAATTTTCCGTTATGCCAAGATGGAAGCCTGAAGATGTCAATAAAGGTGCAGATTTAATCATAAGTAAACTTAAAGAATATGAAGTAAATCATGAAGTATTGACTCCAAGTCTATACTTAAGCATACCTTTTAATGCGAGTGTTAAGCTTGAAGATGGAACGATTATGCATGCGAAACCTCCATCTTATAGTATAAATTGTCGTGAAGGCTTAACCGCTCCTTTACATTATGTTCCTGCTCACTATTCTAAAGATATTGACAATCTTTTTGATAGATCACAAGACAAAGAAGCATCTAGCCCGGATAAAGTTCGTGGTAAAATTATAATATCAGAGGGTTTCTCGTTCCCAGGAAAAATACAGGATTTTGAACAAGCAGGTGCAGTAGGTGTGATTGCTGTTAATCCTGGAAAAGATGCACATTGGGGAATTTGTACTTCTATATGGGGAATTCCAGAATATGATGACCTAAGTAGAATACCTAGTATTCCAGTTGTAGCAGTTAATAAACAAGACGGTGATAAACTAATTGAACTATCAAAAAATAATAAGAGTGCAACATTGTTTACTAAGATGGAAGAAGACTGGTATATACAAAAAATACCTGTTGTTACAATTAAAGGAACAGAGGATAAGGAAAAATATACTTTACTCCATGGTCATTATGATTCCTGGGATGTAGGAGTAGGAGATAATGCAACAGGTAATGCTTGCATGCTTGAAATAGCTCGCTTACTCACTGCACATAAATCAAAATTAAAAAGATCAGTAAAAATTGCTTGGTGGCCGGGACACTCAACTGGGAGGTATGCAGGTAGTACTTGGTTTGCTGATACTTATGCTATTGATTTAGATAAAAATTGTATAGCACAAGTTGATTGTGATTCTCCAGGTTGTAGATGGGCTGATACCTTTAATCATCTTTCTTGTATGACAGAAGCAGAAAGTTTTGTGCACAAAATTATTAAAGACATCTCAAACATAACTCCAGTTTGTGAAAGACCACATCGTGCAGGAGATTATGCATTTAATAATATCGGACTTAGTAGTTTCTTTATGCTTAGTTCAACTATGTCAGATGAATTAAGAAAAGAAAAAAATTATTATGCAGTAGGTGGTTGTGGGGGCAATATCGCTTGGCATACTGAAAATGATCAGATGGAAATTGCAGATAAAAATAATCTAGAACGAGATATAAAGATTTATGCTGCTAGTATTATCGAGCTATGTAACTGCAATATTTTACCATTTGATTGGAGAAATACAGTTAAAGAATTTAATAATACTTTAAACAACTATCAAAAAAACAGTGGGGATCATTTTGATTTAAAAATTTCTATTGAAAAACTTAATCAGTTTGAAAAATTGTTAAATGATTTTTATAGTAATATTGACGATCATAAAATTGAACCTTCTAATGCTAATAGAATTATCATGGAACTAGCACGTATTTTGATTCCTTTAAATTTTGCAAGAAATCCAAGATTTACTCATGATTCTGCAGTACCAATACCTCCTTTACCTACCTTATCTTTATGTGATGAATTTAATGAAATACCTTCTAACCTAGTTGGATTTGCTAAAAACCAATTAGTTCGTGGTCAAAATAGATTTATTTCAGCAATTGATCAAGCAATTCAATTAGTTATCTAAAATAAATCTAACTAAATTAATTTACTTACTTATGTTTATTTTAAATAAGAATATTGGTCTTTTTTATACTTTAATATCAGTTTTATGCGCTTCCTTAATGGTTATAGTTGTAAGATTTCTTTCAGAAACCGTCAACATTCAAAGTATACTATTTTATAGAGGGTTCTTTGGTTTTATACTTGTTGCACTTTTTTTATTTAAAATTAATAAACAACAACTACGTACAAAACGTATACATATACATTTTGTTAGATCAGTAATAAATGCTTTCGCTTTATTCTTTTGGTTTAGTGCTCTTTCTACTTCTACGTTATCTGAAGTTGCTGCAATTGGAAACACTGCCCCAATATTTGCTACTTTACTAGCGATTATTTTCTTAAAAGAAAAAATATTTTTGAGTAGATTGTTTGCGATAATCTTAGGCTTTGCTGGAGTTTTAGTAATTATGCAACCAGGTTTTACTGATATTAGCACAGGTTATAATTATGCTTTACTAGCATCTATCTTATGGGGCATATTAGTAGTTTTTTTAAAAGATCTAAGCAAAACAGAAAATTTCTATTCAGTAATTTTTTACTTTCAATTGTTCCTCTTTTTATTTTTTGGGTTATTTTTCTTTAATGAAATTGAATTATTAAATCAAAAAGAATTTTTGTGGATTTTATTGATGGCTATATTTGGTAATCTCTCTCAGTTATTTTATTTTCAAGCTTTAAAACACAAAGATGTTTCGTTTGTTACACCTTTTGAATATTTGCGTTTTGTGTTAATTACTTTTCTTGCAGTTATTTTTTTTAGTGAGATACCTCATCTTAGTACTTACTTAGGTTCATTAATAATATTTATAGGAATAATAATCATCAGCTTAGATAAAAAAATCATAGCAAAAAGATTTGATTTTACTTTTAAAAATTAATATTAATATAGAATGTTTTTATGAATACTAGGAATGATCAAATTAAAGTAAGCTTTCAAAAAGAAAACTGGCCTCTTAAACAAAGCTTTCGCACCTCTAATCGTTCTTTAGATTTATCAATTGCTGAAACTATTGTAGCAAATATTTCAATAAACAATGTAGTAGGCAGAGGAGAGAGTACACCTTTCCTAAGATATGGTGAAAGTGTAGAAAACTCACTATATCAACTCGAAAAAATTAAACCATTAATAGAGCAAGGTTTATCGAAAGAAGAATTGCAAGATGCAATGCCTCCTACCAGTGCTAGATGTGCGCTTGACTGTGCCTTATGGGATTTAGAAGCTAAATTGACAGGTAAAAAAGTTTGGGAATTAGCAAAGATTAAAGTTGAACCAAAGCCATTATTATCTGCAGAATCTTTTGGAATTAGCCCTCTAGATAAGCTAGCAAGTGATATTGAAAAATATAAAAATGCACCTTTAATGAAATTAAAAGCTACAAGAGAAAGAGTATTAACAATAGTTAAAACAGCTCACCAAACATCGCCTGAAACTAAATTTATAGTTGATTTTAATGAAGGCCTCTTCCCAAGTGACGTGGAAAAAATATCTAATGAATTAAAAAACTTAAATGTAGTTTTATTAGAACAACCACTACATGCTAATCAAGATGAAATTCTAAGTACTTTTAAACACCCAATACCTATTGGCGCTGATGAATCCTGTCATGTTTCACACGATGTTATAAATCTTAAAAATAGATATGAATGTGTTATAATCAAACCTGGTAAATGTGGAGGTTTAACAGAATCATTAAAAGTTAAAAAAGTAGCAGAAGAAAATAATTTAATGACAATGATCGTTTGTATGTTTGGATCCTCACTTGCTGTTGCTCCTGCTTATGTTATTGCTCAAGGAGGTGCTGACTTTATTAATATAGAAGTGCCAAAAGCTATGGCAAAAGATCGTGAGCATGCTATTATATGTAAAGATCATCACGTATATCCACCATCTTCAGATTTATGGGGTTAATTAAAAGTAGAGCTTTTAATTTCACCATCTTTAATTAATAGCATTATATTTTTTTCTGACTCAATAAAAATTGATAAATCTTTTAATGGATCTCCTTTAATAATAAGCAAATCTGCAAATGCATTTTCTTTGATTACTCCAAGCTTGCCCTTCATTTGAATTATTTCTGCATTAATTGATGTAGCAGATTTCATAACTTCTATTGGTGTTTGAATTTGACCACGCAACCATAATTCTCTACCTTGCGTTATTAAATTATCATGACCATGTAAATCACATCCTAACCCCAATTTTACTCCGGCATTAGAACAATATTCAACAGCTTTATCTCTTGCATTATTGACTTCTTTTACTTTTTTAATAGTTTCATCATTTAATCCTAATTCTTTTGCACGCTCTGCTATCAGTTCTCCTGCAGATAAAGTAGGAACCACATAAACATTATGTTCTTTAATTTTTTTTGCAGTTTTTTCTTTAATAAGACTGCCATGTTCTATTGATCTTACTCCCAAATCAACACATCTGCTAGAACCTTCATCTGTATGACAATGCGCCATAACATAGGAATTACGCCTTTTTGCCTCATCAACAGCCACTAATATTTCATCATCTGAAAAATGTGGCATCTCTAGCGGAGCTAGATTAGTCGAAACACCACCTGATAAAAAAATCTTTATATGGTTTGCACCTTTTCTAAATTCTTCTCTTATTGCTTTTCGCATTTCTGTTGGACCATCAACTACTTGAGTAATATTTCCAGAATAAGCACATCCACAAGGTTCAAAAAAATCTTTTCTTCTCATATCTCCATGTCCACCTGTTTGAGTAATTGCTTTGCCAGGATAAAAAAAACGTGGTCCTTCGATTAGTTTTGCATCTAATGCAAGTTTAAGTCCTATATCTCCTCCTCCTGCATCTCTAATTGTGGTATATCCTCTCTTCAAAACTCCAGTTAATATCTGTGCTGCATGCGCAGCTATTAATGATGGAGGCATTCTATCTGATGTATAAAAATCATAACTTGGTGTGTTTGCATGAAAATGTGCATCTATTAGACCGGGCATCAAAAAATTCCCTTTTGCATTAATAATATTAATACTATTAGATGATTTTAAATTACAGCCCACTTCCTTAATAATATTATTGTCAATGATAATCGAGTTTTCTTCTAGCTCTTTCTCACCATCAAATATTCTGGCATTATTTATTATAATCATTTTAATTATTATATAATGCTAGTGAAATAGCATATTTACAAGCATCATAAAATTCATCAATTAAAACATATTCATCGAGACTATGAGGTTTATAATGGCCATTGCCAAATGTAATCGTAGGAATATTTTTTCTAACTAGCCAATTAGCATCTAAACCGCCGTTACATGTTACAACTTTCCCATTGAATTTTTCTGATTTTGATATTTGCTGCGAAATCTTAACCACATCAGAATTTGCATCTAATAAAAAAGGGTAATAATCTAAGTTTGTTTTAAATTTAACTTTAGCAATCTCATTATCAATGTTTTTAAGAAAATTTGCAGAATCATTAAATGCTTTATTATATTCATTGGTAATAATTGAAACAAACCTTTCATCTTTACTCCTAGATTCACCTTTAATTTTTACATAGTCAGTTACTTGATTTGTTGACGTACCTCCCGCACAACTTCCATCAATGTTTCCATAATATCCAATATTAGAAGTGCCAGAAAATTTGTTTTTTGAAATCTTACCAAACCATTCATTTTTTTGAACATTTGCTAAAGCAATAGATGCGATCATAGTTGAGGATATTCCTTTTTCAGGAGAAACTCCTGCATGGGATCCTTTTCCTATGATTTCAACTTCCCATCTCTCTGCTCCAACAGCTCCTATTATAATTTCATATGGAGAAGGTCCATCACAGTTAAACCCATAAACAGGATTACCTAAATCTTCTTTCTCCACAAAACGAGCGCCCCATAGACCACTTTCTTCTCTCACTGTAAATAATACAGTCATTGGACTGTAGGATAAATTATTTTCAAATATTGTTTTTATCATTGTGACGAGACAAGCAACCCCGGCTCTGTTATCCCCTCCCAAAGCAGTATTTCCCTTTGCTGTAATTTTATCTTTTGTAATTTCTGGTACTGCTCCAGCACATAAAGAAACTGTGTCAAGATGAGTAATAAATAATCTTCGATCACCTTCTATTTTGCCAGGTAATTTAACAATTAAATTACCAGTTTCAGTTGGTAAAGGAATTTTTAGATTAACCTTATCAAAAAAAACATATTCCTCAGGTACTTTTGCTTCAATTAAAGATTGCTTCACAGCAAGAGCAATATTTTTTTCTTGTCCTGTAATTCCCTCGATAGATAGGAAGTGCATCAAATCATTTAAAGCATTATCTTTATTCATTTAATTATATATCTTTAATTAATTACTATTCATCCTTCGTATCAAAACACCAAAATCTTTAAAAAGATTAGGATCACTAAAAATATATCTCCAAAAACAATTTGCATAGGAATTTTTTTGGTAGTTTTCATCATAAATTTTTATCTTCATTGCAGACATCCCAATAGTGCCCTTTTTCAGCGCGAGAACCGTAATCGTTTTCATACATAATGTTATTATATTTAAATTAATTAATATTATAAATCATTAATAAGTTCCCAAGTGTGGCGTATGTGACGCAAAACACATTCTTATTGAAAAATCGTAAAAGAAAAATCTAGTTTTTGGCGGAGAGAGAGATTCGAACCCTCGATAGTATTGCTGCTACACACGCTTTCCAAGCGTGCTGATTAAACCGCTCTCACATCTCTCCGGCTTATATTTCTTATGATTTATCGCAATAAAATAGTTTGAATCATCTCACTAATAAACCTGCTAGAAAGTTTTTAGATTAGAGATATACAAAATATAAAATTCGTTTTATCTAGCTAAGCATAATGAATAAGCTCACTCGTGAAGACTTCACAAGCCTTGATAAAATAGACCCTCTCGCTAAGGTTAGGGATGAATTCAGTCTGCCCCAAAATTTAATTTATTTTGATGGAAATTCGCTGGGTCCACTTCCTAAATGTACCATCCATACTCTTGAAACAATGATTCAAAAAGAATGGGGTAATGGTTTGATTGGCAGCTGGAATAAAGAAAACTGGATTAATATGCCGCGGGAGCTTGGTAACAAAATCGCTCCATTAGTTGGTGCTAAATTGGGCGAAGTTATTGTTGTAGATAGCACCTCAGTAAACTTGTTTAAGGTTCTTACCTCTGCTTTGTTATTGAATAAGAATCGAAGGGTTATTGTCAGCGAAGCTGAGAATTTTCCATCAGATCTCTATATTTTAGAAGGCGTTAACAAGATGTTTGGAGAGAGTTATGTAAGGCACTTAATCGAGGAAGGTGATTATGAAATTGATAAATACATCGACACCTCAACGGCGGTTGTTATGCTTTCACATGTTAACTATAAGACAGGACGCATTAGTGATATTAAAAGAATTACAAGTATTGCGCATGAAAAAGGTGCTCTCGTTATTTGGGATTTAAGTCACAGTGTGGGTGTTATGCCGTTATATTTGCACGACTGTGGTGTAGATTTTGCCGTTGGCTGCACTTATAAGCACCTAAACGGAGGTCCTGGTGCTCCTGGTTTTTTGTATGTGCATAAATCACTTATTGAAAAAGTATCACAACCATTAACAGGTTGGATGGGCCACATTCAACCTTTTGAATTTGCAGTTAACTATCAGCCTGCAAATGATATTTGCAAATATATTTGTGGCACACCACCTATTATTGCCTATAAAGCAATTGAGAGTGGTCTGACAGTCTTTGAACAAGTGTCGATGAACGTGGTTCGTGAAAAAAGTATTAAACTATCTGAAATATTTATACAATTGATGCAACAAGAATGCATTAAATTTGGCTTTGAGTTATTTTCTCCCAGAAATGCAGAGCAACGTGGCAGTCAAGTTTCTTTCACACATGGAAATGGTTTTTCCATCATGCAGACATTAATATCCCATAGTGTTGTTGGCGATTTTCGTCAACCTAATATTTTACGTTTTGGCTTCTCCCCACTCTATATGCGCTTCGAAGATGTATGGCATGCGGTGATTTGTTTACGGGAAATAATGCAAACCAAAGAATGGCAATCCGAGCAGTTCAATAAAAGAGGTTATGTAACGTAACACGCTTTCCAAGCGTGCTGAAAAAACAAAGACGAGAGTTTACAACAAAAATTAAAAGTAAAAATTTAAATAGCAGGTGTGTAAGTGTACCGTATGTGTGACCAAACGCTTAATTCTTTAAAAAAAGAGGAAGAATGAAAAAATGACTAGTGGTAGTAAACAAACCTTTTGTAAATAATTAAAACATCCAAGAATACCCAATTCCATATTCTATCGTAGCATTCTCAGGCTCATAAGCTTCAAATACTAAGATATCAGCATAAGTACCAGTTGCTACTTCTGATTTATTTATATCCCAATAGCGGTAGTAGAAAAATACGTTATTTTTTTCTTTCAGTTTAAAATTAAGAGTTAGATCAATTCCAAAGCCAGAACTCTGGTCATTTGTAAGATCAGTATATGCTGTTGAAGCTGTTGACAAATAAGAGTTTTGTGTACCTTTTAGAAAAAGATTGTACTGTGCCTTTAAATTTAATTTAGAAGAATAATCATAGAAAATGCCCAAAGGTGCATAATAATATTCTGACTGTCGATCATATCCTAAATGCCCTTTTGAACTTGTTTTCCCACCACTGTCATCATATAGCCAACGATAAGCAAGACCAATGAAGGGAGTAACTTTTTCATATTTTTCAAATTTGTAACTTAAGTAATTTTCAAGGCGAGCTTTATAATAATTGGTATTCATTGTTCCACTGCCAGGACTTTCATAATTTACGTTTCCAAAAGTACCTTCAAAAGTATATAGCCATTTCAAATTCTTTTTTTCAATATTCTCTGTATCCCATTTTCTAATTCCCAACGATATAAATGCTGGAGAGGATTCATCACTCATAAAATAATCACCATCAACTGTCTCCTCAAACTTATAATAGCCAACATCAAATGTTATCTCTTAGCTATTAGCATACACTTGTATGGTTGATTGCAATAAAAGAATAAAAGTAAAAAAAACAAAAACTAATTTTTTTTTCATCAATTTATTCTACTACCAACCACAAGGAATGTTGAGAATAAAAAAGAATTAAATTTCTCTAAATAATGTGTTTTATGGAGTAATTATATTAATTTAATGTAGAAATAAAAAAATGAAACTCAACGAAACCCAACTTAAAGAAATCAAAGAAAATGGATATGTCATTCTACCAGATTGCTTTTCAAATGAAGAAGTAAATAATCTTCGCAAAGCCATGACAACAGTCTTTAAAGAGAAGACTGAAGCTAACATAATTGAAAAGTCTTCTGGCGTAGTTCGTACTGCAATGGGCCTACATCTTCGGAGCAAGATTTTTGATGATCTCACACGGCACCCTAAATTTTTTGAACCTGCGTGTCAGATACGTGGTCATAATCTTTATATTCAGCAGACAAAAATTAATGTCAAAGCTGCCTTTACTGGTGAAGTTTGGCAATGGCATTATGATTTTGCAACCCATTTTGGAGAAGATGGAGTACCCAAACCATTGGCTTTGAATTTACATGTCTTCCTTGATGATGTTACTGAATTCAATGGTCCACTTTTCTTCATTCCTAAATCTCATAAATATGGTTCTGCACCATCAAAACTTGATACAGTCACTACGAATTATCCATTATGGGTTGTTGATCAGCAGAACGTCAAAACTCTTGTAAAAGAAAATGGAATTGTATCAGCTCATGGGAAAGCTGGTACAGTTGTTATTTTTGTAGATAACTTGGTACATGGTTCAGCACAGAACATGTCGCCCATGGACAGAGCAATTTTTTCAGTTATTCTTAATCCGTGCGACAAT
>Ga0066376_10002159_pt1 | contig 18527 bp, 15 predicted proteins | sample Knorr_S15_td_Bot_FD_77009 | JGI IMG/M metagenome (GOLD analysis project Ga0066376, IMG submission 77009) | Marine microbial communities from Southern Atlantic Ocean transect - Knorr_S15_td_Bottom_ad_5009_LV_A | ecosystem: Environmental > Aquatic > Marine > Oceanic | place: Southern Atlantic... | reverse complement strand
TCCATGGCCTCCTGGTCCTTCCAGTACTCCTTGAATAGGCCCACGGGGCGTTCGGGCTTAATCTTGACCGCGATCTGACCCTCTTCTCCGGCAGGCACCTCGTTGCCCTGTTCGTCGATCACGCCGATGGTAAAGCCGGGCGCGGGCAGTCCCATGGAGCCGGGGCGGACCTCGTTGCAGCGGAAGTTGCCCACCAGCAGCACGGTCTCGGTCTGGCCGTAGCCGTCGTAGATCACGTGGCCGGTGCCGTCCTCCCACTGCTTCATGACCTCGGGGTTCAGGGGTTCCCCGGCGCCGGTGCAGCGGCGGAGGTTATCCAGGTTGTACTTGCTCAGGTCCTCCAGCACCAGCATGCGGTAGGCCGTCGGTGGGGCGCAGAACCCGGTCACCCCGTGCTTCTCCAGCAGGCTCAGCGTTAAGGGGGCGTCGAAGCGGCCGCGGGCGTCGTGCTGCATCACCGCCGCGCCCAGGGTCCACTGGCCAAACAGCTTGCCGTAGGCGGCCTTGGCCCATCCGGTGTCGGACAGCGTCCACATAAGGTCGGTGGCGGTCAGGTCGTGCCAATACTTGGCCGAGATCGTGTGGCCGATGGCGCAGGATGCCTGGGTGTGGAGCACCATCTTGGGGTAGCCCACGGTGCCCGACGTGAAGTAGATCAGCAACGAGTCGTCGCTGCGGGTGGGCTCGACGTTCTCCAAGACCGTCGATGCCCCAGCCATCTCTTCGTCGTAGGAGATCCAACCCCGTTTTTCACCTTTGACCACCACCAAGTGCTCCAGGCCAGGGCAGCCGCCGGCGGCCTCATCGACCTTGCCGGCATTCTCTTCGTCGGTGATGGCCATGACGGCCTCAGCGGTGTTGATCCGGTATTCGATGTCCTTGGGCGTGAGCAGGGTGGTGCCGGGCATGGGTAGCGCTCCCAGCTTCATCAGGCCCAGCATGACCACGTACCACTCGGGAATCCGGGGCAGCATGATGAACACCCGGTCGCCCTTCTTGATACCACGGTCGCGGAGGGCGTTGGCGTACTTGTTGGACAGGACTTTCAGGTCCCAGAAAGTATGGTGCTGGACGTTTTCTCCGCTGGAGTCCACCGAGATCAGCGCCAGTTTAGTGCGGTCATCGGCCCACTTGTCCACCACATCGAACCCGAAATTGTAATACTCGGGCACCTCCAGGCGCTCGTTGGCATAGGCGGCTTCGTAGTCCGGCATGTTGGTGGCAATGTCTTTCATATGTCCTTTCCAGTCGTGAATGATTGTCGGGCTATTTTACACGCTGGGCTGGGACTGGGGAAGTTTGCCAGATTGTTGCCAAACCCGGGGTCATGGGTATAATTCCGTCAAGTCAAAAGCGCAAGGAGATAACACATGGCTGGAAGTCTAGACGGCAAGACCGCTCTGGTCACCGGCGGAGGGTCCGGAATCGGTCGGGCCGCATCCCTGGCCTACGCCAAGGAAGGGGCACGGGTAGTGGTGGCCGATGTGAATGTCGAGGGCGGAGAAGAAACGGTACAGATGATCAAAGAAGCCGGCGGAGAGGCCATCTTGGTCCACGCCGACGTCTCCAAGCCCGAGGACACTCAGGCCATGGTGGACCAGGCTGTGGAGGCTTTCGGCAGCCTGGACTGCGCCTTCAACAATGCCGGCATCGGCGGAGGAAGAGACCGTCTGCTCACCGCCGATTACCTGGAAGAGGACTGGGACCGGGTGATCAGCATCAACCTGAAGGGCGTTTGGCTTTGCATGAAAGCGGAGATTCCCCAGATGCTAAAACAGGGCGGCGGGGCCATAGTGAACACGGCCTCGATCGCCGGGCTGGTGGGCCTAACTGGGACCATCGCCTACGTCGCGGCCAAGCACGGCGTCACCGGTCTGACCAAGGCGGCGGCCATGGAATACGCCAAGTCGGGCATACGGGTCAACTCAGTTTGTCCCGGTTATATCCACACGCCGCTGGTCCAGCGCACTTTCGACGCGAACGAAGGTTATGAAGAGCGGGTAGCCGCGCGCCACCCCATCGGACGGTTGGGAGAGCCGGAGGAGATTGCGCAGGCGGTTGTGTGGCTATCCTCGGACGCCGCGTCGTTCGTCACTGGACATAACATGCCGGTGGACGGCGGCTACATGGCCCAATAACAACCATGTACCAAGCAGCGGTGGCGGTCCACATAGTATCGGCGGTGGTCTGGCTGGGGGGAATGCTATTCCTGGCGATGGTCATGGTCCCCATCGCCCGGCAGGCACTGCGGCCGGAGGACCCCGGAGCGGGGCTGGAGATACTAAAGGATGCGGCCAGCCGGTTCCTGCCGGTGGCGTGGGCGGCCATGATAATGCTGGGCCTGAGCGGTGCTTACCTGGCCTGGGAGCATTGGGGCATCCGACCCGGAGTGTTCTTTAGCGATACAGGCCGTTTCATGCAGATCCTACAGGTCAAGACCGGGCTGATCATGATGGTGGTGCTGTTGAGCCTGATCCACGACTTCTGGCTGGGCCCCAAGATATTAGAAAAGCTGGACGCCGCCCGCGCCGCAGGCCAGGCCCTACCCCAAAGCCTAGGCCGAAAAATAGTCCGCATGACCGCCGGGGTTAACCTGTTGGCGGCGATGACGATATTGGTTCTGGCGGTGTGGTTGATTAGGCCGTAGGGGCGAAGTGGTGGGCGGGTGTGTTTTCCATGGCAATCGTCTTTCCCTCTAGCCGGAGCGGGTTAAAAACCCGCGCCTACGTGCGTTGCTGACAGTCGGTAGGCGCGCGAAAACTCTTTATGGGCCATCATTGCGGAAACTGCGTCTTTGATTGTGTTCCGCAATGACCAAAATCCCAAACTACTCTGAGCTTGGCTCCAAGCGGTTACCCCAACACGATTATTCCCAGCCAGGGGCTTATTTTGTGACCATTTGCACCGCAGAACGACAATGCTTCTTCGGTGAAATTATCGAAGGGCAGATGAAGCTAAATAAGAGCGGACTGATCGTTGCTCAACAATGGTTTGGGCTGCCCAGCCACTACGTCAATGTTTCTCTAGACGAGTTCGTAATAATGCCGAATCATGTCCACGGGTTAATCTCTTTGACCGAAGGCAGTCCCCCGTCCGTAGGCGCGGGTTTTCAACCCGCTGACGCTTCTCATCCAACCAAATCACAACACGGACTACCAGAAATTATCCGGGGATTCAAAACCTATTCCTCCCTGGAGATCAACCGGCTCCGTGACACACCGGGCAACCCGATTTGGCAACGCAATTACTATGAGCATGTTGTGCGCACCGAGGCTGACCTCAATGGCATCCGGAAATACATCGTAGAAAACCCGAGGAAATGGGCGGAGGATGGGGAGAATCCTGCGGTTCGTGAGACGGTTAGGGCGAGTTGGGCGGGTTAGAAACCCGCCCCTACGTAAGGTCCTGACTAGGTCCTGGCGGTTTGGTTGATTCGGCCTTAACCCCGGCCTATGTAGGGCATGTTGGTTGCCATTATCGTCATGAATTGGACGTTGGTGTCTATGGGCAGGTTGGCTATGTAGACTATGGCGTCGGCGACGTGCTTAACGTCGAACCGGGGCTCGACGATAACCTCGCCGTAGGGTTGCACGATCCCGGCATTCATGGGCTCGGTCATCTCGGTGGCGGCGTTGCCGATGTCTATCTGGCTGCACGCGATGTTGTATTTGCGGCCGTCCAGGGAGGTCGACTTGGTCAACCCGGTCACTCCGTGCTTGGTCGCGGTGTAGGGTGCGCTGTTCGGCCGGGGCGCATAGGCGGAGATCGAGCCGTTGTTGATGATGCGCCCGCCCATGGGGTCTTGGGATTTCATCATCTTTATGGCCTGCTGGGTGCACAGAAAGACGCCGGTGAGGTTGGCGTCAACCGCGCGTTGCCATTGCTCGTAGGTCAGGTCTTCCATCAGCACCGGCGGTGCGCTGGTGCCGGCATTATTAAAGAGAACATCCAGCCGCCCAAACGACTCCAGAGTCTTGGCGAACAGGTCACGCACCGAGTCGGGGTTACCCACGTCGGTGGAAACGGTGATGGCCTGTGAAGCCAAGCTCCCGGCCTGCTCCATGGTCTGCTCCAAAGGCTCCATGCGCCGGCCGGCCAGCGCCACCGAGAACCCGTCCCGCAGCAACGCGAGGGCCGACGCCCGGCCGATACCGGTGCCCGCGCCCGTTACGATGGCAACTTTGGTCGCTTGGTTTTCTGACGTCACTTCATCATTCCTCTGGGCCGTAGCCGTCGCTGAAACTAAAGCTCCATCAACCGGCTGGTGTCCATGAACTTGGTTATTATCTCGGGGCCGTCTTCCCGGATCACCACCAGGTCTTCGATGTGGAAACCCTGGACGCCGGGCCAGCGGACCCTGGTCTCGACCGCAAATACCATGTTGGGGACAAGCGGAGTGCCGTCGTAGTCGGCCAGCATGGGCATCTCATGTATGTAGAGGCCCAGGCCGTGTCCGGCAAAGGGCAGATTGAACTCGATGTCAGCCTCTTTGTAGAACTCCTTGTTCTGCCGGAAAACCTCGTTGGCTGGCGTCCCCGGCGTCATGGTGGCGATGGTTTGGCGGTGCACTTCCGCCAGCCGGTTGTAGATGGAATGCTGCTCGCCGGTGGCCTTGCCCACAACGGCCGTCCGGCCGATGTCCGAGAAATACCCCGAGTACCAACCGCCGCAGTCAGCCTTTATCAGATCATTGGGCTGTAGTTCGATCTCCGTCGGGTCCGGATGGGCGTACCCGGTGTTGGGGCCGATCGTGAAGAAGAGGAACGATGGCAGCTCCGCGCCCGATTGCAGGATATTGCTGCCGATCCTGCCCACCAGGTCACGTTCTTTGTCGCCGGGCCGAACAGTGGAGAAGGTTGCCATCAGGGCGCGTTCGGTCGAGGTCGCCGCACGGCAGAGCAGATCGATCTCCGCGTCGGTCTTGATCATCCGAACTTTCTGGAGCAGGGGCTCGCAGGACTCGAACTTGGCCTCGGGCATGGTCTCCAATAGTTCTAGGTAGTAGTCGGTGGTCAGGTAGGCCGGCTCGAAGCCGATCTTGCCCGCGCCCAGGCCCTTCTCTTGGAGCACGTCCGCGAGCAGCTTGATGGGCGAGTCCTGGTGCTGGGAGTAGGCCCGCACGTCGGTGATCCAGGACTTCTCCCGGACGTAGCCTTCCTCGTTGGTGGCCACGATGAGCGTGGGTTCGCCTTCTCTGGGCCAGACCACCAGGGCCAGCCGGTCACGGATCACCTTCTGGGACCAGATGCCCACGCCCGCGGTGTAGGGCACGTTCTCCGGTGACATGGCGATGATGGCGTCGAACTCGCTGTTGTCCATGGCGCTGCGCAAACTGTCCAGGTTGCCGAGAGTCTCGTTCATAGTTTTAACTCACAAAAGTGGACCAAGCTTGGGGCAGACGGGCCAGCGCTTCTTCGGGCAAAGGTCCCTTTGCCGCGTATTCGACCGATTTCTCAAGGTGGTCCAGGTCGGAGTAGCCAACCAGCACTGTTGAAACACCGCCGTTGCTCAGGGCGAACCGGATGGACGCTTCGGGCATGGTGTCAGCGAAGCCTTCATCCACGAGGAAAGAAAACTGCCCGGCCCTGGTCTCGTCCTGCTGAAAGTCTTTTCCGGAACCGATGGGCGCGACGGTGGGCACAGCCACGGGATGCCGCGCGGATGTCCCGGTGAGGGCGCCAGCGGCCAGCACCCGGATGACTATGATGCCGACTTGTTTCTCTGCCGCCACGTCGATCAGCCGGTCGTAGTCAGTCATGTCGAATCCGGCTGGGGCCGCTGATCCGGCGCTGGCGTTGATCAGGTTGTACACGGTCTGGACGGTGCTGACCATGCCTGATTTCACCAAGTCGTGAATTCCACTGGGTTCTCCCACGCCGGTCATGCCGTAGAACCGGACCTTGCCCTGGGACTTGAGTATCTCCAGACCCTCTTGCACCTCTTCCAGCACGTCAGAGACTGTGATGGCCCGGACTGATACGTCGGTCTTAGAGCTTATCCGGTCGTGGAGTTGGATCAGGTCAACCTGCTCCCGGCCCAACCGCTTCAGGCTGGCCTCCACCGACTGGATGACCCCGGCCTTGAGGTCGTTGGGGTCGGCCTCGCCCAAGCTGTACTTGGTGCCAACATAGACATCTTTTGAAGGGGCGCCGGCAGACAGCTCTTTCAACACCCGGCCCAGGTTGGTCTCAGACTGCCCGCCGCCGTAGCGGGAGGCGGTGTCAAAGTAGTTGATGCCCAGCTCCATGGCCCTGGCCACGGCGCGGACCTGGTCGGCGTGTTCGCCGCGGACCATCAGCCCACCCACGTCGCCGCAGCCGAACCCGATCTCCGATACGTCTATCCCGGTGTTGCCGAATTTTCTGTAGTCCATAAGCTATTGCACCGACGGGAACTTGGGGTCGCGGCGTTCCCGCACCGCGTCCAATCCCTCCTGGACATCTTCCCCGAAGAAACCCAGCATCTCCAGGGCCAGCGAGTAGTCGAAGGCGGTGTGCTCGGCCTGGCGGAGCCACTGGTTCAGGGAGCGTTTGGTGTAGCGGATGGCCTGCTGGGACCCAGAGGCCAGCTTGTGGGCCACGCCCATGGCCTTGTCCATCAGTTCGTCGTGGGGCACCACCTGGCTGACCAGACCGATGCGCTCTGCTTCTGTGCCGTCCAGGAACTCGCAGGTCAGCAGATAGTACTTGGCCTTGGCCATGCCGATGAGCATCGGCCAGATCAACGCCGCGTGGTCACCGGCAGCCACCCCCAGGCGCACATGGCCGTCGGTGAACCGGGCCTTGTCCGATGCTATCGAGATGTCGGCCAGCAGGGCCACGGCCAGCCCGGCGCCGACCGCGACGCCGTTGATGGCGGAGATCACCGGCTTGTCCAGGTTGATCATGTTGTGGACGATGTCGCGGGCCTCTTCCATGGTCCCGGCGATGACCTTGCCGTTGCCGATGGACTCCTGGATGAGGTCGAAGTCGCCGCCGGCGGAGAACGCGGTGCCTGCCCCGGTGATCACTATCACCCGTACATCGTCGTCCTTGCCCAGGTCGAGCCAGATAACGCTAAGTTCGTTGTGTAACTTGAAGTTGGTGGCGTTATAGACCTCGGGGCGGTTGATGGTCAGGAGGGCGACGCCGTCCTTGACCTCAATGATGATGTGTTCGTAGCTGCTGTAGTCGTACATGGGTCCTCTCGGAGCTTTCAGTCCCGATGAAATCGGGACATTCAGCTATCTGGGGGTTCTTTTTTCTATTTATTTATAAAACGCATTGCCGATCGTTCGTGGTGAGCTCCGTCGAACCGCCTCTGCGCACAAGCCATGGTCCTTCGACGGCGCTCAGTACGAACGGGTGAAGGTCACGCTTGCTTCCCACAAGCTGACACTAGTATAAAGATTGGTTTTCGGTGAGTAGTTGTATTTCCGTATCAGACATGCCCAGTATCTCTTTGAAGACGTAGTCGTTGTCTTCGCCTATGTTGCTGTAGTGGCCGAATTCCATGGGCGACTCGGATAGCTTGGGCGGGCTGGCGGCGGCGATCCCGTCCCCGCCCTCCCATTCCCAGGCCGGTTTGCCGCGGTCGGCCAGGTAGAAGGGAGTGGGCCGGTAGAACTCGCGGGCCTTCAGGTGCGCGCTCTCATACAGGTCTTGGCCCTGAGACACCAATGAGGCTGGGACACCGACTTCCTGAAGCTTGCTCATGGCGTCTTCTGCCGTTAAACCAGCAGTCCATTCTTCCACCAGTTGGTCAAGGCGCTCCTGGTTCGCCAGCCGGTTTTCCAGAGACGAGAAGCTGTCTTCATTGCACCAATCGGGGCTGCCGATAGCCCGGCAAAATGCGGCCCAATGCTCTGAAGTCCGCACTGCGATGGCGCACCAGCGGTCGAACCCTTGGCACTTGTAGACCCCGTGGGGAGCGGCGTTGGGATCTCGGTTTCCGATGCGCTGGGGCATGCGGCCGTTGGACTGGTAGTCGAGGATGGCCGGCCCGGCGGTTATCGCGCCCGACTTGAAGATGGACGATTCCATGGTGGCGGGCTGGCCGGTCAGTCTGCGCCGCATCAGAGCGCCCATGATGGCCACCGGCTGAAAGACGCCGGTGTGATAGTCGGAATAGGAACTGTTTATCGTGGCCGGTGGCTCTCCTTCCTCGCCGGACATCATAGAAACGCCGCCCATGTGCTGGACCAAGATGCCGTAGGACTTGTAGGTGTAGTAGGGGCCGATGCCGCCCAGGCCGGTCTGCCACATCAAGATGATGTCCTGGCGCAGCCGCCGCAGTTCAGGGAAGTCGATGCCCCACCGGTCCAGGATGTTGCGCCGGAAGTTGGTCATGAACACGTCGCTGACTTTGACAAGCTCTTTGAAAACCTCCAGACCGCCCGGGGTGCGGACGTCGATGGTGATCCGTTTCTTGGCCCGCTGGAACTCCGGCTGGCCGCCGCCCCTGGACCAGGCGGGGATGAAATTCATCTCGTCGAGGACCTGGTTGGTCTCGATCTTGATGACCTCGGCGCCCATGGACGCCAGGATGCGGCCCGTCATCGGCAGGGCTACGTAGGGGCCCAACTCCAGGATGCGTATCCCTGAGAGTGGTTTCTTGGCGTCGGCCATACTTAGATCGTTCCTTGAGAGCGGAGGGCGGAAAGTTCCGAATCGCTCAGGCCCAGTTCACCGCCGAAGATGGCCTGGTTGTCTTGGCCGAGGTGCGGGGCCGGCTCGGTCATCGGCGAAACTTCTTCGCTATCGAATACGCCCAACGGGTACTTCAGCGTGCCCGCCTCGGCATGGTCCAGGTCGAACCAGAAATTGCTGGCCTCTAGCTGAGGGTCGGACAGCAGGTCGGACACCGAGTTCACCGGTATGATCACCAGGTTCCGCTCCTGGCCCTGGTGGAAAAGCTCCTCAGAGGTAAAACGGGTGGTGAAATCGATGACCATGGCCGTGATCAAGTCGTTGTAAGGGGCGCGGTCTTGGTTGCCACCTTTGTAGTCGTCGTTCAGGATCTCCTCGTTTCCGGTGACCTCGTACATCCACTGGGACAGGGCTTCCCATTCCCGGGGCGTGATGATACCGGCGGAGATCCAACCGTCGCTGCTGGGGTAGACGCCCAGAGGGATGACCAAGGTCGAGGTTGCGCCCACCCTGGTCACGTTCTCACCGCGCTGCATCCAGGCCAGAGTGGGGTGCGCGTCGGTGTAGAAAGTGATCATCGCTTCCTGCATGGAAACGTCGATGTACTGCCCCGTGCCGTCCTGCATGTCACGGTAGAACAGTGCCGCCATGATGGCGGAGGCGGCGTGTTGGGCGCCCGGGAAGTGGGACTGCTCATTGCCTTGGCGCATGGGCGGGCCGTCGGGGTCGCCGGTGATCTGCATGAACCCGCTGGCGGCCAGCGAGATCAGGTCGGAGGACTGATAGTCCTTCCACGGGCCGGTCTGGCCAAATGGCGTGATCGAGGCCATCACCAGTCCCGGATTGCCCGGTCTCAGCGAGTCGAAGTCCAGCCCCAGGGATTTCATATAACCGACCGGGAAACTCTCAACCAACACGTCGGCGGAGGCGGCCAGCTTCTTGAAAAGGTCCTGGCCCTGGGGGCTTTCCAGGTCCAGGGTGACCGACTTTTTATTGGTGTTATAGAAAAGGAAATCAATGCTGCGTTCGGGTCCGGGTTGGTCTCCGATGAACGGTGGCTTTTGTCTGGTGGGGTCTCCGGAAGGCGGTTCTACCTTGATAACGTCCGCGCCGTAATCGGCCAGCAGCTTGCCGCAGAAGACGCCTTCGGGCCCGGTCAGGTCCAGAACGCGGTAGGGAGGCAGCAGGACGCCGTCGGCCGGAGCTTCGAAGGGCATGTTGTTCCTTGGCGCGGGTCCGACCGAAGGTCGAGAGTCTCGATGTAATCGGACCTGGAGATACCGCCGCCCGAGCGGCTTTGGCGATTGTAGTGAGCGGCTTCGGGTCAGTCAAGACTGAACCGGGCTCGCCATGGGGCTATCAGCACCACCGGCTCCGTTCGTCCTGAGGCTCTCTAAGGACGCGCATCAGTCAAGTTTGCGCCAAAAGAACCTTGGTCAACCCCAAAGGTGGTTCGACGGGTCCGATTCCATCTAGACTCTCGACTTCGGCCGGAGATCACCACGAACGGACAGGAATGCCATCAGACCACCGGCTCCGTTCGTCCTGAGGCTCTCGAAGGACAAGCCTCAGTCAAGTTTGTGCCAGAAGAACCTTGGTCAACTTCAGCGGTGGTTCGACGGAGCTCACCACGAACAGAAATGGCGCCGGAACAGAGACCTCGTTCGTCCTGAGGCTCTCGAAGGGCGCAAAACGAGCAGGCTTGTGACTGCTGCTATAATCACGCAGGCCGAACAACATCAAGGAATGGCATGAGAACCCTATTAGCCACGACTCGAGACCGGTTTCTCTTGGCCCTGCAGTACCAGGATTACCGCAACCTATGGATCGCCACCACCTTCTCCGCATCCGCCGCTTGGGCCCTGATCATCGCCCGGGGCTGGCTGGCCTTTGAACTTACCGACGGCTCGCTCTGGGTCGGAGTAGTAACCTTCGCGGCCATCTTCCCCAGAGTATTCTCCACTCCCATAGCGGGGTTCCTTGCCGACCGCTTCGACCGGCAGAGGTTATTGCGTTGGATCTTCGCCCTAAACATGGGCAACAACATCCTGCTGGCCTTGCTTGTGACTACCGGCCACGCCGGTCCTTGGACGCTGACGTTCCTGGCCTTGGCCAACGGCACTCTGCGCGCCGCCCAGATGACCACGGCCACCGCTCTGATACCCAACCTCGTGGAAAAAGAGCACCTCATGAACGCCATCGCGCTGAACCAGGCCACCCAGCAGGGTGCGCGAATGCTCGGAGCGCTGGCCATAATCCCGTTGTTGGGCTTCCTGAATATCGAGGCGGCCTTCTGGCTCTGCAGCAGTTTCTACTTCCTTGGATTCCTGCAGGTCTCCAAGGTCAAGACCCGGTCAACCGGCGTTATCGACAAGAGCCAAGGTTTCTTGGCCAACCTTTTTGAGGGTTTCGTCTACGTTTACAAGAGGCCAACCATCAGGGTGATGGTGCTGATCGTCCTAGCCCACTGCGCCCTAACCATGTCCTACGAGTCCCTACTTCCGGCCATCTCCAGAGAGAAGCTGGACGCCGGGTCAGTGGGGGCCAGTTTCCTGATCGCAGGCATTGGCGGCGGGGCATTGTTGACATCCGTCTTCCTAGCTGGGGTGCGGAGCGAGTCCGTCAGAGGCAAACTGTTCTTGTTCTTTGCGATTTCCAGCGGGCTGGGACCGATCTTGCTGGCAATCTCGGATAGCAGCACTTTGTCCATCGCCGCCACCATGGTGATGGGGGCCAACCAGGCCGGGTTCATGACCATCAGCCACACCATCATCCAGTCTCTGACCGACGACCATGTCCGGGGGCGGGTGGCCGGAGTCTACTCGGTCCACGTCGGCGGCAGCATGGCCGTCACCAACATGGCCAACGCCGCCCTCGCCGACGTGTTCAGCGCTACATCGGTGATGGTGTTCGGCGGTCTCATCTTCGTGGCAGTAGTGATCGTCAGCCTGGGCAGCAGACAATTGAGACGACTCTACTTCCCCCAGCCTGCCTCGGAGGCTGTCGGGGCGCCGGCGGACTAGAGAGACGTCAGTCTAGATTTCTCCGCCCAAAAGAGATGCCTTTATTCTGTCATTCCTCGGCTTAAGCCGTGGAATCTCGTTGTTATAGCGCCAACCCTGGTCGAGAGCAAAGAGACCCTTCTCCTTCCGCGCAAGGATCAGGGTGACAGGGCAAGGCAAAGCCCTTATTATTCACGAATATAGGCAAAGATTTAGGAGTAACCCATGGCTGAGAAAACTAGCGAACTTGATCGATACGTGCAGTCGACTCCCAAGTCCAAGGCACTTTGGGAGGACGCCAAGAACTACCTGCCGGGCGGGGACAGCCGGAACTCCATCTTCTGGGCCCCGTATCCCATCTTCGTCGACCATGCCGCGGGCTGCCATGTGGTCGATTCCGACGGCGTGGACCGCCTGGACTTCATCGGCACCATGACCACGCTGGTCCTGGGCCATTCGCCCAAACCGGTGGTGGACGCGGTCAGCGATCAGATGAAGAAGGGCGTGGTCTACAACGCTCCCAACGCCCACCAGATCCACTTGGCTAAGCTGCTCTGCGAGCGCATCCCCAGCTTCGACCTGGTGAGGTTCACGAACTCGGGCACTGAAGCGACCTTGAACACCATCCGGGCGGCACGGGCCGTCACCGGCAAGAGCAAGATCGCCAAGGTCGAGGGCGGCTACCACGGCAGCCACGACCAGGTCAGCGTCAGCGTGCGGGTCAATCCTGCCGCGGCAGGAAGCCGCTCCCACCCCGACGCCATGCCCGCCACCGAGGGCCTGGGCGAAGGCACGCTGGACCAGGTGGTCGTCATTCCCTTCAACGAGACAGCCATCGCCCGGGAGACCCTAGAGGCCCATAAGGACGAACTGGCGGCGGTGATCATCGAGCCGATGTTGGGCTCGGTGGGGATGCTGCCAGCCACCACGGAATTCCTGACCATGCTGCGGGAGTTCACCACGGCCAACAAGGTCATCCTGATCTTCGACGAGGTCATCAGCTACCGGGCGGCGTCGGGCGGCGCCCAGGAGTACTACGGAATCACTCCTGACATGACGTCGCTGGGCAAGATCATCGGCGGCGGGTTCTCTATCGGCGCCTTTGGCGGCAGCAAGGACATCATGGACCTTTACGACCCGACGGCGGCCGGCGGCCCCAGAGTGGCCCACGCCGGGACGTTCAACGCCAACCCGGTGACCATGATCGCGGGGGCGGCGACCCTGGAAGAACTGACTCCCGAGGTCTACCGCAAGCTGGCCGAGATGACCGAATACCTGCGGGCCGGCATCCTTAAAGTCGGCGCGGAACTGGAGACGCCGGTCCAGGTTACCGGGCTGGGGTCGTTGTTCGGCCTCCACTTCACGGGCGAAGAACTGATCGGCTACCGGGACATCGCCGCCGAGGACTCGGCGTTCCGGCACCAGGTGTTCTTGGGACTGTTGAACGAGGGCATCCTGATGGCCTCCAACCTGGTTGGGGCAATCTCCACGGAGATCGGCGAGGCCGAGGTCGACGCCTTCACCTCGGCGCTAAGGCGGGTGCTGGAACGGGCGCTGACAGCCTCTGGATAAGCGGCGTATCTCAAAAGTGCAAGGAAAAGAACCTATGTTTCAGGGATTCGAAGAACTTCAATTAGACGTCAACGGCACCACCATCAACTTGGTGAAGGGCGGCAGCGGGCCTCCCATGCTGATGCTCCACGGCTACCCCCAGACCCACGCCATGTGGAACAAGATCGCGCCGCGGCTGGCCGAGGACTTCACCGTGGTCTGTCCGGACCTGCGCGGCTACGGCGACAGCGCCAAGGTCGAGGGTGACCCGGAGCACATGAACTACTCCAAGCGCGTCATGGCCCAGGACCAGGTGGACGTCATGAAGCAGCTTGGCTATGAACAATTCTTCCTGGTGGGCCACGACCGGGGCGGCCGGGTGTCGCACCGCCTGACCAAAGACCATCCCGATAGCGTGCTGAAGCTGATCACGCTGGACATCATCCCCACGCGCACCATGTTCCAGATCGTGGACAAGGACTTCGCCACCAACACCTACCACTGGTTCTTCCTGATCCAGCCCTTCGACTTCCCCGAGAAGGTGATCGGGGCGGACCCTGAGTTCTACGCGGGCCGGGGTTTCAGCCGGGTCAAGGACGCCGACAAAGTGTTCACGCCCGAGGCTCTGGCCGATTACCTGCGCTGCTTCAACGATCCCGGCACCATCCACGCCGTCTGCGAGGACTACCGCGCCGGGGCCAGCATCGACCTGGTGCACGACGACGCCGATTTCGACCAGAAGATCAACTGCCCCATGCTGGCCATGTGGAGTTCCACGGGCTACGTCGGCCGGACCCAGGACGTGCTGAAGGTCTGGCAGGACTACGCCACCAACGTAACCGGCCAGTCGCTAACCTGCGGCCACTACATCGCGGAAGAGATGCCCGACGAGGCCTACACCGCCATCAAAGGATTCCTATCGGAGTAGGGCCAACACACCGAGCTTTGAAGACCGGACTCGCAGCCACCCGTTCGTCCTGAGGCTCTCGAAGGGCGTCGGCGCAGTCATGGTTCGACGGAGCTCACCACGAACGGTTGGAGACACGGGCAATCAAACTAAACAGGTCGAAAACTAAAATCTAAACACAGATAAAATTAGAAATATCAGTCAAACCCTTCCGCTCATCCTGAGCCCGTCGAAGGACCTTGTTTGTGCGCAGTCACGCGTTGACGGGGCTCATTACGGACGGTTGGAGACACGCATATATTAGAGAATGAACTGGCCTACTCGGCGAACCGAGATACACACAAATAAGTAAAGGGGAGAAAACCATGGGTTCCATCAGAATGTACACCGGCGACGACGGCACCACCCACATCGAGGAGATCGACCCGTCCGAGCACCCGGCCTGGACCGCACTGCATGACGCTTCGAAGATCGTGTTCAAGGCGCAGCAACCCGGCTTCTTCAGCGACTGGCACATCGCCCCGCGCCGCCAGTACATCATCACCCTCTCGGGCGAGGCTGAGATCGGCCTCAAGGACGGCACGGTCCACCGCCTCGGCGCGGGCGATGTCAACCTGGCCGAGGACCTGACCGGCGCCGGCCACACGACGCGGGTCGTGGGCGACGTGCCCCGGGTGACTGCCACGGTGCATCTCGAGGGGTAATCCCTTAGCGATACGCCTCCTGGAGTTACCCCTCCCGGGGATACCATCGAAAAGAGCGACTTCATGGCTGCAGCGGCAAGGCCGCTGACATTCTGAGGCTCGACGATCGTCACAGTCCTAGGCGTCATCTTTGCCATCAACGCGGCGGCCTACAGCGACGAATACACCGGCGCCGGAGTCTGTTTGGCGGCCTCCGTATTGGCCATCGGTATCCTCAGCCACGCCTTCATACGGAGATAAGGCCGTCTGGAAACCGGCGGCCCACCAATCTGGAACTAAAAAGGGCGTCCCGATCAATCGGGACGCCCTTTTTCGTGCTGCTCCAATGCCCTGGGCAACACCCTCGCCAGCCCCGCCGGCCTAGCAGTAAACATTATCCTCACCAAAATCTCAGACAACAGCGCAGAGGGCAGGACCAAGGATGAGTACCTGTGACCTTACCATCTCGTCCGATTTGCGGTTATCCAGGGCCCGGCGGGCCTGTGGGCGTTATAGAATGGGATTAGTTGGAAGTTAACACTTCAGAAGATAATTAGCCCAGTTCCTTATGATATCGGTTATGCATACACGTCGCAACGACACTCGCTGTCATCATCGATAAGCTCCTAAATTTGCTCCCAATTACTTCCATCTCAGCGGCATGCGTAATACAGTGCGTCGCGACAACGATGGGGTTGGCAGTCGCAATTGTTGATATGGGATTTGGATTTAACCAACCGGTCCCGTTCAGGCACCTTCCCTAGGCGATAAAGTGAGGATATCCGCGGCTACTTCGCCGTTTAGGATTTCCCGGACCAAGCCCATCCCTCTGAAAGGTGGGTTGTCACCCCCGCCGCCACCCCGCGCCCGGATGCCTCCCCGGCAACCTAGCATCCCCAAAAATCTTCTCCCTCAGCGGGCCAGGCGTGTATTCCTTCTGCATCAGCCCCCTCTGTTGAAGGACCGGCACCACGCCGTCGATGAAGTCTACGACGTGCCGGGGGTGACTGAGTAGATCAGGTTGAAACCGTCCACTCCGGCTTTTTGCCAGTCCTGTAGGGTGTCCGCGATCTGCTCGGGTGTGCCGGTGAGAAACTGGCCCGCGTTTCTCGTGCGTATCAAGTCCCGAAAGGTCTGCGTCTGGTCTGGCGTCGACTCGATCAGTCCTTTCACCGAACCGCGCATCCCTCGGCTATCGATGGTGTTTAACGGCCGATCTAGGTCGATCGCGGCCAGGTCAACCCCGATGCTTCCGCTCAGATGGGCCAGCGCTCCTTCAGTGCTGAACTGCTCAAGATATTCCGCCTCTTTCACCTTAGCCTCCGCCTCGGTCCCGCCGACCACCGGCGACAAACCCTGAAAGAACAAGATGTCTTCGGGGCGACGGCCGTTTTGGACCGCTTGGTTCCGTATATCAGCAATCACACTGGCAGCGCCGGTCAGACTCCGCCGCGAATCCACGATGAAGACGCATTCGGCATGTTTGGCCGCGAAGCTGCGCCCACGGGTGGAAGAGCCCGCTTGAAATAGCAAAGGAGTGCGCTGGGGCGAGGGCTCGGAAAGATGAGGGCCGGCTACGTCGAAGTGCTTCCCCACATGGTTGATCGGATGGACCTTGGCCGGGTCGGCGTAGATGCCACGCTCGGTGTCGCGTAGCACGGCGTCGTCTTCCCAACTACCCTCCCAGAGTTTGTAGACCACGTCGAGATACTCGTCGGCCAGGTCGTACCGCTCATCATGGGAAGGCAGGCTGCCCAGGCCGAAGTTCTTCGCGGCGTTCGGCAGATAGGACGTGACGATGTTCCAGGCGACCCGGCCCTTGGTCAGATGGTCCAGAGTCGACATCTGCCGCGCGAACGCAAAGGGATGCGACTGTAAAACCGAACTGGTGAATGCCAAGCCAAGGTTTTCAGTTGCGTAGGCCATGGCGGAAATCAACATGGCTGGGTCGTTGACCGGGGTCTGCATCCCCTCGATGATGGACGTCTCCGAGCCGCCGTGATAGGCGTCGTACACGCCGATCACATCCGTTAGAAATAGCGCATCGAAGCAACCCTTTTCCAGGATCTGGGCCAGCTCCACCCACGGGTCTAGCTGGGTATACTCAAGTTGGCGGGTATCTTCGCGAACCCACAATCCCTGCTGAATGTGCGAAACGCAATTCATGGAAAATGCGTTCATAAGCATCCGCTTAGTCATCGTCAGCCGTCCATCGGGCGGGAAACAATTTCTGAAAGTTTCCCTAGATTTTGTCGATATCGATTCTCCAAGAGACCGGGCCTGCCTATCTTATAACAAGCGTCTTTCAAAAAGTGGTCCGGCGTGATTAAAAGTTCTACACAAACCCCCCGAGCATCATCAGTAGTACAATACCCCCGCCAAGCACACCCATCGCTTAGCAAACACGACGCACGGAGCAAAAACTATGCGGTTCGGTCACTTCTTTTATCCCATGAAGTTTGACGACACGCGTGACCAGCAGGAGATTCAGGCGTGTCTGGACGAGGCCCAACTTGTTGAGGAGTTGGGCATGGACGCTATCTGGTTCGCCGAGCATTATTTCACCGGCGAGTGCGTCTACGGCGACCCGTTGGTGTTCGCCAGCGCGGTGGCCGTTAAGACCAAGAAGATCATGCTGGGCTTCGGCATCCTGGAACTCCCGCTGCACAACCCGGTGCGCGTCGCCATCCAGACCGCCCTGCTGGACAACCTGAGCCAGGGCCGCCTGGTGGTCGGGACGGGCCGTGGCTCCAACTACAACGCCTACGAGTACGTCGGGTTCGGCACCACCACCGGCCTCGGGGCCGCCCAGTTGGACGAGGCCGAAGAACTGCTGGTAAAAGCCTGGACCGAAGACAACGTGACCTTCAAAGGCCAGTTCTTTGACGTGTCGTTCCCATCAGTCCGGCCCCGGCCTTACCAGAAACCCCATCCTCCGCTGGCCCGCGCCTGCACCAGCGACGCGTCGCTGGTCGAGATGGCCAAGATCGGCCGTCCGGTCCTGATCCGGGGCAACTCGATCAACGCCACCGGAGAGAAGATCAAGCTGTACCGGGACACCATGTCGGCGGCCGGATTCAGCGAAGAAGATGTGGAGAAAAGCCTGGACCAACTCTGGGTCTGGCGCGAGATGCACATCGCCGAGACCAACGACGAGGCGATGAACGACTTCCTGCCCGCCCATTACAAAGCCTACGAGCACCTGGAAGGCGTCCGCGCCAAGTGGAACCCGCCCGAGATGGATATCTCCATCCAGCGGGCGCCGTTGGGCCCCTCGGACTACGTGGAGGCCCCAAACCCGGACATATCCGAGTCGATGGTCGGCAGCTACAAGCGCGTGGCCGAGCAGGTGGCCCTGATGCGGGACGCCGGCGTCCGGAACCTGATGCTGACCAACCGGGGCCTGGTGTCCACCGAGAAGACAAAGAAATCACTGACACTGCTCAGTGAGAAGATCATGCCTTCGTTTCACTGATGAGCAGGCTGGATTCCTCTCTCTAGGAAGGGCTGGAATGCCGGAAAAAATCCCCTCTCTAGGAAGGGCCAAATCCCCTCCCTCGTCGCAACGGGGGAGGGTTAGGGCGGGGGCGTTGTTTCTTAGCAGGCCATCCAACTGCCGCAAGCCATGCATGCCTGGAATCCCTAAGTTCACAAACGAAGTGCAACACCAAGTTAAGGTGTTGTCATGGGAAACCGATATACGCAGATCATCATTGAAGAGCGGTGTGACATTGCCCGCCTACAGGCCGCGGGGACC
>Ga0066376_10002158_pt1 | contig 18527 bp, 13 predicted proteins | sample Knorr_S15_td_Bot_FD_77009 | JGI IMG/M metagenome (GOLD analysis project Ga0066376, IMG submission 77009) | Marine microbial communities from Southern Atlantic Ocean transect - Knorr_S15_td_Bottom_ad_5009_LV_A | ecosystem: Environmental > Aquatic > Marine > Oceanic | place: Southern Atlantic... | reverse complement strand
ATTGCAATTGTTGAGCAAAATGGGCATGAAGGAAGGTGTTGCCATCGAGCACAACATGCTGACCAAGGCATTGACCAAAGCGCAGCGAAAAGTTGAGGAACGAAACTTCCTCATCCGAAAAAATATCCTTGAATATGACGAGGTCATGGACCATCAACGTCATGAGTTTTACGGGTTACGTCAAGGTGTACTCGAGGGTGTTGGAATTAGAGAGTTGATCTTTGAATACATCGAAAAAGCAGTGAATGATTCGGTGTATAACTACCTTAACCCTGTGTATTCAGCAAATTGTATGTCTGATTGGATTCAGGAAAACATCAACGTTGGCATTGATTCCGATCGCATTTTGAGTAAAGATCGTGAAGATCTTCACAAACTTATTGTTCGTGATTCTCTAGAAGAGTCCGTTGAAGTCATACGAGTCACGATTGGTGAGTATTTGCCTGACACAATCGATCTTGGTGATGGAAAAGTATCTGAACGTGATGAAACAACATGGGATTACAAGGGTGCGGTTGATTGGGCAAGTGTTGTTTGGAATAGTGATTTGACAATTGCTGAAGCAACCGAGTTGGATCGTAAAGAAATTGTGACAAGAATCGAATTGTCAGCGGCAAAGAAAATTAACGCAATGGATCTTTCTCCATTGGACCAGTTTCTTGTTCCAACATACGCACAAAACGAATTGGCCAAATGGGTTGGGGCAAAGTTCGACATTCCTTGTGAAGCGAGTGATTTCGACGACGTCGAACTCGAAGATGCCGTCGACTTGGTGATGAAGAGAGCATTGGATGTATACGAAGTTCGGGAGCGAGAGTATCCAATTGAATTCATGATGGACATCACAAATGCACGCATGCAACAAGACCCTGCACAAGCCCTCGATGGTTTTTGTCAACGCGTAAAAGTAAAATATGACTTGGATTGGACACCCAATACCTTACCGTCAAACAATCCAGACGATTTACGGAAATTCTTGCTTGAAGAGGCAAACCGTTGGGATGACGATCGAATCCATCGACGTGCCGAAAAGATTGTCGAAGACAGTGACGGGGATATCGATGCATGGCTGCAAGAGAACTGGCAATTTGCGTTGACTGAAGACGAAAAGGAACAGTCTATTGAGGATCCAACTGGGGTCGCAATTGAAAAGATCAAGCAAGTGCAGCGTGCGGAACTAGGAGCCCTAGAGCGAAATGTTCTGCTTCAAATTTTCGATGCTGTATGGAAGGATCACCTCTATCAAATGGATCAAGCACGAGAATCTATCGGATTCCGATCGTTTAGCCAACTTGACCCACGGATCGAATACAAACGAGAGGGTGCTCGATTATTCGATGAGATGTTCGAGCACATTCAAGATCGTGTCACAGACCTTGTATTCAAAGCAAAGATGCAAGTCAGTCTTCCACCGCAACAATCTCCACAACAATCTCAGGGTCAACCGCAGCAGCCTCAGGGTCAACCCCAACAACCACAGAGCCAACTACAAGCATCCGGCGAATCTACCTCGGAGTCTGAACGCAAGTCAGAACCAATTTTGAAACCTAAACCAGCCGAACAATCGGTACGTGCCGCATCTGCAGCAATGACAGGATCAAAAGCCAAAAGCTCGATGACAGTGGGACGGAATGAGCCATGCCCTTGTGGAAGTGGGAAGAAATATAAGAAGTGTTGCGGCGCGAAGTAGACGAAGTTCTACGTCGTTGGTTTCTTGTAACTCGCGAACAACCACACAAGTAGAGCGATCGCTGGAAGCACTGTTAACCAAGGACTCTCGCCAATATATCCCCACTCTAAGAAGGGCAAAGACGCCACAGCTACGATGGAAAATACCATGACTCGCTTTGTAGAGAATGCTCGCCTTGTTGCCATAAATGTAGAAACCAATCCGGGGAATACAAGTCCGTAGAACACAAAGAATCGCAAGTAGTCATTGGTAAGACCTTCTTCGACTGCATGTGGACGGTGTGCAGCTTCAATTGCAATGAGGCCCGCTACGAAGGCAAAACAGACAAACCGTCTTCTGTTCTTTCGATTATTTACCCTTGCTCCTTCCCTGAAGTGAGCCCCAATGGTGAAGAGGGTCTGGATGACAAGGTGGATACCGATTCCAACGGTCAGGGTTTCAAGAATGACATTGTGATACAAACACGTCACTCCAATCATTGCTCCAAACGTAATGCCAAAAACTCCAAACGCATGCTTGCTTGGTGAACACTGGATTGCACGATGAAATGTTGGATCGAGATACGGACAGAAGAGAAAACCAAACGTAACGATCGGTGTTAACCAAATAACATCTTGCCATGGTCTTGATTGAGAAATTTCATTTTCAATTGGTAGTAACGAGTATCCAATCGCAAGTGAAGTTGCCCAAACAATGAGAGCCAAGTAGGGCCAAACGCGTGATGGAAGCAGCGCAACTACACCACCGACGATCACGATCCCAAAGGGCAAAAAACGAGTCAACAACGGGTTTGCATTTTCGCAATGCATCAACATCATCATCACGATAAAGAATGCATGAAACGCGATTGTCACAATTGCAAACCAAGACATTGCACGTGCGTATTTCTCCACCAATGCCTTGGATCGTTCAGGCGTGCGAACAATGTAGCCAAACAAGGTACATCCGATCACATTGGGTATTGCAAACATTGCAAACCCTTCCCAACCGTATCTGTGTAACATAATGACAGGCAAGAACATGCCAATACACCACGTCCAACTGCATGTGAGGTAGAGCCCCCAGCAGAAGGTTCTAAAAAACGTCACGAGTTATTACGCACTTTCCTACGCCCCGCTCGCTCTTTGATCATGGATTTTGGAGTGCAGTGGAAGGTAATGTCACATCTTCCTACGCGAACTTCCTTTCCCCGACTGTGGAGAATTTGAGTGATGTCCATCGTAAAGTCAATGTTGAATTCCTGATGCTCATCCATCTGCGATTGCAGTTCGGTTTCAATAGATTCAGCGTCTCGAACGTTATAGACAGCAGGGCCATAACAAGGTCGTAAGAATTTGTACGACATGTTTTTGCATACAACCGCGTAATCACTTCCACAGTGCTTAAACAAGAAGATGCCTGCAGCGACTTCACTATTACCAAGCAGGGCTGCACCCGCCATTGCATTGTAGAAATTACGGTTCGAACGCTTAAAAGGCAACACAAGCGAGAAACGGTCGCCCGACATACGTCGCATTGAGATTCCACTACGAAAAGCAAAGGGGAGCCAAATCAGCGAGCAGACACGGTGCCAGAAATTATTCTTGGTACTCAACCGGGTGATATATGCCTCAACCCGCTCCCATAAAGTCAGTTGCTCGTCTGGAGGATCTTTTTTTGGTTGTACTGAAGAAATACTCATAACAGTGGGTCGTGATGAACAGCGTATTCTAGACTATCGACCATGATGAGTAGGAGACTTGGAATTTGCAGTTGGAGTTTACGACCGGAAGACCCAATAGAACTCGTTGCATCCACCCAACAATGCGATATTTGCTGTGTACAACTTGCACTGGTGCCGGTTTTGGAAGATTTGCGCTGGTCGGACACAGCAATGCGGTTGAACGATGCGGGTGTCGTAATTCTCAGTGGCATGCTAGAGACCGTTGGTGAGGACTACTCATCCCTCGCATCCATCGCAAAAACAGGTGGTGTCCGACCAGATGGATCATGGCCAGCAACTTGGGAGAGGGCGAAGGGTGTTGCGAGAATTGCATCGGAAATGAAACTCCCCCTTGTGACGATGCATGCTGGATTTCTACCTGAAGCCCAAGGTGCAGAACGAAGCACAATGATTGATCGGCTGCGCCAACTCGGCGATCTGTTCGGTGCAAGTGGCATTGACCTTGCATTTGAAACAGGACAGGAAACCGGCGATGTTCTGGTCGAAGTCTTACAAGAATTATCGCATCCCAGCATCGGGGTGAACTTTGATCCGGCGAACATGATTTTGTACAACAAAGGCAATCCGATCGAAGCGATGGAAACACTTTCATCGTGGATCAAACAGATTCATATCAAAGATGCAGTCGTGACTGAAGTAGAAGGAGAGTGGGGGAGCGAAGTTTCTGTGGGAACTGGGGATGTTGTCTGGGATTCATTTCTTTCTGCAGTTCCGGACGGCGTCGATTTGGTGATCGAACGCGAGGCGGGCGAAGATCGGATTGCAGATATTAAAACGGCAATGACATTGTTGAAAGCAAATGGCGCATGCTGAGAGTAATCGCCATCACTTTAGTCTTGTGTGGGTGTGTATCAAAAAAACAACACTTTACTGGTGGTGCAGTTGCTGCCGATCATGCCCTTGCTTCGCAAGCCGGTATTGAAATGCTTGCCTGCGGTGGGAACGCAGTCGACGCAGCAGTTGCAACCAGTTTTGCATTGAGTGTCGTTCGTCCATTCTCATGTGGGATAGGCGGCGGTGGATTCATGTTGATCGATTCGCCAACAATGGATCCCGTTGCGCTTAATTACCGCGAGACTGCCCCCGAAAACGTTGGTCCTGCATTTTTTGAATCGCATGACAGTCGGATCGGTGGTACCGCTGTCGGTGTACCAGGCACGGTTGCGGGGCTTCTCGCTGCGCACCATCGGTTTGGAAAACTCTCTCGTGAACAGGTGCTGGCTCCCGCTATCCGATTGGCACGCGATGGCTTCAACCGAGACGCTGCGTATGCAAGTGCGATCACATCCGTCAACACCTATCTTTCTAATCACCCCGAACACAACGAAGGGGCTTCGGCGATGCTTGCAATATTCGATGGTCAAGATCGAATCGACGATACCGGTCAAGCAACAGTTCTTGAACGGATAGCAAGCAAGGGGATTGCTGGTTTTTATGAGGGTGAGGTTGCAGAAGCCATCGTGAAGGCAACCCAACACCATCTCTCGATGCAAGATTTAGGCAACTACACCCCGCGATGGGAACAACCGCTAACGATCGATATCGGTGGAGGAAACACTATTATTGGGATGCCACCGCCTAGCAGTGGTGGGGTCGCGATTGGACAAATTGTTGGGTTATTACAGCGAGTTGGCGCAGACGAATTGGAACAAGACAGTCCAGCATTTGCACACTATCTTGTCGAGTCGATGAAGCACGCATTTGCGGATCGAGCCGAGCACATGGCGGATGCAGCGTTTGTCGAAGTTCCAGTTGAATCACTTCTTGATACGAAATATCTCGACTCCTTGGCTCAACGCATCTCCAAAGACCAAACCCTTGATCGGTATGCATATGGCTCGATCACTCCACCTCCCGATGATGATGGAACAAGTCACTTGTGTGTTGTGGACAAAGATGGAATGACAGTTGCTGTCACTGAAACCATCAACACAGGATTCGGTTCACTTGTTTTGGTTGAACCGTATGGGTTTATCTTGAACAATGAGATGGACGACTTCTCTTCGCCGTCCGGCGCGAACATCTATGGACTTCGACAATCTGACAAGAATTTGCCCGAACCCGGAAAGCGACCACTTTCAAGCATGTCGCCCACGATCGTAACGCATCATGGTGCGCCTGTTCTTGTCCTTGGTGCCTCTGGTGGTCCCCGAATAATTTCAAGCGTCGTGCAAGTGCTCCTTCGCGTACTGTGGGCAGACGATGAACCAATCGATGCGCTGAAACGACCACGTCTTCACCATCAATGGATGCCAGAATATGTGTATTTCGAAGAAGACTTCAACATCAAGACACAGGAATCACTGCAATCAAAAGGTCACGAAATTAAGGAACGTGGACACATCGGCGTGGTGCAAGTGATCCAGATTGATGGTGGTGTCATGAAACCAGCAAGCGATCCCCGCAAGGGCGGTAGCCCCGCCGGAATCGATTAGCTAATTATTACCCACCAAGGGTATAGCGGGTGAATGCGGTGACGTTGACGCCTTCGGGAAGAATCTCTTGGATCGTCTTGGACTCGTCAAGCACGTACTTTTGTGCAAGCAATGTATTTTCCTGCAGGTGCTTTCGAACTTTTCCATCAGCCATCTTTTGGGCGATTTCGTCATTCTTGCCAGTATCTTTTGCTTCCTGAATTGCATCCGCGCGAATCTGTTCGATCTGCTTAGGCGAAATATCGTCTGCACTGATGCCCAATGGATCATGAAACACGATATGTTGGCAAACACCTTTTGCAATATCTGTCTCAACTTCACCATCAAGTTGTAATAAGCACGCACGTTTGCCATCGTGGTGAATGTAGTGACCATATGTGCCACCTGAGTATTTGAATCCACGACCATAATTGGCGTTCTCACCAGTGGTGATTCGTAAATCATCAACAATCGCAGTAATTTCATCAGTTGCTTCGATTTCACCATCACCACTTTGCAGAGCAATGGCAGCAATCTTTTCGACTGCTTTAACAAATGATTCATTGCGAGCAGTGAAGTCTGTTTCAGTCCGAACTTCAATCATGGCAGCACAGCCATCACCAACAGCAATTTCAATCCGACCTTCGCCGGTTGTTCGTTCAGTGCGCGAGTCCATCTTGCCCTTCTTGGTCTCTCGCAGCCATTGCTCGGCTGCTTCTGGATCACCGTTTTTCTCGGTGAGTGCTTTTTTACAATCCATCATGCCTAGACCAGTTTTTTGTCGTAGGTTCATGACATCTTTTGCGGTGAAACTCATGGTTGAATCTCCGATTTGTTCGATTTTAAGTGTCAAGATTTTTCAGTGTCGCTTGGTGTTGGTGGTTCTTTGTCTGCAACTGCTGTTGCAGTACTACTCTCAGTTTCAACAACAGGTTCTGGCTCCTCTGCCTTGAATGCAGATCGTGATGATCGTTGTCTGTTTTCTTCTTGTGCTGCTGCTGCCTCTGCTTCTTCTTCAGCCTTCTTCTGCTCGGCGGCTTCTGCAGCCCGGCGACCTTGCATGCCTTCATTCACTGCGCTCATGAGATCAACTATCACGACCTCGATCGATCGCAACGAATCGTCGTTGCCAGGAATTGGAATATCAACTAGTTGAGGATCGCCGTCAGAGTCGATCAAGCCAATCGTTGGAATTCGAAGTGCAGTTGCTTCACGCAATGCATTGGTTTCGACGTTTGCATCGATCACAACCATTGCTCCAGGCAATTTGTCCATGTTTCGGATGCCGTCGAGGTTCCGAGTAATTTTCGCTTTCTCTCGCATCAATTGAGCCGTCATCTTCTTGGAGTATGTCTCAATTTCACCAGACTCCACCAATTGTTCTAATTCGATGAGTCGTTTTAGACGTTCACGAATCGTTCTAAAGTTTGTCAGTGTGCCACCAAGCCATCGCTCAGTTACCCACGGCATGTTTGCTTCACTCGCATATTTTTGTACTGCGGATTGTGCTTGTCGTTTAGTGCCAACAAATACGACATCCTTGCCACCTGCGACGGTGTCTTGAATAAATTTCTTTGCAAGCAATAACCCCTTCACAGTTTCACGAATATCAATAATGTGAAGACCATTTCGTACGCCCCAGATGTACGGTTTCATTTTTGGGTTCCAGTTACTCCGGCGTTGTCCGAAGTGGATGCCAGCCGCTAGCAATTTGCTGACAATGTCATTTTTCGATTCAGCCATGAATCATTCCTTTAGCAGCGACACCGGCAAGATGGATGGGCACCATCAGCACAAGGGCGCTTCACGAGTCGAGGTGAATCACAGGGAATCACCCAATTGAAGGTCAATTCCACCAACATGAGCCCATTTCGCATTGGCGGTGTGCTATTCGAAGCACGAACGTTGTATTTTACACGACTTCGGGCAAATTGCAATGGATTGCCCTATCACCAAGGCAATGGCTCGTGAGTTTGCCTCCGAACATCGTTGCAATCGAACGTGCATGCACAATCCAGCCATGGAAGGGGCAGTTCCTTCCCGTCGAGGCGAATGTAGTCATATCAATGGTCCATTCCGTTGACGGGTCAATTATGGTGATATCTGCTGTCCCACCAACCTTCAGAGAACCAAGATCGGTTCGTCCAATCAAGTTCGCTGGGTTTGCAGTCATCATCGTGAGCATTGAGGTCCAGTCAAGCACAGAGTCATCGATCAGTGCTTTGGCGTACAAGGCAAGCGCACAATCCAAACCAACGATGCCAAAGGAGGCATCTGGGAAAGGCACATCCTTTGTGTGTAGCGGGTGGGGTGCGTGATCGGTCGCAAGAATCGTGATGGTGCCATCCCCGATCCCTTCCTTGATGGAGTCAATATCCGATTGCTCACGAAGAGGGGGATTCATCTTTGCCATCGTGCCGAGTTCTTTGCAGGCTAAATCTGTAAGCAACAGATGGTGCGGTGACGCTTCTCCCGAAATGGGGTGCCCGTTGTTCCTTGCCCTGCGAATGAGATCAATGCTTCCGCCACTGCTGAGATGTTGGGCGTGCCATCTAGCACCGATGGATTCGTTTGTTGCGATGTCTCGAGCGATGATTGATTCTTCAGCAATGCGCGGCCATGCGCCATACCCAAGTTCTTGCTGTACTGCACCTTCGTGCATGACGCCGCCAATGGTCGTCTTGGGATCTTGACAGTGTTGCATGACGAATCGATCTGCTGCCTTCGCCTCAACTAAGACTGCCGCCATCATTGCATCATCTTCGATGACACAACCGTCATCGGTAAACCCTATTGCACCGGCATCCGCCATCGCGGGAATGGGAGCAAGCAATTCTCCCTTGCGACCCGCGGTTGCACATCCTGTGGGTAGCACCCTGCACAGTCCGACTCGCTTCGATTCAGTTATTGATTCTTTGATCTTTTCGGGGGTGTCGATTGCGGGAGTTGTGTTGGGCATGGTGCAGACTGTGGTGAACCCACCATTCGCTGCTGCTGCACTTCCAGTAGCAATAGTCTCCTCGTGCTTGCCCCCACTTGGTTCACGGAAGTGAACATGGATATCAATGAGTCCCGGGGAGACGATGCAGCCATCACAATCGATCACGTCATCACCTTCAACCGTAATTGGAGAATCGCTGAGCTGGACTATCTCGCCATCACATACAAGAACATCCCCAGTGTGGTCAATCTGTTGTGCTGGATCAATGATCCTGCCGCCTCGTAAGAGCGTCGTCGCCATGGATGGAGATTGTACCACCCCTAAAAATCCAAAAGTCCAAAAAACAAGCCCCGCTTGAAGCGGGGCTTGATTCATTGAGAAATCAAATTAATTAACTACCGGAGAATGGGCATCCAGAACCAGAGCCCTTCTTTCCCTTTTTCCATGAACCACAATCAGCAGGATCACAGTTCGCTTTGTTCTTGCTTGAAGTTGCAGCAGGCTTTACTGCTGCTTTCTTTGAAGCACAGCAACTTTTTGCATCGCCAGCAGCGGCAGGTTTTGCTTTTGCCTTATTAGCACAGCAACTTTTGGCATTGCCAGCAGCAGCGGGCTTTGCCTTTGCAGCAGCAGCTTTTGCAGCCAATGGGCAAGCGGGTGTTCCCCAGAGTGGGCAATCTGACGAGTCGCCAGTAGCAGCAAGTTTTGCATTTGCAAGTTTTCTTACTGCACAATCTACGCTACCACAGCAGGCTCGATCGTTGTTGACGCCATCACATTGGGCGGCTGTAGCAGAGGCATTGATTTTTTCAGTCTTGGTACAGCCGTAAGCAGCCAAGCCGATGACTGCGATGAGGCTCATTGTTAATACTTTTTTCATTCTGTTTTCTCCTGTAGAAGTCATTGAAATACGAATCTAGGTCAGTTTGTCATTGTATCTCGATCCTGTTCGAGAAACAATAAAAAACCGCACTATTTACGGTGTTAGAATAGGTTTATCGTATGACTGACAAGAAGATTGCATCCAAAATGGCAACAAAGCGCAAAAAACACGCTGAAACCGCACGCGCACTATCGGATTCACCGGGTGTCTATCTCATGCGGGACAGCAGCGAAGAACTCCTCTACATCGGAAAAGCGGGGTCTCTTCAAAAGCGGGTTGGATCATATTTCCTCGCTTCTGCAGATTTGGGTCCATGGAAGCAGGGGATGATTGAAGAAATCGACCACATTGACACCATCGAATGCGAGACGGAGTGGGAAGCATTGCTGCTTGAATCAAGGTTGATCAAAGATCACCGACCCAAGTACAACTCCATGCAGTTGGACGGGCGGACGTACCCATATCTTGTTGTGACGACCAAGGACGAATTCCCCGGAATCTTTGTCACACGCACCCCATCCGATCCACAGTTCAAGGGTGCAAAGAAGTTCGGACCATTCACATCAGTGGGTGCTCTTAATGAATCGATCCACATGTTGCAATCTGTCTTCAAGTTTCGCACGTGTTCGTTGGACATCAAATCGGACGATCCTTCAAACAGATTCTTCAGACCGTGCCTGCTTCATGCCATCAACCGATGCTCGGCTCCATGTGCGAACCGGATCACCAAGGAACGATACAAGGATGACATCGACGGTTTTCTGCGATGCTTGACATCAAAGCGAAGTGCGATGCTCAAAGATCTTCGAACAAAAATGGACACGGCATCGAAGGGACAATCGTTCGAGTTGGCAGCATCGATTCGGGATCAAATCACAGCGCTGGAAAAACTAGATGATCGAGCAACCGGAGACGCGCAATGGCAATCCGAAGTCACTGTGTTTGCTCAAGATCCCTCAGCTGGTGTGCGAGCATTACAGAAGGCGCTTGGACTTGATCAAGCACTACGATTCATCGAAGCGTTCGACATCGCACATTTGCAAGGTGGAGAAACAGTTGGCGCGAAGGTGAGTTTTATGGATGGCCGACCGTACAAGGAAGGGTATCGACGGTACAAAATCCGTACGGCAACGAATGATGATTACATGTCGATGCGGGAAGTCATCTCGCGCAGGTATAGAGATGCGGGGGAGGGGCTGGAGTTATATCCGGACTTGATCATCATCGATGGCGGCAAGGGACAACTTTCCGCTGCGATGGAAGCATTTGCAATACTAGACAAGCAACCCCCGATGGTGATCAGTCTCGCAAAAAAGGAAGAGTTGATCTACATGGTTGATCGCGACGATCCAATCAAACTCGGCAGAAACAATGACGGACTAAAGTTGGTACAAGCCATGCGCGATGAAGCGCATCGTTTTGCGCAACATTACCACCATCTTCTACGAAAGAAAAAGATGCTTGGGGACACATGATGCATCACCCTATCGTGCAGTAAAGTGGCTAGGGATTGTGATTGTTCAGGCAGGATTTGGAATCGCACCACCGGTTGCTTCGTCGGGATCGGAGTCAGTGGTTGGTGAAGATTCTTCATCAGTAAAGGTTGATTCTTTAGCAAGCAGATCACTCACCGTTGCACGGTTGATCGTCTCACCCCGCATTAGTACGTCGAGTTCATCACTCTGAAGTGTTTCATACTCAAGCAGGGCGTTTGCAACCGCTTCAATCTTATCCCAATTCTCATCGACGACTCGTTCGGTTTCTGCATAGGCAGCATCGATGAGGCGTTTGACTTCTTCATCAATAATCCTAGCTGTTTCTGGAGAGTAATCCTTATCAATCAACATGCTCTCGCGAGTCGGATCAGGGGAGTAAAACACAAATCCAAGTCGGTCGGACATGCCCCACTCCAAAACCATATGCTTCGCATAACTTGTCGCCATTTGAATATCCATAGAGGCGCCACTTGAGATGTCATGTGTTTGACGACGTTCTGCAATTCGCCCCGCACACAGCACTCGCATTGATGCCTCAAGGAATTTGCGGTTATAGAAGTAGCGGTCCTGCTCAGGCAGACTGAATGTTGCGCCACCGGATTGACCTCGTGGAATAATCGTGACCTTGTGGACTGGGTCGGTGTGCGGCAATATCAATTGCACGACAGTATGCCCTGCCTCGTGGTACGCGGTCGCAACACGTTCAAGTTCTTGTACTTTCTTGCTTTTGTTTGCACGACCCCATCGAACTTTGTCGCGAGCTTCGTCTAGGTCAAGTTGATCAACAAAATCCTTGTCTTCAAGCGTGGCGATGATTGCCGCTTCGTTGATCAGGGCTTCAAGATCAGCACCTGTGAACATCGGTGTACCGCGGGCAACGCGTTCAAGATCAACACCGGGTGCAAGTTTGATTTTCTTCGCATGCACTTCAAGAATTGCTTTTCTGCCTTCAAGATCCGGCAATGGAACTTGCACTTGTCGATCGAATCGACCTGGCCTTGTCAGTGCTGGGTCAAGCACATCGGCGCGGTTGGTTGCTGCAATCACGATCACCTGATCGGTCACTTCGAATCCGTCCATCTCGACGAGAATTGCGTTGAGCGTTTGTTCTCGTTCGTCATGACCACCACTGGAAAAACCACTCCCACGTTTTCTACCAACAGCGTCAATTTCATCGAGGAAGATGATGCATGGAGATGCTTCTTTTGCCTGCTTGAAAAGATCACGAACTCTGCTAGCGCCAACACCTACAAACATCTCAACAAAGTCAGAACCTGAAATTGTAAAGAAGGGGACATCGGCTTCGCCTGCGATCGCCTTTGCGAGCAATGTCTTTCCACAACCCGGCGTACCCACCAGCAGGATTCCCTTCGGAATTCTTCCGCCAAGGCGAGCAAATCGTTTTGGGTTTTTTAGGAACTCGATGATCTCGTGGACTTCTGCTTTTGCCTCTTCAACGCCAGCAACATCATCGAATGTCACCTTGACGCTATCTTTGTTCGCCATCTTGTGCTTCGATTTGCCAAAATTTCCCATCATGCCCCCCGGGCCACCAGCTCTCGCCGATCGAGAGATAAAGAAGAAGATCAAGAACAGAATAATGAGCATTGGCGCCCAACTGATCAGTAGGGTCATGAGGACACCACTGTCATGCTCGGTGTTGAAATCAATTCCAGACTCTTTAAATTGAGAAAGGTACCAATCTTCACTACTTGCACCATATTGGAAATAGACCATGGTGCCAGCATCAATATCAATGGAGCCAACTGGGGTGACTGATCCCGTGGTGATCGTGGCAACAACGCGGGTGTTTTCGAGTGTGACCCGATTGTCTTCAAATTGTCCTGCGACAGCACGATCGATGAAATCATTCCAACTTGTGATTTCCTGACCAGCGCCTTTGCCATTGATCATTCCCCACATCATGATCAAGACAAAACAGATCAGCATCCAGCTCAGTAGACCCCTCGAAAACTTAGGTTTCTTCGGGGGCTGTTGGTTAGATGAAGGTTGGTTTTGATTGCCGGTAGGATTTGCCATGGTGGTATTTTCGGAGTATTTCTAGATACGTAGGATGTGACATGATATCCCGCTTCCATCTATTCGTCATTACAAGAGGGGTTCCTTACCACGATGCTTGCATTTGATCGACAATATCGGAAGCAAGTTGCTGAACAACGGCAAATTGACCTATTTCTAAGGGTTCAGAGGAGGGTCTGGAAGGAATGAACACTGCACTGCTAGCAAAATTTTTCCTCCCGACGATTCGGTTGCCGTTTACTTGGTCGGACCATTCAAAATCGATCACAACATTGAATAGAACCTCGTTGTCTAAGCCAGTTGTTTGAGAACGACTCAACGTTCTCAATTTCATGGATGTGATTGTTCCCGTGAGTATCGTTTCAGCAACATGTTTGTCCACGACCCTGTATGGAGATCGAAATTGAATTTCCTTGATGATGGCGTCCGTCAACATAAACTCAACATCACGTGTCATTGTGGAGTTTTGAAAAATTGGGATAGCAATACTCTGGTATTGCTTTGGATATAGCGATGACGAAGAATACCCAACGGTTGGATCAATTTCACAACTCGTGCACGCGATGCAAACCATTGCAATGAGAAGTCGTATCAAGGCTGATTCTTTTCAATGTCGATTGTTGTAAATGTTTTTCCAAGAAGTGCTTCTTGGTGTGCTGCATAAAATTCCTCTACCTCTGAAAGTACTACAGGTGGCAACAGTGGCAATAACTCGGGTACGAGGTATTCCAAGGCCTCAACGGTTGCTCCGGTGTCTTTGTATTCCATCACCAATCGTCGTACGGTGTATTCGGCAGCAATGGGTTTGTTGACTTTTAGATACCACTTTGCAGTACTTAGCAATTTTTGACCAAGCGATTCGTCAATTCTTGTGATAAGGGCTGAAGAATTGATTGTGTCAGCAAGATCTTTGTTTGCGTACGTAAGTTGAACAAGTTCCTTGCGTGCATCGATCAATCCAGAATCATCGTATGCAGGACCGCGGAACGCGGCGAGTCGAGTGTAGATTAGACGTGTACGAGCCTTCTCAATGTGTTCTGAATTTGGAAATCCGATCACTGGATCGATGAAGATGAGATATGCCTCATTTGCAAGTCGCATATCCTTTGTTCGGTAGTACATATCAGCAAGTTCGATGGCAGCAGATTCAGCGAGTGGGCTTCGAGGCAACCGCTCCTGAATTCGGATGAACAGTTCTTCGGCTTCCTCCGTTGCATCTGAGATTCGCATACCCCACAGTTTTCGTTTCATGCCTCGTGAAAACATCGTTGCAATTTCAAGTTCTTTTTCGTTTGCTGCAATTGCCGCCTTGGTTCCATAGTGATCTCTGGCGACCAGTTCATAATCAAAGAGCGATTGGTAATACTCCTTTTGGGCAAACAACGCATCGCCATGGATCAGGTGTGCTTCTGCAATGAGCGGGTGGCGTTCGTTTCCCGAGATCCATGCGGCTGCGAGTTGCATCGCCTCTTCATCTTTGCCATCTGCGAGTTGCTTTGCTGCTGTAGCCAATTGCGCTTCGGGAGTGCCTGCGGTTGGAGAGTCAGTCAGCACCCACTTGTCAGTCTTGTCATCAAGGACATATGACTCTTGAGCGAGAGCGACTGAAGATGCAGCCATAGCCAAAATCAACATACGTAGTTTCATCATGCGTACATGATAATCATGTAGAGCAATCAAAGGTGCCGATGGAATGGGTGACTGCCCCATCATGGGGCATTGCGACAAGGGTACGGATGCCCAAAGACAGGTGCCAGGACGGCAAAGATGCGAAAAGTCTCGCTAACATGTTGTAGTTGTGCTTTTATGTTGCTGTCAATGCGCGTTGCGAGTGGTTCAGATATGGCGACCGTGCCAACACTCCTTGGGGAACAATTTGTGACTTCAGTATATTCCGGGGCATGGCAGGTCATTCTTGCGGCAGGTCTCTTTGTGGGACTTGTGAATTTGCTTGCCAACGAGGGAAACCGGATTCCTCTGGGGATTGAAATTCCCAAGCAGTTGATCTCACAGCCGAGTCTATTGGGGCTGGTTGCTGGGTTGTTGATTGTCCTATCCTTCACAGAATTGCCAACCCTTCCATTATTGATATTGGGGTCTATTCTTGGAGCGCTGGCGTGGACGGGATATCAACAAGCGTCCATCACTAAAGATCAATTGACCACGACTGAAATTGAGCAACTTGAATTGTCGAAATCGACCCCAAGAGAATCGTTTGTGAAACTTGAATTGAGCAGTTCATTGCTGTCACTCGCTTCTTCTGAGACGAATAATAATCTTGTTGAAAAGATGGCATCACTTCGCGCTGCTGTAACAGATGCACTTGGTTTTACCATTCCTCCTATACGGATTAAAGACAATCTGAAATTACCCATGAACACCTACCGCATCTATCTTCGTGGCGGAGTTGTTGGCGAAGGGGTGGTCCACAAAGATCGGTTCATGGTTGTTCTGGGGGAAGAATCTGGAACGGATCTTGAAGGCATCCGAGAACGAGAGCCAGTGTTTGGTCTATCAGCGGTTTGGGTTACCGCCGAAGTTCGTGACTCAGTCGGTGAGTTATTCGTCCAAGCGATGGATCCAATCTCGGTTGTGATGACGCACCTTGCAAACATTGTGCAAAAGCATGCGGCGGAGTTGTTGACACGGGAAGCAGTTTCTGAGTTGGTTGACGATCTTCGAATCACCTCACCCAGACTCGTGGACAGGGTGATTGGAGAATCGGTGACATTCTCTCGATTGCATCACATCCTCACATCGCTGCTTGATGAACAAGTACCCGTCAATGATTTATCGACGATCGTTGAGGCCGCCGCGGATGCGTGTGATCTGGATGAAGTGGCGTGCGTTGAGAAAGTCCGTGTAACATTGCGGAGACAAATCTGTGCAAACGTATCCACCACTGGTTTCGGTGGTCAGCAAGTCATCCGTTGCGTCGAATTGCCACGAGATGTCGAGGTGGCTGTCTCAAATAACCACATTCCTGCTGAGGAATTGTCGGTTGCCTTGCAGGATGCCGCTCGTCCTTTGATAGAAGACGGATTGCCAATCGTGGTTGTTTCCTCTGAAGCAAATCGCCGTCAGGTACGTGAACAAGTCGCATGTACCACAGAAGATGTCGTTGTCTTAAGTAGAAGCGAGATTGTGCCAGAAGTCGAATTGCAGGTCGTTGGCACAGTGGAGCCAACAGGCTGCCTCGATCAAGTAATGTATATCCCAGCAACCGAGGAAGACAAATTGCAAACAGTTGCATATGCGAAATCGATCCTTGGGAATGCTCGGGTGACCTCTTCGACAGGACGGATTGAACGAGGGATTGCAGAGATACGAACGTTGGTTGGTGAGGTCCTTGAACATGAATCTGCAGACCGTTTTTCACCTACGCTCGCGAAGGCGCAGCGAAATCTTGTTGAGCAGGGAATCGATCCATCTTTGGCAACTTCGATAATCAAATCAGTAAAAATAGAGCCGAACATTGAAGATGTCACCTTGATGATGCTGGTCTCCGAAGAACTTATTCGAAGGATGCCAAGAGTCGTTCCGCCCCCGTCACGGAATGCTTCGGAACCAACGATCATTGCATTGGTTGGTCCGACCGGCGTTGGCAAGACAACGACGATTGCGAAACTTGCAACCAAATTTGGATTGCAACAAGGAAGAAAAATCGTGTTTGTCACGGCTGATACATATCGCGTGGCTGCGGTCGATCAGATTCAGCAGTATGCCGAGTTATTTGACGCCGAGTTAAAAATTGCTGGTACCTGTGTCGAGATGACACAGGTCATTTCTTCGCTCGGCGGAGAGGGGATTGTGCTCATCGATACAGCTGGGCGAAGTGCAACTGATGGAGATCGAATTGAAGAGACCGCAAAGATTCTACGAGCAGCAAGACCGACCGAGACGCATCTTGTCCTTTCTGCAACCACGTCGATCACCGCTCTGAAAATTGCAGTAGAAAAATTTGCACCAACTGGCTATGACAGGGTCATTGTCACAAAACTCGATGAAGCAGCGACAAAGGGCGAAATTGTCACGACTCTCTGCGACCTGACAGTGCCAATGAGTTGGTTCACCGATGGTCAAGATGTGGCTTCCCACATTGATCTCGCCCGACCGTCTTCCCTCGTGGATCAAATCATCCAACTGTAAGCCCGCTATTCCATGACCGATAACTGGGCTGTGATTAGGCAAGTTATGACGGCTGTGTCGTAGGGTCGAATGGTCTTTGTGTACCCGTTGTTTCCACGAATTCTGGCAGATATTGGCGATTTTCATAGAAAATCAAGCTTATTCAAACATCGTAAGACTCCAACAGAAGGGGATATTGTTTCCCGATCTCTGAACGAAAGAGGAGTTGATGTGACTTTCAATAGGTGTCCGAATACGGAAATTTATTCAAATTCATGTCAAAGACCCACCCCACTTCATTATCCAAACCCACCGATGCGCTGTATAGTCCTCGCACCATCGATGCCAAGGATCGGCAGGACGATGAAAACAGCACGAGTGTTCGTGCATCCAAAGTGCTAGGGTCAAGGAGTAGACCAATGCCAAGTGCAACAGTTCAGAAGAAGAAAAAAATGAAACTCAAGGGCAAAGTTCCTAAGGGTCTTGATGTTGTCGTACGTACACCAGATGGAGAAATGGCACTTCTCGACGTCTGGCTCATTTATAAATATGAGCCAACTATCGACTATCGAAATGTGCTCATGGAGTACTACCTTCAGTTAGTGCGATATACCGCAGAACGGGTCCATCAAAAACTACCTTCGGAAGTTGATGTTGATGATCTGTATTCCGCAGGTTTGTTTGGCTTGATCCAAGCGATTGATGCCTACGATCTTGAGCGAGGATTCAAGTTTGAAACGTATTGCACCCAACGAGTTCGTGGAGCGATCTACGATGAACTACGAGCGATGGACTGGGTTCCTCGACTTGTTCGTTCTAGAAGTTCCAAGGTTGACCGAGCAAGAAAGTCAATCGAAATGGAAACAGGGATCAAAGCAACCAACAACCAAATCATTGAATATATGGAAATCGATAACGATGAGTTTGAAAAGATTGAACGCGATTCACGACCTGTGATGATGACTTCGTTGAACCGAAAAGCATATGACACCGACTCATCGAAAGATGTCCAAGAGATCGACGTCATCCAAGATCAACGCCAAGAAAATCCCATCAAGGAATTGCAACATCGTGATCTTCAATTGCTGCTGACAAAGGGATTGTCAAGAGCGGAACGATTGATCGTGGTGCTCTACTACTACGAGGAAATGACGATGAAGGAAATCGGCATGACTCTCGACTTGTCTGAATCGAGGGTGAGCCAGATGCATT